>Ga0187817_10000689_pt1 | contig 15128 bp, 11 predicted proteins | sample NC_wetland_sal_i_17_FD_132431 | JGI IMG/M metagenome (GOLD analysis project Ga0187817, IMG submission 132431) | Wetland sediment microbial communities from Neuse River Estuary, North Carolina, USA - SO4_2 | ecosystem: Environmental > Aquatic > Freshwater > Wetlands > Sediment | place: USA...
AACGATGAAATCACCTTCGGAGCGCGCTTCGAGCTTCAGGGTGCCTTTTCTTGGTTTGCCGGACGCGGCGCGCGTATCCGGCGCCTCGATTCCGTGGTCCAGGGTGTTGCGGATCAGGTGGACGAGCGGATCGGCGATTTCTTCGATGATGGATTTATCGAGCTCGGTATCCTCGCCGCGGAGGACGAGATCCACTTCCTTACCCAGGTTGTTCGAGAGGTCCCGCACCATGCGGGGAAACTTGCGGAAGACGACTTCGATCGGGACCATGCGCGTCTTCAGCCCCGCCACCTGGAGTTCGTCGGTGATAAAGCTGAGCCGCGCGGAGGATTCGGAGATGGCGCGCTCAAATTCGTCTTCAGAAAAGCGGCGAGCGATAAAATCACGAGCCAATTGTGTGATGCGATTGCGCTCGAGGACGAGTTCGCCGGTGAGGTTGACGAGTTCGTCGAGCTTGTCCACGTTGACGCGGATGGTCTTGGCTGCTTCCTTCACATCGCCGGTGGCTGCCTGCTTCGTAAGGGCGTCGCGCACTTCGCCGGGCGTGGCAAGTTTTTTCTCGACCACGACGTGCCCGAGCTTTTGGCCGGTCTCAACCGATTCGGTGAGCGCTTCGCAGCGCTCCGAGTGAGTGATGGCTCCTTCGGCAACAAGGATTTCGCCGAGCATCGGCTTATCCGGCTGCGGGGGCTGCATGAGCTCCTGGAGACTTCCCAAGAGTTCGCCCAGCTCGTACTCGCGCGGCACGCCCTGATGAATGTCCTGAAACATCCGGCGAAGCTGATCGAGCACTTTGAGAAAAATGTCCATGGCGCGGCGCGTTATTTTGCGCTCGCCTTTACGGACGAGATTGAGGAGGTCCTCGGCCTTGTGGGTAAGCGAAACCACCTGGGTGAAGCCCATGAAGCCGGACGTGCCTTTAATGGTGTGAAAAGCGCGGAACACGCGGTTGATCAACTCCGCGTCTTCCGGGCTGGACTCCAGGACGACCAGATCCTGATCGAGGTGCTCGATGAGCTCATCGCACTCGGTGAGGAAATCCTGGAGCAGGCTAGGGTCTTGCGCCATGTCATCTGGCATGTTTGCTCCGACTCCGCGGCCCTTTCGGGCTTCGTGCTGTGATTCAGGAAACGAGGGCTTCTTCCCTCGCGGGGGCCGGCGCGGGCGAAACCGGCGCCGACTGGACGGGTTCGCGCGTCTCGGTCTCCGCCATCAGGCGGTTGACGTCGAGGAGCAGGAGCAAGCGGCTTTGCAGCTTGCCCACTCCGGAGACATATTCGTTATTACGCTTGGAGAGGCGCGGGGGAGGCTCGACGGTGTCGGTGGGGATGCGCAACACCTCGGAGACGGAGTCCACCTCGAAGCCGAGGACATCGCCCTGGACCTCGACCACGATGATGCGCGTCTCTTTATCTTTTTCGCGCTTCTCCAAGCCGAATCTTTTTCGCAGACCGACCACTGGGATCACTTTCCCTCGCAGATTAATGACACCCTCCACGTAGCTCGGCGAATTGGGCACCCGCGTGAGGGATTGCATGCGGATAATCTCCTGGACCTTCAGAATTTCAAGGCCGTACTCCTCGCCGCCCAGGCGAAAGCTGACCAACTGCAAAAGGTCGCTGCCCGCCTGGCCGGGCCTGGTTTTTCCCGGGCTCGCTGCCTGAGTAACCTCTCCCTCTTTTGCTAGCATTTGAGCGTCTCCTTGGATCCAAGCATTCGCTGCACTCTCCCGGCCGGGCTCCGTAGCCGGTGAATTAGGCACGAGTGATGTGTCTCACCGCATCCGCATTCCTGCAGCTTTGCCGCCGATCGTGCACCGGCCAGTTTGGTACATGCTTGCTCAGCCAGCGGCTCAAACGAGAGCGGTCCCTTATATGGAATCGGCAACTCGCGGCCTCTTCCTGAGCGTTCCGCCGAAAGATTTCCAGGCGGGGTGCCTGCCCGCCGGGACCGCTGGTCCAGTCGGGTGAGCGGGGCGTTTCCTAATGGGTCAGCGCCGGCTCCGGCTCTTCTTCCTGCGTGGGTTCAGCGCTGAATGTGTGCCGGCGGCCGGGCTTGGCCTTCACGCGCGCGGCGGGCTTGCGGGCCCCGCCGTCGGTACCAACCTTGAATTGGTCGATCAGCTTTTGGAGGTCGAGGGCGAGGTTCGACAAATCGTGGCACGCCTTGGCTGATTGCTGCGCGCCTTCGGAAGTCTCGGCCGTGATCTTGGCGATTTGCTCGATGTTAGTGTTGACCTCTTCGGTGGCACTGGATTGTTCGGTCGCCGCCGTGGCGATGTGGGTGACCATCTCGCCCACCTGCTCGGCGGACTGGATGATTTCGTGAAGCGAAGACCCTGCCTGGGTGGTCATTTCCACTCCGGATTCCACCTGCTTGGTGCCGCTTTCCATGGCGACGACGGCGCTCTTGGTTTCCTCCTGAATGCTCTGGATCATTTGCGCGATTTCCTTGGTGGCTTTGGAGGTGCGTTCGGCGAGCTTGCGGACTTCATCGGCAACGACGGCGAAACCGCGGCCTTGCTCGCCGGCGCGGGCCGCTTCGATGGCGGCGTTTAACGCAAGGAGGTTGGTCTGGTCGGCGATGTCGTCGATGACGCCGATAATCTGGCCGATCTGGTCCGAACTCTTGCCGAGCGCTTCCACTTTCTTCGCGGTCTCGCCAACGGAGGATGCGATCTCGCGCATCTTGGCCAGCGTCTCTTCGACGATCTTGCCGCCTTCGCGTGCCGTGTCCGAGGCCTTCTTAGCGGAGTCTGCCGCCTTGGTGGAGTTGTCGGAAATTTGCACGACGGTGGACGACATTTCCTGCATGGCCGTGGCGACCTGGTGGGTCTGGTCCTTCTGCGACTCCATTCCGGCGGACTGCTCCGTTGCCGAGGCGGAGATCTCTTCGCTTGCCGAGGCCAGATGCTGAGCGACGGCGCCGATGGCTTCGACCGTCTCACGCAAATTGTTCTTCATGGCATTCAGCGCGGTCATCGCTTCGCCGACCTCATCCTCGGAAGTGACGACCAAGTCGTCCGCGGACAGATCTTTTTTCGCGATTTTCGAGGCAAAATCCGAAGACGTCTGCACCGGCTTGACGACCATCTTGCGAATCATGAAGTACACGACGATGATGGTGACGAACACGGTGGCGAAACTGATCAGAAATACAACCAATGAATTCGCCCGGGAGTGCTCCACCAAGAGCCCCGCCGGAGCCTCGAGAACAAATGCGGCGCGAAGGTCGCCCACTTTCATTCCTTCCTTGGGATATCCAAAAGGGTCTTTTTCCCCGATGGGGAAGCCATGGCACACCAGGCAATCCTCCGTGATCCGAACGGGTTCGGCAAAACGCATGACTTCCTGGCCACTCTCGTTGGTGCGTTCGGAGAACTCCTTGAGGCTTGAGTCTTTGTCGAATGCTTCGAGGGCCCGGCGTTCGAATTCGGACGGCTGGTTCTTCGGGTCACGAGGCTTTAGGGAAGGAGTGCGGAACTTCATCCCTTCTTTTTCCACATAGGCCTGCGCCACGCTCCAGGCCACCACCACCGGTACCTGCTGGATGTGTTTGAAATCCTTGTCGGGCACCATGACGTTCAGGTTTGCAGAGAACCAGTTCTTGGTGGCGGAGGCCATGCCGGTGATTTGCCGCATCTTGTTCCGGAAGGCTTCTTCCTCTTGCTTGTTGATGCGAGCCTGTGTGATCCAGAAACTGATCGCGGAAGTCGCGACGAGCACCAGCACGATCGAACCAATGATTTTCCCTGTGAGTTTCATTCTGCTGAACATCTCATCCCCCTTTGGAGGCGGCGTGTGTCTCTCCAATTCCAACAGAAATCTTTACTCCCCGGCGCCCGGCGTCGCCGCCGTATTTAGCGGGCGATCAATTCCGCCGACTCTTCTTCGCGCCGTCGGTCCGTTTTGAATGAGCGCACGCTGCCTGGTCTTGCCTTCACTCGTGCGCTTGGCTTGCGAGACGTGCCATTGGCGCCGATCTTGAATTTGCTCACGATGTTTTGCAGATCGAGCGCGAGACTCGAAAGGTCGTGGCAGGCTTTGGCTGATTGCTGAGCTCCTTCCGAGGTTTCGGCCGTGATTTTGGCGATTTGCTCGATATTGGTGTTGACTTCTTCGGTAGCGCTCGATTGCTCGGTTGCTGCTGTGGCGATGTGCGTGACCATCTCGCCCACTTGCTCGGCGGACTGGATGATGCCGTGCAATGAGCTGCCCGCCTGTGTGGTCATGTCGACACCAGCTTCCACTTGCTTGGTGCCGCTTTCCATGGCGACGACGGCGCTCTTGGTTTCCTCTTGAATGCTCTGAATCATCTGGGCGATTTCTTTCGTGGCTTTGCTCGTTCGCTCGGCGAGCTTTCTTACTTCATCGGCAACAACCGCAAAACCGCGGCCCTGCTCACCGGCTCGAGCTGCTTCGATCGCGGCATTGAGAGCGAGGAGGTTGGTTTGGTCGGCGATGTCGTCGATGACGCCGATGATCTGGCCGATCTGGTCGGATCGTGCGCCCAGCCCGTTCACCTGTTTGGCCGTTTCGCCGACGGAGGCGGCGATCTCCCGCATTTTCCTCAGGGTCTCTTCGACGATCTTGCCGCCTTCGCGCGCCGTCTTTGAGGCTTTTTGCGCGGCGTCGGCGGCTTTCGTCGAGTTGTCGGAGATTTGCACGACGGTGGAGGACATCTCCTGCATGGCGGTGGCAACCTGGTGGGTCTGATCCTTTTGCGACTCCATCCCCGCGGACTGCTCAGTGGCTGAGGCAGAAATTTCTTCGCTCGCCGAAGCCAGATGCTCGGTGGAGGTAAGTATCGAATCGACGACTTCTCTCAAGCTGGCCTGCATCTTGTTAATGGCGAGGGTGAGCTCGCCAAGTTCATCCTGGCTGGTGGCTACAAGTTCCATGCCAGTGAGGTCGCCTTCGGCGATCGCTTCGGCGCGCTCAAGCGCTGCTGCTGTGGCACCTGAAATCTTTCGGCCCAAAAGCGCGGCAACGAAGATGCCGATTGCAAATGCGGCGAGCGTCGAAATCCACATTACCCTAAGCATGGTTTCGCCTTCGGAATTAGCTTGTTCTTGGTCCGACTTCATGTGTTCCTGATGAGATTGCGCTAACTCGCTGAGGGTCTGTTGGATTCCCGCATTGAGCGCCAAGGCCTTCTCGTTCAGGAAGTCACCTGCCTGCACTATGGAGGCTGGTTGGCCCTTGGTCGCCATGGCCATTCCATTTTGCTCGAGCGCGATAAAGTCATGGACTCTGGACTTGAGAGCAGTCAGACGGTCCCTATTGGCTTGAACGGTCCAGTGAGGGGAGAGCTCGTCGAGGCGTGCGAAGTCCTTTTCAATCAATTGGGATTGATCGTCGAATAAGGACTTCGCCTTGTCGAAATGTTCTTTGTTGTTCGCACTGAGAACAGCCTGCCGAGCCTTACTTCCTGCTTGATTGAGATCTCTTTGAAGATCCTCGAGTGCGATTACTGAGGGGACTCTCATCGTGGTTATGATGAGTCGAATCTCGTTGACGTGCCGTGCCTTGAGGTAAACAATCGTGGTGCTCGCAATCATCAAAACAAGAACCACTCCAAAGCCCAGCGCAAGCTTCTTTCCAACTGTGAGTTTCATTTCTGCCCCCTCAACTCCTTCTGAAGTTGAAAGTCGGGACCGCAATTTGCCTCAAGCCAAGCGGCGCGAAATTTGTGGCGCGCGCTAGGCTGCCCGCGTGCCTTCCGTAGTCTTCCGGACGGCGTGGATGCGCGCGGGAACGTACTTTTCCGGGTGGGCTTTCTTCCTTTGCGAGACGCGCATGTCTTCTTCTGCCACGCTTCGTCCAGCGCTCTGATTCAGCTTGAACCGGCCGACGAGCTTTTGAAGGTCGAGGGCGAGGTTGGCGAGGTCCTCGCACGCCTTGGCCGATTGCTCTGCGCCACCGAAGGTCTCGGCTGTAATCCGCGCGATGTGCTCGATGTTTGTATTGATTTCTTCGGTGGCGGAGGACTGCTGGACGGCGGCAGTGGCAATGTGAGTGACCATTTCACCGACTTGCTCGGCGGAGGTGATGATCTGGCTGAGCGAGGCGCCTGCTTGCATCGTGGTCTCGACTCCTGACTCGACCTGCTTGGTGCCGGTTTCCATGGCCACCACTGCGCTCTTCGTCTCTTGCTGAATGCTCTCGATCATCGAGGCGATTTCCTTGGTGGCTTTGGAGGTGCGCTCGGCGAGTTTGCGGACTTCATCGGCAACGACGGCGAAGCCGCGGCCTTGTTCGCCGGCACGGGCGGCTTCGATTGCTGCGTTGAGAGCCAGGAGGTTGGTCTGGTCGGCGATGTCGTCAATCACGCCGATAATTTGGCCGATCTGGTCGGAGCGGCTACCTAATGCCTGGACTTTCTTTGCCGTCTCGCCAACGGAGGACGCGATTTCCCGCATCTTTCGAATCGATTCGTCCACGATCTTGCCGCCTTCGCGTGCGGTCTCCGAAGCCTTCTTGGCGGCGTCTGCCGCTTTCGTCGAGTTGTCGGAGATCTGCACGACTGTGGAGGACATCTGCTGCATGGCCGTGGCTACCTGAGCGGCTTTGTCCTTTTGGGTGTCGGCGCCGTCGGATTGCCGAGCGGCGGATGCGGAGATTTCCTCCGATGCCGAGGCGAGGCGGAGGGAATTCGCGGAGATCTGGGCCAGGGTGCTCTCGAGTTTGTCGACGAAGGCGTTGAAGAATCGGCCGAGGTCGCCTACTTCGTCGGTGTTCTCGGCCGGCAGCCTGGCGGTGAGGTCGCCTTCACCTTCGGAGAGGTCGCGGAGCCTAGCCACCGTTTGCTGAAGGCGCCGGGCGGTGGAGCGAGCAAAGAGGATCGTGCCGGGGAGGATGATGCAGAATCCGGCAAACGCGAAAATCGTCAGAGTTCTTTGTTCGTTGGCCATGGAGGCCTGCTCGGCGGCGGCTTTTTCTTTCACCTGTTTGTTCAACCCTTCGACGATCTGGTCGACGAGATTCGTAGGTGCGCGGTCCTGGCCTTTGAGCATGTGGTCCACCTCGACGTATTTGCGCCCGCGGGAGCGATCGAACAGGGCGAGACCCCCGCGATATTTCCGACCGAGGGACTCATGAGCGGATACGAATTGATCGAGTGTGGTTTTCAATTCTGAGCTCGCAAGAGAGGTGCGCAACCCGCCGGCGAGGCGTTTGACTTCGGATTCCTGTTGGGAGAAGTCTTCGCCGTACTTGGCACGGTCTTCCCGGTTGCGGCCGCGCAGAAGGATGTCCTTCCATGCCTGGACTTGTTTTTTGAAAGCCACCTGCATCTCGCGCGCCTGCTCCGCTTGCGCGACTTCGTGTGTGAGCAGGCCGTTGTAAACCGAGTCGACATTCTCAATGACGTTGAGCAGATAGGCCGTCATGCCTCCGCCCAGGGCCAGTGCGAAACCGACCAGGACGACGATGCGCAGAGAGAGCCTGAGATTGTTCATCCTTTCACCTCAGCAAGAGCTCCGCGCGCTGCGGGCGTTGACGGGAGTTCGAGCCGAGTTTTTTGACGCCGGCACTCCATGACTGAAGCCCCCGTTTCACACCCGAACAAGCTGCTCTAACTATTCGCATCGGCAGGTTTTGTGTTCGCCTTTAGTTCGGCGGGGCGCCTGCGGGCGGAGGTGCGGGCGTGGCAGGGAGTTTGGGGCCGGAATCGGCATTGGAGTTCAGGATGACGAGGTCGACGCGGCGGTTGAGCGCGCGGCCTTCGGGAGAATTGTTCGTTGCCACAGGGTAATACTCGCCATAGCCGGAAGCCGAGAGGCGTTCCGGCGCCATCCCGTATCTGGTGATGAAGAGCCTGATGATCTCGGTGGCGCGGGCAGTGGAGAGCTCCCAATTGGATTCGTAGCGGCCATTGTGAATCGGGACATTATCGGTGTGGCCCTCGATGCGGATGCGCACCCGGCGCGGAGCGATCACTTTCACAAACTCTGCCAGTGTCGATTCTGCGTCTGGGCGGAGCGCTGTGGAGCCGCTATCGAAAAAGCCGATTTCGCGAAGGCTGACGATGATGCCCTCTTTCGTGGGAGTCACCGAGATGCTGCGTTTCTTGATCTGGGCGGCAAGCTTCGATTCGAGCTCTTTCTGGATTTCATCCATGTCGGGGCGGTCGGGAGAACCGGTGAGGGAGCCGTGGGGCGCATTCACCAGACGTCCCATGGCCTCCAGGCGCTCGCTATTTTCCACCATTTGAACCTTGGAGAAAGGCATGGGCTCGGTGTTGGAGACCGCGGGCTTGGTGGTCGACGCATCGAAGATGCCCATCTGCTGGAAAGCCACCTGGATGGCCATGGCGAGCTGACCCACGCGGCGCTTGTCGATCTGCGACGCGGAATAGAGGACCACGAAGAAAGCGAAGAGCAGGGTGATGAAGTCGGCGTAGGAAACCAGCCAGCGATCGTGACTCACGTGCTCGGGGTGCTTCTTTCGCCGCGAGCTTCTTCTCATGCGTTCACCTGTTGCTGAGCTTCCGAAACGAAGCTGAGGAGTTTGGTTTCCAGCATGCGCGGGTTCATTCCTTCGAGAATAGAGATAACGCCTTCAAGGATGATTTCCTGGCGCACCTGTTCCTCGCGTTGGCGGATCTTCAGCTTTCCCGCGGCGGGGAGGAAAAAAAGATTTGCGGCGCCCACGCCGTAGATGGTGGCCACGAACGCGACGGCGATTCCCTTCCCCACTTCGCCGATGTTGTCCAGATGCTGCATCACCTGGATGAGGCCGAGCACGGCGCCAATGATGCCGATGGTGGGAGAGAAGCCGCCGGCGGACTCGAAAACGCGCGGAATGTTTTCGTCGCGGTCAGCGCGGTTATCGAGTTCGAGCTCCATGATGCGTCGGAGTTCAGCAGGCTCAGTGCCGTCGATGGCAAGCATCAGGGACTTTTTCAAAAATGGCTCTTCGATTTCGCCCAACTCAGAGTCCAGAGAAACGATGCCTTCGCGGCGGGCCTTGTGCGCATACGCCACCATTTGGTTCACGGCCGCTTGCGGATCCTCGCCTCGTTCGAAAAAGACGCGCGCCAAGCTGGCGAATCCGGCAAGAACGATAGAAAGCGGAAACTGCAGCAGGATGGCGCCCAGCGTGCCGCCGAAAACGATGAGCGCTGCGGTGGGTTGCAAGATTTGCCGGATTTTTCCTCCCTCCAGAATCAGGCCGAGCACGATCCCTCCCACCGCGAGGGTTACGCCGCCAAAGCTCGCCTTGTCGACGCCAATGGCCATTTCAATCCTTTATGTCGTCCCCGATTTTTCGAAATCTAGAAGTAGGGGAAATGCTGGAATCGCCGGACAAAGGCGTACCGTCCTGCTGGCTGAAGCCAGGTGCGATGCGTCGCTGGGCCCGTTCGTGGAATTGCTGAATACGCGCGAGGACTTCGTCGAGTGATTCGCGGACGACGAGCTTCTCACCGGTCAACAAGGTGATAACGGTATCCGGCGCATTCTCGATGAATTTGATGAGGTCCGCGTTCACAACGAGCGGCTGGTTGTTCAAGCGAGTGAGGTGAATCATCGGCCCCTCGTCACGGGAGGTGCGCGGGCAGGCGTTTAGATCTGGCGCAGGCCCGGCCTCAAGGGCTTTATCGGCAGGAGGTCGCGGGCGTTGAGCTAAATGTTTCGAACTGGTGCAGAAGGCAAATGGGGGAAGGCGGGGGGGCGGCTTGCTTTTATTCCGGGCTGCGTTTGGCATGCGGCATGCGAATCAATCGACGTAGCGGACTATGCGACGAGGATGGCGCCGCGGGCAGGGCAAGTCTTGCCGACGGAGGAGTTGAAGTTGCCGTCCGGGGCGAGCAGCGTTCGCCGGAGTTCGGCCCAATCGGTTTATCTATTCAGGAGGAAAGAAAATGAGCATTCCGCTGGCGCAGATCAGGAGTTTCAATGAAGCGGGAACAAACGATGAATTTCAAACGCTGGCAAAAGCCATGGAGCAGGTGATCCAGAACATCACCGCGCAGGCGAAAATAAATTCCGCCGTGGTCACGCGACTTCTAGCTCTCGAACAAAAAATGGATAGGATCACGAAAGGCGGTCCACCCCGCGCCTCGGCAAAGAAACATTAGAGGCACGATCGAGGGATGCCGCGCCGATGCCGTCGCTCGCGCTTTCGATGATCGTCAAGAACGGCGAACAGGACCTGCCCGAGTGTCTCGCGAGCGTTCGCGGCGTGGTGGACGAAATCGTAGTTGCCGACACGGGCTCGACCGATTCCTCTGCGGAGATTGCCCGTGAAGCCGGCGCCCGGGTGATTTCCATTCCGTGGGAGAACGACTTCGCGAAGGCGCGCAATCTTTCCCTCGCCGAAGTGACTGCCGATTGGGTGATCATGCTCGATGCCGACGAGCGCTTGGATCCTTCCGCCGCCTCCCTGCTCCCCTCGCATATGGCCAATAAGGAGGTGGCCGGCTATCAGGTGACCATCCACAATTATCTGCGCACGCTCACACAAACACTTTGGGACCGGCCCGCCATTCCCAATGATTCATCATATGCCCCGGCGCGCGCGTATCCGGCCTATACCGCACATGAAAATGTGCGGCTCTTCCGACGCGACCCGGAGATCTATTTTGTCGGCCGCGTGCATGAAACCACCGGGCCGCGCATCCTCGAAACCGGGCGGAAACTCGGCCGGGCAACTTTCCTGATCCACCATTTCGGGATGGTGGTGGACGATACAAGCATGGCGAAGAAGCTGCTGTTCTATCGCCAACTCGGTCAGCAGAAAGTGGCCGAGATGCCGGAGGATGGGCAGGCGCACCTCGAGCTTGGGATCGTGGAGCTGGAAAATCTGGGGAATGTGAACGAAGCGCTGCCGTATTTCCAGCGCGCGTGCGAACTAAAGCCGGAGTACGGCGTAGCCTGGTTCTTCCGAGCCAAGTGCCATTTCCGGCTGGGTCAATTCGCCGAGGCGGCCCGCTTTCTCCGTGAGGCCGAGGGCGCAGGTCACAAGACGGCGGGCGTGGCGGAACTCGCGGGCGACACGCACTACAACCTGGGCGATTACGAGGCTGCTTGCGCCTGCTACCGCCGTGCCTCGAAACGTTCCGCGGCCAGCCCAGGGATTGAAAGCCGGCTGGGGCTCGCAGAAGCCCGCACCGGAAAAGTTCAGTCCGGTTTGCGACGAATCCGCCGGGCGATCGAGGCAGAGCCCTCGAACCCCGATCTGTACGATCGCCTCGTGATGATCGAAGTCTGGCTCAACCATCTTTCGGAGGCGGCGGCTGCCGCGGAAAAGAAACTCGCAGCGGTAATTCCGCGCGCAGAAGATTTCCTGCGGGCGGCGAGCATCCTCGCTCAGATGAAGGATTGGCAGAAGACCGGCGAAATCCTGCAGCGGGGCCTTGATGTTTTTCCCGCGTCGGAAGCGCTGCGCGCAAACCTCGGCAAACTCGAGGCGCTCGCGGCGCGAACCTGCGCTGCGCCCGGGAAAAAGTAAGTAGGCAATAAATGCCGCCCTTTCAACAGTAAAGCCTTCGGCGCACCGGCCGATTTTCTCAGAGAACACAGCAGGAACCGTTCGGCGGTCAAGAGGGCTTCAGCGCGGGGGACTGGCCCACCAGTTACAAAGGCTCCGGACCGAGAACGGGTGTGGTTTGATCGAAAAGGAGCCTAGCGATGGCACTCAGTGTCCTAAACAATATTCCCTCGCTTGTTGCCGAGAACCAATTAACGGTCACCCAGGCGAATCTCCAGAAAACCCTGTTTCAACTCTCCTCGGGGTCGAGAATCAATAGCGGCGCGGACGACGCGGCCGGGTTGGCCATTGCCAATGGTTTGGAGGCCAACATCACGGCGTTGACCCAGTCCGTGCAGAACGCCAACAATGGAGTGGGCAGCCTCCAGGTGGCGGATGGCGCCCTCGGCCAGGTAACCACCATCCTGAACCGCGCGATCACTCTGGGCACCGAAGCCGCCACAGGAACTGTGTCCGATTCTCAGCGCGTGTCGCTGAACGCGGAGTATCAGTCGATCCTCGCGGAAATCAACAGCATCGGCCTCAACACCACGTTCAACGGCGCGCCTGTGTTCACCTCGGGGACCACTTCGATTTTCCTGAGCGATTCTACGGTCGCAGGTACGACCACCATCGTGGTGAGCACGGGCTTGCTTTCAGCATCCGGTGTCGGGGGACTGGGCCTTACCGGCGATTTGAGCACCCAGGCGGATGCGGTAACGGAGCTCGGGAACATCAACGCCGCCATCGTTTCCGTCGCCGCAGCTCGCGGCAACGTCGGCGCCGGCATCAACCGGCTCCAGGCGGCCAGCACCGTGATCAGCAATGAAATCCAAAACCTGACCACGGCCGAGGATGGCATCACCGCCGCTGATATCCCGACCGTGATCGCGAACCTGTCGAAGTATTCCATCCTGGAGCAAACAGGCATCTCTGCTCTGGCACAAGCCAACACGGCGCAGCAGCAGGTTCTGAACCTACTTCACTAGAAAGAGAGAGTCATGAGGCGACGACACTCTAGAGCGGCGATTGCGGGGTTGACGAGGGTGCAGAGCACTCGTTCCGGCAGGAGATGGGGCAAGCGATCGTCATCGTTTGACTGGAGGCCCGTCGCTCTCCTTCTCCCACAGTCTCCGACAGGTGCTTGTGCCTTTCAGGTACAGCCCTCCGGCCCCTAAGTCTTTGGTTTGCAAGAACAGTCAACCGGCGGCATTTTTTTCCTACGGAAAGATTAAAGGCTTCTGACCGACTGCCGATTTGCGTAATGAGCAGCAATTAGCCGTTCGGTGGTCCAGAGGCCTTCGGCGCGGGGAATGGCCAGCCGGTGAAAGGCTCCGAACCCGGAACGGAAACTCATCGGAATAAAAAAGGAGCCTTTCCATGGCACTCAGCGTACTTAACAACATTCCGTCACTGGTGGCACAAAACCAGTTGACGATCACTGAAGCGAACCTGCAGAAAACTTTGGACCAATTGTCGTCCGGTTCCAGGATCAACAGCGGCGCGGACGATGCGGCCGGCCTGGCCATCGCGAACGGATTGCAGGCCAACATCACAGCATTGACCCAATCGGTGCAGAACGCGAATAACGGCGTGGGCAGCCTTCAAGTTGCCGACGGCGCGTTGGGACAGGTGACGACGCTTCTAAATCGCGCCGTTACACTGGGCACCGAATCCGCTACCGGCACAGTGTCCGATACTCAGCGCGGTGCGCTGGACGCGGAATACCAGTCGATCCTCCAGGAAATCAATTCGATCGGTTCCAACACCCAGTTCAACGGTGCGGCGGTGTTCAGCGCCACGAGCACGTCGATCTTCCTGAGCGACTCCACCACCGCAGGCACGACCACGATTACCGTCACCACCGGCGCGCTCTCTGCTTCGGGAGTCGGCGGTCTCGGCCTCACCGGCAACCTGCTCACCCAGGGCGCTGCGGTGACGGAGCTGGGCAACATCAACACGGCGATCAGCACGGTGGCGAGCAGCCGCGGCGTAATCGGCGCGAGCGTCAACCGGCTGCAGGCGGCCAGCACCGTCATCAGTACGGAAATACAAAACCTCACGACGGCGGAGGACGGCATTACGGCCGCTGACATACCTACCGTGGTGGACAACCTGTCGAAGTATTCGATCCTGGAGCAGACCGGTATCTCTGCGCTGGCGCAGGCAAACACCCAGCAACAGCAAGTGCTCAACCTGCTCCACTAATTGATTCATATCCGGGGGACGCCCCACTCTTCGGGGCGCCCTCCGGGCTTTTTCTTTGAGCGGATGATGACGTCAGCCATGCCACCGATTGCAGTCGCCCGCGGGCCGCTGCCGCGCGGGTCCTCACTCCTTCCCTATCCATCCGGAGGTATCCATGAGTAGTACCAGCATCGGCAATCTGGTTTTCTCTGGGGGTCTCAGTTCCAACGGCAATGGCGGGCTGGGGACCGGGATCAATGTCGCGCAGATCGTTCAAGAATCAATGGCGACCCAGAACGCCGAGCTCACGGCGATGCAGGGCCAGCAGACGCAGATATCCACGGAGCAGACCGCCCTCAACTCGCTCAACACCGACCTGCAAGCGCTGCAAACAGCCACCCAGGCGCTTACCGACCCTGTGAGCGATTTGGACTCGATGGCGGTGCAGTCGTCGCAGCCGACCGTGCTCACCGCCACGGCGTTGAACGGCTCGGCCACAGCGGCGCACAGTATTACCGTGACCAATCTCGCCACCACGTCCTCTGACTACACCGATCCGGTTGCCACTGCCACTACCGTGTTTGGCAACGGCACGCTCACTATTCAGGTCGGTCCTGATCCCACCACCGCCAAGACGATCACGATCAATGCTGCCAACAACAACGACACGGTGAACACTCTGGCGCAGGCGATCAACAACACGCCGAACATCGGCGTCACAGCCAGCGTGATTACCGACGCCAACGGCGCGCGCCTTGCAATTGTGAGCAACACGACCGGTGCGCCCGGAAACCTTACGATCACGAGCACCCCGGCCGCGGGCTCGACGACCACGCCAGCGCTGCCGGGAATCCACACGGCAGTCGCGGGAGTGAACGCCATTCTGACGATCGACGGCATCCCCATCGCCAGCACCACCAACACGGTTAGTAATGCCATCCAGGGGGTCACTCTGAATTTGCTCGCCCCGTCAACCAGCCCCGTGACCCTTTCGGTGGGAGCGGACACTACTTCTGCCGCCACCGCGATCGGCAATTTCGTGACGGCCTACAACCAGGTGGTGACCGATTTCAATAACCAATTCGCGCTCAACGCAAGCACGGGGCAACAGGGTCCGCTCGCCGCGGACAGCACGATCGCCCTGGCGCAGTCGCAGATCCTGGCAGCCGCATCCTTCTCCACCACCGGAAACGGCGCAATCAATAGTCTCGGGGATCTGGGGCTCACCACAAACGACGATGGAACCCTGAGCATCAATAGCGGTGCGCTGGCCACGGCGCTGCAGGGAAATTTTTCTTCGGTGCAGAGTTTCTTCTCGTCGCTGGCGTCCAGGAGCTTCGGCGCGAATCTTACCAATCAGCTCAACGCGATCACCGATCCCGTGAACGGCTCGATCGCCCAGGATCTAAACGGGCTTGCGCAAACGCAGACCGGCCTGACGCAGCAGATCAGCGATTTTCAAATTCAACT
>Ga0187817_10000691_pt1 | contig 15108 bp, 14 predicted proteins | sample NC_wetland_sal_i_17_FD_132431 | JGI IMG/M metagenome (GOLD analysis project Ga0187817, IMG submission 132431) | Wetland sediment microbial communities from Neuse River Estuary, North Carolina, USA - SO4_2 | ecosystem: Environmental > Aquatic > Freshwater > Wetlands > Sediment | place: USA...
CGCCTAGGGAGCCTCTGAACAAGTATTGCTTGTAACTGTCTCACGTCAAAAACCAGAATATGCAGCGATGTTATGCGGCTGGGGAGGAGCGCGGCCCGCCGCGTCCGAACTCTAGCTGCGGTGCGGCGGTTTCTGGACCTACTACGCCACCGTCCCCCCCAGCAGTTTCTTGCGGGCCAGAAACAGGTTCACCAGGGCGCACGTCGCAAACAGCCGGTTCGCGTTTTTCGCGATCCCCCGGTAGCGCACTTTCACAAACCCAAACTTCAACTTCATCACCGCAAACACATGCTCCACTTTCGACCGTACCTTCGCCTTCGTGCGGTTCTTCGCCTTCTCCACCTCGTCGATTCGATCTTTGTAACGATACCGCTGGCAGGTGAAGTCTTGGGCCCGCGGCGCACACTCCTCCAACACCGAACCCTGTCCGCGATACGCTTGATCGCCCCACACTCGTGTCTCGTCGCCATGCAGCAAATCCGGCAGCACCCGTGAATCCGACACATTCGCCGGCGTCGCCACCACCGCGTGGATCAACTTACTCTGACTATCCACGCCCACGTGCGCCTTCATCCCGAAGTACCACTGCTTCCCCTTGCGCGTCTGATGCATCTCCGGATCCCGCTCCTGGCGCGCGTTCTTCGTCGAACTGGGGGCGTGCACGATCGTCGCATCCACGATCGTTCCCGTGCCGATCCGCAACCCTCGCTCTTGTAAGTGCTCCTGCACCCGCTCGAAGATGCGCGCCCCCAACTGATGCTGCTCCAGTAAGTGGCGGAACTTGCACACCGTCGTCTCATCCGGCACCGGCTCTCGCCCCAGATCGATGTCCACAAATCCCCGCAGCGCCGCCGAATCATAGAGCGCTTCTTCCACTCCCGGGTCCGACAAGTTGAACCACTGCTGCAGAAAATAAATCCGCAGCATCCGCTCCACCCCCACCGGCGGACGCCCCTGCCCCGCCTTCGGATACACCGGCTCAATCAGCGCGCACAACTCCGCCCACGGCACCACCCGCTCCATCTGCTCCAGAAACTCCGCCCGCCGTGTCTTCTTCGCATACCGTTCAAACCCGCTCTGCGCCGCCAGCGTCCGCTGTTTCATGCTCCAAAACCCTCCGATGCTCTCAGCAATCTACACCGAACCCCGGTGGAAATTGGAGAGCTTAATCAGAGTCTCCCTAGCCTTAGGCAGCACAAGTAGTGGTTCATCCACCCGAAAACAAACATGCAAGCGATTCCCACTACCCAAGAACAAAGAGCGTATTCCGCGGGCCTTCCCGGCAGCGGCAGCTGTGTCGTCGTATGTGCCCTTGCCAGCGAGGAGTCGGTTGACCTCATCTGTCAGTGATGACAGTTCCTGCGAAGAGGCCTCACAACTAGATTTCCTGCGTGAAAAGCAGCCTGCCGTCACCGGAGAGAAAAGCAGATGGGAACGTTTGAAGGACTATCGGCGCACGAGATCGAGCAACTGAAAGCTGGCAACGCACTCGCATTCGAGGCCTTATACAACAAATACAAGAGCACGGTATATGGTCTGTGCTTGCGAAACGTAAAAGATTCCGGGGACGCCGAAGACCTTACGCAAGAGGTATTTCTGCAGGTTTATCGCCGAGTATGCACGCTACGTGACGGTAGTGCGTTCAAATCGTGGCTATTCAAGGTCGCGACGAACATTATCTTGATGCATTCTCGTAGGCGGAGAATATCCACTATATCATTACACTACATCTTGGAGTCCGCGACATCGGCTGTGGTTGATATTGTCCACACGCTCGTGAGTCCGGCGCGCGAACCGATCGAGCGAATTACTCTTGCACGTGCAATCGGCGGCCTGCCCAAATGCAGAAGAACCGTACTTGTGCTATACGACATTAAAGGCATGAGTCATCGTGAGATTGCTGCGTCGTTGGGAGTATCCATTAATACGACGAAGTCCAATCTGTCCCGGGCACATGGCCAGCTCCGAAACATTCTTCGTTCCAATTCAAGGACAGCAACGTTACCAGCGGTCTGCGGGGATGTTGCAGAGGAACCCAATGGCGAGCCTCTCGGCGAGGCGATCGGCGCGCGTATGCCAGTGGAAGACTGCGGGGCCACTCGTCAGACTCAGTCGGCGGTGGCTTAGCCATCTTCGCGCGACAAAAAGAAGGTAGGACTCTAGGAATTGATAGCGAAAAGCTGTTGTGGAGAACGAAGCATCAGCTGTCCTCGGGTTTTCACAACGGCGCCGGTTCGCTGCCAGGAACTCAAGATTCGGCTGGCGGTAAAGGGAGTGACATTGGCAGCGTTGGCAAGCTGTTCGTTGGTCAATTCAACGCAAATGCCGCCCGAGGTTTTGCGACCAAAACCTTTCGCAAAAGTCACCAGTACATGAGCAAGCCTTTGCGCTGCGCTGTGGGACACCAAGCTCGTGTGGGCCGCGAGATACCATGTCAAATAGTCTGTTGCGACTGAAAACGCATTATCGAGCAATCTTGGTATCTGCGCTGCGAGGGCGCGGATCGTCCGCCGAGGCCAAATGAGCAAGCAGCTGTCACGCAGGATCTCGGTACCCACAAGATATTCGGTGGGCGTCGACAGAAGGGCAGAACCTCCAAATATCTGACCCTCCGTTAGCCAGAACAAAAGGATCTTCTTACCTTGTGGAGTGATGTAAAAATGTCGGGCCCGGCCTTTGCAAATCAGAAATAACGTTTCGGCCTTATCACCCTGATGTATCGCCACAGAATTTGCTTTCAGACACCGCTTCGATGATGCCGCCAGGACTAAAGCGCGATCTGACATCGTTAGGCCATCCAGAAATCGCGATCGGTCGAGCGCGGAGGCGATGATCGAAGAAGCAGCGATCCCGTCCTCCCGTTCCTTCATAACCGGCACCTGTAATCCAGCGCGAAACCAGGCACATGGCGACAAGAATGGTCTACACCCACGTGCGAAGACAGGGTCAGTCTATTGGAGCACGAGAGGAATTCCGCACTGGCAGAAGTAACAGTGGTTCCAGCGTACACGCAACTTTCCCGATTTTGACGGGCGGCATGGATTCCATTCAGCCTCGGCAAACCGATGTCAAGACCACGAAGCGACCGCCTCAATACTTCTCAGGAATCCAACGGTAATTCCACTCGGGTGCTTTGTACCCCTTAGGCTTCTGGCGGTTAGGAAGCGTAACTCTTGCCATCGGTATCTTCTTCCAGGGTAACACTCCGAGCAAGTGAGAGATGCAGTTCAGGCGGGCTCGCTTTTTGTCGTCGGTCTGCACCACATACCAAGGGGATTGCGGAGTATCAGTGGCAGCAAACATGGCGTCTCGAGCACGTGAGTAGTCATACCAGCGGTGATGCGATTCAAGATCCATGGGGCTCAGTTTCCATCTTCGCATCGGATCCTCGATGCGTTTGAGAAACCGCTTATGCTGCTCCTGTTCGCTGACTTCAAACCAGTATTTAACGAGGATGATGCCGTTGTTCTTAAGGAGGGACTCAAATGCAGGGCACATACGGAGGAACTCAGCGTATTGTTTAGTGCTGCAAAATCCCATGACATGTTCTACGAGAGCACGGTTGTACCAGCTGCGATCGAAGATAGTCACCTCTCCCGCAGCCGGCATCTCTTTGATGTATCGCTGAGCATACAACTGTGATTTTTCACGCTCTGTGGGAGCAGGCAAAGCCACGTGGCGGAACACACGGGGACTGACGCGCTCCATGATGCGATGAATCACTCCGCCCTTGCCCGCAGCATCGCGCCCTTCGAACACTACCGCGATTTTTGCACCGGCGGCTTTCACCCACTCCTGCATCTGGACCAGCTTAGTTTGCAGTTTGCGGAGTTCGCGCTCGTATTGTTTGTTGTTGAGTTTACTTGTCTGTTGATCGACCTTTTTTTCGTTCGTCTTGCCGGCCACTTGCGCCTCCGTATGCCAACGCTCGACGGAAACATTTCATGCGATATGAGCAGCTTGCAGGTCATCCGACGCATTCGTTAACTGGCAGTTCTGTCAGTTTCTGGAGACGAGTCCGCGGAAGAAGATCGCTGGGCGTGCTATGGGCAAGGTCAAACACAGACTAGAATCGTGTCGGCGGAGGGAGGAGTCCAGGACCGCGCCGACACTCTTCGGACGAGTTGCAGTGGTCGCAACTATGCTGCTGTTTTCGTACGCGGTTTGGCCCCAAACTGCGGCTCCTAACCCTGAGACCCCCGACGCAGCACCCGGACCGCCTAAAGATGTCCTTGGCCGCAGCTCGCCGCGGGGCGCCGTTTTAAGATTTCTCAGCGCCGCGCGCGAAGGCAACGCAGAAATCGCTGCCCTATACTTGAACACTCCCCTTCGTGGTGCGGATGCGCAAACTCTCGCGCGACAGCTTGCAGCAGTCCTCGACCGTCGCCTTCCTGCTCGGCTCAACAAACTCAGCGACAATCCCGAAGGTTCCCTTCCCGATCCGCTCAGGCCGGATGAAGATCTGGTTGGGACGATCAGCACATCCAAGGGAGATCTCGACATTCTCCTCGATCGCGTCGACCGCGGAAAACTGGGAAAAGTCTGGCTCTTTTCCCGCAAGACTCTCGAGGCAATTCCGGAGGTCTATCAGGAATTGAGCACGCCTCCCGTTGAGAAGGTGCTCCCGGAATTCCTGGTCAAAACCCAATTGATGAGCATCCCCTTGTTTGAGTGGGTGGCCCTTTTCTTCGGCATGCCCTTTCTTTACTTGCTGACAGGAGCACTTAATCGTCTCCTTGGTCTGGGTGCTGGTACATGCCGACGTTACCTGCTTCGAAATCCCAATTTGCAGAACCCTCGCCCTTTGTCGCCACCCGTGCGGCTGCTGCTGCTCGCGCTCATAATCTACTGGCTCCTATCGAGGGTCGGCCTGCCGCTTCTGGCGCGGCAGTTTTGGTCCACAACCATCCTGATCATTGTGATCGTCAGTTCCACTTGGCTGCTGATGCTGCTGAGTAGATGGGGAGAGCGTTACATCATCGGGCGCCGTCCCACGATGAGCGGATCAGCGGCGGTGTTGCGCCTGACCCGCAGGATCGTTAATACCCTGATTTTCTTCTCTGCCTTGCTCTTTGCTCTCCACCACTTTGGCGTTGACCCAACTGCCGCGTTAGCCGGACTTGGCGTAGGTGGCATCGCTGTGGCACTCGCAGCTCAAAAGACACTCGAAAATGTTATCGCCGGCATCTCCCTCATCGCCGACCAAGCAGTGCGCGTAGGAGATACTCTGAAGCTGGGCGATGTCGTGGGCACAGTCCAAGACGTCGGACTCCGCTCAACCAGTATCCGCACCCTGGATCGCACCTTGGTTTCCGTTCCCAATGGCCAAATTGCGAACATGAGCCTCGAAATCCTCTCCGTACGCGATAAATTTTGGTTTCATCCGCTCATCAGTTTGCGGTATGAAACCAGTCCAGATCAACTACGATCAATCATCAATGGAATTCACGAACTACTCGTCGAGTACTCGTGTCTGGACGCGTCCTCAGTGCGCGTGAACTTTCTCCGTCTGAGTGCATTTTCTCTTGACGTCGACATCTTTTCTTATGTCTTTGCGGACGATTGGGCTGAATTTCTCCGAATCCAGCAAGAGTTGCTATTTAGAGTGATCGGAATAGTGCACCAAGCCGGTGCCGAGGTTGCGTTCCCATCGCACACTACATATCTCGCAACGGATTCCACTGAACACCGAGCGCACCTAGTTCCCCAATTTGCCGGAACACGCCGAACCGAAGTGCTCGATAAGGAACGCGGTGTGCATCATTAGTAGGCCCACTTTGGAGCTGATTTTGTGAGTCCACTCGGGGCGGAGATGTCAAATCTCAGGATTCTTCTCGCGAGCGCCTCAGCCATTGTTTTGTTTCTGTATGGCCTCGAAGGTTTTAGCAATGAGATTCAGCGGGCGGGTGGGGCGACACTGAACAAGTGGCTGGAAGATTTGACGAAAAGCCGCTGGCGAGGCGTACTGTTGGGGGCCGTGGCGACAGCGATCGTCCAATCCAGTAGCGCAGTTACCTCCCTCACAGTGGCGCTTGTCGACGCGGGTACGATGTCATTCGGTTCGAGCCTGGGGGTCCTGCTCGGAGCAAACGTGGGAACCACTTCAACCGCATGGTTAGTCTCACTCAGGCTGACATCGATCGGGCCGTTCTTTATAGTTTTCGGCACCTTGCTGAGCGCATTCCCGTCCCGTTTCAAAATGTTGGGAAAGGTGGCTTTTTATTTTGGCTTCATCTTTTTCAGTCTGGAAATAGTGAGTTTCACGTTGAAGCCGCTCGCTCACAGTCCGCTGTTTACAGAACTGCTTGGCCGATCGGGCACACCAGTGAAAGGAGTGCTTGCAGGACTCTTCATCACGGCTATCGTTCAGTCGAGCAGCATTACAACGGGACTATGCATTCTACTGGTGCAACAGAATCTGATGTCGGTCGCGACGGCAATTCCGGTCGTGATTGGAGCGAATATTGGGACCACTGCGACGGCGCTCGTAGCTAGCATCAAGATGCAGACAACTGCGCGCCATGTAGCGGTTGCGAACGTTTGCTTCAATACCTTTGGTGTGTTGCTTTTCCTCCCCTTTCTCAAGCAGTTCGCGTTCGAGGTAGGGGAATTGGCCGGTGACCCAGGAATGGCGGTTGCTTGGGCCCAATTGATTTTCAATATTGTGATGGTGTTCGCGGTGCTCCTCATATTGCGTCTTTTTCATCGGCGGCTGGAATCCCTGGATGCGAACTCGTCGGCTGTGTTAGTTTAAGCAGCGTAACGATCCTCCCACCTGGATTTGAAGCGATTGGTCTGTCAGTAATGCCAGTTCTCCGCGTTGAGTTCGCGTTCCTAGCATAGTAGTAGGTTCCTGCTGGAACGATCGAGGATGCGCCTGCTTCATACCTCCCCGCAGCCGTGTCGGGAACCGTTCACAGACTCTGGGCTCACCACCAAGCCTTCCTGAAATTGGAGGTTAGCATGAAGAGAGTTTTGTTTGCCTCTACACTGGGAATCCTGCTTGCTGCCACCACGGCTGTCGCGCAGGACGTTCGCTACAACTTCGACAAAAATACCGACTTTTCCAAACTCCGGACGTACAGATGGGTCATCATCAAAAATGCGCCTACGGCTAATGATTTGGTGACTAAACAAGTCAGACAGGCAGTGGAAAAGGAACTCGCCATTAAGGGGCTGACTAAGACGGACGATGACAGCGCAAATCTTTTTATCGGATACCAGGCGGGGGTTAATCAGGAAAAAGAGTTCACGTCGTTCAATTCTAACTGGGGCTATGGTGGAGGCTGGTATGGGGGTGGATGGTATGGTCCCGGCGGTGGAATGACTACTGGTTCCACGTCGACTATTTACGTCGGGCAGTTGGCTGTAGACATGTACGATTCGGCAAACCATGATCTAGTTTGGCGCGGGGTGGCAAGTAAGACACTTGATCCAAAGGCCAAACCTGAGAAACAGCAGAAGAACCTGGCCAAGGCGGTCAAGAAGCTGCTCAAGAATTACCCTCCTGTAGCTAAACAATAGTCACGATTTGACAGACAACAGTCTCCCCCGAACAGGACGAAGGCTCTTTCACTGGATAAGCATACATCTCGCTGACCCCCACTTTGGCGTGAACTGAAGAACATTAGGAAGTAACGTTAATTAGAACGCTTCGCCGACTCCCATGCTCCACGTCCAAGTGTCCTTACCTCGAGCGAAGTCGGCCCGCAGATTGACACGATATGCCTTGCTAAGCTGAAATCTCAGGCCACCTCCGCCCGCGGACAGGAGGTTGTTGATTCGGAACGCCTGACTGCCACCCGGCACTACCTCGCCGGTCCCCCCAAATCCAACAACTCCGAATCTTTTGGGCAATGAAAGACGATACTCGAGTTGCGTAGCGAACATGTAACGGTCGAGGTATTGTCCCGCCGTGTATCCTCGCAATTCGTTATTCGTTCCGTAAATGCAATTCCCGTAGAAAGGCGGCTGCCCGCCTGTCCCGCAGACGAACAAATTATACGCAAGGACCTGGTTTTTCCTTAGGCTGCCATATTTGTTGAAGGTGAACCTATAAGACTGAAAAGAGTACTTGCTCCCCAGAGCTTCAGAGAAAAAGTTCGATGTAAAATCAAGAAGAGTGCCGCTGGTGGGATAAAACCGATTGGGAGTGGTTTCACGGTTCAGCCGCACACCTAGAGCTCTAAGGGACGTGTGCAGCCCCACGTCAGGCGGAGGTTCTGGCCGAGGCTCTGAGGCACTGGTTGGCCTCACTACAATATCCGAACTCCCAGTCCAGAAGCGGACTCCAAGAAAGAAAGCCCATCCTACGCGGCGCAGTACTTCACTGCGGAACACCTGGCCCGAGTGTTCGAGCGGCAACGTGTGCCCCGCATCACCCGCCGCCAGTCCAACGCCATACAAGTTGTAGTTCACATTGCCACGAACATAGATGGTACTGATTCGGTAGGTGTTCTCCTTCATATACAAATCGGCGTAGGCGCCGAAACCACGGCTCCCATTGTCTGTTACCAGTCCCGCCATTCCAAGTACAGACGGCGGAGACACATGGTCATTTTTGCGCAGCGGGAATATGTACCCAAGAACCGGCACGATCCCCGTGCCCAACGCAGGGCTGGAAATCGGCAGTGGCGCTATGATGAAGGACCCTCTTCGACCCGACGTTTTTTCCTGCTCAGTCTTGACTTCAGGGTTGGAATTGTCGTTCTTATCCGTCGATTGAGTGTCAGCCGGCGCTGAATCTGCTGTAGAGACACCAAGCTCCTGATGCTTCTGTTCCTGTTGGGCATTGGCTACAACGGCAAACAAAATCCAGACCAATCCAACCAGAACGACCCAAAGATCACAAACGGAACTACTGCATGCCGTTGGTCGTGAACCTACATCCATTCTCTTCCTTTTCAGCGATCTACTCTCTTTCGCCTTCGCACAGGTTCTGACCGTACGGCGGTCCATCGACTCGTCCAATCAAGTCACGCGCTGCGCGCTCGGGTTAGTGGCTGCAATGAGTCAAGAAATGCCGCGACTGCAGCATTGACTCCGCGAAACAATCGTCCGTCCAACTCCTTCAGAAAACCGCTTCTCTCGAAAAGATCACGAACCGGATCGGCAACTTGTGCGAAGTAGAGATGAATACCTGAATCCTCCAGTTCGTCTCTCAAGCGGCGCAGCATGTCAAGAGAGGTAACATCGATCTCCGGACTTGCCTCAAAATTGACGACGACTGTCCTGAGGGGGCTGCCGGATGCCTTGATTAGTTCACGCAACCTGTTCTGCACGCGGTTTGCGTTGGCAAAGAACAAAAGACCATTTGGTCGAAAAATCAGAAGCCCTGGAACCTGTTCAGCTTCTGAATAACGGGCCACATCCACAAAGGTCCTCGATCCTGGTAACCTGCCCAAGACTGAATCCTGCGGAGAACTCAGCTTGTGCATCAACGCGATCAGCGTGAGTCCGACCGCGAACATAAGTCCTCGAAGAATCCCCATCTGCAGCACACCAATCAATGCGGCCAGGGCAACCCAAATACTCCCGGTTCGCAGCTTGGCGTAGTACTTCAATGTGCCAATATCAACCAGGCGCATCACCGCATGGACGACAATTGCACCTAGAACCGCTTCCGGCAGATGGCGAAACATCGGAAGCAAGAAGGCAAGAGTGAGCCCCACGAACAGCGAGGCCGTAATGGTGGAGAGTTGAGTGCGCGCTCCAGCTGCGTCATTCGCCGCAGTTCCGGACATACCTCCGCCTACGATCATTCCTCCGAAAAGGCCTGACACAAGGTTTGCCATCCCCAAGGCACAGAGTTCCTGATTGGGAGCAATCTCATATTTGTTCTTGGCAGCGAATGTGCGTCCAGCGGCGAGTGCTTCTGCGATAAGTACCAAGACGATTCCGACTGCTCCGATGAACAAATCCGCGAGTTCATCCTCTCCGACTGTTGGCCAACTAAGAGACGGCATGCCTGCTTGGATTGTGCCGACAACCTCGACACCATGACTTTCCAGACCGAACCATGAGAAACTCAAGATTCCCAGCACCAGGACAACCAGCACGGAAGGAACCTTCGGAGCCACGGCTCCGAGAGAGAAAATGATGAGAAGGGCCCCTGCGCCAACCCCAAGCGTCCAGGGGTTCACATCGGCTAGCGATGTAAGAACATGCAATGACTGGTGAAAGAAATTACCTTGGCCGCCAGGAGTCCCTAGGAGCTTATGTGCCTGTTTCACGATAATCGTGAGTGCCAAACCAAAGACAAAACCCTTCAAAACTGGCTTCGAGATAAACTCGGACACGACGCCTAGCCTGAGTACACCACCAACCAAAAACAAACAACCGGCTGCAATAGCGGCCGCAGACACCAGCGTCATGTACCGCGCAGAATCTGCCAAGGCAATCGGTGCGACCAAAGCAGCTAACATCGCTGCGGAAGAAGATGTGGACGTGACGGCAAGCTGGCGAGAAGTGCCGAAGATTGCATACACGAACATTCCCAGACTCGCGGCATATAAACCCGTTTGGGGAGGAACTCCAGCGATTCCTGCATAAGCCATTCCCTCGGGTATGAGCAATCCCGCAACTGCGATTCCAGCAACGATATCCTTCCGAGCAGTCTTCCAGGAGCACTCAGGCAACCAGGTTGTGATAGGTGCGAACTGCTCCACTGCACGGCGAGCCCGCATGGGATCCTTCCCTCTCTGCACCTTGATCTCAACCTAAGGCTGCTCGTTGCTGTCGGCCACTGCACCTTTTACCAGTACAGCCTCCTTGCATATCGAAATCCCTTCGCATTAATTCCGGTGACCGATTGACCGCGCTTTCTCGCATTGCCGACTGTTGGTTTTGCCAGTATGCAGAGTCCGATGCTGTCAATAGGCTTGGCTCGTTGAAAGGCCGTAAACGGTTCTGGTCCGTAGACCCAGTCCTGGAGAGGAGGTGTTTTCTGAGCGGCTTCACGGGCATAGGCGCGGGAGTTGCTGGCAGCACAAGAGCAGAGTCCTTCGAGCGATGGAGAATGCATGTACGCTCTCACACTGGTTCAACACCTCCAGGTTGACGCCGAGAGCATGTCCCAGCAATTGCTTGAGAGGACCCATAACTCGTCTAAGTGCAGCGAGCTACCGCGGAGAGTCCCACTCGAAGACCACAAGCGGTACGCGCTAGATGTCTATCGTGATTTGATCGATTGGTTCGTCACCGAAACCGACTCCCTGATTGAAGCGCGTTACGTGAAACTGGGAAGACTCCGGGCGCAACAACGGGTTCCGTTCAGTCACCTGTTTTGGGCTGTCTGCATCACACGTGATCTTCTCTCCGATTACATCCAACAGGAATGCTTGATCGATGACCGGTGGAGTTTTGGGGTGGTGTGATCTTGCTCCGTTCGCTGATTCAATTTTTCGACCGTGCTCTTTGCTTCTCACTCATTGGCCATCAAAACGCCAGCGCGTACGAGTTCGTCAATTCGCCCGCCGTTTGACTATAGAGGTGATGGCCCCATGAGAGAGGCTGTTCACAAGCAGCATGACGAGGGTCTGATGCTACGCATCTGGATGATTCACGCCAAAGCATCTGCTGACCTGGTTCGATCGAGCCTGGTGGAGGTTCTAAGCTCCGAACGAGGGTGGTTCCTGCTTCGCATGAAGTCCGCGTTGTTGCGGCTCTTCCTTGTGATTGTATTTCTTAGCCTCGGTACTGAATTACTGTTGGCAGTGAGTCAGAGATCACTAACCGACGCAGTCAGCTTATCGGAACAGCAGCACACTACGGACGCTGCCCCGGCAAGGGAGCACGGCCTGTCAGCCAAGCCGGTGGAGATTGCGCGGCCCCTCAACTTTCCGATTACGAATTCAATGCTTGTCAGTTGGATGGTCGCTCTCGGCTTGATCGTATTTGCTCAGCTTGCGACCCGAAATATGAGACAAGTTCCAACTGGAGCGCAGAACTTCTTGGAATGGCTGGTCGAAGCTTTGTACAAGTTCCTCGTCGGAATCATAGGGCCTCATTTGGCCCAACGAACATTCTGGTTTTTCGCGTCCATTTTTATATTCGTTCTGTCGGCGAACTGGTTTGGACTCATCCCCGGGGTAGGTTCGCTTGGGTGGGGACGTCAAACCGCTCATGGCTTCACGATTGATCAACCCTTATTTCGCGGGGCCAATGCTGACGTCAACATGACGCTCGCCATGGCCCTGATCTTTTTTGTTAGTTGGCTGGTCTGGGCATTTCGTGAGGTTGGATGGAGAGGGTTTCTCCGGGAATTATTCGCCCCAAAGGGTGAGAGCGAAGGCCTTTTGAGGGTCCTATTAATAGTGGTGTTCTTCGCAGCCGGCTGTCTGGAGGTCGTCTCAATCTTGTTTCGGCCAGTTTCTCTAAGTTTCCGCCTCTACGGCAATATCTTCGCAGGCGAGAATCTGCTGGAGGCAATGGCCAAGCTTGTTCCCGGCTTCGGATGGCTGGTGGCGATACCGTTCTACTTCCTGGAACTCGTGATGGGTTTCGTTCAGGCATTGGTCTTCATGTTGCTAACGGCTGTTTTCACAATGCTGATGTGCCAGCACGAAGTAGAGGGACCGCCTACAGTGCACGCTTGATGGATTTATATCGGCGGCTTGGCCGTGTTCAATCGCGGGAGCCGGCGGGAAAGAGAAGGACAGTCAAATGAATGGCAGTCTCCATGTTGGCCTGGCGGCCTTGGGCGCAGCCGTTGCTGTGGGTTTGATCGGCATGAAAGCTTCAGACGCGGTGGGGCGCAATCCCGTCGCTTCGACAAAAATATTAGTCCAGTCAATTCTTGCGATCGCGTTCGCGGAGGCGATCGTATTCTACGCGCTGTTCCTGGTGAAGTAAGGGGCGCGAACCCCGGGCGCTGAGTCAAACCTGGACGGCGCCCGGGGCACGAGGAAAAAACATGATCGCTTTGATGTTGCTGGTGGAACCACATAGCGGAGTGCAGATCCAGCAGATTGCCAGCACTTTCGGGGTGGACTGGCCTCATCTGCTTGCTCAAATGATCAGCTTCTCGATTGTATGCTTTCTTCTGCACAGGTTCGCCTACAAGCCGATCTTGAAGATACTGGAAGAACGGCGACTGCAGATCGCTCAGGGAATTGCTGAAACGGAGAAGATAAGAGCCGACCTGGCTCACGCCGAAGCCAAATGCCGAGACATAATCCTGCAAGCCAATGGACAGGCCATTAAGTTAATTGAGGAAGCGCATGCTGCGGCCAGTCGGGTGCAGCAGCAGGAAACTCAGAAAGCCATCGCTGCCGCCGAGCAAATCCTCATTAAATCACGCGAGGCTGCCGCGCATGAGCACGCCCGCATGCTCACGGAGCTCAAGCGGGAGGTTGGCCAGTTGGTGGTGCAGACTGCAACTATGCTAACTGGCAAGATCCTAACGAGAGAAGATCAGCGGCGCATGGCGGAGGACACCATTCAGCGATTAACAACCGCTGCATAAACCGCGGTCACTGGATTTATGAAAACGATCAAACAAGTCGAACGTGAGGCCAGGCAACTGCTCCGCTTCTGTGTTGCTCAGGGCACTATCGATGAAAGTCGAGTCCGGCTTGTGGCTCAGGGTGTGCTCCAGTCGAAGCGCCGTGGTTATTTGCTCGTGCTAGGGCGGTTCAAACGGCTGCTCGAGCATGAGTACGCTCGCCACAAGGCCGAAATCGAGTGCGCTATCCCATTGCCATCTGATCTGCGGGGCAAGGTTAAGAGCGAGTTGACGACCGTATATGGCGCTGGGCTTACATGGCAGTTCGTCCATAACCCGGCGCTTATCGGAGGCATGCGCATCAAGGTTGGCGGTGACGTCTACGACGGCAGCGTGCGATCCGGCTTGACAGCTCTGGCGCGTAGCTTCGGCCTTACAGATGGGACGCATGCAGAGAGCTGAGCGTGAGTCACCTCCTTTGCGCACATCATGGTGACGGTCTATGGCTGATCTTCTGAAGGAACTTGAAGCTCAAATCGCTGGCGCAAAGGCAACCGCTGCCCGGCAGAACATCGGTGTCATTCGCGAAGTCGGTGACGGGGTAGCCAGGGTGGAGGGTCTCACGGACGCAATGCTCAACGAGATGCTTGACCTTGGTCACGGCATTACCGGTCTTGCTTTGAACCTTGAAGAAACGGAAGTAGGAGTCATTGTTTTAGGTGACTACACGCAACTTCAGGAGGGCGATGAAGTCCGCACAACTGGAAAATTATTGCAGGTGCCTGTCGGCAAAGCCCTGTTGGGACGAGTGGTGAATACGCTCGGCGAACCTCTAGATGGAAAAGGACCAATCGAGAGTTACATATTTTATCCCGTCGAAAAACTCGCCCCAGGCATCATCCGCCGCAGTCCCGTGAGACAACCCGTGCAATCCGGCATCATGGCGATTGACGCGATGATCCCCATTGGTCGTGGCCAGAGAGAATTGATCATTGGTGACCGATCGACAGGCAAGACCACGATTTGTATCGACACTATCATCAGTCAGGCTCGCCTCAACAAGGCGGCCGAGGAATCCGCAGACAAGAGCTACCGGCCACTCTACTGCATCTACGTTGCGATTGGCCAGAAGCAATCCAACATCGCGCGCATCATCGCAGTTCTGGAAGATGCGGGCGCCATGCCCTACACGACCATTGTCGCCTCACCCGCATCAGATTCGGCCACCAATCAATACCTGGCGCCGTTCGCAGGGACTGCGATGGGCGAGTGGTTCATGGATAACGACATGGATGCCTTAATCATTTATGACGACTTATCGAAGCATGCAGTGGCCTATCGGCAGGTCTCGCTAGTGCTCAAGCGGCCGTCGGGCCGCGAAGCGTACCCCGGAGATGTGTTTTACCTCCACAGCCGATTGCTCGAACGAGCCGCACGGGTCGGCGAGAAGTACGGAAATGGTTCGCTCACCGCTCTCCCAATTATTGAAACGCAGGCCGGTGATGTCTCCGCTTACATTCCAACGAACGTAATCTCTATAACCGACGGACAGATCTATCTGGAGACAGATCTGTTCTATCAGGGCATGCGGCCCGCGATTTCAGTGGGCCTCTCAGTTTCGCGCGTCGGCTCCGCAGCTCAACTCAAGGCGATGAAGCAGGTAG
>Ga0187817_10000692_pt1 | contig 15104 bp, 12 predicted proteins | sample NC_wetland_sal_i_17_FD_132431 | JGI IMG/M metagenome (GOLD analysis project Ga0187817, IMG submission 132431) | Wetland sediment microbial communities from Neuse River Estuary, North Carolina, USA - SO4_2 | ecosystem: Environmental > Aquatic > Freshwater > Wetlands > Sediment | place: USA...
GAAGATCACAGGTAGATTTCGCGGATTTGTCCTGATCAGCGCGACGATTCTTGTGCTTGGCTCAGTTTTGGTTATTGTTCGCGCACAAGAAACTGCAAAAGAAGAAACGCACGGAATCATAGTTGCCAATATGGACCGCTCGGTGAAGCCGGGCGACGATTTTTATATCTACGCGAACGGTGATTGGATCAAGCGGACGGAAATCCCCCCAGACCGGGCGGGAATCGGCGTATTTACGAAACTCGATGAAGTAAGCAACAAGCGCACTGCTGCACTGATTGAAGAAGCATCAAAAGCCAATGCCGCGCCCGGCTCAGGCACGCGCAAGATTGCCGACCTATATAACTCCTACATGGATGAGGCAGGGATTGAAGCAAAAGGTCTGACGCCGCTGAAACCCCATCTGGACGCAATTGCGGCGATCAAAGATAAGCGCGAGTTGGCGCTGGCATTGGGCAAAACCCTGCGTGCGGACGTCGACGCACTCAACAACACCAATTTCCATACAGCGAACTTGTTTGGCCTTTGGGTAGCTCCCGGATTCAACGATTCCGACCATTACACCGCGTACTTACTGCAAGGCGGAGTGCAACTGCCGGATCGCGAGTATTACCTCGCCAACAGCGAACATATGAAGCAGCTCCAGGCCAAATATGAAACGCACGTCTCGGCAATGCTGAAGTTGGCGGGCTTCTCAGATTCAGACACGCGGGCAAAGCACATCGTCGAGCTTGAGCATGCCATCGCGACAAAGCATCTCAGCCTGGCTGATTGTGAAGACATCCACAAGGCCAACAATACCTGGGCCCACACGGATTTTCCCGCAAAAGCTCCCGGACTCGATTGGGCGGAATATTTCCGTGGCGCAGGACTAACCAAGCAGGCCAGTTTTATCGTGTGGCAGCCCAGCGCCTTCGCGGGTGAATCGGCCCTCGTGGCCTCGGAGCCCTTGCAAACCTGGAAGGATTGGCTCGCCTATCACGAGATTGAAGCCGCGGCCGGAGTGCTTCCGAAAGCGCTTGTGGACGAGCGGTTTGCATTTTTCGGAACCGCTATGACCGGCGCGCAGCAGCAACGTCCGCGCTGGCAACGGGGAGTCGCCGTGGTGAACGGCTTCCTCGGTGATGAGGTCGGGAAGATCTATGCACAGCGCTATTTCCCGCCGGAAGCCAAAGCACGAGCCCAGGCGATGGTTTCCAACTTGATCGCGGCCTTCCGCAAACGCATCGATGCATTGACATGGATGGATCCCGCCACAAAAGCAGAAGCGCAGGCCAAGCTGACCACACTCTACGTGGGCGTCGGATATCCAGAGGCCTGGAAGGATTACTCCAGCTACGAAGTGAAAGCCGACGACATTTTCGGGAACATCTGGCGCGGTCGCATGTTTGATTACGACCAGGAGGTGGCGCGGCTGGGCAAGCCGGTCGACCGGAAAGAATGGTCCATGACGCCACAAACGGTAAATGCCGTGAACTTGCCGTTGCAGAACGCCTTGAATTTCCCCGCGGCAATTTTGCAGCCGCCCTTCTTTGACGCGCAAGCGCCCGATGCCACAAATTATGGTGCGATTGGCTCCGTGATCGGCCATGAAATCAGCCACACCTTCGACACGGAAGGCAGCGCTTTCGATTCGAAGGGCCGCGTCCGCAATTGGTGGACTGACGCGGACTTGAAACACTTTGAAGAAGCAACCGCGCGACTCGCGGCGCAGTACGACGCATATAGACCCTTTCCAGATCTTTCAGTCAACGGGAAGCAGACTCTGGCGGAGAACATCGCGGACGTTGCGGGCATTTCCGCCGCCTATGACGGCTACCACGCAGCCCAAGCCGGAAAAACTCCGACGACCCAGGATGGGTTGAGCGCCGATCAGCAATTCTTTATTGCCTTTGCCCAGAACTGGGGATCCAAATCGCGCGAGGCCGCGCTTCGCCAGCAAGTAGCAACGGATCCTCATGCGCCAGCTCAGTACCGCGCAGACACAGTTCGAAATATCGACGCGTGGTACAGCTCGTTTCAGGTGCAGCCGGGCGAAAAGCTTTATCTCGCCCCACCGGATCGCGTGAGGATTTGGTAGCGACTGACATGCGGCACGCACAGCGCCATGCCTTCAGGTTCGCACGAGCTCTTTCTACGTAGGGGCACAACATTGTTGTGCCCCTGGTACAGAACATAATCCCGAGTGTAAAAGGATTCGGTTACGGATCCGAATCTTCGGTAGGCAGTTACTTCTTCACCGCGCGGTCTTTCAGCAGGTTCTTCAACTCCGACATAAATTCCTGCACATCTTTAAAGTCCATATAAACACTGGCGAACCGGACGTACGCCACTTTGTCCAGTTTCTTCAGCCGATGCATAATCATTTCGCCGATTTCCGTAGTGGTCAATTCCCTTTCGGTCGCCTCGTGCACCACCCCTTCGATTTCGTCGACGATGGATTCCAGCTTCGGCGTGGGAACCGGCCGCTTCTCACATGCCTTCAGCAGACCCTGAAGAATTTTCTGCCGTTCGAAACGCTCACGCCGGCCGTCCTTCTTGATCACCATGTAGGGAATTTCGTCGATGCGCTCGTAAGTGGTGAATCGCCGGGAACACTTTAGACACTCGCGACGACGCCGAATGGTGTCGCCGGTGCGGCCTTCGCGGGAGTCGATTACTTTGTCATCCACATGCGCGCAAAAAGGACACTTCACTCGGGGAATTCTCCTGACGCTTAAGCATGAGGATATCAGAAATTAATGAATTGATAGCAGATATCAGACCATGGGACCGCTGCCACCGATCAGTGTTGTGCCGGATGCTCCAGGATTTCCGCGTCGATTTCTTCGTCTTCCTGTTGTCGCATCCGCCGAAGTTCGCCCAGAGACAAGCCCTCTTTGAACAGCAGCGGAACTCCTGCCAAAGAACAGGAGGCAAACGTTACCAGCCACAGCACCATGGCTGCAGCCACTGCTACTTCCTGCCCGACTCCGTACAAGCGCGTGAAAGCCACAATGGATAGCGCCTGCGAGCCACCCCCCACTCCGGGTAATTGCACGGCGGAGCCGACCATGGTAAATACGAGTACAAGCATGGCGTCAGCAAACGTGAGCGTACCAAGCCGCCCGCCAAATGCTTTGATGACCAGAAAATAGCAGAACACTACGAGAAGCCAATGGATCATCGAGAGGAAAACGGCGGCGAACACATCGCCCCACGTACGCACCGTCTGTACGCCACGGACAAATCCCAGCAAGATTCGCGCAACGCTCGCCTTCCAACCGTGAGCCCCGATCCAGCCTTCCATCCGCCGCTCCAAAACACCAGAGCCGTGAAGCCGCAGATACACCAGCCCTGCAATGGCAACTATCGCAACAACGGAAAACGCTGTGCCGGCCGAGCGAGCAGCTTTTTCGAACGCCGAGCCTGTGCCCTGCTCAACCAGGTGACCGGAAGATTCAAAGATCAGCAAGCCCGTCGCTGCCAATACGGCGGTTGACGCCGCATCCAGAATGCGCTCCAGCGCGTAAACTCCAAATGTATCGGCCAGCGGAATTTTATCTTTGCGGGAGATAAGCAGCGGTCGAACGGGTTCGGCCGCCCTCCCCAGCAGGAACAGCGCGCTGAACCCTGCCAGATTCATGCCGTAGATATTCCAAAAATGTGCGGGGCCGACATGAGCCTGGAATCTTTGCCACCGCAACGCACGTATCGCATAACAGGCATAAATCGTGATAATGGCAAGAAGAAGATAGAGGTAATTTGCTCCTCGAATGGCATCCCAGAGCTTGGTGCCGCTAAACTGGCTGAGGTGCAGCATCCCCCGGGACCGGTAGAGAAGGAAGGCGACAACAAACGCGCCAAGACCCAGTATCAACCACTTCCTCGACTTAATAGGCATATGAAGGGAGCCTACTGGGGAAGCAGCGGTCCGTCAAGCCGTGGGTAAGCCCCACAAATGCAAGGCCTTGTTTCGTTCTTCCCTTACGAGTAACATGCCCCTAGGTTGGTTGGTCGGGGTCGCCTGTAGTGGGGAACATTTTCGGGGCAATTTACGTTCCATTAAGTGACAGGCCGCGTAGCCCTTCTAAAGGGTTTTGCCTGAGCAGGTTACTGGAGAATGGGGCTGAATAAGCTTGGAGCAGGATGTCCAACTGGTCCAGCGTTGCCTCCAGGGCGATGGCTCGGCCTGGGAGGAACTTGTGCGCCGCCATTCGCGCCGCATTTTTAACGTGTGCTACCGATTCGTCGGTAACCGGACGGAAGCCGAAGACATTTCCCAGGAAGTGTTCTTGCGCGTCTATCGTACCCTGGGAAGTTACCGGTCAGCGCACGGTGGATTTGCTACGTGGATGACTAGCGTCACAAGAAATCTGCTGATCGACCACTATCGAAGGACGAAGCGCGACCGCCAAACGGATTCGCTGGATGATGCTATGCCTGTAGTCGAGAACAAAGAGTCTGCGGGACGACGCCCTGACCAGCTGGCGCTGGTGAACGAATTGGGTGGGCAAGTGCAGTCAGCCCTGACCAGGCTTTCGCCTGAATTACGGGAGGCCGTGATCTTGCGAGACCTGCAGCAACTGGAGTACGCCGAGATTCAGCAAGTGCTCGCTGTGCCGGAAGGCACTGTAAAGTCCCGCATCAATCGGGGACGAATTGAGCTGGCAAAGATATTGCAACAAATGGGAGTGAGGCCGTCTTGATGGCGGGCGCAATCACAGCGATGGAGAGTTCGAGGAATTCTTGGGCAGAGATTACCCTGCCCGTGGGGGTCGAACCATGACCTGGACATGTGACCAAATCGAAGCGCAGTTGAGTGATTACCTGGAAGGTCTACTTCAGGCGCAGGACCGCGCGGCGTTCGAAGCGCACGTGGAAACTTGCCCCGAGTGCGCGCCACTGCTGGCCAGTGTGCGAAGCCTGATCAGCGAATTGCAGTCGATGGAAGAAGTGGAAGCTCCGCCGCGTTTGGTGTACTCGATTCTGGACAAAACCCTCGGTCCACGTGAAACCGTCACTGGTTGGCAGGCCTTCCGCAAATTCTTGGTCGGCTTGGCGTCACCCAAGTTCGCCTATGGCGCTGCAAGCGTAATGGCCACGCTTATCATTTTGCTCAGCGCCTCCGGAATTTCCCTCCGTAAGCCCAAACTGGCGGACCTGCACCCCGCGAATGTGTACAGAAACGTAGACCGGCAAGCGCATCTCGGCTATGCACATTTTGTCCGCAGCGTCAGCGATTGGCGCGTTGTGTATGAAATCCAGTCCCGCCTGCGCCAGGACCAGAACGATCTGCAGGTTGCCCCCGAAGAGAACGCGCCAAAGTCTGAACCGGACAAGCGCGACGATCATACGCATGTGCAACCAAAGCAGCAAAATCGCGCCAATGAACTTGCTCGCCAGGTCGAATTACTGGCGGCACAGTGTCCCGTCGTGCTGGGGAGGAGCTATCGATGAAATGTGCGGTGCATCCGGATGTGGAGGCATCGGGTTACTGCCGGAACTGCGGGAAGCCCATGTGTCCGGCATGTATTCGTCCAGTGCGAGACGTATTGTACTGCGAAGAGTGTTTGGCCAAAGTTGTCGGCTTGGCGCCAGCGCCCGCCGCGGTTGCAGCGGGTGGAGTCGCGGTTCCGCCGGCATTGCCACAAGGTGAGCTACCGGGCCCTTCGGCAGCCAAGTCGGGAACGCCTGTACTCGCGTTTATTCTTGGATTGGTTCCTGGTCTAGGAGCTATTTACAACGGCGAGTACAACAAAGCTCTGCTCCACATCGTGATCTTTGCTGGCTTGATCCTTGGCCTCAATCTGGATTTAGGCGATGGCGCCGAAGCCGTGATGATTACTGGAATAGCGATCTTTCCCTTCTACATGGCCATCGATGCGGTTCGTACGTTGAAATCCAAGCAATCGGGAGAGCATTACCAGGATCCCATCGAGAACTGGACCAAGCAGCGGGCGTTTGGACCTATTTTGCTGATCGCACTGGGTGGACTGTTTCTGATGAAAAATTTTGGCGTGTTCGATTTTTTCCGCGTTCGCGAGTTGATTTTCCCGCTCATTCTGATTGGAATTGGCGTGTGGCTGCTGCGCAATCGCATGGGCGGAAGGGCTTGAGGAGAGCAAACCCATGAGTGCTGCGCAAATACGATGCCACTGCCAAAGCTGCACGATTCGCGGGATGATGGGGCCGGCGATTCTCATCACGCTCGGCATTCTCTTCCTGCTGCATCAGGTTCATGGCGGCCGTTTTGACTTCGGCAACACCTGGCCTGTCATCTTGGTAGTGATCGGCCTGTTGCTCCTGGCCTCCTCTATGGCGCCGCGAGAAGGTCATATCGACCCCTCGCCCACGATCGCCTCCCCGCCTCCGCCGGTGGTGCCGCCAAGCGCTCCTCCTCAGACGCCGTACAGCGGTCAGGGGCAATAAGGAAATTATGGCGGGCACCCGGTCACGTAGCAGCGGTCTCTTTTCCGGTTTGGTCCTTATTTCGGTAGGCGCTCTCCTCCTTCTGCACAACTACCGATATTTAGACTTGAGCACTTTCTTCACCCGCTGGTGGCCGCTCCTCATTATTTTTTGGGGTGTGGTCAAGCTCTACGAACGGACCATGGGACAGAGATTTGGTGGCAGCAGTGGTGGCATTACTGGCGGCGAGATCTTGCTGGTGTTCGGGATGCTTGCTCTGATGGGCATTGTGGTGGGCGTGGATGTTACCAAGCAGCATCTAGGCGGCCTCATTGAAGCCCCCGGCGACAATTACGAGTACGACCTGGATGTATCGCCCAAGACAATTCCGCCGAACGCACAAGTTTTAGTCAGAAACATCCGCGGCGACATTACTGTCCGCGCCTCCGACGACAATCAGATCCAAGTCTCCGTCAAGAAAAATGTGCGCGCCTGGAGTGAAAATGATGCCCAGAGGATTGCCAAGCCAGTTGGTGTAGAGATCACCCAGAACGGCGACAGCTTCGAAGTCCATCCCAACGGCTACGACACCTCCGACGCAAGAATCAGTGTGGACCTCGACGTTTCGGTTCCTAAAAAATCAGCGTTGATTGTCAGAACCGAAAAAGGAGATGTGCAGATATCCGATTTTCTCGCTGATGTCAGCGTCTCTGACCAGAACGGCGATGTGGAAGTGCGCGGCACCACGGGGGAAGTCTCGGTGGAAATGAAAAAGGGTGACGTAAAGATCGCGGATACCACTGGCGACGTAAAAATTTCCGGGAAGGGCGGAGAAATTGAAGTAAACGACACCACCGGCAGTTTGAATGTCGAGGGAGACTTCTACGGACCCGTTCGTGCCGATAAGGTCACCAAAGGCGTGCGCATGGTCTCGCCCAAAACCGATCTGACCGTTTCCGCGCTAACAGGTCACATGGAAGCCAGCAGCGGCAATCTGGACGTGATCGACGCTCCCGGCAACGTGAATCTGCGGACCCGCGACACGGAAGTCAGCGTCGAGAATCCGGGCGCCAAAGTACAAATCGATAACCGCAATGCGCAAACCTCCGTGCGCTTCTCCATCGCACCCAAAGACGATGTCACCGTGACCAACTCCTCGTCTGGAATTTCTCTCACCATTCCGGGAAGCTCCAACTTCGAAATTCAGGCAGACTGCCACAATTGTGATATCGATTCTGAGCTTTCAGGGCTGGGTCCCGTCAAATCTCCGGCAGGAGATGCCACCGTTTCAGGCAAATATGGAAACGGAAAGGGTCCAAAAATCACGCTGAAGACTAGCTATGGGAATATCAGTCTGATGCGTAGTTCCTTGGCCATCCCAGTTCCGCCGAAGCCACCAGCGCCACCTAGAGAGCCCGCTCCGTCGGTCCCACCCATCCCCCAAGCAACAGAGCAGTGATGGGCAAGAATCAACTCTCCGCCAAACGGCGCAATTCTGAAAAGAAAGTCGGATAAGATACACCCGCGCATTCAGCATCAAGGATCCGCGTCTCGCCCTCCGCCGCCAATCCCGCCACAGCAAACGCCATAGCGATTCGATGATCGCCACGAGGCTCAATCTCAGCACCATGCAGTCGGCCAGCCCCTCGGCCCTCCACTCGCAGCCCATCAGGCCGCTCTTCCACCGTGGCTCCCATGCGCTTTAGATTCTCCGCCAGAGCCGCAATGCGATCGCTTTCCTTGACCCGCAGTTCTCTGGCGTCGCGGATCTCAATTCCCTGCTCCGTGTACGGACCAAGCGCTGCCAGCATCGGCAATTCGTCAATCAGCAAAGGGACCAGATCCCCGGAGATGATCCCGCCCTTCAGTTGTGAGCCTTTCACTGAAAGGTCGCCGACAAGTTCACCTTGTTTGGTCTGCAAATTAACAACGGTGACGGCCGCGCCCATTTGGTTGAACAAATCCAGAATCGCAGACCGCGTGGGATTCAGGCCAACGTTACCTATATAAAGGTTGGATTCGGGCAACAGCGAAGCCGCGGCAATAAAAAACACGGCCGAGGAAAGATCCCCCGGCACATCCGCGGAAATAGGCCGCAGCGCGGGATTGCCATTTCCCCCAGCCAAACCCTGAATGGTGATCGTACGACCGTATTTGCGGATCGGCGCATCAAACTCTAGTAAGGCGATTTCCGTGTGATCGCGGGTCGCCGCGGGCTCGGTCACGGAGGTTTCGCCCTCCGCATAGAGCCCTGCGAGCAGCACCGCGGATTTCACCTGGGCACTGGCCATGGGCATCTTGTAATCGATGCCGTGCAGCTTGCCTCCGCGAATTTCAAGTGGAGGAAAATTCTCGTCACGGCCCCGAATGTCCGCACCCATTTCGCGAAGCGGCATCATTACACGCTTCATGGGACGCTTTTGGAGGGAGGAGTCGCCGGTAATTTTTGTCGTGAACTTCTGTCCGCTCAGGATTCCAGATAGCAGTCGAATCGTCGTACCGGAATTTTCTGCGTCCAGCGTGCGCCAGGAACTTTTCAGGCCACGAAGACCGCGGCCGGCGACCTGGACAGTGGAACCTTCAACTTTCACGTCGGCGCCAAGCGACTTAATGCAGCCAAGCGTGCTGTGGCAATCGCGCGCGGCGGCGAAATTGCGCAGTTCGCTCGTGCCACCAGCCAGAGCGGCTAGCATCGCGTATCGGTGCGAAATGGATTTATCGCCGGGCAGTTCGAGCCCGCCGGAGAGAGCTTTGATGGGATGAATCGATTCAGACTTCACGATGAAGGTCAGTTTAACATGGCAATTTCGGAAGGCAGCGGCCAGCCATCAGGAAGCCAAACTTTAAGCACGAGAAGATGAGCACAATCGCGCTCCTGGTTTTGTTTCCTGATATCTGATCCTCGCTATCTGATATCCGCATTCGCATCACTGCACCCCAGCAGCAGGAAAAGTTGCGGAAAGCTCACTGTACTCGCGGACAGTTTTGCCTTGAGAACTGCCTTCGAAATTCTGGGTGAGTTATCTCAACCCAAATTCGTATCATGAAATGGAAGGCCCTGTAGCGGCCTTTCACAGGAAAAGAGGAAGAATGTTTGCCCGTAAGACGCTACGACAACTCTTGATCAACGCCGCCATGGGTATTGGAGCGCTTTTCGTTGTGGGGGTGTTGCTGGCCGCAATACCTGGCCATCACGCACCAACGGTTGCGACCGTTACTCCAGAAATGTCGCAGGACCCGCAGAGCGGGGACCACGCCAGCATGCCCGGGACGAGCATGGACCCGGATGACGCCTCCGTCGGCGAACACAACGCTATGGTCGAGATGCAGCACATGCACAACAGCGATACGCCGCATATGCACATGACAAAACCACGCCCAGCCAATGCCGAAGATCAGAAACGCGCCAGTGAAATTGTGGAGAAATTGCGCGCGGGCATTGAGAAGTACAAGGATTACCACGCCGCGTTGGACGACGGCTACAAGATCTTCATGCCCAATGTGCCCCAGCAGGAATACCACTTCACCAATTACGAGAACGGCTTTCTCGAGGCTTTCGCCTTCGATCCGGCGCGTCCCACTTCCCTGCTCTACAAGAAAACCGCCAGCGGTTATGAACTGGTCGGCGCTATGTACACCATGCCCAAGCGTGCCTCCGAAGAACAACTCAACGAGCGCGTGCCTTTGAGCATGGCCACTTGGCACCAGCACACGAATCTTTGCATGCCCCCCAAGGGTGATCGCCGCCACGCCAACTGGATGAAGTTCGGCCTCCGTGGGTCAATCACCACGGAATCGGCCTGCGACGCCGCTGGCGGCACATTCTATCCCGTCATCTTCGGCTGGATGGTCCACGTCTACCCCTACGAAGACAGCACCGCAAAAATCTTCGCCATGCACCACCGGGAGTAGCAGTAACCCCTCGTTATTCGTGAGTCGCCCTTAAAATTGACAACGCTTGGCTTCCATTCTTTTTCAATACGGGATCGTTAGTCTGCGCGCTCTTTTCTTGCAGATAACGAATGGTAGCGGGCACGTCAAGAGTCAAGAACCGAGTATCTTCAATTTTCCACTCTGGCGGATTCGGGGTGATGCCAGCCCTTTTTAGGGCCGCCGCCCTAGGGCTCTCACTCTGAATAAAGTCAAGTAAGAATATGACTCCACTCTTGTATTCGCTGGGATCTGGCGGCTTGTAACGCAATGATGAGTCGATATCACCTGCGTGGTACATTCCCACCATAACCTCCGCTCTTCCATCGCGGAAGAACGGGGGCCACACCGAATAGTCTTTATTCATAATGATCACATCTGGGTAGGCAGGTGGCGGGGTCGCGTGGATGAGCGAAGCGCTTACGTGACGCCAACCTTCTGGCCCGAATCTCTCGCCGGCCATTTCTCGCGCTAGGAACTGCTCGACAACCTGCTGTGGAGAAATTGCCGCGGTCCTTGTTGGATCAGCAGGCTGTACCAGGAGAAAGAATCCAGTGAATTTGTAGGACTGTCCCAATCCCCAGCGGGAAGTTGCGAGAAGCCCTTTGAGAGGGTCCATTACCAGAAAGTTGTCACCTCTGCTTTCCAGAATGGCGACAAAGTGTCCGGTGCGGCCAGGGAGGAGAACGCCGGCAATCGATGATCCCGGCGGCGAAATGGCATCGGATTTTTGTATTTCAATCCTAGTGAGAAATCCACGCTTCTGTAAGGCACGGGCGAGGTTCCAGATTTCGGTTCCACTGTTCGACGTAAAGGAGTCGCGGGCCAGCTCCAATTCAGATGCCGGGAAGCCGTAATTGATGAGCAGTGATGCGGCGCTTGAAGGCCCGCAGGTAGATGGCGTGCTTTGCAGGCAGGACTCTCCCTTGCAACTAGCTTTTAGCTGGCGCAAGTCTACTGGATCCAAGAACGACTTGAGGAAAGGGACGGAAATGGCAGCAAGAAGAATGGCTGGCAATGCGAGCTTAGCCGCGCGCTTCTCTGGCTTGAGAAGCGCTTGAACCACACCCGCCAAAAAGCCCATACCCGCTGCCAACAATTCCGAGTAGGGTGCTATGCGAAGAGCGATAAACCAAGGGGTGGGCTCAAACAAATGTGTGCAGTAAAAGGCGTAGAGCAGACCGGGAAACGCAAAGACCAATCCTAATAGGTAGACCAGCACCTTTGATTTTAACGATTTTGTACGGCGGCCGAACCAAAAACCCAAAGAGAAAAGACACAACGCGAGGAGCATCGTTGCGATCATCATAGGATTGATTCGGATCATGGAATTGCCGGCTCCGTTGCCGGTTTATTTGCCGGTGAGGTTTGTCGTCCAGAGCAACCGACGGCCCTTTACTGTTCTTTGAGTTTCAAGCGGGATTTATTCTCTTCCAGGAAATCGCGGAGGTCTTTGGACACGTCCAGTAAGCGGATCCACTGTTCGTAATACAGCGTGACCGGGAAGCGGCCCAGACCATACACGCTGACGCCACCCTTTTCCCCTACGCGGAATTCCAACGTGCCGCGTTTTGGGCGTTCGGCTTTCTTCTCCAATTCAGCGATTCTTGCCAATAACTCTTCCTTCGTCGGTTCGGACATGGGTAGGCTCCTGTGGCAACATCCTCGCATAATCCGGCAGTCGTGCGCTACCAGAGCGCCGTGCCTCCCACACCCGCCCGTTGAACTAATGTTTCTCGACCTACCTCACAACCTTACCGGGGACTAGGACTTCTAAGCCGAGAGGGCTAGCCCGGTCTGACTGCTGGTTCAATTGCTCTCTGGGTCCCCGCCCAGTATCATGCTCCTTCCTTTGGGGGTTTCGTCTATCTCGCTATGGGTCGACATTTTCAGCTACCAAGAATCTTTTGTATTGCTTCCCTGCTGCTTGGGCTGTATGCCCCTCTGGCACGGCCTCAACAATCAACGGAAACCCTTCCTCTCGACCAAGTCCACGCAGGAATGCAAGGGTACGCCTACACGATCTTTTCCGGTAATCAGGTAGAGAAATTTGACCTGGAAGTATTGGGCGTCATGCCCAATTTCCTGGGGCCGAAGCAATCAATCATCTTGGTGGAATTGAAAGGACCGAAAGTCGAGCACACCGGCGTCGTGGCCGGGATGAGCGGCAGTCCTGTCTACTTGGAAGGCAAGCTGGCCGGTGCGCTCTCGCTGAAACTGGGAATCTTCACCAAGGAAGCAATCGCCGGCGTCACCCCTATTGACGACGTTCTCCGTCCTCCCGTGGCAAATGCCGCGGCCCAACCAAGCTCACTACAATACACGTTGCCGAAGGATGCCGTTGCCCAGAACACGCTGCCGAGCGGCTCTGCTCTCCAGCCGATTGAAACTCCACTCGTTTTCGCAGGATTCCAGTCCGCGACGCTGCAACAATTCGCTGGCCAACTACAGGGTTACGGGCTCGTTGCCACGCAAGGCGGCACGTCCGCGGATCAGAAAACAGAGACCAACGCACATTTGACTCCCGGAGACATGGCTGGCATGGTGCTCGTCCGGGGCGATGCCTCAATCAACTCCGCATGCACTGTAACCGCCGTGCAAGGGGATCGCGTCTTCCTCTGCGGCCATCCCTTCCTCAACCTCGGTGATATCCAGATGCCCATGGCACGAAGTGAGGTGGTGACCACACTCTCCTCTTCTCTGGCTTCCACCAAGATTGTCAATATGGGCGGCACAATCGGCACCATCACCAGCGACCACCTCACCGCGGTCACCGGCAAACTGGGCGCGCCTCCCGCGATGATTCCCATGGATTTGACGTTCGTCGCTGGCACGAACGAAAAAAAGCTCCACTTCGAAATGGTGAATCACCCCAAGCTGACACCGCTTCTCGTCGCCATGACAACCTTTAATGGCGTCACCCAAAACTCGCTCTACGGCGAAGGGACCACCCTGCACCTGACTGGAGAAATTCAGTTGAAGGGCCACGTCCCCGTAAAATTGGAAAACACCTTTGCTCCTTCGGATTCTTTGATGCCCGATGGCATGCCCATTGCCCTCGTAGTGCAAAACGTCTTTGGCCGGCTCTTCACCAACAACTACGAGGTTCCCGACGTCGACCACGTTTCCTTGCGCGTGGAAAGCCTACCGGGAAGAAATTCCTACACCATCGAAAGCGCTTGGCTGGAAACCGGTGAAGCTTCGCCCGGCGAGAACTTGAAAGTCCGCGTTCTGCTGAGGCCTTATCGCGGCGCGGCGCGAATTGAAGAAACCACAGTTCACGTACCCGACCAGATTGCCCGCGGCACTACTTTGCGCGTCCTCGTCAGCGATGCCGAATGGATGAATCGCGCCTCCCGCGGCTTCAATTTCGGAGTGATGCCTGGTGGAGCCCCCGGGCCCGAAGGCCTCGATCAGTTGATCGCACTCATCAATCGCGAGCGCAACAACGACAGGCTCTATGTTGGCGTCTTCGTGCCAGCACCCACCATGGTCTGGGACGACAAAGAAATGCCCAACGTCCCGCTCTCAGAGATCAGCATCATTGACGGACGTCCGACGCCAGGCAGCGTGCAAGTCTTAAGAGAATCCTTGGCCAGTGAATCGTCGATCGTGCTCGGTGGCCCTGTTGCAGGACTCATTTCCTTGAATCTCCAAATCCGGTGACCCTGTCTATGTCGAAAAAATGCAAACAGCTCATCCTTCTCGCTTTGCTGGTGTGCGGTGTCGCTACCTCCAGCATTGCCGACCACACCCGTAGGTGGAAACAGTCGACCTATGAAGAATTCCTAAAGGGCACCGCAAAGGGCGTCGCCGTCCGCAGCGACGGACACTTGGAGCTTGCCCCGAAGTTCACGTTGGTGGCCGACGCAGATGCGTCGTACCTGTGGTCTCTCCGTACCGACGGCACGGGAACCTTGTACGCAGGTGGCGGATCACCCGCAAAGGTCTTTCGTTTCGATGCGAGTGGAAAGCCAAAAACAGCATTCGAGTCCACCGAATTGCTTGCCCAGTGCCTCGCGTTTGACGCAAAAGGCTCCTTGTATGTGGGGACTTCGCCCGATGGAAAGGTGTACAAAGTTTCGGCCAACGGAGAAAAGAGCGTCTTCTTCGAGCCCAAGACAAAATACATTTGGGATTTAGCGTTTGCTCCCGACGGCACACTATACGTAGCGACGGGCGACAAAGGCCAGATTTACGCCGTATCGCCGGACGGCAAAGGCGAAGTTTATTACGCCAGCGACGAAGCGCATATCAAGGTCCTCGCCTTTGACGGCAAAGGTAATTTACTGGCGGGCACGGAACCCAATGGGCGCGTGCTGCGCGTTGGCCGGCCTACTGTGAAGAACGAGAAAAACAAATCTGAGGCCGGTAAGCCTGAAGGCTTCGTCCTTTACGAAACTGCGAAACGCGAAGTGACTTCACTCGCTGTTGGTTCTGACGGCAACGTCTTTGTCGCGGCCATTGGTGACAAACCGCGCACCGGAACCACCGGACAAACAACCGTATTCTCAACGCCGCAAGGCACGACGACAGTCACAAACGCGGTAATGCAAGGCGGAGCGATTTCCGCCCCCTTCGTCGCCTTTCCTCAGGCCATCTCCAGCAGCATCTATCGCATTACGCCCGAGGGAGTACCCGAAGAAATTTGGACATCGCGAGACGACGTCGTCTACTCGTTAGGCCTTAACTCCGACGGCCGCCTGCTCGCGGGCACTGGCAGCAACGGCTCATTGTTGGTTATCGATGGCCATGGCGTGTACGCACAACTGGCCAAAGCCGGA
>Ga0187817_10000693_pt1 | contig 15101 bp, 14 predicted proteins | sample NC_wetland_sal_i_17_FD_132431 | JGI IMG/M metagenome (GOLD analysis project Ga0187817, IMG submission 132431) | Wetland sediment microbial communities from Neuse River Estuary, North Carolina, USA - SO4_2 | ecosystem: Environmental > Aquatic > Freshwater > Wetlands > Sediment | place: USA...
CGGGATGCGTTCTGACTGGCAGCAAGCCCGCGCGGAAACGGCGGAGCTGCGCCGCGAGCTCGATGAGATGCGCGCCGGAGAAGTCCGCAGCGGCCAAGAGCCGGGGACCGCCGTGTTGTGGGACGCGGTGGCGAAGTCGCAGGCCAAGAACTCCGAAACGCCCACAGGCAGCTCACCGAATGTCCTGCAGAACGTAATGCCCAACCTGCTGACGACCAATGCGCCGCAGGATGAGAAACAAGACGAGAGCGAAGATCAGAAAAAGCCCGAGAGCGCGGCCCGGCTGGATGAGGAATATCAACTTCTGAGTGGGAAGGTTGATGAACAATATCAGACAAAAGTGGAAAGCGCATCGAAGTACCGTTTGCGGCTGTCGGGCATCGTCTTGATGAATCTGGTGAGCAATCAAGGGACGGTCGATAGCATTGATCTTCCCATGCTCGCATACGCCCGGCAGCCGGGTGATTCGGGGGGAAGTTTCGGCGCGACGTTGCGCCAATCGGAGATCGGGTTCGAGGCGTTCGGCCCAACCGTGGCGGGCGCCAAGACGAGGGCAGACCTGCAAATCGATCTGGCTGGCGGCTTTCCCTCGGTTCCAAACGGAGTCAACTCCGGCCTGCTGCGGTTGCGAACTGCGACGATGCGCATGGACTGGACAAATACATCAATCGTGGCCGGGCAAGATATGATTTTCTTCTCTCCCAACTCGCCCACATCATTTGCTTCGCTGGCAGTTCCAGCGCTTTCCTATGCGGGAAACTTGTGGAGTTGGGTGCCGCAAATAAGAGTGGAACACAGAATTTCTCTGGGGGAAGAGTCGAGCCTCTTGTTACAGGGCGGGATCCTCGATCCGTTGAGCGGGGAAGTGCCGGGTGCGGAGCAGAGCACAATGCAGGGTGTAACAGGTACCAGTTATTACCGGCAGGCGGGGTCCGGGGAGGCATCGCGTCAACCGGCGTATGGCACGCGGGTCGCGTGGACACAGAACGTTTTCGGACAACCGTTACATGTGGGCGTGGGAGGATACTACACGCGGCAGAATTATGGTTTCAGCCGAACTGTGGATGGCTGGGCCGGAATGACCGACATCGACCTGCCGCTCAGTCGCCAGTTTTCGTTGAGCGGAAAGTTTTATCGCGGAAGGGCCGTCGGCGGCCTGTATGGCGCATTTGGACAGAGCGTCTTGTTCAGCGGCGATCCGACGTCGGCCAGCACTCAGGTACAAGCCTTGAACTCGATCGGAGGCTGGGCGCAATTGAAATACCGGCCTGCGAATAGATGGGAGTTCAACGCGGCGTTTGGCATGGATAATCCCTATGCCCACGATCTGGAATACTTTTACCCATATGCGCAGTCCTATGGGGATCCAACGCTCGCAAGAAATCTTGGAAGCTTCGCGAACATGATTTACCGTCCTCGTTCGGACTTGCTGTTTTCCGCGGAGTATCGGCACCTGACGACGTATACGATTGGTAACGGCGCAAACAACGCGGGTCAGCTCAACCTGATGATGGGAGTTCTTTTTTGAGCAGATGAAAGAAACAGCAGGAATCCGCGATGAGCCATAGAAGTATCCTGATCTGGGTCGCGATGTTATGGGCCGCGGCGGCCGGGTCGCACGCGCGCGCAGCGTCGCCGACGCAGTTAACCACGACTGTGCGCGGCCGTGTCGAGGTCATCGGCGCGAAGGGCATGGGGAAGACTCGGCATGAAACCATTCCCGAGACTGTGGTGTGGCTGACACCGATGCCTGGAGCAGCAGGCGAAGCGACCGCCCCGATGCCGAATTTTCCGCCGAGTCCGGCGCAAAATCTGCGGCTGGTCCAGAAGAACAAGAGTTTCGAACCGCACATCCTGGTAGTTCCGGCCGGCTCGGTGGTGGAGTTTCCCAACCGCGATCCGTTTTTCCATAATGTTTTCTCACTTTTTGAAGGCAAGAAGTTTAATCTTGGTTTGTACGAAGCGGGCACGTCGCAAACCGTGCGCTTCGACCGGCCTGGGATCAGCTATATCTTTTGCAATATTCACCCCGATATGAGCGCCGTGGTCATTACCTTAGCCACTCCGCTTTATGCAGTTTCAAACAGCGATGGACAACTAAGTCTGGCCGGTGTTCCCTATGGCCGATACCTGCTGCACATCTGGAGTGAGGGCATGGGTCCGGAGAATGCCCAGCCGCTTACGCGCGAGATCACGATCGGGGAGAATGCGTCGTCCCTGGGAGTGATAAAAGTTCCCATCGCGACTGGCCAGAGCATGGTGCACAAGAACATGTATGGCCGTGATTATGATGAGCCGACGCCAAACAGTTCGGTGTACGAGCAGCAGCGTTAGAATAACAATCTATGCCGTCCGACCGTGACCCTATGAAAATCGACAAGATGCTTAAGCGGTACCGGATCGAACATGGGAAACGCTTCAGCCTGAAGGATCATGACCCCGCCGACATCCATGGGCTGGGTTCGGAACTGAAGCCGCATGCAAAAGAACTGATGGCCGAAGGCGTCAGGGAATTGAGCCGCCTGCAGGACATTCTCGCGGCGCAGGACCGCTGGGGCCTGCTGCTGATTTTTCAGGCCATGGACGCAGCCGGGAAAGACGGAACCATCAAACACGTCATGTCGGGTGTGAATCCGCAAGGCGTGGACGTCTGGTCGTTTAAGGCGCCGTCGGCCGAAGAATTGCACCACGGTTATCTTTGGCGAACCTCGAAGTGCATGCCGGGAAGGGGTCAAATCGGCATTTTCAACCGCTCCTACTACGAAGAGGTGCTGGTGGTGCGCGTTCATCCGCAGATTCTAGAGGGCGAAAAACTGCCGAAGACGCTGGTCACCAAACACATTTGGGAGGAGCGCTTCGAAGATATCAATAACTACGAACGCTACGCTACCCGGAACGGTATCGCGGTGCTGAAGTTCTTTCTGCATCTTTCAAAGAAGGAGCAGAAGAACCGGTTCATGGAACGGCTCGACACTCCCGAGAAGAACTGGAAGTTTTCTTCGTCCGATATAAAAGAACGCGAATTCTGGGACGCCTATCAGGATGCGTATGACGACATGATCCGCCACACCGCGAAGCCCTACGCGCCGTGGTACGTTGTGCCCGCGGACAACAAGTGGTTCACGCGACTGGTAGTCTCGCACGCAGTGGTAGATGCGCTGAAGAAGATGAATTTAAAGTATCCGAAAGTCAGTGGCGTCGAAAAAGCTGCGCTCGCGCAAGCCCGCAAACAACTCGAGAATGAGTAAGGGTTAAATTCCGCTGGCCGTCCCGCCCGCCACCCCAGAATAAGCGCGCGAGACATTCTTCCACTCCATGGTGCCTCATTTCAGTACCACTGGCAGCACCTGGTCATAAGGTTGAATGGAAACGGTCAGAGCTTTGCGCTGGTCGAAAGCTTCCCGCGTCACCTTGAAACCGACAATGACGGTTCCCCTTTGTTCGGCTCCAGCCAGCACCTTGGTTTCGGGCGAAAGTGGCGGCTCCGAGCTTTCTTTCAGAGCCGGGAACGCCTGGAAATAGCGATCGAGATCCACAACCGAAGCGGCATCATCGTCGAAGGTTTTGCCGTCGGCGGTGGTGAGATGCGCGGTGAGGGAATGGATCCACAACGGGTTCTTGGTTGTATTGCGGAGGGTCACCGTGATTGCGGCCAGAATCATGTTCTGTCCCGGCACTTCGGCCGCCGCCACGAAATCGATGGACCCCGCGCCCTGCGGTTTCGGCCTTTCCCTGAAAGCGAGTATTCCCACCACGACCGCGACGGCAGCGATGCAGATCAGAAGAACACGGGCCGGCGGAAGATTGCGCTTGGCGGTTCCGAATTCTTCGCCGATGTGAAACTCGGTGATCGGTACCGGCAAAACCGGTGGCGGTGGAGGCGCGGGGTGGTCGGTCACTGGATCGGGCGCTAGGCCGGACTCTGGAGAGGACTCTGGATCGGACAGTGGGTCGGGCATGAGGTGATTCTAGATGACTTCAACCTTCCGGCGTTGCTCTTCCGCGCATTTGGCTTTGGCCCTGAGTACGTTCTCGGGCATGGCTTACGTCCGCGCGATGAAGTGACTTTGGTTACCTTGTCTGGTGTGACGGATGCTGCGACGATGCGGAAGATTTCCTTTGGAGGTACTCGGCAGTGAATCGTAAAACACTCTTTGCTGCGTCGGCTTGCGCGCTGCTGGTGTTCAGCATGCTGGGCTGCGGAAAAACCAACGATTTGAAGTCCATCCAGCTCAACGCTGCCTTGATAAACGGCGTTGCCCCTTCATCTCAGACCGGATTCGTCACCTTGCAGGGCAATGGGGGGACAATCCAGTTGCAGGCGATAGGCACCTACACCGGCGGTAAGACGACCGATCTGACGAAGGTGGCTACTTATACAGTGATTGTTGACCCGCTGCACAATGTGGACGCGTTCGGAAACACGCTACTTCCTCCGTGCCAGAGTCCTGCGTGCCCAATTCCGGCCGAGCCACCATATACTAGCGGGACCGTCGAATATAGTATCACCGGTTTAATCACCGCCGTGGAGCCGGCCACATGCACATTCGTGGACGTAGGGCCAGTCGGCACGCCCTCATTTTTCTACACTGGAGACTATGAGGTTACAGTTTCGTTCCAGGGCATCACATCCCAGCCCGTCTATATTCCGATTGCCTCGTCCGCAGGCAACCAGTTCTACAACGGTGTCGAAAACAACCCAAGTGCGCAGTGCGGGTCATCGTCGTAGCCATCAGCGGACGCTGAAGCACATTCGATTTCGCGGGGACGGCCGCATGGCGGCTGTCCCCGTCTCCGTTTAGAGCCACTCCGGGTCTATCGCAGCCGACCATCTTTCTTTCTCACTCTTTCTTTCTGTCCCTGCTGTTTGAGCGTTCCGCCCACAACCCTTATAATCCTAAGTTTGTCCGTGAATGCGTCCGTCGCCTATGCTTGTCACTCCCGTAACTGAAGTCGTGCCCGGATGAAGGTTCGCACCGGAATTGAGGTATCCAGCCAGTCCGACATCGGCTGTCTGCGGCAGAACAACGAAGATTCGTTTGGCTACTGGGAGCCGGAAGACGACCAGCAGTTCCTGCGCAAGGGGCGGCTGGCGGTAGTAGCGGACGGCATGGGCGGCTATGAAGGCGGGCAAGAAGCGAGCCGCCTGGCGGTGGAAACGCTGATCGCGGTATATCGTGATTTTCCCGGCGACAACCCGCAGGCAGCGCTGGTCGAGGCTTTGCAGGCGGCCCACGAGGAGATTCGGCGATTCAGCTTTGCCCATCCGGAACTTAGAGGCATGGGAACAACCTGCACCGCAGCCGCGATCGTCAGGGCTGCGGACCGGGACGCGCAACATGAGGCGCTCTATTACGTGCATGTCGGAGACACGCGCCTTTATCTGATCCGCGATGGCCAGATTACGAGGGTAACGCGCGACCACTCCTACGTGGGACGGTTGGTGGAGTCGGGATTGATCAGCCCCGAACAAGCGGAGCATCATCCGCAACGAAACATTCTAACCGCTGCTTTGGGCACGAACCCCGAACTTATCATGGATTCGCCCGAACATCCGGAGCCGCTGCGCCCCGAGGACGTGCTTGTCATCTGCACTGACGGGTTATGGGGACAGGTGCGCGATGCGGAGATTCTCGATTCCGTCGAACACCAGAGCGCGGAAAAAGCGGGCCGCGAGCTGATCGCGTTGGCGCGCGAACGCGGGGGCCCGGACAACATCACCGTCGAGATTCTGCGCCTGCGCTAAGCAGTAAGCGGAAACAGTCGCAACCGTTCGTATCGCCGTACGTATTGCCGTAGAAGAGCGGCCTTCACGGCGGTGTAAGGGCCTGCCGAAACCAAACAACGGACCCTGGCGGACTTCTTCCGTTCCGCCTGTGTGTGGTTCATCGCTGCTGGCTACAACCCGGTTTTACTGAGACGTGAGACCTGCGACCTGACACCTGTCACCTGCTTCCCGTAAGATTCCCTGTGCTCGTCTTCTGGATTCTCTTCAACCTGTTCGTGGTGGCGATGCTGGCGCTCGATTTGGGCGTGCTGAATCGCCGCTCACACCGCGTCAGCTTTCGCCAGGCGCTTGTCTGGTCGGGTGTTTGGATGGCGCTGGCGGCTGCGTTTGCGGTGCTGGAACTGTTCTGGCACGGGCGGGCGCAGGCGCTCCAGTTCGTGACTGGATATGTGATCGAGCTGTCGCTCAGCGTCGACAATCTGTTCGTATTTTTGGTCATCTTCCGTTATTTCCAGGTGCCCGATGAGCATCAGCACAAGGTCTTATTCTGGGGAATTCTCGGAGCGCTCATCATGCGAGGTATGTTCATCCTGGCGGGCGTGGGCCTGATCCGCCGCTTTAGTGGGATCACTTACGGTTTCGGCGCCTTGCTTGTGTATTCGGGAATCAAGCTGCTGCGGCAGGGCAAAGCCGAAATCCATCCCGAGAAGAACTTTGTTCTTAAATTCTTTCGCCGAGCTTTTCCGATGACCGAGGATTATGTGGGTGGGAAGTTCTTTACGCGCAGGGAAGCACTCTACGCGACCCCGCTGCTGGTGGCGCTACTGATGATCGAGACCAGCGACCTTCTTCTCGCCGTGGATTCGATCCCGGCGGTCCTGGCTATCACGCTGAACGCCTTCGTGGTTTATACGTCGAATGTGTTTGCGATTCTAGGCCTGCGCACGATGTACTTTGCCCTGGCGGGAATGATGGACCTTTTCCACTACCTACATTACGGACTGTCGGCAGTGTTGATTCTTACTGGACTGAAAATGCTGGTTTCGCACTACGTCAACATTTCGACCGAGTGGGCACTGGCGATCGTGCTTGTTATCTTGGGACTCTCCGTTCTCGTATCGGTGGTAACTCCGCAGAAGAAATCGGCCGAGACTTGATTTTGGGTGGCGCAGCGGTTTACCGCTGCGATAACAGCTTGTTTTCAGATACGGCTTTAGCCGTTGGGGCAAGCCTGCGATGCAGAGAACGCAGAGGCCCGTACGCTATGATGAGTGTTCATGATCAGCGTCCCCGTCGCCACGCCGTCGCGCTCCTACGAAGTGCTCATCGGAAGAGACCTGCTCGCGCGTGCTGGAGAATGCCTCGGCAAATTTCTTGAAAATCGCCATGCGTTTGTGATTACCGTGGCGCCCGTGCGACGGCGTTGGGCAAAAGTCCTGCTCAAGTCGTTATCCGCCGTGGGAGTCGAAACGACGCTTCTGGAGATGCCCGACGGCGAGCGTTCGAAGCGTCTTGCCACACTGGAGAAGCTGGCGGAGAAGCTCGTAAAACAAGGTGCTGATCGCGGGGCAACGCTGATCGCGCTGGGCGGCGGTGTAGTCGGAGACGTCACCGGTTTTCTGGCCTCGATCTACATGCGAGGCGTGGACGTCATCCAGGTACCGACGACCGTGTTGGCGCAGGTGGATGCGGCGATCGGCGGCAAAACCGGCGTCAACCTCGTGTCTGGAAAAGTGTCGGGAAAGAATCTGCTCGGGACCTTCCACCAGCCGCGCGCGGTTCTGGTCGATCCCGCTGTTTTGGAGACGCTGCCGTCGCGCGAATATCGCGCCGGCCTGTACGAGTCGCTGAAGTGCGGCATCATCGGAGATCCAGGATTGTTCCGGCTATTCGAGGAGCGGCGCCGCGAGATTCTGGATCGCGACCCGGTGGCGATAGAGAAAGTGATTGCCGATTCGGTGCGCCTAAAAGCGTCGGTGGTGAGTGCCGATGAACGCGAAGGCGGCTTGCGCCAAGTGCTCAACCTCGGCCATACGATCGGACACGCGCTTGAAGCCGAGACCGGCTATACGCAGCTTCTTCACGGCGAGGCCGTCGCCTGGGGCATGATCGCAGCGACCCATATCGCGCTCTCCACGGGGAAGCTGGATAGTGTGACAGCGGGGCGCATTTCGAACGTGGTTCTAGGTTTTGGCCGGTTGCCGCGCATGGCGTTGAAGACGGCAAACATCGTGAAGCGTTTGCGTTCCGACAAGAAGTCCCGCCGGGGAGTAGTGCACTTTATTCTGCCGCGGGAGATCGGCAAGGTTGAGATTACGAGCGACGTACCGGAAGCAATCGTCCGCTCGGCGGTCGACGAGATTCGGAAGCTGGCTAGGAATTAGTTGGTGGAGCGAAACCAGCAACCGTCATATGAATCAAGAAATAGATGAACGAATCATAGGCGCATCTCCAGCCGGTGCCCGAGACCGCGAGTCGGCCGCGAAGGCGGTCCGCGAGATGTTCACCTCGATTGCTCCGCGCTACGACCTGCTGAATCACATTCTTTCGTTTAACATCGACCGCGTGTGGTGGTGGCGCACCGCACGCAGGTTCGCCGCTATTCTGAAGCGTCCGGAAGCTCGCGTCCTCGATCTTTGTTGCGGTACAGGAGACATGACATTCGCCTTACGCCGGCGCGCTGGCTCGGCAAGTCCCCAGATTCTGGGCGCGGATTTCTCTCATGCCATGTTGCAGCGCGCAGCGGCCAAGGGAAAAGGAACGACGCTGCGGGCTCCACAATGGATCGAAGCAGACGCGCTTCGTTTGCCCTTTCCCGATGGACATTTCAATCTGGTGACTGCGGCATTCGGCTTTCGAAACCTGGCCGACTACGACGCGGGATTGCGAGAAATTGCACGGGTCCTAGCTCCCGGCGGAGAATGCGGCATTCTCGATTTCGGAGAGCCGGGAGGCTTGCTCGGCCAGTGCTACCGCGTCTATTTCAAGAACGTCCTGCCCAAGATTGGGACGATGATTTCAGGAGTGCGAGGTCCATACGCGTATCTGCCTGCATCGGTCGAGCGCTTTCCGGCGCCGGACGAAATGCTGGGGCGGATGCGACAGGCAGGATTCCGCGAGGCTTCCTGGACTCCATACACCTTTGGTGTTGCGGGTCTGTATCGGGGAGTGAGGAACACTTAACCGCCGAACTAGTCGTGGGTGCAGGCGCGGCTGCAGAACTAGCCTGACGGACGGTTACTGCGGCTCGCCTGGATCTTCGATCGACATCGGATCACCCTGCTTTGTTTCTGTTTTCTTGGCAGCCTTGGCATGGGTTGATTTTCCGGCACTGTAGTGTCCAGCGCGCTCGGCATCATAGTCGGTGGGCACCGTCGGAAACAGGAGAAACGCTCCGTCGCCCAGTTGAGAGGGACGGCGCAAGATGATTTCGGCGTGTCCGTCGTAGTCCTGAATCGTCCCCTTAATCTCAATCTGGCGGCCTTCGAGTTGGCGAACGTCGCCCATTTTCTTGAGATCGCCCGGAAACACGACCACGGTAAAAGGACAAGCTTTTGCTTCTTTACAGAAATTGAGTAAGACCGTGCCATGGCTGCCAGTTTCCACGTGAAGCACGGTTCCGCGGACGCACTGAGCCGCGCCCACATGCTGGCTCGCTTCAGCAACGGATACGCAGTTACTCGGTGAAGTATTACGCGCGGAGCAAATCCCGTTAATCACGGGAATCGTTCCAAGAATGACAGCCAGAAGAAAACGCATGACACTGAGGCGCTGAAAAGCGCATCCTCAGTTTTCATTCTAGGCGTGTACGACGGATTCCACGCTGAGCAGGATAAATATACCTGCACGATGTCCCGAAAAGGGAACGCTTGGTGCGTCAGCTATGCGACGCACGGGCTTAATCCGATGAAATCATCGCTCTTGAACGGTGCGCCTAGGGAGCGCCATCTTTGAACTCGTAGAGACCCAAGAAAGAGGCGTCCTGCGGAAGGCGTCGCACGTTACTGGCGGTGGGACTGAGCAGCCAACGACCGTTGGACGCGGGGCACTGAGTGGAATTCAACTCAAGAACAATTGCGCCCGCCGCAGTCGTTCCGATCACGTCAAAGCTTGAGCCGCACTTTGGCGCCGCCATGTGCCCGAGCCGCTTCTTCAGGTCAATGAGTCTTACTTTGCCGTCGGTGGTGTCATAGTCGAACAGGTATGCGGATGGAAATTTGCCGGTTTCGGAAAAACTTCCGAAGACGCGGCTGCCATTGAGCGAGAAACCATTGAGATGGAGGAATAGGCTTCGGCTCCAGTCGCCGTCGCTGGTAAGAAGCTCAACGACCAGCGGGGTGCCAGCCGGCCCGGGCATCGTCAGTAGTTGGTACACGGCTTGGCAATCGTGCGAGTTTTTGTTGTGATCGTCTTCGCTCGAAACCTTGAGAACCGCGGCCACACCATCGCGGCCGCGTACCGGTTTCGTCTGCGTAGTGGCAATGTTAGCGCAGGGCATGGATGCGACCTGCGCGGGAAGCAGAAATGCAGCGACGAGAATGGATAACATTATGGACATACCAGCCTCAAGAACCGGAAAGTGCGAGACTGACCCCTCCGCTTCCGGAATCTTGAAGCAACGGCTAGTCCTTCAGGAACGCACACAGGAACGCACAGCAATCGAACTCTCTCGTCGGCGCGCAAGATGGTCGCCACAATACTTGCAGCTGGCCAGCGTGGCAGCCCGTTATTTGCTGAAAGACTTCACGCCCGCGGCTTCGTCTTCCTTTACATCAAAGACGGTATAGAGCTTCGTGATCTGCAGCAGGTCGTGTACTTTCTTCGTGAGGTTGAGCAGTTTGAGTTCGCCGCCCTGGTTCTTCGCAGTGGTGAAGGCGCTAACCAACTCACCGATTCCTGAGCTGTCGATATAGTTCACGTCGCCGAGGTTCAGCAGGATCTTCTTCTGTCCCTTGGACAGCAAATCGCGCACCGTATCGCGCAGAACCACACTACCTTCGCCGAGGGTGATCCGGCCGCTAAGGTCGACAATAGTGACACCATCCACCTGACGAGTACTGGACTTCATGCTCACTGGGGAGCCTCCTTGGAGTCCGCGGCGTTGCCGGGGACATGCTTGATCATTCTAAATTCGGTGCCCGTATGGGAGGGGTGGATTTCCACCACATCCATGAACGAGCGTATCAGGAAAATGCCTCGGCCCGATGTCTTCATCAGGTTGTCCGGCGCCAGCGGATCCGGAATCTTGCTGGCGTCGAGCCCTTTGCCTTGGTCACGGATAACAATCACCAGGTCACGCGGCGTGCGCTCAAATGCCAGAGTAACTTTTTTGTTCGGGTCATAAGCATTGCCATGCAAAACTGCGTTCACGGCGGCCTCGCGCACCGCCATGGAGATCTTCATGACCTCCTCGTCGTCAAAGCCGGCTTCGGCCGCCATGCGGCTGGCCGTCTCTTCGGCGTTGTTCACCGTCTCCAGCGTCGAATCGAGCGTATAGGAGACGCGGTCTGCTGACATAAAGCAAACGATTCCTGAGTCGGTCTTCGCCCGGTTCGCGATCAGGGGCCGACTTCAAAGTGCTAGCCCGAATGCCGTGGACGGGCGAATTGAGAGTTTGCCTGTCGGGGCCGCAAAAGTCAACGCGACAGCCCATTTCTCATACCACAAGAGAACTGTCCGCGACTCGTACACAAGAGAAATGGCCGGGAATCGCGGTTTAGCGATCCTGTCGGTATCCACGATGTGCCGTGGCGCTGAGTCGACCACCGCTTACGCCCGATAGACACAGAACTTGAACTCCGCGCTATCTAATATTTTCTCCAGAAACCCGGCGGAAGCGAACAGTTGCTCCTGTTCTGGAGTTGGGGCGACATACGCGATATAAAGTGAGCGCGGATGTGAGCGCAGCGAGCGACCAATTTCAGCCACAACCGCTGACAGCACGCGGGCACGGCAGGGATGGAAGAAAAACAGAAGCGATGCCTCGGCAGGAAGCGCATACTCTACAAAGTCTACGTTCAAAGACCGGATATCTCGACACTTCTGTGTCACGGAACGGTACCGCCGGATATTCTCTTGAGCCATTTGGTGCAGCTCTGGCGAGAACTCCAGACCTAATATCCGCCGAAATGGGTACTCGGACGCCAAAAGCAACGCGCGCCCCTTCCCGGATCCAAAGTCTATGAACGTGTAATCTTCAAAAGTAATGTTGCATCCGGCCAAAACCAGCTTGAACCGTAAAGGCTCGATCGCCGCATAGTCGTTGCCGTCAATCCAGTTGGAACTAGGAATGTCGAGATCGCTGAGATAAGTCCATCCTCCGAACTTGCCTTCGGTGTCCACGCCATACTCCCGGTCAAACTCGCTGACATGACCATCCGGACGCAGCGACCGGGCTGCACGGTACTCCCTAAAAAGATAAATAGGCAACAGAAAGCTCCGGCGCAGGCTGGTCAGGAGACCGCGCTCTCGCAAAGACTTCTTGATGCGGGGAATCAGCGTTCGCGTAACTCGAGGCATCGAGTGCCTTTCTTAGCGAGAGGTCTCGTGTTTACGGGCCCGCATTGCGCACAGCCAAGAAGAATCGTTTCAACTTTGTCGCATCCAGTTTGCCATCGGTTCGAACCCCGGAACACACATCCAGCGCGAAGGGGTGCACCTCTTCAATGGCCTGGCCTAAGTTCTCCGGCGTGAGCCCTCCTGCCAGAAACAACGGGATTTCAATACGCTCGCGGATGGCGCGACTGAGTGTCCAATCGTGAGTTCTACCCGTACCGCCTAATTCCTTGACCGCGAGTTTCTGATTGCCGGAATCGAGCAGGATTGCGTCCACATGCGGCGCGACGCACGCGGCTTCCTCGACGGATTCGGGACCTGTCACATGGATGACCTGCACCACGCCGATTCCCCGCAAGGCATCCCTTAGATCACGATGCGTGCCCAGACTCAGATGATCGCAGATCTGGATTGTATTTGTACGGCAGAAACGCTGCTGCTCGATGATGTCGGCGACCTTTTGCCGCGAAGTCAGCAGAAAGGTACCGATCGCCGGTGGAACGGTCGCGGCAATCTCCGCGATGCGCTCATCGCTGATCACGCCCGGACCGCTCGGCATGTATGAAACCAGGCCTAGGGCAGAGGCTCCGCACTCGACGGCCAAAGCCGCTTCGTCAATACTGCTGATGCAGCAGATTTTTATTCGCGGCGTGCGCGTTGCTTGCATTTGTAATTGGCAATTTGTAATTTGCAATTTAACTCAGCGACCAAAGGCTTCAAATTACGAATTACAAATTGGAAATTACAAATGCTTTTCCTATTCGCCGTAGGGAACCCAGATATTCTTCACTTGGGTGGCATGCTCCAGGAACCAGCGGCCCTCGGCCAGTTTCGGATTGAACCAATCGACAGCGCGGCCTTCGTTGGTCCACACCTGCTTCAGATTGCCTACCGACATTGCCTTGGCCGCTGCGGCGCTGGCTTCGTCACCGAAGCACCAAATGGCATCGACGTCGTCGTGCTCGGCGAGGGGCTTCAGAAGTTGCGATGTATATCCGGTCACGATGTTCACCGCGCCGCCGGGCAGGTCGCTGGTGTCGAAAAGCTGGTAGATGTCGCCGGTGATCAGAGGATAGGTTTCGGATGGAACGGCAATCACTGTATTTCCCACCGCGAGAGCGGGCATTACGAGGGAAAGAAAACCGAGCAGCGGCGCTTCCCGCGGACAGATGACGCCAACGGTTCCAATCGCCTCGTTCATCGCGATGACAACATTGCGGAAAGGAGGATTGTGCACTGCGCCGTCAAACTTGTCGGCCCAAGCGGCATACGAGAAGATTCGTTGGATACTGAGCTCCACTTCCGCGGCAGCCTGCTTTTCGCCGACCGCGGCGGCGAGGCGATGGGCGATTTCATCACGACGCTGCGAAAGGTTCTCCGCGCAATAATAAAGAACCTGAGCGCGATTATGCGCCGTAGCTCTTGCCCACGCAGAAGCCTTGCGCGCCGCCTCGACGGCGTTGCGAATGTCTTTGCGATTGCCGAGCGGTGCTTCACCCAGCAATCTTCCGTCAACCGCGCGCACTTCCATGCTGTAGCCGGAGTCAGGACGCGTCTGCTTGCCGCCGATGTAAAGCTTTACGGTTCGATCGATGTCGGCAGTACTCGCTTGTTGATGAAGCGCCGGGCGTCCTCGCCTGGCCTTCTCGTCATCGTCACCTTGGACGGGCGAAGACGCGCGTCGGTCCATTCTTGAATCGTCGGTTTCGCCTTTCTTTGCTGCAAGCATCGCCGCGCTCTTGAACCACGCCGGCTCCATATATTCCAGCAGTCCCTCGCGTCCGCCCTCGCGTCCATAACCGCTCTCGCGATAACCGCCGAAGCCGCAGGACGCGTCGAACAGGTTCGTGCAGTTTACCCAGACCACTCCTGCCTTGATTTGCGCAGCGACATGCAGGGCGACGTTGATGCTCTCGCTCCAGACACAGGCGGCCAACCCATAAACTGTATTGTTCGCCAGCTCCACTGCTTCGGCCGGCGTGCGGAAGGTCATCGCGGCCAGCACTGGCCCGAAGATTTCCTGCTGCGCAACGATCGACGTTGGATGCACATTGCTCAGCAGCGTCGGCGGATAGTAGAACCCGCGCGCCGGCAAAGTGATTTGCGGTTGCCAGCACGTCGCACCGTCGGCCACACCCTGGTCCACAAGCTTGCGGATGCGATCGAGTTGCACGCGCGCCACAATGGCGCCAATGTCAATGGCTTTGTCGAGCGGTGCGCCGATGCGCAGCGTGCTCATGCGATCCTGGATTTTGGCAATCAGAGCTTCGGCGATGCTCTCCTGCATCAGCAGCCGCGAGCCCGCGCAACATACTTGTCCCTGGTTGAACCAGATTCCGTCGACGAGCCCTTCGACCGTACTATCGAGGTCGGCGTCTTCAAACACGATGAAGGGAGATTTTCCGCCGAGCTCCAGCGAAAGCCGTTTGTGGCTCTTTGCTGTGGCGGCGCGAATCGCGCGTCCGACTTCAGTCGATCCGGTGAACGCGATCTTGTCCACGTCAGGATGCTTGACCAGTTCCTCGCCGGTTGCGCCGTCTCCGGTGACAATGTTGACCACACCGCCGGGCAAATCAGCTTCCTGGCAGATCCCGGCGAAGGCCAGCGCTGTTAGAGGAGTAAATTCCGCCGGCTTCAGGACGACGGTGTTTCCTGTCGCCAGAGCTGGGGCAATTTTCCAAGCGAGCATCAGCAGCGGAAAGTTCCACGGAATGATTTGGCCGACAACTCCGCAGGGAACGTAGTCGGGGAATTCTTGGTCGAGGAGTTGCGCCCAACCCGCGTGATGATAGAAATGCCGCGCGACCAGCGGAATGTC
>Ga0187817_10000694_pt1 | contig 15099 bp, 8 predicted proteins | sample NC_wetland_sal_i_17_FD_132431 | JGI IMG/M metagenome (GOLD analysis project Ga0187817, IMG submission 132431) | Wetland sediment microbial communities from Neuse River Estuary, North Carolina, USA - SO4_2 | ecosystem: Environmental > Aquatic > Freshwater > Wetlands > Sediment | place: USA: North...
CAGGACCAATCCAATCAGTCACTGGAAAGCACATCGAAACAAATTAATCTCAAGTCGCTGCGCTCTAGTTTAGGTGCAGAAGTGGCGTCAGCTGGTTTCGAGGATTTTGTGTCAACCCCGTAAGTGTGTCGCATCGCCTCAAGAGCGGCAATTAGCTGCATAATGCTTTGTGTCTGTTGGTATTCCTTGTAGAGGCTCTTCAATTCTGTCAGTTGAACGCGGAGCATGGGGGCATTGAGAAACTCGATGGCGGAGATGGCGCGCTTACGTTCCACGTCCGGGTGATTCAAGAATCCTTGTATGACCGTAGCAACCGTTTGTTGTAGGGGGTCGAGGGGCTGCGGGGCAACTTGCATGGCTGTCTTTTCCTCGTATCCCCGCAACAATTGTTCTATGACTTTCTCCTGAAGTGCGAAGACCTCTTTGAATATCCCTGTGTCTACAACGCGAGGCGTATCGGGACTGCAGGCGATCAAATTCGCCAGCACATGGCGATTATCGAGAATGTTATTTGTCTTGAGGTCGTAGTAACGCCAAAAGCTCTGTTCGTTGTTTCCTTTCTTGCTTCGGAAATAGAAAAATAGACCGCGAGCACCGTTACGTTGAAGGCCTGAGTGGATGCCGTCAGGTAAGGTTTCCAAAGCTTCTCTCCCGCCCATATCGAGGAACGTGCGCAACTGCTGAAGTAGGACTTCGCTGCTGGCTAATTCCGTAAACTGCTCCTCTTCTTCGATTACTGCGTCGTCTTCCTGACGAATACGTCGCAGAGTATTGAATGTCTGCGGATGTACTTCCTCGCCGAGAACGCTGGCGTCTAGCATACCGAGTCGATCGATATCGGCTATCTTTCTGTTTAGGCTCTGGACCAGCCCAAGTAGGCGTTCGAGCCCCTGGTCTGGAAACATGTTGTAGACCCACAAGACATCGAAATCCGTTCCAATACGGTCTATTCGTCCGGCACGTTGCACCATGCGTGTCGGATTCCAATGAAGATCGTAATTCAGGAGGTATCCGCAGTCTTGGAGATTCTGACCTTCTGAAAGCACGTCAGTGGAGATGAGAATATCGATTTCCTTGCTTGAGCTTACCCATTCCAGTTGTCCGTTCGCCTTCGGAGCGAATGTCTGCACAATTTTTATTCGCTCATCTGGGTGATTACCGCTGTCCAGGCGTCGAATTAGAACATTCCCAACGAGATCCAGGAACTTCTGAGCCTGAGCGTTAGTGGGATCGCCTAGATGGCGATAAAGATAGCGGGCGGTGTCCTTGTAATACGTGAAGATGAGAAGCTTCTTACTCTTTAGGTCCCCGGACAGAAGGCTTTTTAAACGGTTGAGCTTGGAGTCGTGTGTGGGGTCGATGTGCTGAACTCTTTCCCATATTCCAAGCAGTACATGAACATCGTGCTGGACTGCGTCATGAAGTTTTCGGAGGTCATATAGCGCGGGGTCTACTGTCGCCATTGAACTGAGGACGCGACGTGCGTCCTGGTTCTCATCCAGAGCGTCTGCTAGCGATTCAGGTACGGCGTCGTCTTCCTCACTCTCGCGTTCCAAGTACTGAAGGGCCTTGTGAAAATCGCTGCTTTTCAATAAGCGGCCTTCCAGAATGTAAGACTCGAAGGTCTGTAGGAACGCCAGGGCGCGCCGCACACTAATTCGAAAAGCCTCGATGCTCGACTCGAATCGCTTGAGGTAGCGGCTCTTAAAAATGCCGACTAACGCCTGCTCGCGGCCAGCTTCAAATTCGTCCACCGCAATGCCTTTTTTCTTGTAGGACTCTAAGCTGTATGGTGCTAGCTGCAGACTTTCGATGCCGCTGACGATGAATTCATAAATTCCGTGGTAAGTGGCCTCAAGATTGTATTCAACGGTTTTCAGTTCGCGCTTGGGAAAGTGGACCTTTTTTCCTGCAATCGTCGCGTTAGGATAAGCCTTCCGAATGAAGCTGCGAGTTCGACGGATAACCACTTCTTCTAAGAGATTGAATAGTGCGATGCCAGGAACATCATGGCGGGCATCTCGCCGTGCCTGGAGGAAATACCGGTACAAATCGCCAATACCTGCAACGGAGAAATAGCTTCGGTCTCCTTGAGTTATTAGCGAAAACTGATTGTAAAGGTCGAACAAGTCGTTGCTTACGGGAGTGGCAGTGAGAAGAATTACTTTCTTACGTTGTCCGTCTCTGCCTCGTCCACCATTTCCCCCGAGGAGGCGTTCCAAATTGCCGAACCGCTGGGCATTGCGATTGCGAAAATTGTGGGATTCGTCTAGCAGAACTACATCAGCATCGGCAAATTGCAAAGCGGGGAATTCTTCCCGACCTAACTCTTCCTGTGAAAGAATTGTGGCTGAGATGGTCGCATCGGCTAGCTCGCGCTCCCATATTGGGCGTAGGCTCGCAGGACAGATTACAAGAGCTTTTTGCCGCAGGTGATAGGCGTAGTCTTCGAGCAACTTCTTGCCAATCCACGTTTTGCCCAACCCAACAGAATCGGCGATCATCACCCCGTCGTACCGTGCCAATATCTTGCGAGCCTTCTTGACCGCGTCTTCCTGGAACTCTGCTAACTCCACGGCAGAACGGGTGGTGCCTTGTTGCTCTGAACCCAGTTCGTCTTTGAAATACTCGTACAGCGCCTTCATATAGACCTCGTAAGGCGTGTACTCCTTTTGACCAAACTTTGAAGCATCGAGCAGCTCGATGAGTTCAGCCTTAAAGTCTCGGCTATCGGCCCACTGACGTTCGTACCATTGTTCAAGGTCGATGATGGCTCGTGCGCCGACTTCGCTCTTGTGTAGCTGCCGGTTTTCTAGTGTTATGCCCGGGTTGGGTTTAGATTCAGTGAGCCAAGCGACCGCATACCCGGCCTCTTTGTCATCCACTTCCGCAGGATCGAGTAAAACCTTGTGAGCCAAGTTTAGCTCGCGATTTGTGCTCAGGCCGGGGCCAGTGAAGTTAGAGGATCCGACGATGGCGAGAATAGGCCGAAAGCGATCGAATAACATTTGTTGACCGGGGCGATCGGAGTAGAAGAGCCAACATTTGGCATGTAGAAACCCATGTTCGTAAATGCGAATCTGCACAGAATCTCTCTGCAGGTACGCTATTAGGTCTTCGACGAGTCGCAGGGTCTTCTCGTCGAACGGCAGTGACTCGAGATCAGATTCAATCAACCCTGTGACAAGCCCTGGATTTGGCCTAAGTCCTAGCTGTTCGCCGGTTGTCGGCTCGGCACCAAGAATCAAGCGGAAGTTGCCAAGCGCCTCAAGTCCCTTTTGGAGTAGCCCAAATCCACCCACGGTGAAGTAAGCGGAAGCTGTATCGAGAGCACGACCACCGTGTATAGCAAGAATTCTGTCCAGAACGTCGACCATCCTAGTCGCCTGGTTATCGATGACGTAAGGAATCCGAAGCATTTTGTGTGGCGGAACTACCGTTCGATCTTCGGACAAGCAACCTCCTAAGCGTTTGCGGATGGTTCGTTCTGGTCAGACTCTACGACTTTGATCTCGGCCTGAGTGAGTTTATATGCCTTGTAAACTAGAACGTCGATGAGATGATCCGTCGCAGCAAGTCTTGCCTTTATCGGAAGAGCTCGACCCATCACGTCTTCGTACTTTTCTTTAAATGCTCCTTTGAATTTGGAATCGAGTTTTGAACGAATAATTCGCGAGTTCTTGACCAGAATCTCGAAAAGGTCCTGAAATGGGACATTGGGTTCCCCGTGCTGATAGTCGCCAATGAAGTTCTTTAACACAACCTTCCCGGATAATGCACTGACCCCGTTTTCTCCGTCGTTCGAGTGTATAGTCAAGTTTCGTTCAATCCAGTCAATCAGTTCCTTCGCACACTGATGTTTTCTGTCGTTCAACGCGATCATTTGTTCTGCAAGTGTTGAAAGAAGATCGTGAATCGTGGCTAAATGAAGGTCCTTTGGTTCATTCTCAACCGACTCTAGGAGACGCGGGAAGCCAGAATGGGAGGCAACCTCCTGTTCATAGATGCCGTATATTTCCGAAGCATGGCTTTCGTGCGAGTCCGCGCTCCTGGGGAACTTCGGAAAGGGCAGCGAGCCGACCAGGTAGGCAGGCAGGCTGTTATTCGTGCTCAGCGCGGTGACAACCCAGTCGATGAGCTTGCTATTGAAAACGGCAAGAAGTGCTAATGGTGCGCATTTATTGTCCATGAAGTAACAGATCTTGTGCCCACAGACATTTCCCGCAGGCAGGTAGGCAGCTATTACGCGACGCCAGTTGTCGATCGCGGCACATTCCTGATATACAACTCGCGGTTTTTCGTGGTGGAAGGCCTTTGCACTAGATTTGGCATCCTTTAGGTAGGCCTGCTTCTTGAGATACATGGGCTCGCCCTGCTTCGCTTCATCGACAATTTCCCAGCGCTGAACATGAGAGCCCCGCAGTATGAGTGTTCCAGTGGGGGACTCGGTTAGGTATTTGCGGAATTGGTCGTTGAAGACGATCTCTCCAGATGTAGGTGCAGCGCCGTAGTCGCGGAGCTTCCCTATATCAGGATCTTTAGTAAAACGCTTCAAGATTGACCACCCTGCTTCCGAGACCAAAGGAATGGAAACATTGTCGGGATCGAGTAGGCGAAGGGTCGGAAGATCAGCATCGTAAGATGCCGAAGGTCCCATCACGGTGTTGGCAGGATGTGTCCGTACATTGAAGCGTTCGGATTGAGAATTCACCCTAACGACATAAACGCAAGTTGGCAGTTTGGCGTCAAAGAACACCCTCTTGTTCGGGTCGTCCTTCTGCGGAAACGCATCGATTCGCTTAAAGCCTACTTTTAGCAGCCACGCTCTAAGTGGCTGAGTGAATTGGTCACCCAAAAGGGACATGGGGACAATGAAGGCCTGAGCGCCACTGCTGCTGGTGAGGTCGACTGCCCGCTTTGTGAAGAAGTGATACCAGTTCCGTCGGCCTGCGCTGATGGAAGTGTACGCGGGCTTTTCATCGAAAAACCTCGCTTCGTGTAACGGGCGGCCCAGCGCATGTTCTGATAACTCGTCATAAGGCGGATTTCCTATAACGGCATCGAACCCAGCTTCTGGCAGTCGCTCCACTGCGTTTTGTGTTCCGGGACGCTTTCCATAAAACACTTCTGGAAACTCGAGTTCCCAATGAAAGAACCGGTTCTGCTCCGCGACATCAGCTGCTCTCTCGACAATCGTTCGCGATGCCATCGCCATTGCCGTATGACTAACGGGTGTAGCTGCGCGGTCATGTGCCCATTCGAAGAGCTCACCGCTACGGAGCATTTCGTCGAAGATATCCACCTTTTTCTTCTTCGTCTCTCCTGTTGCGCCCCCAACGTCAACGAACCATCGTGCTGTATGGAGATCAAGGATCCGCTTAAAAACTTCCACATCGGCTAGAGCAGACTTGAAGTGCCGTTTTGAGATTGCGACTTGGTCCGCCGTAATGTCCGGCATACCTCCAATGGCGATCATACCTTGCACTGCCTGCGTGAGCCCTTGCCAATCGCTTGTTCCCGTGAGCGTAAGTTGGCCCTTCGCCTCCCGAAGGGCGTCTACCTCAGCCATCTCACTGCCAATCAGTGAATTGCCACAACGAAGGTGATGGTCCAGGAATGAGAGAGGGGCACCGAGCGTAAAGCAGTCAAGCCAAAGCGACACTTTCGCGAGTTCCACAGCCATCGGATTCAGATCCACGCCATACATACAACGCTTTAGGACGTGGCGTTTGAGCAGGTTCACGTCCGTGAGCCGGTTGGCATCTATATCGATGTTCTGCTCGTCCATCTGCTCCTGGATTGTCTTTCTCATCTGCTCCAGGTGAACGAGGACAGGGTTCCACGGAAAGGCGTTGAGGAATTCGAGCGTCTTGTCGGTGATGTAGTCGACGGCCTCCACAAGGAAATGTCCTGAACCCATTGCAGGATCGAGAACCTTCACGTCGAAGAGTTCGTCTACAAGGTCCATCCCGATGAGGTTGGCCTGTTCAATGGGTTTAGGCTTCATTCCACGATTTACAAACTCTTCTTGCTGCTTAAAGAATTGACGCCGCCTGTGCTGTGCTTCGCGGAGCTTTGGTCGGAGCGCATCGAACTTTTCTTGCAAGATGGGCCCGATGGTATTCTCTACGATGTATTTCACGATGTGGTCTGGTGTGTAGTACGAGCCCGTGGCCTTACGTTCGCGCTTGTCATTCTCTAGGTAGGCGTGCCCGCGAGAAACGCACAAGTTTTGGTTTTCCGCCCGTGTCTTTTCGCGGTCGGAGAGTTTATTGAAGGCTTTGTAGACTTCGCGGCCCTTCTCCTGCACAACACCGAGTTTCTCGTCGGCGATGCGCAGACGGAACTCAAGTAATCCTTCGTAAATAGACCCAAGCTGACGTACTCCAAGAGACTTATAGTCTATGGAAGCGAGGTCGTGGCGTTTCGGGTCGATGCCACGCGCAACTAGGTCGATGGCGATTGCAAGATAGCGATCTGGTACCCGCTCGCGTTCAAGAAATCGGGCGGCCTCGGCTTCTGGGCTGTCGTCGTCCTTGTCGCGGTCGGCCATAAATAGACCACCGTTGTACCGGGGCACGTTCAAGTCTTCACTTCCTTTGTCGATCACTCGGAACAAGGCCGTGAGGCGGCTCCACAAGCTGTAGGAATCGTTGGCGTATCGTTTGTTTATTTGTTTTTCAGTCTCGTCCTCAATTTTGCCCGCGGCTTCACTGATCTCTTCTTTCAGGAGTTGTAGGCTGGCTGCGCGATACTCTCGGGAGTGGACTGGTAACAGATCGCGCGATTCAGCGTAGAGAAGGAAGAGCAACCGGTACAGAAGGGTGAGAGTCCCCTGGAAGAGGGCAGCGAGGTGCTGGTCGTTGATCTCGGACGCACCATTCTGGCGCTGCCGCATATTTGCAATGAAACCCTCGGCAAGTACCGGGAAGACTTCGGTGAATACTCGGCTTTTTAGGTTCTCGCCAAGTTTCTTGGCGTACTCCTCGCTGCCCAGCAGCAGTCGGTCGAGCATGCTAAGCGATTGCAATTTACCTTGCCACGGAATGTCAGTAGGACGGAGCGCCTGCATTCGAAATAGCAACCAGAAGAAGCGGAATGCGTCTTGAATGTCTTGATGGAAGCCCTGTCGACCAAGCACCTCGTCGAGATCAACCTCGTAATAGTTGGTGGCGCGGGAGTGAGCGCGCTGCGAGTAGAGTCGCCAGAGTTTACCGTTGGTGAGTATTACCCACGGGGCCTTTTCTTTGGCGAGGACGTCCACGACTGCAAAGGCCGGTGTCACCTCTGGTTTTTCGGTATCGTGCATCTCGTCTTTGCGGTCAAGCTCGCGGCCCCATGGAAAGGGCAAGCATATCCCCAGCAGCGCCCCAGATTGAGGATCGTCGAGTCGCAGGCATAGACTTGTTTCCGCCGACGTCTGAATCGAAGGCTTGAACCCAAGTTCTTTCAGGAGGGGGTCGTAAAGGAGGACAAGTAGCTCGGCTGTTGTCTTCCCTGCGAACCTTGTAGAGGCCTGGTCGTAGATCGCGCGGAGCCGCTGGTATGCTGGCTTTGGGTCTTCGCGCCACTCTGGGAACTCGAGAGGTCCGCTATCCTTGGGCCGTAGACGCTCCGTAAGAAAGTAATCGGAAAACAGGCCTCGGTTGTTGAAGTAAACCTCGGACCAATGCGCGAGGTCGTAGGCGAAGCGGAGCTTGTCGAATTGGCTGAACGCATCCGTTTCTGTCCATGTGAATCGACGCAGCACTCGTAGGTGTACCGCGGTTGGGCGCCGGCGATCCACACTGAAGCGGCGCTGGACCAGAAGAGGCTGCACAGTTCCAATGGCCGAAGGATTTTTCTCGTCACCGAACTGACGGTCCAGCAGGACAATTTCGATGTACTCGTAGTCTGCTGTGAGGACGAGAAGGAACTGTCCCGCGAAGTTACGGAAAACGCGCGCAAGCGCCTTAATCTCCGCGACGGTCACGGTCTTCAGTTCGAAGAGATAGACCTGCAGAAGCTTCTGGTGGTCGGCTATTAGCTCGATTCGCTTGATGTGACGCGCAGCAGCCTCTGGAATGGAAAGGTTTGCGGCGGTCTGCCCTGTACGAGAGCCGGTGTGGTACCCGAGCTTAGCGAAGAGGGATACAAGCGCGTCAGCACTGTTGATGGACTGGATGTCCTGAGGCGAGAGTTCGACGTCAAATCGCTGTTCAGTGGCCACAATACCCTAGTCCTACGCTCTTAGAAGACGGGTAGGAGAGAAGTTATCTATATACCACCCGGCGACTCTTGCGGAAAGAAATGGCTTGCAAGCCTGTGTGGGTTAGGTCGGAAAGAGCCGCGTTCTTGTCTGACCGTCATGCATCGCCCGAAGATCCGCGATCAACTGAGACGTTGAAATCAGAAAGCGAAAAGTCAAGGTTCATGCTTGCGTCCTTTTTATAAACTCAGTATCGTGCATAGACATAAACCACGCAGGAGGAGCTCATGCCCGCAAAATCGGTCTTGCTATACGAACTTCCAAAATACACCAGTGCTAGGAAAGTAGAAAAAGACACAAACAGCCTCCTTCGGCTTTCGAAGAAGGAAGTGCAAGCGATTTTGAAGAAAAGCGGTGCACCCGCTTCCGCAATCAAAGCGTTTACCAAGTCGAGGATCCGCGTTTCCCACAAAGGGGCCGGATTTGGCGCAGAGACGGTCCTCCTGGCCGTGTCGTTCGCGCCGCTTGTTAAAGCCTTGACTCCCCTTCTCGTTCCGTTTTCGAAGAGTGCCGCCAAAGTCGCCGAAAAAATCGCCCTCGATACCTGGGAGATGCTGAAAGAAAAACTCTGGAAGAAAAAACACGTGGAACTGAAAGAACCCCGCAAACGTTTGACAGCGGCACACAAGAAATACAAGACCAAAGATTAGAATCTCTCAATGTCCGTTCCTTCTTCCCTTCATCCCTTCGACGAGCACGTCCTGACCGCAAAGGCCATGGCGTTTTCTGTTCTCGCAAGGCACGCGCATTTGTGGATAGACGAAGATCTGCCTCTCCTCTTCGAACTCGAAACAACGATCGGCAAAGCCGAACTCGTGCGCAAGGTGGCGCGAGACAACGTAGCTCTCCCAACGTTTCTAGAATCCTATGTGGAACACATCGAATCCAGTGTCATGCCGCTCGTCAAGAAAGGCTCCAAGCTGTTTGAATTGTATCTCGCGGATCTCCAGAACATTCAAAGCGACTGGCCACCCATCTGCCGACAAGTCGATCGTTGGTTCGACAACTTAAAGATCATCGGTGCCGACTATCTCGAACGCTTCACAACCGAGAAGCCCAAGCTTCCGCCGATTCGCTTAGAGCAGAGAGTCAGCGCCCAAGACTGCACTTTGCGCGGACTCGGTGGCGACACGAACAAAGACGACGACGGATGCGGCAGAATCATCACGCTCTTCTATGATCGCGAAGCCTTTGGCAAGGAGAGCTTTCTATCGATACCCTACATGCTCTCGCACGAGTTTTGGTGCCACGGCCTGTGTCGTTTGGTATCTCAAAAAACAGGGAACGGGGAAAGGGCTGAAGAGGATGACGAAGTAGAATCCGACGAGACGTTCGGAACCAACCCCGCGGACGGCTTCGAAGAAGGATGGATGGACTTCGTACAGCTTGAAATTCTCGGAAAAGAGCTGCATCGTTTTATTGACATGACCGCATTCGAGGCGCTGATTCACAGCCACTCGGCCGCCTGCCAATTCGAACGAATCGCCCAGAAGAGAAACGCGGTCGTCCGGCATGGTGTCGCGGTGGCGGATCGCTTTTACGCTTTTCTCGAGCAGTCGTTCGAAAACCTTAGCGCGAAGGATCTCCACTCTGCGTTTCTGCAGACATCGCTTGATCTGAATATCCTGTCCCTTCGCACGAGCGGCAAACCGGAATTGGTCATCAACCTTGGCCACAAGCTCGGCGTTTCGGCGGCAGGGGAACGTCTGAGATCCGAAGTTCTGCACGACCGGGATTTGGTGATACTTTCCATGCACGAACAACTACAGCAGGACCTCTCAGCCCTGCTCACTCCGACGGGTCTGCCTGCATCGAAGCTCTTTAAGTTATTGAAAATAAAGACTTAACAATATAATACTTGACAAATATCATGTAATTATGAGAGGATAAGGTTTGCATGGCAACCCATACGAGACCGCTTGCCTCTGAATCCCTCAATATAAAGGGAGTTGGACAACTCCGCGTCCTACGCTCTATGTTCCTCCTGGGAAGCTTCACGCGGAAAGAACTCGCCGCACATTCGGGCGAAGACGTGGAATACGTAAGTTCGATCGTGGCGCGTCACGGTGAATGGTTTGAAAGCAAAGAACGGATCCGCACAGGACGCCCTGGGCCTCCCGAGGAGCGGCTCGTTCTCCGTGCTAGCCAGGAAAAGAGATTTTTGGAAGTGCTCAATCCTCTCTACAAGGACCTCGAGGCCGAAGGTTCCGCGCACTCCCGGGAAGCGAGCGATTACGTCCCAAGTTCGATCGAGTTCGAGGCAGCCTCCGATCTCGTGGAGCTCGCAAGCAAACGAGGAGAAGGCAAACCAGGGGAAGCCCGCCGCAGTTTGCGCCTCCTTGAAATCGCCTCGGAAAAAGAAGGGCTCCCTGTCTCGAACACCCTCGAGGGCTACGTTGAGCAAACCAGCGCCGATTGGACAAATGTCCAGAAGGCAGCGAAGGCTCACATGGACGGTTTGCGGGCTCGTGTGTGCCTCCTGAGTGTTCCTGAACTACTCTCGGGTAAAGCAAAAAAGGATCTAGGCTTTGAGAATCCCGCAAGCCTGGGACTGCGCTTTCTTGAGAAGGCGGTCGTGAATTTCACGAGTGTCGGGTCAGGGCGCGCCGTATTGGAGCTCGATGCCTGGGCGGAAGAACATGCCGCTCCGCTTATAAGCAGCGTCCTGGCGCGCGGGGATTTGGCCGATAAGCCTTGGCATGCAGCGTTCCAAGCACAGTTGCAGTCTTCCGAACTGCGGAAACTAGTTCCTCGTTTTGCAGAGCCGTTCGCCCCGAAGCTGTTTGAGATCGTCGATCCTGCGCGCGTGGTAAAGACTGAGGGGAAAAAGCGGTATCTCTGCACCTACGTAGAGATGAATTTCCTCGGCAAGTTGCCCGAAGTACGGCGCGCCACACAAAAGCTCGTACCGCGCACTGCCGGCAAAGGCATTCGTGTGGTCATGGATGATGCAAAGATCCTGCAGGGTTTGGTCGCGGCGTACCGGAAAACCTATATGCCGCCTCCCAACAGAGTGGCTGCTCTTCTAAACGTTCGACACCAGGGCGTTCAAGTGGCCATCTTGAAGGGCGACTCTCTCCGATTTTCGAGAATGATCAGCCCCTCGCCCGACTGGAAGCAAGGTGTACTCTCGTCCGGGAGCCTTTACTGTCGCGAACCTATTTTCTCAGCCGGAGGCCACCACGTCATCGAAGAAAAAAAGTTTCTCGTGGCCGAAGTTGGGAAATTCATCGACTTCTATAAGGCCGCAGAGAGTAACCCGGACATCGACGTCGTCTATCTAACGGGCGAACCGAAAGTAAGCGAGGGAGTTGAAGAGACTCTCCGCTCGAATTTGGGACTAGCGGTCCAACAGTTTGATTTTGCGAGGGGCATGAAAATTGAGATTGCCGGCTTTTCGCGACCTCAGAGCGAAGAGCGGGGTAGGCGCTTGGCTCCCGAAATCGGATTTGTCTGGCAAGAACTCGAAACCCTTAACTCGAAGAATCCGTCCGTCGCACTGACGGTCGAACAGTGGGAAGATCTCGGCTGAATTGGTGATGCCTACTACCTGCCGCGCCGTGATCCGGACGTCACCTTCTGCTCCACAAACGTTAGGCTAACAAAGGATACCCTCAGTAAGGGAGGCTGGGGATCGACGCCTTTTGGAAGGGTGTATTTCCTCCAGGGATATCAACCTCTCGATCTTTGCCTGCGCCGTGCATTTTTGAATAGAAAGACCTGCTCGAATTCGTCCGCAGTGTAATGCGCCACGAAGGCGGAGTTCAGAGTCCAGAGCCGCTGTGCAAGACCCCACGGAAAGTAACTTACCGCAATTTTGTTTGCGCGGAGCAAGAGATCGCCATCACCTCTGATTGCAGGGTTCGGATCGAAGTGACCGATGATGACTCTGTGGATTCCATATTTGAGTGCGAGTTCCGCGCATGGCCGTCGGCCTCTAGAACCGCGTTCTGTGCAAGGCTCCAGGGTCGTGACAAGGACCGAGCCTGCAAGCCGTCTGGAGTTGCGGCATGATTCTATGGCCAGTTGTTCCGCATGGCCACCATTCTTATCTTGGTTCCTTGAAGCTTCGGCAAGTAGATCGCCGTCGTTCAGGATGACCGCTCCGACCCTAGGCCGAGCCATATCGTCCTCAGGTTTCGAAAGTTCTGCGAGCTCGACGGCACGTTCGAGCCATTTCAGTGGGACGCCTTCGAACATACCGGAGCCAATTTCGCGCTCTATGACTTGCTCGGAGAGCTGCTTGAGTTCCTCAAAGACTCTAGGGACGTGCTTGTTCTTATTAAGCGCTCTCGTGGCATTCCGCAACTCGTTAGAAAGTTCTTCGATCCTCCTCAATTCAGCAGGTTTAACCAGGTAATGGTTTCTGAGAAGCCGAACCAACCCATTGAGTCCCGGAAGTCTGTTCTGAACGTTCATGTCCAGTCTATCCAATCCGAAGCCGAAAGCTCTCGCACTGTCCTCTTGAGATCTTTCGGCTCGATCGCGCCGTTTCTAAATACGAAAACCGAGTCGTCAGGATCACGGCTCATATCGGAGGGAAATACGGCCCGCTGGACTGCGGCGACGGTGGAAATATCCTGATAGGGTATGTGTCCGAGACTAATGGAAAACAATGCCGATCTATTTTTCGCCTCCTGCATGCGAGCACGGACGATTGACAGTGCGTCGTCAAAAGTTCGTACCGGTTCCCCGGAATCGTAGCGAATCGCACAAGTAGTGATTGGACGTTGCAGGTGGTCAGAAAGCTGACGCTCGACCAAACTATCGGAATGTCTAACGCCGATAGTGCCCGCCGTATGCAGCATATCCTGAAGCTGATGCTTTTCGTGCGCACCGTTTATTTCACAAACCAGCGTCAACGGCCCAGGCCAGTAACGATCAATCAACCGTTCGTCGCCCAGGGTCAGTTTGACGTACCTCTCGACGAGAGGGATCGAACCGAAAACGAGCGGGATGGGCTCAGCTACTTTTCCCGGCAATACGCTTACGATGCAAATCATGGAATTGCGGAGAAAAGGTAGCGCAGCCAGGGCGTAGCAGGTGTCAGACGGGACGATTGCAATTCCTCCGTTTCTGAGGGTGAAAGCTGCCTGCTTTAAGTCTCCACAGGATAGGGATTCACCACGCGTGAGCTGGACGATGCCGCGTGTGTTCGACATGTCATTTCCTCCTGCTAATGAATGGCAGATCTGGTGCTATTCATCACGTGTAAGTATGCCTACATAACTGTATTTTGGCAAGGAGAACTTTCTAGTACGTAGGTCCGCTTGCACTATTGTAAGCAATGGCGTATATAGGACAGTTTGCGAATTGTACGCGCTCGGAAGGAGAGCTATTAGAACATGGCCAAGAAAAAAGCGGGACAACCTGCCGATACGAAAACTGACACTATGACTAAGAACGAATCAGCTGCAGCCGTAGGTGCTTTGCTTGGTTTCTGCAGGCGGCTAGATGGTCGGTCGCAAATGAATTTGTCTGAAGATGCGTCCCTGAACCAGAGTGAAGTAGCGCTATACGAGTCCGGTAAGCGACTGCCGTCAAAGGACGCACTCTCAGAGATTGCCAAAGCACTCGATCTGGAGGCATTTCTAACCAAGCAATTACAACTGGTTGCGGGATATCCGAATCGTGCCGACGCTCCCGGTCATGAGTGGATCGTGCCCGAGGATGTCCTCCAAGGAATTCCAATCTTCCTGCGTAGATTGGATCGCGAGTACGAACTTCAACGAAAAGCAGATATCTCGGAGATGTGGGTTGTGACCATGAAGCCACTGGCGCTGAGCGGGAAAATGTATGAAATGCTGCGTGAAAGACTTCAACAAGAAAAGACTAAGTTCGTCTATTTTGTGGGTAGCGATGCGGGCGAACAATCATTTCAGAGCCTTTGGAGGGACCTGTGTAGCGATTCGCCCAAACTCAGGACGACGATTTTGAAGAAGCTCGAGTGCATTCTGGCGCCTGAGAGTATATGTCTCAATCACTTTGGAATCTGCAATCCGGGGCAGCAGAGCCGCATGTTTGGACGAGCGATCATGTATCAGAATGGTCTCCCTGTGGGTTTCTACGGCATGGATTCAATTCAACTGGGTCGCGCTTACGAGATCTTGGACCCTACGTACCGAGAATGTGTCAGAAATGTCGGCAAAAGTGTCCAAACAAAATTCGGTACCTTTCGTATGATCAAGGCTGAAGTCTGATGAAGTCGCTTACCATCGCAAATGAACGCTCTCAGCGCAAATCAGAAGCTCGTAACGCTAACAAAAGAATATACGATTAGTCAGTGCGAACGGGTCAGAACGTGAACCAATTGATGTTTAGAATATCCCAGCGGCCACCTGAATCTCGTTGCAAGTACAGCAGGACTACGTCGTGAGGCACGTTGAAAAATTGAAATGCGACCACATAGTCCTCCGTTTCCGATGTAGCTTCCGCGAGCGGGACACGGTCCACCGACGACAAGGGCACAATAGTGTAGGGAACATCCGCATCGAGGGCATGGATTCCGCGAGGGGATTAGTCCTGTGAAGTCGTATGGAAAGTGATCGCGATTGCTCCCGGTCGATGGGCTAGATGGAAACAACACTGCCATTTAGCTGGAACCTGCCAACGTTCGCGGTGTCATGTAGGTGTCATGCGAATGGTGATAATTGGTGGCAAATGGTAATGAACGCTGAAAAGAGAAGGTGAATCTGAGTTAACCCCATTTGATCAGAACTTGCTGATTCCCCTCGATTTGTCTCGGCTCCGGCAAATTGTGATTAGGTTGGTCTCAAGGCTGTTAACCGAAATGTTGGAGGTTCGAATCCTCCCCGGGGAGCCAACTCCCTTTTCATGCAGAGAGTTGCGAG
>Ga0187817_10000695_pt1 | contig 15073 bp, 9 predicted proteins | sample NC_wetland_sal_i_17_FD_132431 | JGI IMG/M metagenome (GOLD analysis project Ga0187817, IMG submission 132431) | Wetland sediment microbial communities from Neuse River Estuary, North Carolina, USA - SO4_2 | ecosystem: Environmental > Aquatic > Freshwater > Wetlands > Sediment | place: USA: North...
AATGATGATCAGCGCGTTGAATATGATTGCCGACAAAATCGCGCTTTGCGGCGTCTGCAGGTTCATGATGTTGAGCGCCTGCAGCTGCGGATAGAAAGCGACAAACATCGCGGGGATAATCGCAAAATATTTCGCCACGTCGTTGGCAATCGAGAACGTGGTCAAGGCGCCGCGCGTCATCAGGAGCTGTTTGCCGATCTCGACGATCTCGATCAGCTTGGTTGGATTTGAGTCGAGGTCGACCATGTTGCCCGCCTCGCGCGCGGCCTGCGTACCTGTGTTCATCGCCACGCCGACATCGGCCTGGGCGAGCGCCGGCGCGTCATTGGTGCCGTCGCCGCACATCGCGACCAGCTTGCCCTTCGATTGCTCGTCGCGGATCAGGCGCAGCTTCTCCTCCGGCGTCGCCTGGGCGAGAAAATCGTCAACGCCGGCTTCGGCCGCGATCGCCGCCGCGGTCATCGGGTTGTCGCCGGTGATCATGACGGTGCGGATGCCCATGCGGCGCAACTCGGCGAAACGCTCGCGAATGCCGCCCTTGATGATGTCTTTAAGATGAATGATGCCGAGCAATTTACCGTCCTTGGCGACGGCGAGCGGCGTGCCGCCCGATTTGGCGATGGTATCGGCGATCGCCGTCGCTTCGCGGGCGGTGTCGCTGCTCACGGCCGGGCGCAACGCCTGCACCGCGCCGACCGAAGAACCGGCAGGGGCGCCGTTTAAGTAATTCAAGATCGCATCAACTGCGCCTTTCCGAACCCAGGAGGTGCCGATTTCGACGCCGCTCATGCGGCTCTGGGCGCTGAACGGAATGAAATTCGCTTTCAATTCCGCAAGCCCGCGGCCGCGGATGCCGTATTTTTCCTTCGCCAACACGACGATGGAGCGGCCCTCGGGAGTTTCGTCGGCAAGCGAGGCAAGCTGCGCGGCATCGGCGAGTTCCTGCTCGGTGACACCGCGCAGCGGCCTGAACTCGGTCGCCTGGCGATTGCCGAGCGTGATCGTGCCGGTCTTGTCGAGCAGAAGCGTGTCGACGTCGCCGGCGGCTTCCACGGCGCGACCCGACATGGCCAGCACGTTGAAGCGGACCAGGCGATCCATCCCGGCAATGCCGATCGCGGACAGGAGCGCGCCGATCGTGGTCGGGATCAAGGTCACGAACAGCGCGACCAGAATCACCACGGAAATAGTGCTGCCAGCGTAGTAGACGTAGCTCGGGATTGTCGCAGTCGCGAACACGAAGATGACGGTGAGGCCGACCAAAAGGATGTTCAGCGCGATCTCGTTCGGCGTCTTCTGTCGTTCGGCGCCCTCGACCAGGCGGATCATGCGGTCGAGAAAGGTCGAGCCGGGCGCCGCGGTGATGCGCACGCGGATCCAGTCGGACAGCACTTGCGTACCGCCGGTCACGGCGGAGCGGTCGCCGCCCGACTCGCGGATGACCGGCGCCGACTCACCGGTGATCGCCGCCTCATTGACCGAAGCCATGCCCTCGATCACCTCGCCGTCCGACGGAATCATGTCGCCGGCTTCCACGAGAACAACGTTCCCGACTTTGAGATCCGTCGAAGGCACCAGCCGATACTTCTGTGAATCGCCCGCGGCCATGAGAAGCTTGGCCTGAGTCTCGGTGCGCTGCCGGCGCAAAGCGTCGGCCTGCGCCTTGCCGCGGCCTTCGGCCACGGCTTCCGCGAAATTGGCGAACAGCACCGTGAACCACAGCCAGAGAACGATCTGGAACTCGAACAGAATATGATTCACCGCCAGTGAACAAATCGCGGATCAGGATCACGGTCGTCAGCGCCGTGACGATCTCGAGCACGAACATCACCGGGTTCGCCATCAGGGTGCGCGGGTTGAGCTTGACGAAGGCCGAGCCGATGGCCGGCACGACAATCCTCGGATCAAACAGCGCCGATACCGGCATGCTCTTGCGCAGGGTTGAGGTTTCCATCGCAGTGAACTCCGAGTCTAATTCGAAGAGAACAGGGTGCCGGCGTTGAGCGCGAGCTGTTCGACGATCGGGCCAAGCGCCAGCGCGGGGAAGAAGGTGAGACCACCGATGATGACGATGACGCCGACGACCAAGCCGACAAACAGACCGCCGGTGGTCGGGAAGGTCCCGGCAGAGGCCGGCACCAGTTTCTTGCTGGCGAGCGAGCCGGCAATGATCATGGTCGGAATGATCATCCAGAACCGGCCGACTGCCATCGCCATGGCGCCGCTCAGATTGTAGAACAGTGTGTTGCCGTTCAGACCAGCGAAGGCCGATCCATTATTCCCGTCTTGTGAAGTGTAGGCGTACAACACCTCGGTGAAGCCATGCGGCCCGGGATTGTTCATCGACGCAACTGCGGATGGCACCAGCATTGCGACCGCGGTCCAGCCGAGATACATCAGCGGCAGAATCAGGATGGCGAGCATCGCCATCTTGACTTCCTTTGCCTCGATCTTCTTGCCGACATACTCCGGGGTGCGGCCCACCATCAGGCCGGCCACGAAGATTGAGATGATGACAAACAACAGCATGCCGTACATGCCGGAGCCGACGCCGCCGACGATGATCTCGCCGAGCTGGATATTGATGAGCGGGATCATGCCGCCGAGCGCGGTGAAGGAATCGTGCATGGCGTTCACCGCGCCACAGGAGGCGTCAGTGGTGATCACTGCAAACAGCGAGGAGGCGATGATGCCGAACCGGACTTCCTTGCCCTCCATATTGCCGCCGGTGAGACTGAGCGTGTTGAGGGCATCGTTGCCGTGCGCCTCGGCGGCATAACAGGCGATGACGCCCGCGATGAAGAGAACGCCCATCACGGCGAGCACCGCCCAGCCTTGCTTTTGGTTGCCGACCATCCGGCCGAACACGTTGGTTAATGCCGCGCCGAGCGCGAAGATCGAAATGATCTGCACGTAGTTGGACAAGGCCGTTGGGTTTTCGAACGGGTGCGCCGCATTGGCATTGAAGAAGCCGCCGCCATTAGTGCCGAGCATCTTGATGGCGATTTGCGAGGCGACGGGACCCACCGCGATGGTTTGCTTGGCGCCCTCCAGCGTCGTCGCGTCGACGTAAGGCCCGAGCGTCTGCGGAATGCCCTGCCAGACCAGGAAGAGTGCGTAGGGAATGCAGATCGGGAGAAGAATGTAGAGCGTGCAGCGCGTGACATCGACCCAGAAGCTGCCAACGGTACGGACTGAATGCCGGGCAAAGCCGCGAATGAGCGCTAGCGCGAGTACGATGCCCGTTGCGGCGGAGAGATAGTTCTGGTGCGTCAGCCCCAACATCTGCACGAGATAAGAGAGCGTGCTTTCCCCGCCGTAGTTCTGCCAGTTGGTATTGGTAATGAAGCTGACTGCGGTGTTGAACGACAGGTCCTCGGATACTGCGGACTGCTCGGCTGGATTGAACGGCAAGAACGCCTGCAGCCGCATCAGTGCGTAAATGATGAACAAGCCGCCGACGTGAAACAGCAGCATGCCGACCGTATAGGTCACCGCGTGCTGCTCGTGGCGCTCATCGATTCCGGCGACTTTGTAGATCGCAAGCTCAACCGGTCGCAGAACTGGCGTGAGGAATGTGCGCTGCCCGTTAAAGACGCGCGTCATATAGGCGCCGAGCACCGGCGTTATGGCGACGATGATCGCGCAATAGAGCAAGATCTGAACCCAGCCGATGGCGGTCATGGCTTTTGTTCCTTCAGAACAGTTCCGGCTTGAGCAGCGCGTAGACCAAATAGATGAGCAGTCCGGCAGTCACGAGCGCAGCGAGCGAGTAGTCAAAAACCATGACCCGATCTCCTCATAACCGTTCGCAGGCATAGACATACGCGATCGATACGACGAAGAAACCGATCGCGAGCGCTACCATCACGACGTCCATCATCGAAGTGCTCCAAATGGAATTCTCAAGAACACAAGCTGATGCCTAGTGGCGGAAGGCTACTTTGATTTGCATCAAGACAGCACAAAAACTCCCGCCCGCTTAGAGGTAATACCTGCGCTTGAGCGCATAGGAATTCGAGAGGGATAGGGCGTTCGAAGATATAGGAATTCCATAAAGATCATGTTTCGCGACACAGAATGCCCACTTCCCAAGTCACTGTTCCAATTTAATAATAGCGCGACGGCCACCGTCGTTCGGCGGCCTTGAGGATTTCCCCAGCGGCTCTCGTCGACGAGCACGCCAACTGAGTGTGTTCGTCGCCTATCTGGCCGGGACCGCTTTTCCTTGTGGCGGCCTCAACTGAACGCGCGTCGATGAGCCGCGACAGCAGATATGTGAGCAGGCGTGCTGGGTCGAATTGGCTAAGTTGAACTTGTTTCATGGCCCACCTCAATTCCAATGAGCCAAATGAAAGTTTGGAGTAAATGCAGCGAACTTTACTAAGAGTCCCGCTAAAAGGAGCAAGAGAAGACAGGCCACTCCAAAAAACGGCGATTTGTCGTGATCGCTTTTTAACGGAGCTGTTTTGACTTTGATTTTCATGACTGCACCGCAGATTTCAACGCCCGCAAGCTGCGAGCTATTGCTGCGGCTGATGTGCAGATAATTGCATAGGAATTCCAGACGGAAAGCTGATGCGCCGCATAAAGACAAAATAAGCGTCGCGATGCGGTGAGTCGCAGTTTGGCTTGCAACTCGGCTGCTACGGCGAGGCGACTGTGCCCGCGGCGAGGAGGCCTTCCAAGCGGGCAATGTCTTTATTCTTGGCCTCAACGGTGCTTTCAAGACGTGAAACATTTTGCATCAGGCGCTCGGTGGTCAGGCGCAAAAAATAATAGCCGAATTCCGGATTCTGAAAATAAAGCTCCAGCAGCTTTTCATAGGTGATGGCCAAAACATCAGCATTCTCGATGCACTCCACCGTTTGGGTGCGCCGGTTCTTGGGATCGACAAAACCGAGTTCGCCCATCATGCGGCCGGGCGGCAGTTCGATGCCGATTTCGGTCACCAGAAATCTACCGGTCACGGTCAAGAACATCTCATTCGCCGCGTCGCCTTTGTGAAACAAGACATCGCCCTTGCGGTATTTGCGCGGCGTCATGAATGGCCGCAGCCAATCCATGGATAAGTCGCCCCGAGCGGATAGCCGCGCTTTTTTGACGAGGCTGAGCATTTGACGCAACCGGACGGCGTTGATCGGCAGCGACAACAGATAAAGGAAGAACGTCGCCATCGATCCGGCGAGCGCGCCATAGGCGATGAAAAACACATTGCTTATGATGCCGATAACGCGAAGCGGGACAATCGTGCGCACCATCAGCGTGGCGACGAAAAATACCGCGCCCGTCAAGGCCAGCATGTTGGCTAGCGTAATGTGGGTCAGCCCAACATCGACGAGGCGGTTGACCACCGCGTCGAAGGTGATGTTGCTCGGGTCGAGGCCGAGCTGCAGCAGTATCTCCTCGATCCGCAGATTGCGCGTCACCGCTGCAAGGATGCGATCGAGAATAGTGCTCGGGTCCAAACTATTGGGGCTGTTCATTATCGGCCTCACGTCGATCCGCGGGCGGCGGCCCGATGGCGGCAAATTAGCATTCGATCCCTCTATAGGACAGGATTGGAGCGATATGAAACCGTCGCAGCCGGGCAGTTCCGGGCTGGACTTTCGGCGGCTACGGCGAAAAATTAGATGCGGAATAGCTCAGGACATTCGCGGCCGTCTGCTGCGACGGCGCCTTCATGGTCAGCGGCACTTTCAGCCCGCTATCGCTCGTGTGGTTCGTTGCCCCCGGCACCGGAAAATTATAGCCAACGATAGCTTTGGCAATCAGGCGATCGGAACCCGAGGTGAGGCCATAGCCGAGGCCAAGTTCGATGTCGAACACGCCGAGCTTGAAATCCGTTACCCCGAATAGCTGGTGCTGCTGCTGCCCCAGGGGGAGGAAATCTCCGATCTTGCCGAGATCGGTATAGTATTCGACGCCGATGAAGCGGTCCTCGCCGAGATTGCGCGCCAGCCTTGCCGCGGGCAAGAAATCGGCCTCGCCAAGCCTGCCGAATCCGATGTCGACAATCGGATTGACGATGAATTCCCATTCCTTGTTGCGCACGCCGACGATCGGGCGGATTTCGGATGCAAAACGCGTTTGTGAGAATGGCGGGGTCTCGTAGCTGAGTTCGAAATTGACGCCATAGAAAAAATTTCGCTCGCCGGCGTGCGGCACGGCGAAGAGACTGCGAATCTTTGCCCCGTTGGAAAGGAAGGCGCCGCTGCCGCTTACCGCAAATGGTATGTAAAAACCGACCTCCCACCAATCGGTCATACCGTAGGCAAATTCAGGCGTGCCGTTTAATGCGTGATTCGGCACTAATCCGCCCGGGAAATCCGGCTCTTTGCGGCCGTTGAACGTGTAATTGAGATGCTGTTCGAAGGTCCATTGCCCAACCGCGGCGATATCCGCGTTGTAGATTTGAATCTCATCGTCGGCGCGCGCTGCGGTTACCGTGACCAGGAGCGCAATGGTCGCAGCCACGGGCGTCTTCATGGCGACGTATCGGGGTGCAACATTCCCGAAAGTGCTGTGCCGATGCTGCCGACTCCGCTGGGTTGATCGGCCAACGTATCGGCTTGCCCGGTGCCGACATTGAGTATCCGCTGGATCGGTAAGCTCTCGCGATTCCACCAGCCGCCGCCGAGCGCCTGGAACAGAGCCACAGTATCGGAAAGCCGTGCTGCGCGTGCCTGAACCACCTGAATGGTCGCCTGCAGATAGGTCTGCTGCGCGGTGAGCAGGACGAGGATATTGGCGTAACCGGTTTGCATCTGTTGCTGCGCGAGATCGAGACTCACCTTGGCGGCGCGCTCGAACTCTCGCGCCGCCCTTAGTGCATCGGCGTCGTTTTGGATCGCGTGCAACGAATCGGCGACGTTCTGCACGGCGCCAACCACTGTGCCTGCATAGGTCCATGCTGCCGCCTGATAGGTATCCTTGGCGCCCTGCAGCTGATGCAGGAGCGAGCCGCCGTCGAATACGGTCTGAGTCGCATTGCCGGCCAGTATCCAGAACAGGTTCTGCGGCGCGATCAGGCCCGGGAGCGCGGTGTTGGTGTAGCCGCCGTTAGCATTGATGGTGAAACTGGGAAGCAGGCTGGCCGTGGCAACGCCGATCTGCGCGCTCGCCGAATGCAATTGCTCCTCTGCGGCGCGAACATCCGGCCGCTGCTCGATCAGTTGGGCCGGCAGGCTTACCGGCAGATCGGTTGGCAACTTTAGCTGGGCGAGCGTGAATGTTTCGCGCGGCGCCTCGCTGGGGAAAGTACCCGTCAGCGCCGCGATCAAGTCGCGCTGCTGCGCGAGCGCCTTCCGCAACGGCGGTAGCATCGCCTTGGCTTGCGCGAGCGCGGCTTCCTGCAAAGCCACGTCATTACGATTGGCGAAGCCGGTGTTGAACTGACGTCGTAAGATGTCGAGCATCTTGGTATTGATGGCAATGATATTTTCAGTGGCGGCAATCTGGCCCCGCAGCGAAGCTTCCGTAACTACCGCCACCACGAGATTGGCCGTCAGCGAAAGGTAGGCCGCCTCGACCTGAAAACGTTGTACGTCGCTCAAGGCTTCGAGCGATTCGACCGTGCGCCGGTTGAGACCCCAAACGTCGAACGTGTAAGACACCAGAACTTGTGCGGTCACGAGATTAAAAACATTAGAAGGGGTTGAAAGGACCGGAGAGAGTGCGCCAGAACTGCGCTCGCGCTCCGGATTGAAGTTGGCTTGAGCCAGTGGAAAGAATTTGCCCGCCTGGGCGTAAACGCTCTCCTTCGTCGCACGCAGCGTCGCCAGCGCCGATTGCAGATTAGGATTGTTTTGCAGCGCCCGTTCAACTAGCGTGGTGAGCTGCGGCGATCTGAACAAGGCCCACCATTCGTCGGGAATGTCGCGGGCGGGCAAGAACACCTGGCGCTGGCCAGAAGCGACGTCCGTCGACGACGTATGTACCAACGGCTCGCGCGTATAGCGGGTGATTTCCGGCGCGGCGGGGTGGAGGAAGTCCGGCCCGACGGCGCAGCTCGTCACAAGCATCGCGGCCGCGAGAGCGGTGGTATTTGCAAGCCACCTGGCCGCTACACGAGACATTGCGCAATAGCACTATTGAAACAGGTCTAGGACAGGGCATTCCCGTGGCATTATTTCCGATTTTGCTGGGGATGGCTGTGCTCGGCTAGCCACAGTGCACATGTTTCATGGCCGCGTCGCACCACCAAGGTAAGAGAGCAAATACGGCTGGAAAAACCGAGGTGCGCCCGCAGCCGTGATAAACTGTAATGAGTCGTACAGCATAGTGCGATTAATCCCAGTCTTCTGTGATTAATGACAGTAGACCGCGCGGGCGCCTGGTGGCGTTGTCAGCCGCAGGTCGACGCGATCCCGGAAACGTTTGATCAGACCTTTAGATGGCACCCGGCCCAACCAGTAGTCGCGTGAGCGCGGCGATTGCCGCCGCGCTGTTTGCGCTTGTTGTCGTGCTCTACTTGGCCTCGCATTTCGGCGGGCCTCCGAAGGGCGGGTCGGGCACACCGGGCGCCACAACAGGTGTTCACGCTAATGCGCCGGGTGAACGGCAGGACAGCATTGACCTATCGGATGCTCAACTCTCGTCGGTGAAGGTCGAGCCGGTGGAAGAGCGCGATTTCCCGCAGGAGAAGGAGGCGGTCGGCAGCATTAATTTCAACGAGGACCTCGCGGTGCAGGTGTTCACGCCCTATCAGGGCAGAATCATCGCATTATTCGCCGAGGTCGGGAACGATGTGAAGAAGGGGCAGACATTATTCACCATCGACAGCCCCGATCTCTTGCAGGCGGAATCGACTTTGATCGCTGCGGCGGGAGTATTGGAACTGACCACGCGCAATCTCGCTCGCCTCAAAGAGCTCTATACGACGCGCGCCGTGTCGCAGCGTGATTATGATCAGGGCATTTCCGATCAGCAGACCGCGGAAGGAAACTTGCGCGCGGCACGCGACTCGGTGCGGCTGTTCGGCAAAACCAATGAAGAGATCGATCGCATCGTCACCGACCGCAAGGCAGATCCGACGCTCGTCGTACCCAGCCCAATCGACGGCCGGATCACGGCGCGCAATGCAGCTCCAGGCCTATTCGTACAGCCGGGAAGCGCGCCGGCGCCGTATACGATGGCCAACATCGATACGATGTGGATGCTGGCGAATGTCGCCGAGAACGACAGTCCGGCTTTCCAGGTCGGCCAAGCCGTGCAAGTTACCATCAGCGCTTTTCCCGGTCGCCTGTTCGACGGCAGGATCACCACCGTCGGCTCTGTGGTCGACCCCAATACTCGCCGCGTCCTTGTTCGTTCCGAGATCAGGGATCCGCAGCACGAGCTGCGCTCGGGCATGTTCGCGAATTTTCTCATCAGCGTCGGCACGCCGGTTCGTTCTCCCGCAGTTTCCCTCAACGGCGTGGTGCGCGAAGGCGACGGCAGCCAGACGATCTGGGTCACCGCCGACCGGCGGCGCTTCGCCAGGCGGACCGTGCAGATCGGCGGTCAGCGCGACGGTTACCGCCAAATTCTCGACGGCGTGCATCCGGGCGAACTGGTCGCGACCGAGGGCGCGATCTTTCTCAGCAATATGCTCGCCACCGCAAGCGCGCGATGAGCCCTCCACAAGCGACATCGAGGTGAGCCGTGCTGAGGAGCGTTGTCGCATTTGGCTTGACCCGACGCGCGATCATGCTGCTGGGCCTGCTCGTTTTCATCGCCGGCGGTCTCGTTGCCTTTACCCGCCTTAATATCGAGGCCTATCCAAATCCCGCGCCGGTCATCCTTGAAATCACCGCCCAGGCCGCGGGCCTCTCCGCCGAGGAGATGGAGCGGTACTACACCGTCCCCATGGAAGTAGGGCTCTATGTCACCCCGGGTGTGGAGAATATCCGCTCGACTTCTTTCTACGGACTGTCGTTTGTCCGCATTACTTTCAAATACGGCATCGACTATTTCTTTGCCTACACGCAGACCCAGGTCAGCCTGCAGCAGAATGTCAGCCTGCCGGGCGGCCAGGTGCCGTTCATTCAGCAATCCAGTCTTGTCGGCGAGGTCTATCGCTACCAGATCGTCGGCCCGCCGCATTTCGGACTGACCAATCTGCGCACCGTGCAGGACTGGATCGTAGCGCGGCGCCTATACACGGTGCCGGGTGTGGTCGCGGTAAATTCATGGGGCGGCACGACCAAGCAATACGATGTCGACGTCGATCTCAACAAGCTCGACGCCTATAACATCACGATACCGCAGATCATCAGCGCACTCGGCAACGCCAATATTAATGTCGGCGGCCGCGAGATCACCGTCGGCCAGCAATCGGTCAATATCCGCGGCATCGGTTTGTTCGACAGCGGCGGGGGCAGCGATCTCACCCAGGGCTGGCACGTCGACGACATCGAGAATGTCGTGCTCACGCAATCGAACGGCGTTCCGGTGCAGGTGAAAGACGTCGCCAAGGTCTCGGTCGGTTACGTGCCGCGGCTTGGCATCGCCGGCAGGGATCATGATGACGATGTCGCACTGGCAATCGTCGTCATGGGCCGAACATATCACGCCAACGACGTCATCCCGCTGATCAAGAACAAGATCGAGCAGTTGAACAGGGACGGTTCGCTACCGCCGGGCGTGAAGCTCGTCCCGTATTACGACCGCACGACGCTGATATCAGAGACCACCCGAACGGTGCTGCGCAACCTCATCTACGGATGCGGCCTGGTCTTCGTGATTCAATGGATATTTCTTGGCAACTTGCGCAGCGCGATCATTGTTGGCGCTAATATTCCATTCGCGCTGTTTTTTGCCGTGATCATCATGGTGCTCACCGGGCAGGACGCCAATCTGCTCTCGGTCGGCGCCATCGACTTCGGCATCATCGTCGACTCGGCGGTGATCCTGGTGGAAAATGTTTTCCGCAACTTTCAGGCAAGTCCGGCCGAGCGGCAGAACCTGCTGGCGCAGCTTGCCGGCGGCCGTTTTGGCCCCGACCCGACCAGGCCGGCCGAGGCCGCAATTGCGCAAGTCTGGACCGACCGGCTGCGGCTGATCCTTGGGAGCGCACTGCAAGTCGACAAGGCGATTTTTTTCTCGCGGCTGATTACGGTCTCTGCCTTCGTCCCGTTGTTCGCGATGCAGGGCGTCGAAGGGCAGATTTTCAGTCCGATGGCGCGGACCTACGCGCTCGCGCTCATCGGCTCGCTGTTGTCGACGTTCACAATTACCCCCGTCCTGACCTCGTTTCTCCTCCCCGAACGTATCGAGGAGGCGGAGACGATCATCGTACGGACAATACGCGTGATCTACACGCCGACGTTGCAGTGGTCGCTTGTGCATCGGCGAACCATCGTCATTCTTGGCGCAGCATTTGTTGTCCTCACCGGATTGCTGACACTGTGGCTGGGCAGCGAATTCCTGCCCGCGCTCGAAGAGGGCAATTTATGGATCCGTGCCTCGATGCCGCCAACCATTGGGCTCGAAGCTGGCGAGCCGGCGACGCACAAGATGCGCGAGATTCTGCTGCGTCACCCGGAAGTGATCACGGTGGTTTCCCAGCACGGCCGGCCGGATAATGGCAGCGACGCCTCGCCATTCTCCAATGTCGAACTGTTCGTGCCGCTCAAGCCCTATGAGCAATGGCGCGTCGGTTACACCAAGGACATGTTAATCGAGGACCTGCAGCATGAATTCGCCGATGAGTTGCCCGGGATCGATTTCAATTTCTCGCAATACATCCAGGACAACATCGAGGAAGCGCTGTCCGGCGTCAAAGGCGCCAATTCAGTGAAAATCATCGGCCGCGATTTGCCGACCATCGAGCGGATCGCGTCCGAGGTGATGCAGCAGATGCAGGAAGTGCGGGGCGTCGCCGATCTGCAAATATTTCACGTCCTCGGCCAGCCTAATCTCAACATCAAGATCGATCGTGCAAAAGCAGCCCGCTATGGTCTCAACACGGGCGATGTGAATACGGTGATCCAAGCCGCATTGGGCGGCACGACGGCGACTACCTTGCTGGAGGGCGACCGGCAATTCAGCGTGGCCGTTCGGCTGCCAGCCGAGTACCGATCGAACCTCGAAGCGGTCGGCAAAGTGAAGGTTGCAGTTGCCAATTCGGGCGGCGCCAACGCCTACATTCCGCTCAGCGAGCTCGCCGATATCTCGCTCGATACCGGAGCGTCCTATATCTATCACGAGCAGGGCGAGCGCTATATCCCGGTCAAGTTCAGCGTGCGCGATCGCGATCTTGGCGGCGCTGTTGCCGAAGCGCAGCAACGGATCGCGCAGAACGTAAAACTGCCGAGCGGTTATCGTCTGGCATGGGCGGGCGAATTCGAGGATCTGGAGAATGCCAAGGCGCGTCTCGAGTTGATCGTCCCGATCAGCCTTTTGCTTATTCTTGTGCTGCTCTATGGCTTGTTCAATTCATTGCGCGAGAGCTTGATGGCGCTCGTAGGTATTCCGTTTGCAGCGGGCGGCGGCATTATCGCGCTCTATCTGACGGGCCTTAACTTTAGCATTTCGGCGGCGGTCGGATTCGTTTCCTTGTTCGGCGTGTCGGTCATGAACGGCATCTTGATCATCTCATATTATAATGAGGTGAAGGCGAGCGGCATTGACACTATCGAGGCAATGTTCCGCGCCGCCTCGCAGCGCATGCGGCCGATGCTGATGACGGCGCTGTCCGCTTGCATTGGTCTATTGCCGGCGGCGGTTTCGACTGGCATCGGCAGCCAGGTGCAGCGGCCGCTGGCGACGGTGGTGGTCGGCGGCATGTTTATTGGGCCAATCGTCCTGCTCGTCGTCGTTCCGGCGCTGATGACATTGTTCCTTGATCGCAGAGACGGTGCTGGTCCCGTGGCGCCCGTGGACGTGCCGCCGCAATCGGGCACGTAAGGCAGCGTTGACAGGAGATGCGTTTGCGACTGGTTCTTTTGAGCATCGTGCTGGCGGCGCTGGCGGCAAATCCATGCTTCGCCAAGGACGGCCATGCGCAGCACGGCGCGCACGCCGGTACAGCCAATAACGGTACAAGCGGGAAGGGTGCGGGCGGAAACGGTACTAGCGTCAATCCAGCGCCGAACAAGGCCGATGTGCCGATCGAGGCGGCTGTCGCGCCTCCGGTGCTGCCGCCGCGCGCCGGCACGCAGCGGCAAATTCGGACCATCAATCCGAGCGTCAAGACCGTCAACCCGGGAAATGCATCGCGCAGCCAAGCGGGCGCAATAACGGCTACGGCGCCGACCGCGCGCAGTGCGATCGGCCAGCCCGTCGTTTCGCCGAAAAATTTCACCGGCGCGCAGCCGCCTGTGTTGACGCTGCAAAGGCCGGGCGCGGTATTGCCGCCGATCCTCCACGGCGGGCCTGCCGTGCCGCCCGCCGTTTCATCTGGCACCGCGCGCGTAAACGTCGCCAACGGGACGAACCGCGGCAACGTTAATGGCGCAACTGTGATTCGGCCGACCACCGGCCCCTCGGTCATCGGCGGACCGGCGCAGGCCCGCTATGGCATCAACGGCACGACGGTACAGAACAAGCACTAGACCAGAATCTCCGCTCATTCCCGGCGAAAGCGGGAATCTAGGAGAAATGCTGGGTCCCCGTTGTCGCGGGGACGAGCGCCTGGTTGTCTTCACCTTGATCGGACGTCCGTCACGGCTTCGCTGCCGCAAAAATCGGCTACCCCCCACCCTGACCCTCCCCCGCAAGCGGCGGAGGAACGGAGGGGGCCCGCTTAATCGCGCGATGATTCGAGATTATGATTATATTGAGTCTGGGAGGGACATTTAGTGTACGCGTGCAGTCCACGGTTGCCGGACGGAGCAAACGAAATGGCAAACCTGGAGCATCCCCCTGAAGCGAAATTGTCGGGCGACGTTTCGCATGCGCTGCGCATCGCCGCGATCGCGCTCCGTACACTATTCATTGTTCTTTTGGTGGTGCTGACGCTGCGCGTCAGTCTGCCGCAAAGCGAGACGATTTGGACCGCTTACGACACACCGGCCGATCTGGTGCGGCTAATCCTCGGTCTCGGTGTGTGCACATGGCTCGTCTACCAGCTCTTTCTGGTGCCGAAAGACGCCGACAGCTCCCGCACCTGGTTTTATCTCGGCCTCGTCGCGGTGCCGTTTGCCTTGATCGTGCTATTCGTGGCGTGGTGACAGAGCGGCACTTCCGTCGTTTGATCGACATCAAAATCATCCGATCAGGAACCTCAGCGGAAAACTTTTGCGGAGTCAGAGCCGGAAATCTCGGTCCTTAATGTCGATTTCCGCTTTTGGGCTAAGAGTAGACATCCCTCGGGCGTCCGCGGACTTCGGAGAATGACCTGATCGGAAGTCGAGCGACCAATTTTGCTGTGGCGCGCAATACCACCGCGTCTCATCAACGATGTGGTAGATTGTCGTCCTCGGCCCAGGGGAAAGGCCCCATGAGGCGATGCGACTTCATCACACTGCTGAGTGGTACTGCGCTTGTGTGGGCTCGCGTTGCGCAAAGCTCAATCATCACATGATCTTCTGAGCTTACTAATCTTTGGTCGAAGTGTTTTTTAAGCAGCCTCAATAGTTGAACAGAACATTAGAAGTGCTGCAACGCTATTGCGTAACATGGCAACGCAGGTCGAGAAGGTGTCCCTACCGGAAATTCCAAAACAGCTGTCGAGATACTGCGAATCGGGTGGCTCATTTGCCGACGTATAATTCCTGATCGTATGCCCTGCACAGGCTGTTTCGGTCGGCGCCTCGCTGGAAGCAGAAAACCTTCTGCTGCACAGCTAGTGATCAAACACGACGACTCCCCGCAAGTTCCTACCCGCATCAAGGTCGGCATAACCGCGATTTATTTCATCAAGCCGGTAGGTTCGCGTGATTAGTTCACGCAGCTTCAACGCACCCTGACGATACAACATGAGAAGTTCAGGGATTTGTACGCGCGGGCTGGCAAATCCATAGACAGCCCCCATAATCGCCTTCTGTGTGACCAGGAGTTCAAGCGGCGGAATTTTGATCTCGTTCACGCTGTCAGGCGTCAGCGCAGTTACCACGACGTTACCGCCCTTCGCGGTCGCACGAAAAGC
>Ga0187817_10000696_pt1 | contig 15069 bp, 12 predicted proteins | sample NC_wetland_sal_i_17_FD_132431 | JGI IMG/M metagenome (GOLD analysis project Ga0187817, IMG submission 132431) | Wetland sediment microbial communities from Neuse River Estuary, North Carolina, USA - SO4_2 | ecosystem: Environmental > Aquatic > Freshwater > Wetlands > Sediment | place: USA...
ATGAGCCCCTTGCCCTCTTTGTAAGATTCGGCAACGGAGTGGGTTTGCTCGGCGGCTACATCCAGCAGATTCTTCTGCATCCCGACGAGCGTATCCACGCGATGCCGTACCACGTCGGCCACCACAGAGGCGGCCACGGGAAGGCGGAAGCCTTCCTTGACTCCATCCACCACGAGAGCAGTCTCTCCGGCAGCTAAGTCCAGCAGAATCTTGCCCGCAGAGGTGAAATTCTCAACCCCTTTGTCGGCAATCTTGGCCATTGCAACGTCGGGACGGAATGCATTCTGGCTCAGACGCTCCCGGATAACTCCAACAGCCAGAGCATTTTGATGAGCCGTAAGATCCAGCAGGATCTTTTGTGCGGCAACGAAACTCTCAATCCCTTGTCGAGCCCAACCCGCCAGCCTACCTGCCGGCGAGAGGTCTCGAGAAGCGGCTTGTTCTGTAGCAGGCATACTTTACTCTCCTCAAACCTTTGCGGTATACTGCACTGCAGTATCCAAAATGAGTATACGGCCCCTGTTCCGGGCTGTCAAGGTAATTCGGATCTGATTCTCTGCGGGGAGAGAAGGCATGAGCAAGCCCAGTGTTGTCATCAAGAAATACGGCGACCGGCGGCTGTACGATACGACCGCCAGCCGTTATGTGAAGCTTGAAGACATCGCGAAAATGATTCGCGATGAGATCGACGTGCAGGTGGTGGACGCCCGCACGGGCAAAGACTTGACCGCCACAGTGCTGACCCAAATCGTGGTGGAGAGTTCCCGGGACCAGGAGACCGCTCTGCCGTTGCAACTGCTGCGACAGCTTGTCACGGCCTCCGATAAGGCCACGCATGATTTTCTCTCCTGGTATCTGAACAGCACTTTCGATCTGTACGACAAAGCGCAACAGGCGGCCACCGCGGGCACCGAGAAGATACGTTCGGGCTTCTCCGAGGCCAAGAGCGCGTTGACCAGTCCGCTCGAATACATGCGCAGCATGCTGGCCGGCAGGCCGGCGCCTACCGCACCCGATAGCGGTGAGGTGGAGACGTTGCGCCGCCGCATCGAGGAGTTGGAGGCACGTCTCGCTGCGACTGCCAAACCTGCGCGGCGCGCGAGCAAGCGAAAGGGCAAGGCCTGATGGCGAGCTGGCAGGCGCATTTCGTGAGTTTCGTGCTGCGGCACACCTTTAAGCGGAGGCTTGCGCGCGCGAAGGACGCCTGGCACGCGCGCGCAATTCTGAACAGCGGATGGTTCTGGACTCCGAGCGACGTTCGGATTACTCAGACGATTCTCGGCGGAGTGCCCGGAGAATGGGTCGAATGCGGAGCGGCTTCAAACGTCTTGCTGTATCTGCACGGCGGCGGGTATTTCGCCTGCTCGGCGCGAACGCATCGCGCTTACACGACGGCTTTCGCCAGGTTGGGATTCAAGGTCTTCGCTCCGGATTACCGGCTGGCGCCAGAGAATCCGTTCCCGGCGGCGGTGATTGACGCGGTGGCGGCGTATCGCGCGGTTCGCGCGGAAGCGGGCGCATCGACGCCGGTGTTCATCGGCGGCGATTCGGCGGGAGGCGGCCTAGCGCTGGCGGCGATGGTCAAGCTGCGCGACGAAGGCGACGCGCTGCCCACGGCGGGCGTGCTGTTCTCGCCGCTCACCGATCTGGCCGGCACGGGGAAATCGCGGCGTACCAACGACACACGCTGCCCGATGTTCCACGGCGAAGGCCTGACGCGCGGGGCGGGGTTTTACCTTTGTGGCGCGGATCCGCGCAATCCGCTGGCTTCCCCGCTCTATGCCGATTTGCGAGGGCTGCCGCCCGTGCTGATCCATGTGGGCGCCGACGAAACCTTGCTGGATGATTCGACGCAGTTGGCCGAGCGCGCCCGGGCGGCCGGCGTGACGGTGGAATTGAAGGTGTGGGAGGCCGTCCCGCACGTGTGGCAGTTGTTCCATCCTTTCGTGCCTGAGGGACGGCAGTCGCTCGTGGAGGCGTCGGAATTTCTAAAGGCCGCGGGCGCTCCGGCAAAGGGAAGCGGCGCGGCGGCATCCCAAAACGTGGACGTGCTCATTGTAGGCAGCGGATTTGCGGGGTTGTGCATGGCCATCCGCCTGCGGCGGGCTGGGATGAATTCGTTCGTGATCCTGGAGCGCGCGGAGGATGCCGGCGGAACCTGGCGCGATAATACCTATCCGGGCTGCGCCTGCGACATTCCATCGCACCTGTACTCTTTCTCGTTCGAGTGCCATGCGGACTGGAGCCGCATGTATCCGACGCAGCCGGAGATCTGGAACTATTTGAAGCAGTGCGTCGAGAAGTACAAGCTGGGCCCGGCGATCCGTTTCCGCAGCGAAGTTCGCGAAGCGGTGTTTGATGAAGACGCGCATCTCTGGCGCGTGCGAACTCTGGATGGCGCGGCTTTCACCGCGCGGTCGGTGGTGCTCGCGATGGGTCCGCTCAGCCGGCCGGCGATTCCAAAGCTTCCCGGCGTCGAACGCTTCCGCGGCCGCGCGTTTCATTCCGCCGAGTGGGATCATTCTTACGATCTCCGCGGCAAACGCGTGGCGGTGATTGGAACGGGTGCGAGCGCGATCCAGCTCATCCCGCAGATTGCGCCGGACGTAGCGCAGCTTTCAGTGTTCCAGCGGACGGCGCCGTGGATCGTGCCCAAAATGGACCGGCCGATCCGCGGCTGGGAACGCGCGCTGTTCCGCTGGGTGCCGGGTTGCATGTGGCTGTTCCGGAAACTGCTCTACTGGCGGCAGGAGCTGCTGGCCGTGGGATTCACGGTAAATCCGAAATTCATGAAGCGCATCGAGCAGTTTGCGCGCAAGCACATTGCGAGGAGCATCGCCGATCCGATACTGCGCGAGAAGGTGACGCCGGACTATCTGATCGGCTGCAAGCGCATTCTGATTTCGAACGATTATTACCCGGCGCTGGGCCGCGCGAACGTCGAGCTGGTGACCGAAGGCATTACCGAAGTGCGCGAGCGCAGCATTGTCACGGCGGACGGCAAAGAGCGCGCGGTCGACGCGCTGATTTATGGCACCGGTTTCCGGGCGACCGATCTGCTGACGCCGGTGCGCATCCTGGGGCGGAACGGTATCGATCTCAATGACGCGTGGCGCGACGGCTTCGAGGCTTATTTCGGCATCACAATTTCGGGATATCCGAATCTGTTCATGCTGGTGGGGCCGAATACCGGGCTCGGGCACAATTCGATCGTGTTCATGATTGAGGCGCAGGTGAACTACGTGATGCAGTGCCTCAAACTGCTGCGCGAGAAGGGCGCGGCGGCAATGGACCTGCGTCCGGAGGTGCAGGCCGAATTCAATCGCGGCCTTCAGGAGCGGATGAAGCGGACGGTGTGGGCCTCGGGCTGCAAAAGCTGGTACCTGGACGCACGAGGGAAAAACACGACGCTATGGCCCGGATTTTCGTTCAAGTACTGGATGGAGACGCGGAAGGTGTCGGCGGGGGACTATGGGTTTTGGGGCAATGGGGAGTGAGGTCAGCAACGGGGGGATGCGGACAGTACACACAATACACCGTCACTCGCTTTCAGAAATCCGATTTGAGTGTACTGTCCCGGGTTTCTCGTCCCGGGGTTTCTCCGGGTTTCTTCGGGTTTCGTCCGACTCATTTCGACTTCGCATCCCGGTCGTGCGTTGCTACATGCCGGGCCATTTCTTCGCGCGCATTATCCAGGACGCGGGTTGAAAAGTGCAGCATCCTGGCGCGATCCGCGATGAGCGCCGCGTCGCCGCTCATGTTCGCCAATTTCAGCTCACCTTCATCAACAAGATGCTGGACCAGCGCTGCGGCGTACTGTTGCCACAATCGGTAACATTCCGAACATCCACTTTTTCGGCCCATTTGCAAACACTTCGGGCGCGAGAGGACCAGAGATACCGAGGCACGCCTGGGGCCAGGGTGACGAACCCGACAATCAGCGGGATCGCGGACCATGCCGCGGTGTTACAACCTGCACACCTGCGTCATTCTGGTTGTTTAGGCCAGGATCAAGATAAGCCGCTGAGAGAACGCGGGGCAGAAGCCCCGCGGCAGGGCGAAAGGCCGGCTGCACCAGCCACCTGTTACAATTCCCGTATATGTTCAAGGGATTGGAACACACGGCGATTGCATCGCCCGCGCCGGAGAAGCTGGCCCGCTGGTATGTGGAGCATCTGGGCTTCATCATTAATTACACGTACGACGGCAATTATTTCGTGAAGGCGGCTAACGGAACCATGCTGGAGATCGTCCCTTCCGAGGGGACACCGGTGCCGCAAAAGATGAAGGATCCGGGCATTCGCCATCTGGCCATTCAAGTGGATGATTTCGATGGCGCGCACGCGCGGCTGAAGCAACTGGGCGTCAGATTTCTGACCGAACCCTACAGCAACCAAGGCAACCGGCTCGTGTTCTTCACCGACGGCGACGGCAACATCCTTCACTTGATCCAGCGGGAAAAACCTCTTCCATAAGCCGCTGCCTTGTGATCCGCCGCGTATTCAAAGCCTTCCAATACCGTGACTTTCGCGTGATGTGGATCGGCGCTTGCACGTCGGCCATCGGCACGTGGATGCAGGTGGTGGCGCAGAGCTGGCTGGTGTTTCAGATTTCCGGTTCGGCGCGGATGCTGGGCCTCGACGCATTTCTCGGCAACATTCCGATTTTTCTGTTTTCGCTGATCGGCGGCGTAGTGGCTGACCGGGTGAGCCGGCAGCGGCTGCTGCTGGGATCCCAGTGGGTGCAACTGGCATGCGCGTTCACGCTGGCCTCTCTGTGGGGCTTGGGAGTGGTGCGGGTCTGGCACATTCTGACGCTTTCCTTTGTCGTGGGCGTGGCACAATCGTTCGGCGGTCCGGCGTATTCGGCCCTGGTGCCCATGCTGGTGGAGAAAGAAGACCTGTCCAACGCTATTGCGCTGAACTCGATTCAGTTCAACCTGGCGCGCGTCATTGGACCGGTGCTGGGCGGCATCACGCTTACCAAGTGGGGCGCCGGCTGGTGTTTTTCGCTGAACGGAGTATCGTTTCTCGCGCCCATCATTTCCCTGATGATGATCAACCTGACGTTTCAGCCTCAAAACCGCGGCGAAACCATAGTGGCCAGCATGAAGCAGGGGTTTAGCTTCATTCGCAAGCAGGGCGCGATGGAAGCGCTGGTGGGATTGGCCTTCGTCATGACGGCGCTGGCCATTCCGATGATCACGTTTCTTCCCGTGTTCGCCAAGGACATCTTTCACGGCGGGCCGTCGACGTTTACCGTTCTGCTGGTCTGCTCGGGCCTGGGGTCGGTGGCGGGCGCCCTGATTGTAGCGGCTCTGGGCAATGTTCGTAACAAGGGCCGCATCGCGCTGGCGATGCTGATCGCCATGGGCGCGGTGATGGCCGGCTTCGCGCTCTCGAAAAATCTGGTATTGAGTTCCGTTCTGCTGTTCGTTGCCGGGGCGGCGCTGCTGGCGGCATTCGCTATGATCAGTTCGCTGGTTCAGTTGATCACGACCAACGAGATGCGCGGACGCGTGATGAGCGTTTACAATGTAGCCTTCCGGGGCGGCATGCCTTTCGGCAACCTGGCCTCGGGCTGGCTGATCCCGATGTTTTCCGCACCCCTGGTGATCTCGGCGAACGGAGTGCTGCTGATTCTGGTGGGCGCGTATTTCCTGGCGGCCCAGCGGCGCGTGGCCGCGCTGTGACGACGATGTGGATGAGTCTGTTGTTGGGCGCCGCTCTGGCGGCTGCGCCGGCGGATCTCGAAAAATGGCGCGATGTGGAGGACCGGCCCGCACTGGAACACGCGGTGGCCGAGCTTTCGGCAGCGGCGGAGAAAACGCCGGGCGATGCCGAGGCGCAATACCGGCTGGCGCTGGCTTCCGCTTATCTGGGCGAGATCGCGCTCGAGCTTCGCGACAAAGCCGGCGCGGAGCAAGCGGCGAAAACCGGCATTGCGGCGGCCGAGCGTGCCGTGGAGTTGAAGCCGAACCAATCCGAGTACTTCCGCGTGCTGGGTACGCTGTACGGCCAAGTGATCCCCGCCAACGTCCTGCTGGGGATGAGTTACGGGAAAAAATCTGAGGACGCCATCGCCAAGGCGATCGCGCTCGATCCCAAGTCGGCCCAGGCTTATCTGGCCCGCGGCATCGGCAATTACTACAAGCCGGAATTGTTTGGCGGCGGCCCGGAACCGGCCCTTCGCGATGTGCGTCACGCCATCGAACTGGACCCGAAGTCCGCAGAAGCTTATCTCTGGCTTGGCCTGGCGCTGCGCAAGACGCATCATAATGCCGAGGCGCGCGACGCGTTCACCAAGTCGCTGCAACTGAATCCGAGGCGAGTCTGGACAAAGCAGCAACTGGAAAAGACACCCGCCAAATGAGGCGCGCCTGGGTTGGCGGCGCGATTCTGGCGATCTCGCTGGTCCACTTTTTCCAGTTTCCCGGGCACACCTGGCTGCAATCGGACACGCAGATTTATGCGCCCATCCTGGAGCACATGTGGGATCCGTCGGTGCTGGGAAAAGACCTGATCGTCCAGCATCCGCACGTGGCTTTCACGCTCTATGACGAGACCGCCTTCGCGCTGCGCAAGGTGACCGGTCTCAATTTTCGCCTGGTGCTCGAAGGCGAGCAGTTCGTTTTCCGCGCGCTGGGCATCTGGGGCGTGTATCTCATCGCTACCGCCATGGGTCTGCCGGATCTTCTGGCGCTGCTGGTGGCCGCGGTCTTCTCGCTGGGGGCCTTCATCACCGGGCCGGCGGTGGTGGTCTACGAATATGAGCCGGTGCCGCGCGGCTTCGCCATTCCGATGGTTTTCCTGGCCCTCGGTCTCCTGGCGCACGAACGATTTTTGGGAGCGGCGCTTGCGGCAGCCGTGGGCTTTCTCATGCATCCGCCGAGCGTGGTTCCCTTCTGGGCGGTGTATTTTTGCCTGGCGCTCTGGCCTTCCAAGACCCGGAGTGCGAAGGAGCGATGGGCCCCTTTCTGGGTGCTGGCCGGAGCGGCGGTGATTCTGCTCGCAGCTTCGTTCTTTCAAGGCGGAAGCGGGAAGGCGTTCTTCTCACGGCTCGATCCGCACCAGGCGGAGCTGCAGCGCATGCGCGCCTCTTACAACTGGGTGTCGACATGGTGGAGACACCTCATGGCGCAGTATCTGATTCTGTACGCGGTCACGGTTTTTGCGTACTGGCGCGTTCGCGCGGATGTCCCGCGCGCGCTGCGTTTCTTCCTGATCGGTCTTCCGCTGATTGGAATGATCAGCGTACCCGTTTCCTACGTGCTGCTGGAAAAAATGCAGTGGGCGGTGGTGCCGGAGTTTCAGCCGGGACGCGCGCTGCTGTTCGTGACCGCCTTCGCCATGATTCTTGGCGCAGTGGCCGCATGCAAGGCGGTGGCCGGCAAGCGCTACGCAGAAGCTATCGTGTTGCTTGCGCTGGCTTATCTCCCACCGGCAAACCGCCTGGTGGAGTGGCCGTCCTGGAATCGCGTGGGCGTCATTCTGGCGTTGTCCCTTGTTACTACCGCAGCGATCTGGACCGTCCGCGCAGTTTCGCGATGGTCGAAGCTCGCCGTCACCGTGGCTGTGGCCGCGCCATTCTTTCTGATTCCTGCCTGGGGCCGCATGGAAAATTATCCGGCATTGCATACGCCGGAGCTGGAGCAGCTTGTGCAGTGGGCTCGCGCCTCAACCCCGAAGGATTCGGTCTTCCTGTTCCCGGATGCGAAAGAGGCGCTCGACCCCGGAATCTTTCGCGCTGAGGCGCTGCGCACGGTCTACGTCGATTGGAAGACCGGCGGGCAAGTCAACTTTTTCAAAGAGCTCGGTGAAGAATGGTGGTCGCGCTGGCAGAGGACGATGGCAGTGCCGTTCCATGCCGGCGCGATGACGTCGTATCGCGGCCTGGGCATCGATTACGTGGTGCTGCAGGCACAGCACCGAATCACGGGGATGACGTCAGTGTTTGAGAACGGGCGTTACGTGGTGTACAAAGCGCCCTGACCGAATTCATGTAGCGCAGGCCTACCCGCGGGGTTTGCGGGGAGACCTGCGGCTTTTTGTTCGAAAAGGGCAAAATGCCGCAGGTTCCCGCCAACACCAGGCGTGAGCCTGCGCTACCGGTTCTCGAACCGATTTTCATTGGCCCGGTCCCGTTTACCGGATAGCCACGTTTACCGTTGTCGTGAAGCCGCCGATGTTCAGGATCAGCGGCACGGCAGAGCCCGATGCGATGCCAACCGGGAGCCGGACGTTGATCTGCATCGCGCCCGCAATGAAGTTCGGCGCGGCTCCGGCGTATTGCACGTTGGCAGTCTTGGCGCCGACCGACACGGAAACCGCGAGCAGCGGCTTGGGCAGTACACCGTTCGCGATCTGGCCGTCGACGCCCGGCGGATTTGTCTGCCCTCCTCCGGTGGCGTATAAAACCAGCACGGAATTCTGCGCGGCGGGGTTGGACGCCGAGTTGACTTTGTAGTCGTGGTTGAGAACCACGAAGATGCCCGGCGATGCAGCGGCCACCGCCAACGTTTGGGGAGCGCTAGTCACACCACCAACATTCACGATCATATTCGTGGACATCTTGCCCTCGATCTCGTAGGGCGTCACCAGGTTGATCTGGCTGGCGCCGAGGTACAGAATCGGCGCAGCGGTTCCGTCGAAAGAGACCGTGGCGCTCGAATCGAAACCGGAACCGAAGATCGAGATAATCTCGCCCGGTGAGACCGCACCCTTTTGATAGCTCCCGGCGTTCTCCACGCTGTTGACCACCGGCGCGGCCGCTCCCTTCACCTGGGCGGAATTGGGCTGCACCATGAGCGAGGATTCGTCCACTGCCTCGAAATCCGAGCCTTGAAGCTGCGAAATGGTGTGCAGCACATCGTTGTCCCAGCGATCGTCGGGCGCGCCCGAGAGGTACCAGGACGATCCGTTGTCCGCGAGAATCATTCCGTACTTCTTCAGCGCTTGCAGGATCACCTGCACGGGCGCCGGGTACGGCGAAATGTCGAACGAGGCCTTGAGCCGGAAGCGCTGCCCCATGGGCGGATAATTGGCGCCGGTCAAGTCGGAAGCTTCGTGCCGCGCCGGCCAGATGTATGTATTCCGCGTTTGCGGCGCGGTGAAGCGGATGGCATGCAGGATCTCGCCCGCCGCCACTTCGTCGTAGCGAACCAGTCCCGGAAAGATCGGCAAGCCCGCCGCATCCGCGGAGGTCCATCCGGCCGGGCGCAGCGTATTCGATTTCAAATCGAAAATCGCACCCGATCCGGCCTGCCAGCTCCCGTCCGGTTGCGGATAGGCGCTGTAGAGCTCGTAGAGAATGCAGTTGTCCTGGTCGATGACCAGCACGTGGCGATCGCCGGTGCTCGAAGACCCTCCTTCAATGGAGGCGTTGGGAGGAATCGGATATCCGCCGGGATCGCTTTCCGAAGCGTATTGGAAGGTGACATTGACCTTCGCCTGGGTGCCGGGAACGGTCACGTAGGGAATGCCGATGGGGCCGCCGTCCCATAGGCCTGAGCCGAAGTCCGGGTGCGCGGGCGCGTTTGGACCAATGGTCGCGACGTACCGGTCTGAATTGGCGTCCACGGGAAGCTGGTCGACCGGCGTATTCCAGACGTTATTCGCCGGAAACACGGCGCAACCATTGATCAGTGGCTGCGCGCCGACCGTTGCGAGGACGGCCAATGCGCTCCAAACCACGCTGGCGAACCGCTGCGCCATCCTGCATGATATTTTACGAAACATCCGATGCAGATTTATCTCTTGCGGCACGGCACCGCCGAGGGCGTACCGCCCGGCGGCTCCGACGCTGACCGAAAACTCACCGCGGAGGGCCGCGACGAAGTGCGCCGTGTCGTCTGGGGCGCGCGACGGACGAAAATCGCGCCCACGCTCATTTTGAGCAGCCCGCTGGCCCGCGCCGTCGAAACCGCTGAGATCGCTGCCGAGGTGCTGGGCTACAGCGGCAATATCGTGCGCACTGAGGCGCTGGTGCCGGCGGCTTCCCCACAGCGGGTCTGGAACGAGATCCGCAGCCGCCAAACCGAAATGCAGATTCTTCTCGCTGGGCATGAGCCGCTCCTGAGCCAACTGGCTGCCTACCTTCTCAACTCTCCGGCTCTCGAAATCGCGATGCGCAAGGCAACGCTCGTCCGCATCGATCTCGACCGCTTCGCCTCCGACCCGCACGGCGTCCTGAAGTGGATGGCGCCGCCGGAAATCTGGGCCGGCTAGAACCTCTCCGCCGTTACGGCACCTGCGTAACCACCACCGTGTTCGGCTGAATGTGGCCGAGATCCGCGGAAACGCTCAGAGGCTTGCCGGACTCGACTTCGATCTCACGCGTCCAGGGCGGCAGACCACTCGTCGTCATCTGGACCGTATAGGTTCCGGGCTCGAGCTTCGTGGTCAGCGGCGTTTTACCTGCCGTCTGGCCAAACAGCGAAACCATGGCGCCGCGCGGCGTCGAAGTGAAGGTCACCGGCACCAGGGCGGGTTCCGGGGTTGGCTGCCGGACCAGTTGCGCATTCATATCCTCATGGTCGTAGCTCACGCGCTTGCCCGTTCGCGCCTCCAGGATCGACGCGATGCTCTCGAACTCCTCCTTACGAATTTCGAAGACCACCGTTTCTCCCGTATCGTTCTCGCCTTTATAAAGGATGGTCAGCAGTTTCCCCTGCTTCTTGCCGAATTTCGGAACCCAGCTCACGCTCGAGGCCAGGTGCGCTTTCGCGCCGGACTTGCCGTCCAACTCGATGCTGGTAATGCGCTCATAGGGCAGCCTGAAGGTATCATCGGCATAATCGAACTGAAACTCTTTGTCGTCCGATAGATTTAAAGATCCGGTAGTGCCGTTGGGGACAGTCGCGGAACCGCTCACATAAACCGCAGGAGGATGCGGAACCGACGCCAGAACGGAAAACACAGCCAGGGACACAATCAGGGCAATGCGCTTCATACCTACAAGGTTGACGCCCGCCGCGTGCGGATTCAATCCACCGAAAGTGATACGCCGAAGGTTAACGTGAGAGGCACGTGTTACCACTCGACCGTCTTGCCCGGCTCGAGCGGCCAGACCTGGGTGCCTGGGAGATCTTTGATTAATTCGGCGAGCTGCTGAGGCGTGCCGGTGAGCGGAGGGAACGTGCCGAAGTGCATGGGTATCACTTTCTTCGCTTTCAGCATCCGGCAGGCAACCGCGGCTTCCCGCGGGCTCATGGTGAACAGGTCGCCGATGGGCAGAAACGCCAACTCGGGTTGATACAGCCGCTCGATGAGCTGCATGTCGGTGAACACGTTGGTATCGCCCGCGAAGTAAAGCGTACGGCCGTCAGCGAACCGTAGTACGAAACCCGCGGCCTCGCCGCCGTAAATGATTTTTCCGTCATCCAGAATGCCGCAACTGTGAACAGCATGCGTCATGGTGACCGTCACCGGCCCGACCTTTTGCGAGCCGCCCTTGTTCATCGGCTGCGTATTCTTGACGCCTTTGCCCTCGAGCCACTGGCAGATTTCATAGATGGCCGCCACCGGCGGCGCAAACTTTCGCGCCAGCGGAACGGCGTCGTGAATGTGATCGAAATGCCCGTGCGTGATCAGCATGGCATCAATCCGCGAGAACTGGTGCCCCGCGGGAAATTTCGGATTGCCGTCCACCCACGGGTCCATCAGAATGACTTCGCCGGAGGGTAACTGAAACTGGAATGTGCCGTGCCCAAGCCAGGTGATCTTCATAAATGACTATTTTATGATTGGCCGCGAACGGTTTTTGTCCCCCTGTCGCCCTGTCGCCCCGTCTCCCCGTTGCCAGAGGCGTAGCGAACACGCCAAATTACTTTGGAACCGCTGGCGCCGTCGTCGCCGGCAACTGAATCCCATCCCCGTACTTGGCCAGCTCTGGAATCGTGACCGGCAGACGCCCGCGAATCGCCATCTCCCCATACAGCGCCTTAACCGCGGCGATTTCCGATGGCGGCACGGTGCTGTAAGTCGTCAGATAAGCTGCAACCTTGGGAAAGTTGCGCAGCAGGTACGGGTTGCCCATGGCGATGAGCGTCACCGGCTTGCCCGACGCAATCAATGTGTCGAGCAGTTTCGGAAATCCGGCCTCGAGCGCCGTCGTTCCGCGGGCCGCGGCGACCGACACGAACGCCGCCACCACGGTCGCATCGCAAAAACCTACACGTGTTGCGGCTACATCCAGCGCGGCGTCGGGAAGAGACGGATCGAGCGTCAGCACCAGAGCATCGGGGGAACGCTTGTGAACCTCCTGCGTGAACGCCAGGCCTTCATTCGAATAGTGACTCTCAGCGAATGCCAGAAAGCAGGTCTTGGCCGGCTCGCGCAGCGGCACCTGTCCTTCGTTGCGCAGCAGCGTGACGGCGCGATCCGCCACTTCCTGCGCTCGTTCATTCGCTTCGGGCGAGTTGACCACATCGTCGATGGCTTCGAGATCCACCAGGCGGTTGCGATCGAGTCCCAGCTTGACCTTGGCGGCCAGGATTCGCGCCACGCTCTGATCCAGCCGCTTCTGCGAAATCCGTCCGTGCCGTATCGCGGCGACGATGGCGTTGACAGCCACTTCGGGGTCGGGCGGCATCAGCAACACATCCGCGCCGGCCTCCAGCGCCTTGACGGAGGCATCGGCCGTCCCGAAACCTTTGACGATCGCGCCCATGTCCAGCGCGTCGGTGACAATCAAGCCTTGAAAGTGGAGTTCCTCCCGCAGCAGCTTGGTGAGGATCTCGGCGGAAAGCGTGGCCGGCGCGTCGCCAGTATCGAGAGCCGGAACCGAGATGTGCGCGGTCATCACCGCATCCACACCTTTGGCGATGGCCGCGCGAAACGGAACCAGTTCCACTTCGTCGAGGCGCTTGCGGTCTCCGGTTATGGTGGCGAGGCCCAGATGTGTATCGACGGCGGTATCACCATGGCCGGGAAAATGCTTGGCGGTGGTCAGCACGCGCGCCCTGCGGTCGGATTCCGCGCCTTCGATAAAGGCTTCGACATGGCGCGAGACCACCTGCGGATTCTCTCCGAACGACCGGATATTAATGATGGGGTTGTCGGGGTTGTTGTTCACGTCGGCATCCGGATAGAAGATCCATGGGACGCCGATGGCCCTCGATTCTTTCGCCGTGACCTCGCCTTCGTAGCGGGTGAGCGCGGGATCGCCCGCCGCCGCGAACGCCATGGCGTGAGGGAATACCGTGGTGCCGTTCACCCGCATGGAAGCGCCGCGTTCGAAATCGCCGGAAACCACCAGCGGCAGCTTGCTCATACGCTGCAGCCGATTTACAAAAGAAGCCAGCTCGTGAGGCTCCGGGCGCTGCACCAGCCGCCCTTGCGCCACGTTCACCAGAATCAGCCCGCCCACATGCACGTCGCGAATCAGGTGTACGAACTTACGGTACTCGTGCGTGCGCGTGCTCATCGCGTGCCCGCTGAAAGGGATCATCACCAGTTGCGCGGCCTTGTCGCGCAGGCTGAGCGATTTCATCCATCGATTGACGGTCTTCGGAGTGGCTCGATCGGTTGTGGCTGCAGGCGCCAGCAGGGCCAGAGATAAAACCAGGGAAAGCAATTTCGCGGACAGGCTACCTCATTCTATCCAATGTTCCGCTCTCTCTTCGAACCCGCCGCCTGCTCAGATGCCAGCGGTTTGCGAGGCGGCTGCCGGTTCAACAGCCGGCGCACGGAGCGGACCAGCAATCCCACTTCGCCCGCGCTTTTGGAAAGCACGATGTCGGCGCCGGTCGACTTCTCGGTCAAACCCAGCGGCTCGACGAACCCGGACAACAGGATGACCGGCAGATCGCTGCGAAACTCCCGCATACGCGCGATCAACTCGACGCCATCCATATTGGGCATGCGGAAATCCGTAATCACCAGGTCGACTTTGTGGGCCGCAAGCAGTTTGAGCGCTTCTTCACCGCTCGAACCCGTGTGCACCACGTAGCCTAATTCTTCGAGAACCGTGCGGCGGGCGACGAGGCCATGCGGATTGTCATCCACCAGCAGGAGGGTCGCACCTGGGCGCACAGGCGCGGGCGTCATCTTCATGGATCGAGCGAGGGTAGCAAGTTGTCACAAAAGTGTCAACGATCTTGCATCAAATTGTAACTAAGGAATTTTGAGACCTTGACTTTATTCCACTTCTCGCGGCGCGTTGTAGCCGGCTTTGGCGATGATGGTGTACTTGACGGGCTTGCCCTTCTCGTCGGTGATGCGTAGCGGCTCGCCGGCAGGATTCACCAGCTCCACTTTGATTTTGCGGAACTTGCCGTCGTGCGCCGTGTTGGTGGGCGCGTAGCCCAGAGTGTACTGATTGCGAAGAGCTTGCGCGATCGCCTGAAAGATGCTGGGGAACTCGCCGTAAAACCGCGGAAAGAACGCCTGGCCGCCGGTTTCCTTGCTGAACGTTTTCAACGAATTGTCACCCTGGAGGAAGTCCATGCGCTGCATCGGGCCCATTCCGCCGCGCGCGTCTACGATTTCACGGATGGCCTGCATGGTTCCGAGCGCATAGATCGGCACTCCACCATCCTGGATCGCCTTGCGCGCCTTGTCGAACGTCAGCTTGCTGAAGGTGTCAATGCCCGAAGCGATCAGCACGATGGCTTTGCGGCCTTCAATGCCGCTCATGCGGTCCTCGGCATCCACCAGCGCATCGTAGAGGTTAATCTCGGCAAAACCAGGGATGCGCAGCCTTTGCAGGGCGTCATAGGTCTTCCGCCGGTCCGTGGAGAAGTCCGAAAGAATCTCGGGCTTCATGTCAAACGCAATGACGGCAACGTAATCCACCGGCTTCAACGTCTGCACGAAACCGTACGAAGCCGCCAGAGTCTGATACCACGCCGGGCCATAGCCATACTGATTGAACTTGGCGCTGAACTCAATCAGCAGGCAGACCGTCATGGGAGCTTCGCCCAGGGAAAAGTTCGCGATCTGCTGGGGAACGTTGTCCTCGTAGACGCGGAAATTGCCTTTGGGAATGCCCGGAATGAAGTGGCCCTTGTTGTCCAGCACCGCCACATCCACGTTCACGACGTTGGTTTCCACCTTGAAGCTGGGCGAG
>Ga0187817_10000697_pt1 | contig 15069 bp, 12 predicted proteins | sample NC_wetland_sal_i_17_FD_132431 | JGI IMG/M metagenome (GOLD analysis project Ga0187817, IMG submission 132431) | Wetland sediment microbial communities from Neuse River Estuary, North Carolina, USA - SO4_2 | ecosystem: Environmental > Aquatic > Freshwater > Wetlands > Sediment | place: USA...
AAAGATGCGTTCGAGGTTGAGCGTCTCGGCGTCCACGATGGGGCTGATCGCATCATAAAAAGCCAGATTCTCTGAACCGGTCAGCGCCTGGAGCTGCGCGGCAAGGGCATCGGAGGTCAGTGGCCCTGTCGCCACGAGCGTCAGGGTATCCTCGGGGATTCGCTGGAACTCCTCGCGTTGCACGGTGATGAGCGCGTGGCTTTCGATGGCGGCGGTAACCCCCTCGGCGAAGCGCTCGCGATCCACGGCCAGCGCTGACCCGCCCGGCACGGCGCACTCGCTTGCCACCCGCATGAGGAGCGAACCCGCGCGCCGCAGCTCCTCCTTCAGCAACCACGAGGCTGCCCCGGGGGCGTTCGACTTCAGCGAGTTGCTGCAAACCAGCTCCGCCAGCCGGTCGGTCTGGTGCGCAGGCGTCTGCCGCACCGGCCGCATCTCATAAAGCGCCACCTGCAGCCCCGCGCGGGCAACTTGCCAGGCCGCCTCCGACCCCGCGAGTCCACCTCCGATAACGTGAATCGGCATTCCTGAGTGCCATTATCGCGTTTCTTAACTTTTGGCAGTACTCCCTTCGAGAGTATTCCATTCCGCGGCAGCCGCCCTCAAACTATTTGGAGAGCGATGAAGGTTTCCGCGCTGATTGGAATTTCATTCTTGCTGTTGGTTGCGTTTTGCGCCGCCGCTAGAGCGCAAGCCATTACCGAGTATGGAAGCATGGCCAGCAAATCTGCTTCGGTCGGTAAACGGGCGAACAGCATCAGCAACGAAATCGGAGGTGTCTGGGGCAACTTGGACAAGACGATCAAGGGTTCCCAGCAACATTCGGCTCCCCAGTCCACGTCGCCAGGGCGCGCGGCACAGCACCCATCCCACCCGGCGCGGAGGCGCACTCGTACCGCCTCGGCGATCCATGAAGACCCCGCCCGGATCCAGACAGGCATCGGCTACCCTGAACTGATCCGGCGCTTCGGACCAGCGGCCTATGAGGTCACCTCGGGTCCACGCACAAAGACGGTTGTGTACGCGGGGAAAAACGGCGACATCAACGTCGAATTGCTCGACGACAAGGTGACCCGCGTGATGCCCCCACAGACCCAGCAAGTCGCCGCGGCCGCGCCGAAGTAACCGTCAGCCGCGACCCCGCCGGTCTTATCTAACCATACAGGATTGGCGTGGAAAGTCGGAGGCCACCCCGGCTTAGAAGTGCGCGCCAACCAAAATTCACGGCCATGCGTGCCCGATGCCACCTCGGCGCATTCGGCGACTTCTTGGTCAAGTGGATTGTCGGACCCTTGGCTCGCGGTTCCAAACCATCGTCCCATGCGTTGAGCATTGGATTTCAAGGATGCCCAAAGTGCCCGAGCTCGCGCCTAATCTCATCGTCTAGATGGATTTACCAAGCAAACCGCGCCAACTAGGCGCTCCTGATGCGATTGCTGCTTCCCTGTATATACCGCGGGAGAGATCACCCCGGCGGATAACGGATTTCCTCCGGAAGCTAGGTCGCAATCCGCAACATAATGTTTTGGGCCGACTCTGCCGATAAGAAAACAGGAGCGCGACGAGGTTGGGACTGAACGTACTGATCGTTGATGATTCTGTTGCCATTCGCATGATTCTGCAGCGCGCCCTCCGCAACACGGAGTTGCCCTTAGACAAGGTGTTTGAAGCGGGCGACGGCTGCGCCGCGCTCGAAGTCCTCAAAAACCAAAAAGTCAGCGTAATCCTGTCCGACATCAACATGCCAAACATGGATGGCCTTGAACTATTGGCAGCGCTGAAAGACAAAGAGGAATGGGCGGCAGTGCCTGTGGTGTTGATCAGCACCGAGGGCAGCCAGACCAAAGTCATGGAGGCTCTCCGGCTGGGGGCTAAGGGATTTATCAAGAAGCCCTTTGTGCCGGATGAGATCTACGACAAGTTGGCCAAATTCTTCTAGCCGGCGCGCCACCATCGCATCCGGATGCCCCTGGTGCCGAACGGAGTCAATTCCGTTCAGAGTCCTCCACCATTTCGATTAGCGTCACGCACACAGGCCCCAAGACCCCGTCAAACGGCATGCGATCGATCAGATTGCCGCCGCAAACGCGCAGTGAATAGTCCTTGCCCTCCACCACCGACGGCATGGACAGCCCGATTCCGTGCGGCAGGACGGACTTCAGATTCCCCGCCAGCATATTCGCCAGTTCCCCCAAGGCGTCCCGCACGTCATCGTTGATAGAAGCCGGGGGATCAATCGACATCAGACGATGCGTAAATTCGAACGCCTGCGGGAGGGTACACTCCAGCAGCACCGCACCCTTCCACGTGCCGGCAAAGTAAATGGCGGCCGTGAGGGCGTCGGACGAGGGACTCCACGGAGTTTCGGAGGGCGCCATCTCAAGCTGCAACATCGTCTGGAACACCGACACGACAATCTGCGCTAAGTCTGCGCGATAAACACTCAGTGGAAAAGTTGCCTGCATGCCACTCCTTTCAGGGCGCCTGATAAAACACGGTCTGGCCCACAATCTTGCGCTCGAATCGGTCATCCAGGTTCAGAGTGGTCTCGCTGCCGCCCAGCAGCAGGTAGCCGCCTCGGAAAAGGGTCTCCCGCAGCTCACAAAGGATCTTCCGCTTGCTTTCTATATCGAAATAGATCAAGACATTGCGGCAGAACACGACGTCGAACGGGCCGAGCGTACGCATGCTTTGCCGCAGATCGATGGGTGCGAATCGGACCATGCGCCGGACCTCGTCCTTCAATTGCCAATCCAGGCCCGCGCGGGTGAAGTACTTCACCAGATACGCCACCGGCAGCCCGCGATTTACCTCAATTTGCATGTACTTCCCCGCCTGGGCGCGCTCCAGCACCTGGGTCGATAAATCGGTGCCCAGGATCTGAATATTCCAGTCGCCCAGGCCCATTTCCAACAGCATCATGGCCAGGCTGTAAGCCTCTTGTCCGGAGGAAGCCGCCGCGGACCAGAAACTCATTTTCTTGATGTCCTGGCGCTGCTGGATCAGTTCGGGCAGCACCACGGATTTCAACGCGTCGTACTGCGGAGGATCGCGAAAGAAAGACGTTTCGTTCGTGGTCATGGCCTCGACCACTTGCCGCTTCAACGGGGCGTCGTTGCTTCCCTGGAGCAACGCGCAAAGGTCATTCAGCGAGCCAAGTTGACGCTGGCGTACGATAGGCGTCAGGCGGGCTTCGACCAGATAGTGCTTGTCCCCGTCCAACACGATGCCCGATTCGCGGTATACATAGTCCTGCAGGAATTTGTAACTTTCGGCATCGATTTGCGCGGCTGGCGCGATGTTGGGCAATGTGGAGGTTGGGGTGGGCACCAGTTATCCTCGTCCAACCTGCTTCAAAATTTCCGGCACAATGGTCCCCAGCGGCGCGACGCAATCCGCAAGTCCAGCCGCAACCACGCCGCCGGGCATGCCCCAGACGACGCTCGATGCCTCGTCCTGTGCGATGACATAGGCGCCCTTCGCCTTCAACGCTTCAATTCCCCGCAACCCGTCCTGACCCATCCCGGTGAGGATCCCGGCGATTACAGAGCCGCCGTAAACCTCCGCCACGGAGCGAAACAACACGTCCACCGCGGGCCGGCACGAGTTCTCGGGAGGCGACTGGTCCAGGGCGATCACGGTCTCTGCGCCGCCGTTCCGCACTTGCATGTGGTAGTCGCCTGGTGCGATGAAAACCTTACCTGCGGTCACAGCGCTCCCCTCGGCGGCCTCTTCCACATTCAGGGTCGTCGAGGCCTGCAGCCGTTCCGCAAGCAAGCGGGTGAATAAAGGTGGCATATGCTGCACGATGAGGATGGGGAGCGGGAAATCGTTTGGAAATTGAGGCATCAGCTCGCCGAGCGCGTTGGGCCCCCCGGTGGAAACGCCGATCGCCAGTATTTTCCTCCCCTGCGCGATGGGGAGAACCGGCATCTTTCTGGAAGGTCGCACGGGCGCGACCGCCGGCTGCTGGGCTGGCGGGGCGCTTCCGGGCAGCAGAAAGAATTGCTTGATCTTTGGGATCAGTTCGGCACGCAAACTGGCCATGGAGCGATCGAGCGACCCTGTGTTGGAGGCCTTGGCAACGTAATCGTCCGCTCCGAGCGCGAGCGCTTGCAGCGTAATCGCCGCTCCCCGTTCGGTCAACGTGCTGAACATAACCACGCGAATGAGTGGATACTGTTTTCGCAGTTCCCGCAGCATCTCCAGGCCGTCCATCTCCGGCATCTCGACGTCCAGAGTGATCACGTCCGGATTCAACTGCGGGATGCGCGCCAGAGCTATGGATCCGTTGGAGGCGAATCCGACCACCTCCAGGGTGGGCTCCTGCTCGAGCGCGTGGGTTACCAGGCGGCGGATGACCACGGAGTCGTCCACGATCAGGACGCGAATCCGATTCCCCGGCGCGATGGTTTTTTTGAAAAGAGTGCTCAAATGCCCCACCTTTTACTGGAGCGCGCCAAGCAGCCGCAATTTATCGGCGATAATCTCTTTCGTAAATGGCTTCATGACGTATTCGTTGGCTCCCGCTTCGAGCGCCTGCATCATCTGTTCCACCTGGGTTTCGGTGGTGACCATCATCAACAGCACAGATGAATAGCGCGGATCGGAGCGCAGCCGCCGCACAAAATCCAGTCCATTCATCCGGGGCATATTCCAGTCCACCAGAGCGAGCGAGATGGCGCCATTTTCCTGTTCCAAAACCGCGAGCGCCTCCTCGCCGTTAGCCGCCTGGCAGACTTCGTAGCCTACCTCCGCAAGCGTTTTGGACAAGATCATGCGGATGGCTTTCGAGTCATCGATGATCATGGCCTTGGGCATGGTGACCCCCTTTGTGAGCGTGTAAACATGCAGTGCGAAGCCTGGGGGCGCGGCGAGTTCTCACGCCCCCTGGGGCTCGGTATCAAAAGGTGAATTTGGATACGAGGGATTGCAGTTGAGCCGCCATCGCGCTGAGCGCTTGGGCTGCCTTTTGAGTATCCGCCGCCCCCTTGGTGGTGTTTTGCGCAGCCACCGCGACTCCGCCAATATTCTTCGCGATTTCGCCCGTACCCTTGGCGGCCTCGCCCACGTTCCGGCCAATCTCGTTGGTGGTCACCGTCTGTTCTTCCACCGCCGAGGCGATGTTGTTCGAAATGTCGTTGATCTGGTTGATGATGGCGCTGATCTCCCCGATGGCTTGCACGGCTCCCTTGGTATCGCCTTGAATGGCTTCGATCTTCTGGCCGATCTCTTCGGTGGCCTTGGCCGTCTCCTTCGCCAGTTCCTTGACCTCGTTGGCTACCACGGCGAACCCCTTGCCGGCTTCGCCCGCGCGCGCCGCTTCAATGGTGGCGTTCAGGGCCAGCAGGTTGGTCTGCTGCGCGATGGAGGTGATGACCTTGATGACCTTGCCGATCTCCACGCTGGACTCTCCCAGCTTCGAAATCGTGGCGTTGGTATTCTCGGCCACGCCTACCGCGGTTTTAGCGACCTTGGCCGCTTCATTGGCGCTTTTGGAAATCTCGCGGATGGAAGTCTGCATTTGTTCGCTGCCGGAAGCCACCACCGTCACATTCTTCGATACCTGCTCGCTGGCCGCCGACACCACATTCGCTTGCGTGGCGGTCTCTTCGGCGTTGCTGGCCATCTGGCCGCTTACCGCGGTCAGTTCCTCGGCCGAGGATGCCAGCGACGAAGCCTGGCTGGCAGCAAACTTCAACGGCTCGACCACCGTTTCCAGTGTGTTGTTGAAGCCTTCTATAATGTTGCGAAATTCCCCCTGATGTTTGGCCGCGTTGGCTCGCATCCCGAGCTTGCCGTCCACCGCCGCCTTGGCCAGCATGCTCACGTCGTCCGCGAGTGCGTTGGTGTTGTTCTTCAACATGACCAGCCACTCGTGGATTTGGTCCTGATCCGATGCCTTACCCATGGTTGCGCTCATATCGCCGTTGGCAATTTTCGTCACGTAGCTGATCAGTTCCGTGAGCCAGGCGTGCACTCCGTTGATGGCGTTCTTCATCTGCTCGTGGTCGCCCTTGCAGGCGATCTCGACCTTCTCTCGCAGGTTCCCTCCGCGGATTAACCGGAGTATCCGGTTACCCTCCCCGATGGGCAGCAGAATCGCGTCCAGCATGTCGTTGACGCCCTTGACGATCCCGGCATAGGCTCCCTGGAACTGCTCAGCTTTGCCGCGCTCCGACAATAGCCCCTGGTGCGAGGCATCCGTCAGCCGCGCCAGTTCCTTCTGCATACCCTGCAGCACGATGGCGACATTGTTGACCGCCTGCTTCATCTTCTCGTGATCGCCCTTGTAGGTGTGCGCAATCAGCTCATCGATCTTGCCTGCAGAAATCTGCGCCAATACACGGTTGCCTTCCCCGATGGGCAGCAGAATCGCATCCAGCATGTCGTTGACGCCTTTGACGATCCCGGCGTAGGCACCCTGGAACTGCTCCGGTTTGCCGCGCTCCGATAGTTGCCCGTCGCGTGAGGCGTCCGTCAGTCGCGCCAGTTCCTTCTGCAAACCTTGGACTACGATCGCGACGTTGTTAACCGCCTGCTTCATCTTCTCGTGGTCGCCCTTGTAGGTCTGCGCAATCAGTTCGTCGATCTTGCCTGTAGAAATCTGCGCCAATATACGGTTGCCCTCTCCGATCGGCAGCAGAATCGCGTCCAACATGTCGTTAACGCCCTGGACGATCCCGGCGTAGGCCCCCTGGAACTGCTCGGGCTTGCCGCGGTCTGACAGTTGGCCCTGGCGGGACGCATCGGTCAGCCGAGCCAGTTCCTTCTGCAGCCCCTGCAGCACGACCGCGACGTTGTTGACCGCCTGCTTCATCTTCTCGTGGTCGCCCTTGTAGGTCTGGGCGATCAGCTCGTCGATCTTGCCCCCCGAAATCTGCGCCAATATCCGGTTGCCTTCCCCGATGGGCAGCAGAATCGCATCCAGCATGTCGTTGACGCCCTGCACAATGGCTGCGTATCCTTTGATCCGAAATTGATCCGCTTTGCCCCGCTCCGATAACTGACCGTCCCGTGAGGCCTCGACCAGGCGCTCGACCTCGTGCCGCAGCATAACCTCGTCTTGAATGTCATTCAGCAATTCAACGCAGCCGATCACCTGGCGGTTCTGATCAAAGCGGGGCGCAGCCAGGACGCGCACCGCCATCTCCCTGCCTTGTACCAGCGCGACGGCGTCGCTGGTGCATGTGGAGCCGGTTTGCACCGCGCGGGCCGCCGCACAGGTTCCACGGCGGCAATCCGGATTGTCGAAAAGGTCCCAGAATTTTTTGCCGACGCTCGCCTGCACGGACCTGCCGGCGGCTTGGGCCGCAGCCGCATTGAGGTGCAGGATGGTATGATCGCGGTCCATCACCACCACCGGCTGGGGCACCAGGTCGAAGAACCCGGCGATTTCCTCCGCGGAAATGCCATCTTCAGCCATCCCGGCCGTCGCGTCCATGACGCCAACCCCACTCACGCCGCTCGGGCCGGAATGGAGTTGCTTGCCGTTCAACTTTCTTGACATTCACAGTCTCCTAATTCTTGACCTGCCACGCACCGGACCCATTCCGGGCGTTGGCACAGAATCTAAAGGTCCTTGGACCGCTGCTCCGCGGCCACATCCACGGTTTTCTCGGTATCCAAGACCAGCAGCAGGCGGTCCTTGAGCTTATACACTCCCTTGAGCAACTCCCGCGCAGCCGCGTCGACGTTGTCCGGCGGTTGTTCAAACGTGTCGCCATCCACCTCGACCACATCGCCGATCTCGTCCACCAGCAAGCTGACGGCGCCTCCGCCGGTTCGCACTACCGTATTCATGGGCGTTTGCCCTTCCGGACGCGGTTTCACCTTCAAGCGTCGCCGCATGTCTACCGCAGTTACAATCTGACCGCGCAAATTGATCAACCCCTCGACCACTTCCGGCGACAGGGGCACCGGGGTCATGTGCTGGTACCGCAGCACCTCTTGCACCTGCAAAACTTCGACGCCGAAGAATAAGCCGTCGACAAAAAAAGTCGCGTATTGGCGGTTGGTCTGGGCTGCCTGTTCCCCAACGGATCCGGCCGATTCCTGAAGGGCCATTTCCCTCACCCCTTGTCCCCGGCGAGCACCGGAACCGGCTCTGCAGCTACCGCCGCCGCCAGCCGGGCCACCGAACGCAGCATGGCTGCGCGATCGAATTTCACCTGGTAATCCTCGAGATCTCCCACATGCTCGCGCTGCGACTTAGTCTCCTCTGCCGTATTGCCGAGCGTCAGGATCCCAATGCCGGCGAACTTGGGAACTTGCTGCATCTTTTCGCGCAAACCGGCTTGGCCCGCGGATCGCAGATCCGACGACGCAACCACCACATCGATCCTGCGCTTTTCCAGCACGCGTAAGGCTTCCTGCGTGTCAGCCGCTTCCACCACCTGATAGCCGGCCATCTCCAGGCTGTTGCGCACCAGGCCGCGCGAGAATGCCGACGATTCCGCCACCATCACCGTGATCCCCTCGGAGAGCCCGCTTTCTTGACCGCCAAACCAATGGTCGTCCGCCGCCGCGATCACCGCATGCAAGTCCAGAAGATCGGCCACTTTTTTCCCGATCACCGCCGAGCCCAGCAGCCCCTTGCGATCCGCCGACCGCCGGACGGTGACGTTTTCTTCCACGATGTCGAGTATCTGGTCGACCAGAATGCCGATGGTGCGGTCACCGTCCGTGAAGACGATGGCTTGCGCCGGATCCTGGGTACCGGCGGTGTCTGTTGCGCCGGCTTCCAGAATGGTCCCCAACGAGGCCAAGGGCAGGATCCGGCCCCGGTATTGCACTACCAGCCGGCCGCCAGCATGCTCGATTTTGGATTGCGGGAACTCCTCCAGCCGCGCCACCAGGGAGAGCGGCACCGCCACCCGCTCAAATGAGCCCGCACGGAACAAGAGAAATGTCTGCCGGTCGCTGGCGGCCCGTTCCAGATGCGCCTCGTCGGTTCGGGCTTGCTCCCGCGACTCCTGCACTACCCCCGACCGTTGCCCGATCCCCAATACGTCCAAGATCAGAGCCACTTGGCCGTCTCCCATGATGGTCGCCCCCGCGTAACAGCTCAACCCCTTGAGTTGCTTGCCGAGCGGCTTCACCACGATCTCCTGTGTGTCGCTGATGCCGTCCACCACCAGGCCGAACTGCCGGTCCTCCGCCTGCAAAACCACGATATTCACGACGCCCGACTCCGAGTCGTCGCCCATCTCCAGCACCTCGTTCAGGTAGACGATGGGTAGAAGCTGCCCCCGTCTGCGGTATACCGGGGTACCCTGAATGCGCTCGATCTGCCGTTTGCCGGCATCACCATCCAGACGAATCAGCTCCAGCAAACTGACCTGGGGAATCACAAAGCGCTCCCCGGTGTTGAGCCGGGTGCGCGGCGCTGACCTCCTGTCGGCGGCGGTCACGATCAGGCCGGGAATGATAGCTAACGTGAGCGGGATCTTGACCTTGAGGGTGGTCCCCTGGTCCGGACGGCTGAGCAAATCTACCGTGCCACCGATCTTCTCGATGTTGCTCTTCACTACATCCATGCCTACGCCTCGCCCGGAAACGCTGGTCACTTTCTCGGCGGTCGACATGCCAGGGAGGAAAACCAGATTGAGGATCTCCCGGTCGCTGGCCCTTTCGGCCTGGTCCGGCCGCACCAGGCCCGTCCGAACGGCTTTCTCCTTGACTCTCGCCAGGTCGATGCCGGCCCCGTCGTCGGTGATCTCGATGTTGACCTGGCCGCCTTCGTGAAAGGCTCGCAGCATCACTTTGCCCTGCGCCGGTTTGCCCTTGCCGGCACGTATTTCGGGCCGCTCGATCCCGTGGTCGCAACAGTTGCGCACAATGTGCGTGAGCGGATCTTTGATGGCCTCAATGATGGTCTTATCCAGCTCCGTATCGGCGCCGTCCATCTCCAGATGAATCTGCTTGCCCAAGCTCGCCGCCAGATCCCGAACCAGCCGCGGCAGCTTGTTCCAGACCACGCCGATGGGCTGCATCCGCGTCTTCATGACGCCTTCCTGCAGTTCGGTAGTGATCAGGTTCAGCCGCTGCGAAGTGACGTTGAGGGTTGTGTCTTCCTGCTGGGCGTTGAACTGCAGAATCTGGTTTCGCGTGAGCACCAGTTCGCCCACCAGGTTCATGAGCTTGTCCAGAAGCCCGACATCCACGCGGATGGTGGAGTCAGCTACCGCGGAGGATTTTTGAGCCGTTTGGTTCTCGGCCTCCGTTCCCGCGCCGGGCTGGATCTCATTTGGGGGCTCCGGGACCGCCGCAACCGGGCTCGGTGGCGCTTCGGACTTAGGCGGCCGTTGGCGCGCCGCCTCCAGTCGGTCGCGCAAACCCGTGTGCGCCTCCGGTCCTTCGGTACCCGTTTTCTCAATCGATAGCAGCACCTTTTTGATGGCGTCCACGGTCTCCAGGATGACCGTAACTAACTGTGGCGTCAGGTCGCGCTGCCCATCGCGCAACTGCGTGAGAATGTCTTCGGCCAAGTGGCTGATGGCTTCGAGGGTGCCAAAGCCCAAAAGGCCGCAAGTCCCCTTGATGGTGTGGATGGTGCGGAATATGCTGGCCAACAGCGCCGGATCCTTCGGGCGTTGCTCCAGTTCCACCATCTCCTGGTCCAGCCGGGCCAGGTTTTCATTGCTCTCAATCAAAAACTCGCGAATGATGTCTTGATCGTCCATGGCCATCACCGTCAGCTTCCCCATGCCGTGCTTAAGTGGTCGTTGGGCGGGTCGGACTCAACACCACCGGGACTCGACCATGGTTTGCCGGGGAAAGCGGATCGCTCCGAATCTAAGGTGCTTACCGCTGTGGGGATCTCTCACCGTTTTCCGAGGTTCTCCGTCTTCCTGCCTGGTCATCGGCGCATCGCACCTCGACCTTTGTGGAGCAAATCACTTAGGAGGCGCGGAAATCACCAGAGGTTGCGCGAAACTCTGGGCCGGCCGGTGTGTGCGGCGCGCCCGCTGTGCCGGTAGTGCGCTCAAAGTTCGTCGCCCGCGGACGATAAGCCGAGTGTAACGTCCTTGTCATGGAAGCACCCGTCCAGGAATTGCTGCACGATTTTTTTCAGGAGACTAGTGTGCGGCCGGAGGAAAATGACATCGACGCGCCGCTGAAACGTCTGGTCGAGGATGTGGAGTCTGGTTCGTCGGTATTGAAGCGCGACCTGCAACGGTTGCTGGAAAAAGACCCTGGCGCGTTTCTTCAATCGGCATGCCGCATTCTCAAAGTGTCCGCGCGCAGCGCGGGAGCCGCGCCGCTGCTGGACTTACTATGGTCCAACCCGCTGCTGCTCACCAGCCTCATCGATCCCTCCACGATGTCGTTGCCCACCGCCACGGCGTTAGCCAAGCGCTGGGTGGTGTTCGACCCCATGCTGGATATCAAGCTCTTGCAGATTGGCTTCCCTCTTGGGGAAGACGACGAGTTCTGCGTGGTCGATGTCAACCTGGTCCGGCCGAAGCGCGCTTTGGACATCGTCACGGAACTGCCTCCCAATCGGCACGCGCTTCTGGCGTTAGCCAAACTATTGCGCAGTCCCGACCCGTACATACGATCAAAAGCGGCTCTGCTGTACGCGCGCGCGAGTAAAAATCCAGACTGGGTTCGGAAAATGCTGGGCGAGCCCGACGCACGGGTACGAGCCAATGCCGTGGAGGGCCTTTGGGAAGTCAGGTCCCCCTTCGCCGTTGCAGTCTTCAAGGAAGCCACACTGGACCCCAATCATCGCGTGGCGGCGAATGCTCTGATCGGCCTTCATTACAGCGGCGCGGTGGACGAAGCCGTGACAGACAGGCTACAAAGCATGACGCAAAGCGCGGATTCCCTGGCTCGGGCCGCGGCCGCCTTTGTCCTGGGCCACATCATGGACGCCAACTCCACGCCGGTCTTGGAAACCTTGCTCCGGGATCACAACCAGGACGTGCGAGGCCAGGCTCTGCACGCCCTCCTGCGCATTCGCCGGCGCGATCGGCCGGAAGACGCGTCGGTGGCCGAAACCGTACCGGCCCCAAGCGCTGGCGCGCTGGAACATCCGGCACCACAGAAGCCGCTCCCGGCAGATCTGAATCGCTGAGGTCGGCTGACGACCCCTGGGGTCCGGCCAGTCGCTCAGAGAAATAGTTTCGGCAGGTACTCCAGGCGTTCGTTGTAGGGCGCTGCCTGGCCGTCCGCCACCTGGTACATGCGTTCGTGGCTTTGGGCGGCGGCGCGGCCCAGCGCATCGTAAGGGCGGTTACAAATGTCGAAGAAGCCGATATTGTAGTTCTCACCGTCGTACCGGCCCAGCGCCGATTCATCGTACATCGTGAACCAGTGCGCGCCCACGCAGTAAGGGTCAGCCGCGGCGTCCTCCAGATACACGCGATAAGCCTTGGCCCGCTCCTCCTGGTTCTTTAAGTGCCCGATCCCTGAAGCTGGCAGACCGGCATCCAGTGCGCCGAAGTGCCACTCGCCAACCAGCACGGGCCTGCCGACCATCTCGGCAATCTTCTTCGCCTGGTCGATCGGCAGCCGGTCTCGATAACAATTCAGACTGAAAACATCGAAGCACTTCATGCCCGCGACCGCCCAGGACGGGGGCACGCCCGCCCACCGCATTCCCAGGTTGAGGTGGTGGGGGTCCACGTGGCGGCACGCCTGCGAAAGCACTTGGAAATAGCGCTCCACCATGCGTACACTGAATTCCTCCAGATCCTTCAGTGCCTCCGGACCGAACACCCCGCTCCACTTCCCAGCGGCAATTTTTTCAAGAGACGCGGATCTCTTCCATGCGGCCGTGAGGCCGGCATCATTTGCGTACCGGGTTCTCAGAAACCCGGCCAGTTCGACCCGTGTTGCGCAGGTCTCGGTGTTGTAGAGCATTCCCGCAGCGGGCAATTCTGAAGAGGAGCCCCAGGTGGGTTCGTTCATGAGAAAGTAGCCGAGCAACGCGGGATCTGCAGCCGTGTCCTTCAACTGGGCGGCATAGGCGGCCGCATCCTGTTCAAAGGCGGGATGGAATACGTCGGGAAAATCGCGATATACCCGTCCGGTGTCTGCGGCCCGAAACTCCATGGGACGAACGTAAGGAAACTTCGCGTCGCGCGCGTAATTCCACTCCGACCAGTTGCCAACGGTGTTGAATCGCAGACGTTTCATTTCGGCGAATGCAATGTGGGCCCAGTTGTTGTGCCAGCCTGCCGGTCCTAAAGAGCGGATCATATTTGCCGCAAGATAGTTGATGGACTTACGGCCCGGTTCACCGTCTTCGCTAGTGCGGTAAATCGCGCGGAATTCGCCGTGCCGGTCCGGCAGCCAGGCGAGGGCCGGCTCCAGCCCGTCGTAGCGAGCATCGGCATCCACGCGAACGCAATCAAGACCCGCCGACCAGAACGCATAACCATCGGGATCGGCCAGCCACCAGCGTTTGCCGTCGTGGTGTGTCCTGAAAAACCCGGTACCCTCGCTCAGTTTCTTTGCTCTCCAGCCGCCCCATGTAGAATACGAGCTCGGCCACGTCTGTCGCGGAGCATTCTCATGCTGCGTCCGGATCCTGGTTCTCAGTTCTTCCAGGCTCCGCGTTTTGCCGGGCCAGTCGCGCAGCGTGCTCTGTCCGAATTCATCGAGCAGTGCGCCTTTGGGCAACACCGGCATTCCCATCTTCTTTACGTCTTCCGGCGTCCAGTAGAACGGCGTCATACACCAGCGGACTGGGCCGGGACCCTTGCGGCGGAGTGTGAACACCAACCGATCCACGTTGTTAAGATCCACACGATCTCCCAGGCACATGGGCTTCAACAGGCCACCCTCCCGGTCAGCAAACAGGCGGTTCAGGTTCACCCACTCGAGAGCCATGCGGACCCGGAACGAGCACTGGTTGAGGCCGCCGAAACAGAATTGAAACACCCGGCCTCCGTCGCCCTCGTCGAGCGCGAGCATGAAGGTAGCCAGCGTGTTGCCATCCAGCAGCATGTCGGCGGCAAGATATCTTGCGCGGAGTAGCTTTCCCGGAGCGAAACGGTAAACCAGGCCCGCGCCTTCCGCCTCGGCAACGTACCAGGTGGCCCCATCGACCGGCGGCCGGCCATCTTGTCTTTGGATTTGGCCTACATCCTCGGAGGGGATAAGCCTTTCCCCAGGGAGTGCTTGGGCGGAAGTACCCGGCGCTGCCCACCCGGTTGATAACGCAACGGAAATGAACTGGCGGCGATCCAACACGAGGCCCCAACCCTTGTGCTTATTGAATGGTCAAGCGATCCTGCGGCCTACCGGCGCAGACGCCCACTTGATTATGATATGCCTCGCGCAACGACCCGAGGGTAACCATCTCCTCGGACTGGAAGGTGCGGCGGATTTTGATATCAATTTAGATAAGATAAACAAAGAAATTCTGATCGAAATGCCGTCCAAGCAATCATTTAATTATGTGCCGTTTATGAACCGTGCTAGTTCCAACCATCAAAAGGGATTAGCGAGCTTTGACACCGAGGACGATATATATTGCCGGTGGAAGTATTTCGCGCCCTACACGGTGTAAAACGGTCAATAGATATGCATGATGCAGTCCCGGAGTGTCGGTGAATTTTTAGAACTGACATTAGCGCCAGCCGGAATGCTGGCAACTTGGTAAGAGCCACTCGAGCATCCTTCCAGCGGGCCGCAGGTCTAGCACTACTAGTTCCTAGTAGTACTTTCTTAGCCGGTATACAGAGATTAGACCTTGTGGAAATAGGACGAACAGTGACACGATATAAGCGGTTCGGCGCAAGACCGCCGAAAAAACCCGAAAAGGAGAAACAACTTTCCTATGCTTACAAGGCGATGGAAATCGGCTGGGACTGCCCGAGCAATCTGGGTGCTCCTGGCGATCATGCTGGCTCTTACCTGTCTCATCTCGACAGGCTACGCGCAGTCAACGACGAGTGAAGGTAAAAACGACGCCTATTATCTTGCCTATTACGGAAACGCCAATATGGGCTTTCCCGAGGCAGATTTGAACATTGTCAACCCCGGTTCCACGGGCGGCTATTCCGGATCCCAGGGAGTAGACGGAATCGATGGCGATCTGTGTGCGAACATCTA
>Ga0187817_10000698_pt1 | contig 15064 bp, 14 predicted proteins | sample NC_wetland_sal_i_17_FD_132431 | JGI IMG/M metagenome (GOLD analysis project Ga0187817, IMG submission 132431) | Wetland sediment microbial communities from Neuse River Estuary, North Carolina, USA - SO4_2 | ecosystem: Environmental > Aquatic > Freshwater > Wetlands > Sediment | place: USA...
CTTGGTCATGACCGCGCCCTGGTTCCGGAACAGCCCGTCGTAGACCGGGATCAGCTCGTAGTGGAGCTGCCGGGCCCGGCCGACGTCGCCGGCCTCGAACGCGTCGATCATCTCGTGCAGCCGGTCCCCCACGACGTGGCCGACCACGCTGATGAAGCCGACCGCGCCGAGGGAGAGCCAGGGCAGGTTCAGCATGTCCGTGCCGCAGTAATAAATAAGGTCGGTCTGGGCCAGCACGTGCGAGGTGGCGCCCGGAGTGTCCTTGGCGTCCTTGACGCCGACGATGCGGGGGTGGGCGGCCAGCCGGACCAGGGTCTCGGTGGCCACGGCCGCGCCGGTCCGGCCGGGGATGTCGTAGATGAGCATGGGCAGGGCGGTGGCGTCGGCGACCGCGGTGAAATGGGCCTCCAGGGCCGGCTGCGGCGGCTTGTTGTAGTAAGGAGTAACGACCAGCAGGCCGTGCGCCCCGGCGCGTTCGGCGCTGCGGGCCAGTTCGATGGTGTGCGCGGTGATGTTGGTGCCGACCCCGGCGACCACCTTGGCGCGTGAGCCCACCGCCTCGAGCACCGCGCGGATCAGGCGCTCCTTCTCCGCGTCGGTGGTGGTCGGCGCCTCACCGGTGGTCCCGTTCACCACCAGCCCGTCGTTGCGCATGTCGGTAACCAGGTACTCGGCGAGGCGGGCGACCCCGTCAAAGTCGACGGCCCCATCGGGGGTCATGGGGGTGATCATCGCCGTCACCATCTGGCCGAACGGCGCGCTGGTTGTCGTCATACCCGAACGCTACCCGCTCTCGCGGTGCGCAGAGTAGTCGGCTTACCGCCCGGCCGGCGAGAAATCCCGCCAGGCTGGGAGCATAGCGCCATGGGATCGCAGGTAGCACGCTGCGTGCCGGAGAAACTGCTCGGCCTGCTCGACGCGTTCAGCCATCCTCTAGGGTCAGGCGGGTTAGCGGGCCGGGTCCGCGGGTTGGGGCCGCGGCCGACGGACCGGGCTGCGCAGGTGGGCGGAGCCCGAGTTCCTGGTCGTGCGCCGGGCCAGGAACAGCGCCGCGGCCGTGGCGATGGCGAGCGCCAGAGCCAGGGTCTCCGCGATCGCGGTCGCGCTCAGGCTGACGGCGATGCCGGAGCCCATGCCGCTCGTCTGGGCCTGCATGTTGATCAGCCGCGGCGCGATCACCAGGCCGGCCACAATGCCGCTGGTCACGCCGAGCGCGGTGAGGATCATCGTGTTCACCACCAGGGTCGCCATCACCTGGCGCGGCGTGAGCCCCATGGCCGCCAGCACGCCCACCTCGTGCCGGTGATCGCGCATCCCGACCACGGTCGCGGTGAGCAGGTTCGCGAGCCCGATCACCGCCAGGATGACCACCGAGACGGCGATCACCAGCTGGACCACCCGGAGCCCGCTGGCCGGATTGGCCACCACCTGCACGTCGAGCTGGTCATGCGACTCGCCGAGCAGCCTGGCCGCGGCGGCGGCGGCCGACACGCCCGGCCTCAGGACCAGGCTGTAGGTCAGCTGCGGCGGCGCGCTGCCCGCGTCGTTCAGCGCGTCGAGGCCGAAGTCGAGCACGTCCCCGTTATTGTCCGGTTCGATGGTCCGGCCGACGATGTGCAGGATCACCGGTACGCCGTCGATCACCTGCGAGAACCACGCGCCCACCCCGATGTGCATCAGGTCGAGGAAGCCCTGGCCCGCGACCGCCTCGTTGGCCGCGTGGAACATCCGCCCCTGCACGACCTGGAACGGGTAGGGCCTGCTCGAGGTGCCCATGGCCCGGGCGATGAAGGTGCCGTTGTCACCCGGCAGCAGCGTGACGAACTGGGCGCCGGGGTAGGAGGCGAGCACCTGACGGTCGTGGCTGATCAGGGCCAGCATCTGCTTGTTGTCCAGGCCGCCCTGACCGACCGTGACCGCCGAGGCCAGACCGATCTTGCCCGGGTCGTGAGTGAACCCGCCGATGGTCGACCAGCAGGTCAGCGTGATGGTGATCATCGCCATCGGGAGAGCCACGCCGAACACGGTCAGCGCCGCGGACAGCCGCCGGGTAAGCGAGTCCCTGGCCCCGAGCACCAGCGCGGCGGGCAGGTGGAAGAGCAGGCCAAGCCGGGCGATCAGCGACAGGTGCCCTCGGAGCGGGCTCGGCTGGACGGCGGCGACCGGCGACACCCGGCCCGCCCACCAGGCCGGGATGACGGTGGCGATCGCGACGGTGAGTACCGTGCCTACGCCGATCAGCGCCATCCAGCCGCCGGACAGCGGCGCGAGACCCACCGGCGTGCCGTCCGGCGGCCTGACGAACTCCGGCGAGGTCATGATCCGCGCGGCCAACAGCCCGAGGCCGGCCCCGGCCGCCCCGAGCAGGGTCTGCTCGGCAAGCAGCATCCGGACCACCTGCCCGGGAGTAAACCCGAGCGCCTTCAGCATCGCGATGTCCTGACGCTGCACCAGGACGCGGCCCGCGGTGACGTTGGCGATGGCGCACGGGGCGGCCACCAGGGCGATGATCCCGAACAGGGCGAGCAGCAGCCCGAGCAGCCGGTCATTGCTCGCCATCGAGTCCTTTACCTGCTGCCAGGTGGAGTAGCGCTCCACGGCCGAGTTCTCGCCCACGCCGTTGTACAGGTTCCAGATGGTCTGCACGACCTGGCCGGTGGCGATGGCGGAGTTGTCGTCGAGGCGCAGCCCGACGATGATGTGGGTCTCGCTCGGGTTCGGCTCGACCCGGGTCAGCAGCTTGTGCTGCACCCAGATGAGCCCGGGCGTCCACTGCGGGTAGAAACCCTGGTCGGCGGTGTCCGCGATGCCGATCACCGTCATGGCAACGGTGGTGCCGTCGATGCCGTCCACCTGGATGCGATCACCGACGCCGACGTGCACGGCCTGGGCGAAGGACGCCTCGAGGACCGCGCCGTCCGGGGCCGAGGACCGCAGCCAGCTCCCGTCCACGATGATCGGCACGGACATCGTTGGCGGCGCGGGCGTCATGGCCCGGAGCTCGACCGGAGACTTCACCGCGCCCTGCTCCAGCGTGGCCGAGGCGGCCTGGTAGGGCTTGCTCATCTCCTGGATTCCCGCTACATGGCGCAGATCGGCCGTGTTGGTGCCGTCCTGGAAGTAGATGAGCGCGTCCGCGCCGCGGGTCCGGGCGGACAGCTGCTGCCAGGGGTTGACCGCCCCCTGGAGGAGCATGATGGCGAGGAAGAGCGCGGCCACCACCCCGGCGACGACGCCGATCGTGGTCAGGGCCTGGCCCCGCCGGGCGCGCAGGTCAGCGCGCGCCCACCGGAGCGTGCCTCGCATCAGGTCTCAGCCTCTCAGCTCCAGGACATCGCCGACACCGTTCACGGTCCGCGGGATGGGCACGATCTTGGCGTCGTCGGCCACCGTCCCGTCGAATAGGTTGATCACCCGGTCGGCCAGGCTCGCGACGCGGGCGTCGTGGGTGACCAGCAGGATCGCCTGGCCCCCGGCGTGCGCGCGGCGGAGCAGGCGGAGCACGTCGCGGGTGTTGGAGCTGTCCAGGTTGCCGGTCGGCTCGTCGGCCAGCAGCAGGCTCGGCTGGTTGGCCAGGGCCCGGGCCAGCGCGACGCGCTGCTGCTCCCCGCCGGACAGCCGGGCCGGGGCCGCGACCGCCTTGTCGGCGATGCCGAGCTCGGCCAGCAGCTCTTCGCGCCGCTTCCTGGCCTGCCGCGGGGTCGCGCCCGCGAGCAGCGCGGGCAGTTCCACGTTGTCGGCGACCGTCATGTTGGACAGCAGGTTGAAGAACTGGAAAACGAACCCGATGTGGCGGCGGCGCAAGATCGCCCAGCCGGCCGTAGACAAGCCGTCCACGCGCTGCCCCCGCAGCCAGATCTCGCCGCTCGTGGCGGGCTCGAGCCCGCCGAGGACGTGCAGCAGGGTGGACTTGCCCGAGCCGGACGGCCCCATGATGGCGACGAACTCGCCGATGGCGAGTTCGATGTCCACCCCCCGGACGGCCTCCACCGTGACTCCTTCGGCCCGGTAGACCTTGACCAGCTTGGAGGTCCTCAACAGGGCTGGGGACTCGGCCGACGGCGCGGGCGGCCAGGGCAAGCCTTTCGATGCTGAACGGTTCACACGAGTTCCTCCAGGCATCTTTCCAGCCAATCGAGGTCCGCCTGCAGGTGCAGGACGGCACCCTCGATCAGGAGCCGGGCGGTGGTGTCCGCAGGGTCGGTTTCGGCCTGCAGCTCGGTCAGGTGACGCATTATGCCCAGATAATGCCTGCGCTGGGTGTTCATGAGGCTCATCCGGTCGGCCAGTCCCGCCATCGGCGCCAGGATCAGCTTGATGAAGAACTCATCGCGGATGCGCGGTCCTTCGCTCGGCTCCTCCACCCAGACCCGCAGCGCCTGGCGGCCCGCAGGCGTGAGCTCGTAGACGCGCTTGTTGGGCCGAGTGGTCTGCTCGACGTCCTCGCTGCGGACCAGGCCGTCCTGCTCGAGGCGCTTCAGCGTGACGTAGATCTGCCCGATGTTCGGTGACGCATATGCCTGGCCGAAGATCTGTTCCAGGGCCAGCTTCAGCTCGTAGCCATGGGCCGGCTCCTTGGCGAGCAGTGCCAGCAAGGGCTGCCGCACGATCCCGTCACCTCCACGGGCCCGCTGGGCCCGGGCTCAGATTATCGCTGGGCCTTATCCGTAAGTAAGGCCCGGCGCCGCGGATAAAACCCGACCACGAGGGGAACATCGCAGGTGACTGCGGTCCCTCGCGGCCTGTGATGCGCTTCGCTCAGCCGCCGCGAAACATGTCGGACTCGTTATGTGATGCTGTTGACATATACCTAACGGCGGTGCATAACATGCATGTACGAATTTTACATGGCCCTGGGTCTTTTGGGTGGAGGCCGGCAATGAGGCGTGCGATGCCTGGTATCGCAGTCATCGCTGCCGGACTCCTGCTCACCGCGGGGTGCACGTCGGGTGGCGCCTCCCTGGGCGGGTCGGCTCCGTCGACGGACGGGATCGGCCCGATCACCTTCGCCATCGGCAAGGACAACCCCGGCTGGCTGCAGGGCGTGATCACCGGATGGAACCAGCGCAATCCCAGCCAGAAGGTCACCCTGCTGCTGCTGCCTGAGGCATCCAACGACCAGCTGGCCCAGCTGGTCGCGAACCTGCAGGCCAAGAGCGCCGAGTACGACGTCATCGACATGGATGTCATCTGGACCGCCGAGTTCGCCTCGAACGGCTGGATCATCCCGCTGCCGCAGCGTCAGTTCCCGCTCGGCGATTTCCTCAAGCCGGCCGTCGACACCGCCATGTACCAGGGCCGACTGTACGCCGTGCCCGACTACAGCAACGCGGATCTCCTCTACTACCGCAAGGACATCCTCGCCAAGGCGGGCAAGCAGCCCCCCAAGACCTGGGCCCAGCTGCAGCAGCTCGCCGAGACCGTAGCGCCGGAATACGGTCTGTACGGATACGCGGGCACCTTCGCCCCGTACGAAGGGCTAACCGTCAACTTCGCGGAGGCCGTCCAGTCGGCCGGGGGGTCGATCCTCTCCCCGGAAGGCACCAAGGTCACCGTGAACTCAACCAGGGCCCTGCAGGGGCTCGAGTTCCTCGTGAACGGTTTCCGGCAAGGCTGGATTCCCAAGGTCGCGCTCACCTACGAGGAGCAGTCGGCCCAAGACGCGTTCGAGGCCGGCAAGTTCCTGTTCCTCGACAACTGGCCCGACGTCTACGCGGCGCTCTCCGTGCCAGGACCGCGCAACAAGGTATACGGGAAGTTCGGGATCGCGGCGCTGCCGGGCCTGGACGGCACGGGTTCCAGCTCACTCGGCGGGGCCAACCTCGCGATCAGCGCGTACTCCCAGCACCAGCGGACGGCGCTGAACTTCATCAAGTACATGACGGACCTGGCCAACGAGCGGCAGATGCTGGAACAGGGGTCGTTCCCCCCGGTCTGGACCCAGCTCTACACCGACAAGAGCCTGATCAGCAGCTATCACTACCTGCCCGTGCTCGAGCAGGCCATCAATTCGGCCCAGCCGCGCCCGGCCATCACCAACTACGACCAGGCCAGCCTGGCCATCTCGAGCACGGTCTACGAGGCCCTGACCCAGCAGAAGAAACCGCAGCAGGCCCTGGCCGAAATGGCCGGGCAGCTGACCCAGATCATCCGCGACGGATGAGGCCGCCAGGGCTGACCGCACGGGGGTCGGCCAGCCCTGTGCTATTACATGAAGTTATATATTAACTACTTTGAGTGAGGACACGATGTGTGAACGATCACTCAGATATCCCGGACGACGCTCCGTCAGCCGATGGCGGCTAACCGCCCTGGTGGGATCGGCTCTTGACGGTGCGGCGGCGCGGCGTGACGATGATCTAGTTCGGTGGAACCGGTTCCAACCGTCCGTTTCTGGAGTGTGACGATGCCGTCACCGCGTCGAGCGACGATCGCGGATGTGGCTACGCCGAGGCGCTGGCGGCCGGGCTGCTGGCCCTGCCGGACCGGCCGTCGGCCATCTTCGCGGCGTCGGACACCCAGGCCATGGGTGTGCTCACCGCGGCGGACCGCTGCGGCATTCCGGTTCCCGGCGAGCTGTCGGTGATCGGCTTCGATGACATCGAGTCGGCGGTCCTGCTCGGCCTGAGCACGGTCCGCCAGCCGCTGGAGGACAGCGGCGCCGAGGGGGCCCGCCGGCTCTGCGCGCTGCTGCGCGAAGAACGGGTCAGGCCACTGCGGCAGCAACTCGCCCTGGAGGTCGTGCAGCGCTCGAGCACCGCGAGCTTTCGCGTGACCGGGCCGCGATGCGGATCAGCGGCCGCCCGGCCGCGGTGCGGCGGCGGCCGGACCGCGCCGGTGCGACATATGTTGGCCAGCCAGCTTCGCGGCGGCCGGGAAAGGGAAACGTTACTCGTCGTCCAGCGGCGGTGCGATGACGCGCTGGCCGAGAACTGGCGGCCGGAGGGATGATGATGAGCGACAGCGGCAGAACACGCGCTTCCATCCGTCGCGCTCACGCGCGGGGTGTCATGGGGGTTTCGCGCCGACGGCTGGTCGCGGGCGTGGCCAGCTTCGTCCTGGCCGGGACGGGACTGACCGCATGCAGCGCGGCCAGCGCCGGCACCGGACCGGTGACGCTGAACTACTACCTCTACCCGGACACCTCCAAGGCCACGTCGACGGCCATCAGCAACTGCGACGCGCAGAGCGGCGGCAAGTACACGATCTCCTACCAGCAGCTGCCCCAGGCCGCGGACGGCCAGCGGCAGCAGCTGGTCCGCAGGCTGGCCGCACACGACACCACGATCGACATCATGGGTCTCGACGTAACCTGGGAGCCCGAGTTCGCGACGGCGGGCTGGATCCAGCCGTGGACAGGCACGTACAAGGCGCAGGCCGAGGCCGGCACGCTCGCGCCTGCCCTGAACACCGCGATCTGGAAGGGCCAGCTCGTCGCGGTGCCCGACAACACCAATACTCAGCTGCTGTGGTACCGGTCCGACCTGGTCCCCACCCCGCCGACCACCTGGGCGCAGATGATCGCCGATGCGGAGCAGCTGGCCAAGGAGGGCAAGCCGCACTACATCGAGATCCAGGGCGCGCAGTATGAGGGCGCGACCGTCTGGTTCAACACGATGGTGTCCAGCGCGGGCGGCACCGTCCTGAATCAGGACGCGACCAAGGTGACGCTGGGCGGGCCGGCCGTCAAGGCTCTGTCGATCATGAAGCAGCTCGCTACCTCGACCGCCGCGGACCCGAGCCTGTCGGTGCAGATGGAGAACCAGAACCGGCTCCAGATGGAGGCGGGCAACGCCGCCTTCGAACTGAATTACCCGTTCGTGTATCCGGGCATGAAGATGGACAACCCGAAGCTGTTCAAGGATTTCAAGTGGGCGCTCTACCCGGAGGTCACGCCCGGCGTGCCGGCCAAGGTGACGATCGGCGGAATCGACCTCGCGGTCAGCGCGTACTCACAACACAAGAACCTGGCCTTCCAGGCCGCGCTGTGCCTGCGTGACGCGCAGAACCAGCTCATCGGCGCCAACGTCGGCGGCGTCCCGCCCACGATCACCAGCCTCTACAACAACCCGGCGCTGTTCGCCAACTATCCGTTCCACGCCGACATCCTGAAGGCGCTCGAGAACGCGAGCGTGCGCCCGAAGACGCCCGTTTACCAGGTCGTGTCCATCGACATCTCGCACCTGATCTCGCCGCCGTCCAGCATTAACCCCGTGGGGACAGTGAATGCGATGGTCGGCCAGCTCAACAACGCCCTGCAAGCGAAGGGCCTGGTCCCGTGAGCCGCCACCCGGCAGGCCGCGGCCCGGCCGCAAGGAAAGGAGGGGGCCGGTGAGCGCCAATACCCAGACGGTCACCGCCGGCGCGTCGGTGGAGGCGCCGGCGAGGCGCAAGCCGCAGCTATCGGAGGGCGCGCGGGCCGAGCGCAGGCTGGGCTTCATGCTGATCGCGCCGGCGGTCATCGTGATGCTCGCGGTCGCCGCCTACCCGATCGTATACGCGGTCTACCTGTCGCTGCGGCGCTACAACCTCGCACTCCCGCAGGACCAGAAGTTCGTCGGGTTCGCCAACTACGGCGCGGTGCTCAGCTCCTCGTACTGGTGGCAGGCGCTGGAGGTAACCCTGATCATCACGGTCTTCTCGGTGGCCATCACGCTGGTGCTCGGCATGGCGCTAGCCTTTGTCCTGCACCGGACGATATTCGGCCGGGGTACCGTCCGCACCACCTCGCTCATCCCCTACGGGATCGTGACGGTGGCCGCCGCCTACAGCTGGCAGTACGCATGGACGCCAGGCCAGGGCTACCTGTCCGCACTGTTCAACAACAGCGCGCCGCTGACCAGTCATGTGCAGGCCCTCATCGTCATCATCATCGCGGAGATCTGGAAGACCACGCCGTTCATGGCGCTGCTGCTGCTCGCCGGGATGTCGCTGGTGCCTGATGACCTGCTGAAGGCCGCGAGAGTGGACGGCGCCACAGGCTGGCAGCGCTTCACGAAGATCATGCTGCCGCTGATGAAGCCGGCGATCCTGGTCGCCCTGCTGTTCCGGACGCTGGACTCGTTCCGGATTTTCGACAACATCTACATCCTCACCGCGGGCGCCAACGGCACCGGATCGGTCTCGATCCTCGGCTACGACAACCTGTTCAACGCGCTGAACCTGGGCATCGGGTCGGCGATCTCGATCCTGATCTTCATCTGCGTCGCGATCATCGCCGTCCTCTACATCAAGGGTTTCGGCACCGCCGCCCCCGGCACGGACATCGGAAAGAGGTGACCCGCTGATGGCTGCCATTACGCCCGCTCGGAGGGCCGGCTGGGCGACGACGAACCTCGTCGTCATCGCGCTGGCGCTGATCCCCGTGCTCTGGCTGGTCTCGCTGTCCTTCAAGACGCCCGCGGCGGTCCTTGACCCCTCCTTCCTGCCCGCGCAGTGGACCTGGGGAAACTACCACGGGATCCTGACCTCGGCGCAGTTCCTCCGACCGCTGGCCAACTCGATCGGCATCGGCCTCATCTCCACGTTCATCGCCGTGGTCCTAGCCTCCATGGCGGCCTACGCGATCGCGCGGCTGCGGTTCCCAGGTAAGAGCCTGCTCATCGGGACGGCGCTACTGATCGCCATGTTCCCGCTGATCGCGCTGGTGACCCCGCTATTTACCATCGAGCGCGCGCTGGGACTGTTCAACACCTGGCCCGGGCTGATCATCCCCTACGTGACGTTCGGCCTGCCGCTCGGCATCTACACGCTGTCGGCATTCTTCCGCGAGATCCCCTGGGAACTCGAGAAGGCCGCCAAGGTCGACGGCGCCACGCCCTTCCAGGCGTTCACGAGGGTCATCGCCCCGCTCGCCGCGCCGGGAATGGTCACCACGGGGATCCTGGTGTTCCTGGCCTGCTGGAACGACTTCCTGCTCGCGATCTCGTTCACCTCGACGATAGCGTCCCGGACGGCGCCGGCCGCCATGCAGTACTTCAGCGGCGGCTCGGTATTCACCGTTCCGACCGGTCCGATCGCGGCCGCCGCGGTGGTCATCACCATCCCGATCATCATCTTCGTGCTGTTCTTCCAGCGCCGGATCGTCGCCGGGCTGACGTCCGGCGCGGTCAAGGGCTAGCGGAGTTAAGGAGAGACAAGTGGCCCCAATCGTGCTTAATCACATCACCAAGCGTTTCCCCGATGGATCGCTCGCGGTCAACGACTTCAACCTGGACATCGCCGACGGGGAATTCGTCATCCTGGTCGGCCCGTCGGGCTGCGGGAAGTCGACGACGCTCAACATGATCGCGGGCCTGGAGGACATCACCTCGGGCGAACTGCGCATCGGCGGCCAGGTAGTGAACAACAAGACGCCCAAGGACCGCGATATCGCGATGGTCTTCCAGAGCTATGCGCTGTACCCGCACATGACCGTCCGGGAGAACATGGGCTTCGCGCTGAAGCTGGCCAAGACCCCGAAGGCCACCATCAACGAGAAGGTCAGTGAGGCGGCCAGGATCCTCGACCTGACCCAGCTCCTCGACCGCAGGCCGGCCAACCTGTCCGGCGGGCAGCGGCAGCGGGTCGCGATGGGCCGTGCGATCGTGCGCGACCCGGCGGTGTTCCTGATGGACGAGCCGCTGTCGAACCTGGACGCCAAGCTGCGCGTGCAGACACGCACCGAGGTGTCGCGGCTCCAGCGGCGCCTGGGGACCACCATGGTCTACGTCACGCACGATCAGACCGAGGCCTTGACGCTCGGCGACCGGGTCGCGGTGATGCGCACCGGCGTGCTGCAGCAGGCGGCCTCCCCAAAGGAACTCTATGAGCGGCCCGTCAACCTGTTCGTGGCCGGCTTCATCGGGTCGCCGGCCATGAACTTCCTGTCCGGCACGCTCGAGGATGGCATGCTGCGCACCAGCCTCGGGGACTTCCGGCTCAGCGACCGGCTGCGGCGCGAGGTGGATCGCTCCGGGACCGGGCGCGACGTCATCGTGGGCCTGCGGCCGGAGAACTTCGAGGACGCGGCGCTGGTCTCGCCCGACAACCGCCCGCACGGGATCACGTTCCGCGCCAGCATCGACGTCCTGGAGTCCCTGGGCTCCGACGTGTTCGTCTACTTCGCGCGTGAGCTCGGGAAGGGGGTGAACTCCGCCGAACTCGAGGAGCTTGCGCGGGATTCTGGACGCGCGGACAGCGGCGCCAGCGGCGAGACCATCGTCGCCCGGCTGGACGCCGCCACCCACATCGGCGAGGGCCAGGACGCCGAGCTCTGGGTGGACACCCGGGCGATGCACATCTTCGACCCGGCCACCGGCCGCAACCTGTCGCTGGTCGATGACGATGGCGGGACGGCCTCGGTGCAGGCGGCCCCGGCCCGGGCCGACGCCGGCGAACCGCAGGCTCCTACCCCGGACGCCGCCGGGTCAGGCGGCGTCCAAGCGGTTCCCGGCCAGGCTGGCCCGCCCGGGGAGGCTACCTGACCTTTCGCCGCAGGCGCTCGATTATCTCGTCGTTCCATTGGTGGGTCCGGATGAGCCGGTACCGCTCGGCGGCGACCCGCATGTAGGCCTCGGCCTCGGTGCGGGAGCCGATCATGTCGGCGGCCCGGAGCATCCGGACCACGGGCCGGTACTCCTCGGCGAACCACCGGCTGGCGATCTCGTCGCGGTCCATGAACCGGTGGTTGTCCTGCATGTACCGGCATCCCCATGCCTCGACGGCCTCGCCTAGCTCGGCGTATGACCACGGATCGCTGAAGGTGATCTTGGCGTAGGCCTGCTCGGGCAGCGGGACCCGGGCGCGGAACAGCCGCTGGTAGTCCTTGACCAGCAGGTCGCCGCGACGGCGGATGCCCGCGGCGGGCACGATGGTGAGAACCTCGGTGACGTAGGCGTCGATCGTCGTGCCGCCGGTGGCGATCGCGATCGAGACCCGGTGATGGCCGTCCTGCACGAAGTGCAGGCCGCCGACGCGATACACGTCGATGGGCGGGATCGGCTCGCCGCGCCGCTGGGCGAGGTCCAGCCGCTCCCACCGCTCCCTGACCCGCCCGCTGGTGGGCCGGAACCGGCGGTCGAAGTCCCGGCTGGAGTCGACGGTGCCGACGATCGTGTCCAGCCGGATGGTCTGCAGGCCAAGCCGCCGCTCGCCGCGCATGCCCAGGGCGGCGACGACCTCGTCGAACGGCAGGATGAGGTTGACGTCGTCCGGCTCACGGCGCAGCCAGTGGGCAAGCCGGGCCAGCGTCTGGCGGCGCCGGGCCCGCAGGAAGTCGTTCTCGGCGTCGGAGCGGGGGAAGCCGGTGTCAGCGGGCATCGCGACGACCTGGGAGCAGCTCAGCCAGGCCGACGCCCGGCTCGATCCGGAGCAGGTGCCATCCGGTGACGTTGCACACCGCGGTGCGGCCCAGCCGGCCCCGCCGGACGGGCGCGCCGTAGGGGTGCACGTGACCGTGCAGCAGCGCCGCGGGCTGGAGCGCGGCGACCAGGCCGGGCAGCACCCCGAACCCGCGGTGCGGCGGGTCGTCGCCGTCGCCCACGCCGCGCGGCGGCGCGTGAGTGAGCAGCACGTCGACTCCGCGGCCGTCCCGCTGCCTGCGCCACCACGCCCGGCTTCGCAGCGCCCGGGCGCGCCGGGCCTGCTGCCTGTCGGTGTACTGGTTCGGCCCGTCGCTGTAGCGACGGCACCCGCCGAGCCCGGCCAGGCGCAGGCCAGCCACGTCGATGATCCGGCCGTCGGCGTTGATGGCGCCGTCCGGCCAGGGCGGCCGGGCCGGCAGGCCGGCCTTCAGCGTCAGGCCGGCCCGGGACGAGCGGTACCCGGAGACGTCAGGGTCATGATTACCTGGCACGAAGACCAGCGGAACGTCCAGCACGTTCATCAGCGAGCCCAGGTACTCGAACGGCAGGTCACCGCAGGCCAGGATCAGCTGGGCGCCGCGTACCGCGGTCGGGTCGGCCACCAGCGCGTCATCAACCTCATCGGAGACCGCGAGGACGCGGACCACACCTCAATCATAGGAGGAGGCGGGCACGGCGCCGGCCTTCCTCGAGAGTTCCCTCAGGGCGCGGCCGTTTCCCGCGCCTCCCGACGTACCTCGACGCCACGCTGCCGCAGCGCCGCTTCCACCCGGTAGATCTCGGCCTGCGGAGCACGGTCGCCACCGCGCGGCGGGCTGACATCCAGCCGCCGGCAGGCCGCAGACAACGTGTCCGCGTAGGCGCCGCGCAGCGCCTGCACCCGGTGGTGCTTAGCGGTCAGGCCGGACCGGGTTTCCGTTTCCTCAAGCTCCGCGCGCAGCCGACGCAGGTCGGCCTCGAGGCGCTCGATCGGCTCGGGGGGCAGGGCCTTGAAACGGGCCTTGCAACGGGCCTCGCCGAGCCACCCGGCCACGCGCCACGCGCCGATGAGCGCGAATCCTGCGGCCGTGGGCAGCGCGATGACGAAGAGGAACTCGACAACCGTGCTCACCTGTCCAGTGTCGGCTCGGGGGCAGATGAAATCAAGCGCGCGCCCGCACCGGGCCGTCCAACTACAGGCCGAGGACCTGTGCGGTCCGGCAGATCACTATCCCGCGCCCGCCGGCCTGGCAACCGAGCGGCACCCGCGGCAAGAGCCGGGACTCGCCCGGTAAGCTCGAGACGCCCGGCACGCCCGGTGCGCCCGGCAAGGAGGCATGATGGCCACCGTCGACATGGATAAAGTGAACAAGGTCTACCAGAACGGCTTCCACGCGGTCAAGGACCTGTCGCTCGACGTGGGCGAGGGCGAGTTCATGGTGCTGGTGGGCCCGTCCGGGTGCGGGAAGACCACCGCGCTGCGGATGGTCGCCGGGCTGGAGGAGACCGAACGGGCCATCTGGAACTGACGGTCCCGGCCGGGTGGAGGTCACCGTCACCGTCACCGTCACCGTTATCGGCGAGGCGATCGTCGACCTCCTCCCGGTCGGCCCGCCGCGCACGTTCCAGGCCGTCCCGGGCGGGAGTCCCTACAACGTTGCCGTCGGCCTGGCTCGTCTCGGGCACGACGCGACGCTGATGGCGCGGCTCGCCGATACCGCGTTCGGCCGCATCCTGCGCGATCACGCCCGGGCCGAGGGCATCGACCTGCGCGCCGCCCCGCGTGCCGCGGAGCAGTCCACGCTGGCCGTGGTCTGGATGGACGCCTCGGCCCGGGCCAGCTACGACTTCTACCTCGAGGGCACGGCGGACTGGCAGTGGACGGCCGAGGAGACCGGCCGCGCGCCCGAGGGAACCGCGGTGCTCCACTTCGGATCGATCGCGTCCTGGACGCCGCCCGGAGACGTCAGGATCCTCGAGCTCGCCGCCCGCCTGCGCGAGCGCGGCGACGTACTCATCACCTACGACCCGAACGTCCGGCCCGGGCTGCTTCCCGATCGCCACCACGGCCGGCGCGTGGTGGAGCGCGCCATCACGCTCGCTCACCTGGCCAAGGCGAGCACGGACGACGTCGAGTGGCTCTATCCCGGCCAGACGCCGGACCAGGTCGCACGGCACTGGCTGCGGCTCGGCGCGTCCACGGTCGTCATTACCAGCTCGGCGGACGGCGCCGAGGCCTTCACCGCGCAGGGCTGGTCGGTCCGCCGGCCCGCCCTCGACGTGGCCGTGCTGGACACCGTGGGCGCAGGGGACTCGTTCATGGCCGGGCTGATCGGATCACTCATCGCCCGGCGCCAGCACTCGCCCGCGGACCTGGCCCGGTGCGCCGCGGACCAGCTGGGCGGGGCGCTGGACGACGCGATCCTGGTGGCATCCATCAACTGCGAGCGGCGGGGCAATGACCCGCCCACGGCCGCCGACGTCGCCGCCGCCCGCGACCGGCTCAGGCCGGTGGTCGGCTATGGTCGTGCCGAGTAGAGTATCGCCAGGAAATACGGCGAGCCGAGATTCTTCCACGGAAAGGACCATCTCGTGAACCCTGACGACCTCGTGAACCCGACGACGCGAGGCCGGCCGGGCTGCGGCCGGATCGCCACGGGCTGGGTCACCCTCTGAGGCCAGACCGGACCGCGCTGGTTCCTCCCGGGCCCGGGAAGGGAAGGTGGCTGTCATGGGAGTGA
>Ga0187817_10000699_pt1 | contig 15053 bp, 15 predicted proteins | sample NC_wetland_sal_i_17_FD_132431 | JGI IMG/M metagenome (GOLD analysis project Ga0187817, IMG submission 132431) | Wetland sediment microbial communities from Neuse River Estuary, North Carolina, USA - SO4_2 | ecosystem: Environmental > Aquatic > Freshwater > Wetlands > Sediment | place: USA...
CATGGGGCTCCCACTCGGCAGGCATGCGGTAGCCGAGGGAGGCCGCGGAGAAGGCGGCACTCAAAGTATCACTTGAGGATCGGCGGGAAGCTTTGGCCACGGTGAATTCTCGTCCTAGTCCAATAGACGGCTGGTGATGTCGGCGTAGCTGTCAATCCGCCGGTCGCGCAGGAAGGGCCAGTTGCGGCGGATCTCCTCCAGCGCTTTCAAATCCACGTCGCCGACCAGGATTTCCTCACGGTCATGTGAGGCCTCGGCCAGCACCCGTCCGAAGGGATCGCAGAAGAACGAGCCGCCCCAGAATTCGAGTCCCTGGCCGGGGGCGGACTTGCCGCGGACATTGCCGGTTTCGAAGCCGACACGGTTCACGACCGCGACATAGACCCCGTTGGCGATGGCATGCGCGCGCTGGATAGTGCGCCAGGCATCGTGCTGGGCCACGCCGAATTCGGCCTTCTCGGCGGGATGCCAGCCGATCGCGGTGGGATAGAAGAGCACGCTCGCGCCTTGCAGCGCGGTCAGGCGCGCGCCTTCCGGATACCACTGGTCCCAGCAGACGAGCGTGCCCACGCGGCCGGCGCTGGTGTCGAGGGCGCGGAATCCGAGGTCGCCGGGAGTGAAGTAGAACTTCTCGTAGTAGAGCGGATCGTCGGGGATGTGCATTTTGCGATAGAGGCCGCGCAGGGAGCCGTCGCTGTCAAACGTAGCTGCAGTATTGTGATAGACGCCTGGAGCGCGCTTTTCGAAAAGCGATGCGATGAGGACGACTCCATGGCTGCGCGCCGCGGCGGAGAGTTTCTCGGTCGTGGGGCCAGGAATGGGCTCGGCGAGATCGAACAGAGAATGATCCTCGCGCTGGCAGAAATACTGGGTTTGGAAAAGCTCGGGCAGGCAGACGACCCGGGCTCCGCGGCCGGCGGCATCGGCAATGCGGCTGAGGGCTTTTTCCAGATTCTGCTCGGGTTCCGGACCGCAGGACATCTGGAGCAGGGCCACGCGGTATTTTTCAGGGGGCACGCGCTGCGACCTCCGCGAACAATATAGCAGGAGAGCCGTCAGCTATCAGCCATTAGCTTTCAGCACAGCCGCTCCGCCGCACCTGGGACCCCCTCAGCAAGACGCCTTTTGAAGAGAGGCGAAGACCCGCGTCAGGCGCGGACTGCCCGCAACCAGGTTTTCGAGGCGCTTGATCACATCCGGAGAAGGCATGGAGCGGAGAACAGCTTCGATCGCCGCTTCGGCGCTCAGCGATTCCGTGCCGACCAGATCGAGCAGAAATTCCAGCGCCGCATCCTGACGCGTCAGGGCGATCGCCGAAAGCAGCACGGAACGAAACCACGGGTCGTTTGCCTTCACGAAACATTCCCGCAAAGCATGGAATCCCCCGGGAGAATGCGTTCCGGCAATCGCGAGCGCAGCTTCTGCGGCGCTGTCGTCGGCCGAGGCGAGAAAACGTCCGATCCAGGGGATTGCATTGGCGCCTTCGAGGCACAGGATACCGCTATAGCAAGCGCCCAGGACTTCCGGTTCATCGGCGCCGAGTACGGCTCTCAGGCGGAGCAGGAGCGAGGCAGACGGCGACCCGACCTGCTCAATAGCGCGGACCACTTCAACGCGAACCGACTTGTCTTTGTCCCCTAGGAGGTCGACAAGGTGCGCCAGCAAGTCCGGCTCCGCGAGGCTGCGGCACTGCACGAGCGCCAGAGCGCAGGTGGCGCGCAGAGTTCCGGCCGTGTCGGACCGGCCTCCCCAGACCGCTTCGAGCTGAATGTGGCGCATTCCGCGGAGAAAAGTCGCGGCGTCCTGGTGCTCGAAGGCGGCAAGCGTGCGGCTGATTGCATTCTTGGCCCAGCATTGCGGATCGTTCTTGAGGGGATCGGCGAAGAAGCGGTCGAATGCGATGAGCAGCTCGGGAATCAAGTGGGTCAGTTGAAATTCTCGGACCAGATCCGCCGCTTTGCCAACGACGAAGTTATTTCGATTCTCCAGTGCCTTGCGCAGCGGCTCGATGGAGGCCTGGGGGCCCTGCTGGCGAAGCGCTTCCAGGGCGCCGAGTTGCTCCTCGAAACTGCGCTTGCCGGCCATAGTGGAAGTCTAATGCGAGGTGCGGCAGGGTGCTCGACCGAATTGTAACTTTTCGACCACTCATAATCTTGTCGGCTGCCGTGGCAACTTCGTACGTCGTTCCTGTAGAGTATCCTGTCGGGAAGATTGCCGATCTGGCTTGGAGGCTGTGCTTGAAACCGGGCAACCACGGTAATTCGCATTCCGGGAACGCGCATAACATCGCGGGCAAGACCGCTGGCGAGGGGAAAAACCGCCATCTGCATAATCCCATTGAAGACCGGCTGATTCCGCTGGAGCCGCTTGACCTGGGCAAGGTGAAATCGGTGGATGACCTGGTGCGGGCGATGGCCAAAACGGCCTTTACCGGCCGGCAGCTGGGCGAAGCCGCGGATGTGCTCGAAGCCATGGCGCTCGACGAAGATTGTTTCGTGGTGATGACGCTGGCAGGCGCCATGACCGTGGCCAAGCAGGGGCTGATCATCACCGAATTGATTGATCGGGGTATCGTGAACGCGATCGTCTCGACCGGCGCGCTCATGGCGCACGGTCTGGTCGAGGCCACGGGGCGGGCGCACTTCCGCGCCAATCCCGAGGTTTCGGACGAGGAACTTTACGAGCAGGGCTACAACCGCGTGTATGACACGCTGGAGCCGGAGCAGAACCTGGACGACGTCGAGGAAGTGATGTCGAGCGTGCTTGAGGCCTGGGATCACAACGAAGTCATGTGCTCCTACAAGCTCAATCATGCCATCGGAGCGTATCTGGCCAGGCACGCGCAGGGACAGCGGGGGATATTGAAATCGGCGCATGAAAAGGGCGTACCGGTGTTTGTGCCGGCGTTCAGCGATTCGGAGTTAGGTCTGGATACCGCGCTGAACAACCGGATGCGGGAATCGACCGGAAGACACAAGATCCGCTTCGATCCCTTCGAGGACTTGGAGCACTTTGCCGCAACTCTGCTGCGGCAAAAGAAGCTGGGGATTTTCACCATAGGCGGCGGCGTGCCGCGGAACTGGTCGCAGCAGTTCGGGCCGTTCATTGAGCTTCGACATCGGCGGCTGGGGGAGAACTTGCCGCTAAAGCGCTATCACTATGGCTTGCGGATTTGCCCGGAGCCGGTGTACTGGGGCGGGCTGTCGGGCAGTCCTTATAGCGAGGCAGTGTCGTGGGGCAAGTTCGTGCCGCCGTCGGAGGGCGGCAAGTTTGGAGAAGTCTTCGTGGATGCGACCGTAGGCCTGCCGATCATTGTGGCCGCTGTGTTGGAGCGGTTGGACAAGGCTAACAAGACGGCGCGAAAAGGAAAGAAGGAAACGGCCAAAGGGAAGTGAGCCCGTTGCGTGTCAGCGGGCTGACTAGTTTAGGGCAGCGGGTGCCGCGAGGGCTGACGAGGAAGGCTAGGCTGAGGTTTCGCGAGCGGAGGAGTCCGCGGGCGCGACCTCGACGGTCGCTTCAGGGGCATCTTGAGGCTCGGTGCGCAGGCGGTGGTAAAGCGGCGCAAGGATACTGTTTCCAAGGACTTCCGACTCAGCTTTGACCCAATCCTCGAGGGCCTGACCTTCAACTTTACCGCGCTGGTCGTAGAGCTGCTGGGCGCGCGAACGCACCTTTCGCTCCACCATCTGTACCATCATCTTCTGTTGCTTCCGTCTGCGGGTCTTGATATCCACTTCTAGTCCTCGATCCGGGTCTGTTCCCATCTCTATTTACCCATCTCTATGATAACCGATGGCTGTTAACGGAGTATTACATTTGGCAGAGATGGATAGTTACCAAAGTTTCACTAGTCATTAGATGCTGAGCGCTTGCCTCGGGATGCAAACCAAGCCTTTTGTTTTCATCCGCTTAGTCCAGAGTCGAGGGGGACGCTTGGGGGGGGCGAGTGGAGTTTCCCGGCGAACTGCGCAGTCGAGCTTCGCTCGACCCGGACAGCCGGGGCGGCTGTCCCTACATGTTCCTGATCCCTGATGTTCCTAGTCGAAGATCAGCACCGCCGAGGCGATCACCGTGGTCCACAGGCCGCGTTTATCGCCGACCGCGGATTGCGTCACGTTGGCGGTGCGGACGATCTTGTTCGAGAGCCGGTAGATCTGCTTCTTCTCGTCCCAGGAGCGGTCGGGATCAAATTCGACGTTGAGGGTGGTGGCCAGCATTTCGGCGGCGAGTTCCTCGGCGTATTCTCCGGCAGCGTCTTCGGTCTCGCCAAAGGAATGGTGCTCGCTGAGATAGCCGTACGTATTACGGTCGGCGGGGATGGCCACGCCGATGGACGACGCCAGCAGGCGGTGAGGCTCGCGGCTGGAGTTTTCCGCGACCACGGCGAAAACGACTTCCCCCGGATGCAGATATTTGACGCCCTCTTTGCGGGCCAGCAGCTTGCAGTTGGGAGGGAAAATAGAAGAAACCCGCACCAGATTCTGAGCGGCGATGCCGGCGTCGCGCAGCGCCAACTCAAAGGAAGTCAGCCGCTCGCGGTGCTTCCCGACTCCCTTGGTGAAGAAAATCCGTTTGGGAACCATGTCTTTGCCCAATTCCGTGATCCTCCGCAGAAAAAAATAAGTTGTTAAGAATGCACAATCTAACACAACGTTCTGTAAACGAATTATGAATTTGCGGGGAGAGCCAAAAAAAATACGGGGAGGCGCTGCCGCGCCTTCCCGCCGTGAACCGAAACCGAAGTGAAGCCACCGCCGGCTTACTGGGCCGCTTTGACCGAACTCACCGTGATGGTGTCGCCTTTCTCGGTGCCCATTACCGTGGCCTTCGCTCCCGCCTGCTTATCGAGTGTGGCGAGAGCGTCTTTGTCGCTGGTCTCGAGCGTGTAGACCTTCTTACCTACGACCAGCGCGTACTTTGACCCTTTGGAGACGCAGCCGCGGGTGCAGGCGGCATCGTCACCGGCCATGGCGTGTTTGGCGCCGCACATGGCATCACTGACCGTGCCGGTGTAGGACTTGCCGGCGGCCAGCGCAGAAAGGGTCAGGCCGAAGGCCATGACCAGAGTCAGAAAGGCGAATCCGAAGTTCTGTAAACGAGATTTCATTTCGTTTTCTCCTTGGAAGGGGTAGCCGCCGCACTGCAGGGAGCACAGCGTCACCATTCAGGATGCCTCAAGGCCGCGGAAGTTACAAGGAATCCCGAGTTTCTTCCGCGACCACCCCGAACGCCGACTTGCCGCTGGGGCACGCCCGCGATGCAAAAATGCGGGGACGAGCTCGCGCGCATCCCCGCTCTACGCCTGGATCCAAGAGGGGGCTCTGGACCTGGGCGACGTCCCCAGCGTAGCGAGGAAGCCGCAGTTCCGCCAAAAAATGTGAGTTTTGTTCCAAAAGCCGAACAAGCGCTTTTGAGAGCGCCGGGGAGGGACGGGCTGCCCTTCAGGGAGACTAGTCCGGGGCTTTGACCGAATAGATGATGTCCACGTCGACGGTCTTGTCGCGGACGTTCGCGGTCGCATGAGGAGAGACTTCCCAGTCCAGCCGCGTGGGAAGCAATTTGTGGGATTCAGTCAGGTAGGCATCGAGATACGTCGAGTCGTAAACGTCTCCCTGACGGATCTTCCAGGCGTCGCGCAGTTTGGCGGTCAGGGAATTGTCCAGGCCGCGGAATTGCAGTTCACCCATGTGATAGACCGGGCCCTCCATCACTTCGAGGCGGATCGCGACCGTGGCAGCCACGTCGTCAAACTCGGCGTGCACCCCGATGGAGGCTGTGATGAAGCCGCGAGATCCGTAGAGGATCTTCACCTCCCGCAGATTCTCGGCGAGGCGGACCGTGTTGGCGGGCTTGCCTAGGTCGGCACGAACCATTTTCTGCAGCGTGTCGGCAGGGAACTCGTGATTCCCCGACCAATCCAGGCTTTGCAGCTTGTATTGCTCGCCGGGCGTCACCGCGAACGTCACGTCCACGACGGTCTGGTTGCGCGGGCCTTCGTCGTTCTCGGCCCCAGGCTGCTTTATCACCTTGGGCTGGGGCTCTCCGCAGGACGCCTTGAGATGGCCGCGCGCGTAGTACACGGGAAGGAGTTGCTTCTGCACGAACGTGTCGAGGTGAGTGCGAGAGTATTCCCGTCCGGTAAAGGCTTGAGCGTCGGCTTGAAGCGCGGGCAGATTGGCCTCGGCCACTCCGGTGAACTCGAGGTTGCGCACGCGAATGAGAACGTCGGAAACAGCGTACTGAATGGACTCCACCGGTCCGTCGGGCTTCCCGTTACGCACATAGTTCACGTGCCCGGGGATGGCATTTTCGACCAGCATGGCCTGCAACACGTCGGACACCTCGTCGGCCATGCGGCCAGAGAGCGGAAGCTCTCCGGCAAACAAGGGCACGTGCTGTTTGAGACGGCTCAGGATTTGGGCGTCGGAGAACCAGACGAAATCCTCGAAGAGGGCGGGAACGAACTTGTCGGCATCGGTGACGTGCAGTTCGAGTTTGGTTCCGGCAACCGTATACGTGTAGCTGTAGGCGATGTCGCTGAACGCGCCGGTGTCCCCCAGGCGCCGCGCCGCTTTCTTGAAGTCATCCTCTCCAACGGCGGTGTTCAACTGAAGGCCAGTGGTGGCGGCGATGGCGTCTTCGGCGAAACGCTTGCTTCCGGTGACTTTGATGGCGATTAGCTGCCGGGCAGAAGCGGGCATTTGCGCGATCGGCTTTTGTGGGGACGAGGCCTGTCCCAAGCCTACCGCCGACAGCGCGGAAACGAGCAGCAGGAGCAGGAGTCTGGAGGTCGGCTTGGTCATCTCGCGTTCATCATCTGCCTGGGGCCGAGACTAATTCTTGCGTGGATTTATGCTTCACGGCAATGTCAATGAAGGCCAGCGCCGCCCGGCTGAGGGCCTTGTCTTTGCGGAACACGAGCGCCAGGTCGCGGCGGACCTGAGCATCGGCGATGGATATGGCGGCCAGAGCCTTGGCGCGGACGTCCTCGTCAACGTTTGAGCGGGCGATGAAGCCGACGCCAACCTCAGCGGCCACGAAACGTTTCAGCAGTTCGCTGGAATCGAGCTCCATGCTCACGTTGGGCTTCAGGCGGCGCTCGTGGAAAAGTTCTTCGATGGCGTCGCGTGTGTGCCCGGCCTTGGGCAGAACGAGCGGGAACTTGGCCACGTCGGCGATGGTGGCAGACTTCATTTTTCCCAGCGGATGCTGCGGCGGCGCGATGATGATCAACTCGTCGCGATGGATGAGCACCACGGTCAGGCGGTTGTCCGTGACGGGCAGCGAAACGACGCCGAAGTCCACGGAGTTGTCGATCACCGACTCGAGAATCTTGGCATAGTCGGAGCGCTTGATGTTGACCGACACGTCGGGATATTGCTTCTTGAAGTCGGCGAACACGTAAGGCAGGATGTGCAGACATGTGCCTTCGTTGGCGCCCACGATGATTTCGCCGCGGGGCACGCGCTCCATCTCGGCGATGGTGACCAGCATGGCTTTGCGGGCGTCGAGGGTTTCCTCGACGTACTTGAGGAACTCCTTGCCGGCGGCGGTGAGCGAAACCTTCCCTCCGGAACGGTCAAACAGCCTGGCCCCGACTTCCTCCTCCAGTCCGCGAATCTGCGAGGAAATGGCGGGCTGGGTGCGGAAACGTTTCTCCGCCGCCCGCGAGAACGAAGCGTGCCGCGCCACTTCGAGAAACGTCTGGAGCTGGTCAAAGTCCATAGAAAGCTCTCAGCTGTCAGCTCTCAGTCATCAGCCAAAGCCTGGTCGAAATCCATAAGAGCGGTTGCCAGTTGCCAGTCGAACCGATTTCAAGAATGGATTTGGGAAGGGCACGGCTTTAGCCGTGCCGCAAAAGGCCTCGAACAATACGGGCTTTAGCCCCTGAGGTTCGCTCTTCGTTGCTCAGGAGAGAGCTTACCTCAGGCGCTGAAGCGCCACACATCCGTTCACGTGCATCGGCACGAGTGAGCTCGTGCCCTTCCCAAACCCGAGCGCGCCGGACATCGTAAGTATAAAGTCGCGTTATCGCCGCTATAAGAACAATCGAATTGCCAGCGCCGGGGACAGGCTTTAGACTCTTCCGGTTCCGCACGACGGGACCGATTGTAGCAGCCTGCGATCCCCAATACTGTTCCGACCGATCGCCCATTTCTAAAGGGGAGTTCGCCCCGCAAGGAGTCCTCATGGCTGATGCCAAGGCCGTTCTGGAGTTCGCCAGGAAGCACGACACGAAGATTCTCGATCTGCGCTTTACCGACATTCCCGGACTTTGGCACCACGTTTCCTATCCCATCGAACAGTTGACCGAAGCGTCTTTTGACGAGGGATTCGGCATTGACGGCTCGTCCATTCGGGGCTGGGCCGCGATCCACGAAAGCGACATGCTGCTGAAGCCCGACGCCAGCACTCATATGCTCGATCCCTTCACCGAGGTGCCCACGCTGGTGATGATCTGCGACGTGGTTGATCCGGTGACCAAGCAGACGTACGACCGCGATCCGCGCTACATCGCGCGCAAGGCCGAGATGTACCTGGCGGCGACGGGCCTGGCCGACACGGCCTATTTCGGCGCCGAGGCCGAGTTCTTCATCTTCGACAACGTGCGCTTCGATCAGCGCGAGCAGTACGGCTTCTACTACATTGACGCGGAAGAGGGCCGCTGGAACTCGGGCCGGGAAGAGAACAATCTGGGATACCGGCCGCGCTACAAGGAAGGATATTTTCCGGTTCCGCCCACCGACCACTACCAGGATCTGCGCTCCGAGATGGTGCTGACCATGCAGCAGTGCGGCATGGAGGTGGAATGCCACCATCACGAGGTAGCTTCAGGGGGTCAGACAGAAATCGACCTGAAATTTGATTCCTTGGTGCGCTCGGCCGACAAGATGCTGCTTTACAAGTACATCGTGAAGAATGTGGCCAACCAGTTTGGCAAGACGGTGACGTTTATGCCCAAACCTATCTTCGGCGACAACGGCAACGGCATGCACACGCACCAGTCGCTGTGGAAGGGCGGGCAGCCGCTATTTGCCGGCGATGGATATGCCGGGATGTCGCAGATGGCACTCTGGTATACGGCCGGGCTGCTCAAACACGGTCCGGCGCTGTCGGCGATCATCGCGCCGACCACGAATTCGTACAAGCGCCTGGTGCCCGGGTTCGAGGCTCCGGTGAATCTGGCCTACTCGCGGCGCAATCGCTCGGCCGCCTGCCGCATTCCCATGTATTCGCCGTCGGCGAAGGCCAAGCGCGTGGAATTCCGCCCTCCCGACCCGAGCTGCAATCCGTATATGGCTTTTGCTGCGATGTTGATGGCCGGGCTGGACGGCATCGAGAACAAGATGGATCCCGGGCTGCCCCTGGACAAAGACATTTATGAGTTGGAGGCAGAGGAATTGGCCAGCATCCCGTCCATGCCCGGCTCGCTCGAAGACGCGCTCGACGCCCTGCAGCGCGATCATGCCTTCCTGCTCAAAGGCGACGTGTTCACCGAGGAATTATTGCGGACCTACGTAGACTACAAGCGCGCGAAAGAGGTGGACGCTATTAGGCTGCGCCCGCATCCCTATGAGTTCGCGCTGTACTACGACATCTGAGAGTGAAATACAAACTGATCGCTACGAGCCTCCCAGGACGCGGTCAACGTGCGCAATCTGTTTGCGACACCTAACCAATGGACGCGATCTGACGCTATCTCTTAGACTGTGGTGTGCTCTCCAAAGTTACGGTGAACAGCAATGTTTGAGCGATACACTGAAAAAGCGCGTCGGGTGATTTTCTTTGCTCGTTACGAAGCCTCACAGTTTGGTTCTCCCTACATTGAGAGCGAGCACCTCCTCCTGGGAATCGTCCGGGAAGATAAGGCACTAACCAATCGGTTTTTGCGCTCCGAGGGAGCATCCATTCGAAAACAAGTGGAGAGCCAGACCACTACTCGGGAGAAGACGTCGACCTCAGTGGACCTTCCTCTGAGCAACGAATCGAAACGTGTGTTGGCATACGCGGGAGAGGAAGCAGACCGCCTGGCCCACAAACACATAGGTACGGAGCATCTGCTGCTTGGCCTGTTGCGCGAGGAGAAATGCTTTGGCGCGCAGATCTTGACGGAACGGGGTGTCCAGCTGAGCCGGGTCCGCGAGGAGCTTGCACGGCAGCCGCACGAGGCGGCGCTAGGCCAAAAACAACCTTCCGTGCTCGATGTACTCCGTCCTTATGTCAGCGATCTGGTGGACCAAACTCAGCCGCTGATTGGGCGCGAAAAGGAACTTGATCGTCTCATGGAGCTTCTGTGCCGGTTCAGTGGGAAGAATCCTGTTCTAGTGGGAGAGCTGGGAGTCGGCAAGAGAACCATCGTCGGCGGATTGGCCTGGCGCATAGCGGATGCCAATATTCCTCAGTCGCTCGCGCAAAAAGCCATTCTCGTCCTCGATCTACCTCCGCTTCGCGTACTAGAAATGGATAGCTCGTCGCACGAGAGACTGGATCGTGCCCTCGTAGCGGCGGCAGAGGATGGCAAAATCTTCTTTTTGAACCGAATGCATGACAGGCCTGGCGGAATTTCCCCGGCAGCTCCGATTCACGTCACCGAACTGCTGCAGCGACCGATCATAGCGGGCAAGATTCAGTGCATCGGCACATCCACGCCCGCTAACTTCGCCAAGCTGCTGGCAGACGGGCACTGGCTCGCGGAATACTTTGAACCCATCGAGGTCGCTCCGGCCAATGAAGAGACCGCGATTAAGGTACTGCAAGGCATCAAAGGGACTTACGAAAGATTCCACAGTGTTTCTTATACGGACGAAGCCATTGCACATGCCGTTCTCTGCGCCAAAAAGTCCATCAAGAACAAAAGTCTGCCGGGTGCAGCCGTCGATATCATGGACCAGGCGGGTGCGGCCACCCAACTGGAGCAGGGGTCACTGCCAGAGGAGGTCGTCGAAGTTCAGAAACGCATTCGCTTCATCGTGCAGCGAATGGAGGCCTCCATCTCGAATCACGAGTTTGAAAAGGCTCGCTTTTATTCACACGAAGAACGCAAGGAGCGTGACAATTTGAAGCAGCTGCGCGCGAAATACAAACTGGACAACAATCCTGCCTTCAACGTTGGTCGGGAAGAGATCGAGAGGGCTACCAGCAAACTGACTGGCAATGCCGACAATTCAGATTCGACATCAATTTAGGAGGGCTTGATTTGTCGATCCGGGGAGGGCGTAGGTGATGGTCGGTGAAAAATCGCCATGTCACTTCATCATGGTTCGCTGATCGGCGCTTGCATCCGTCTCCATTCTGGCATATACTTATGTATATGTCAAATCAGGAGTCACACCCGAAGGGGCAGAGCGCACGCCGCAAGGCCAAGATCTTCATGAACAATCGCAGCCAGGCCGTCCGGCTGCCCAAGGAATTTCAGTTCAACACCCAGGAAGTATTCATCCGGAAAGAGGGAAGTGACGTAGTTCTTTCGCCGCGGCCTACCGATTGGTCGTCCTATCTCGCCGAGGCGCCGGTCGCTTCGGCGGACTTCATGGAAGGCATCGAGGACCTCCCCGTGCAAGAGCGTAAACCGTAATGCCGCGATACATGCTGGATACGGACACATGTTCCTGCGTCATGAAGCGCTCAAGCGATGCGCTCTTGAGGCGGCTGCAGAAAGTCCCCGTCAGCGACGTCTGCATTTCCGTGATTACGAAGTCGGAACTGCTGTTCGGAGTTGAAATGTCTCCGCGACGGCAGCAGGATGACGCGGCCCTCGTAGCATTTCTGCGCTACGTCGAGGTTCTGGATTTCCCCGATGCGGCATCAATCCACTACGCCAAGATCCGCGCGGATCTGAAGGCTGCAGGCAAGATGATCGGAGCCAACGATCTTCTCATTGCCGCGCACGCCCGCAGCCTCGGGCTGACGCTGGTCTCGAACAACACGCGGGAGTTCTCACGTGTCCGAAACCTCGACCTTGAGAATTGGACAGTTTAGACCTTGGGAGGAAGGACGTTACACCGCCGGGCGAACGCCCGATTCCTTGACTATGCGCTCGACGAAGCGCATGCGCCGGTTGGCCGGGGAATCGGCCACTTGTGCCTGGGCGGCCTCAGTGCCGCCGACCGAGAGCATCGCGACTTCCACAGCGTCCAAGGCTGAGGTGGAGCGCCCCAGCACCATGAGCAGGTATTTCTGGGCGACAGGCCGATCCGCAGGGTGGATCAGACTCCACCAGCGGCGAATGGATTCCTGCACTTCCGTCTCGTTCTTTTCCCCGACGACAAGGGCGTCAATTAACCTGTAAACCTTACTCTTGATTGCCTGGTACGAGACTGAGATCTCCTGGGGCATAGGCTCTTGGTTTTCGCGGAGCCTAACCTAAGTGCAATCTATGAGCCAAACAGCGAACCCTTGTTTTGGCAGGGGTTTACGCCTTTTGGGTAGTGCCAAAGTACTACCAATGGAAGAAACCGGTATGTGGAATATGGATTCTGGAAGAAACAGCGCCGCTGAATCTCGCTACATCCATCCAGGCGACTCATGCCGCGCCTGCCTGGCACCACCTCACAGGTTTACAATGTTCCGCTCTGACCAATCAATCCAACCGGACCGCCGTCTGCCCCGAAATCCCTTTCCGGGAAATCAGGGGCGGACGTGCTTTCCGCATCTCGCATGTCATATCTCGCGTATCGCGCAGTCCTCGGAGGAGAAATGAAACGGTGGGGGTGGATTCTGGCAATTCTTGTACTGATCCCGGTGGCGCGGGCGCAGACTTCGTCTTTGCTGATCGAGGGCGACGAAGGTGCGGGAGGCAGTCCACAGGGCACTTGGCACGACGCGAATGCCGGGGACCGGATGTTTTTTCCCCGCGACATACTGTGGGGCTGGGCGCAACTGGACCTGGCGCCCCCGCACAACGAAGTGGATCCCAACCTCTGCGCCGGGAATGCCGGGGCCATGCAGTACGGCGGGGCCAACGCCCCCTGCAGCCTGTTCGCCCGCTACATGCTGTCGGGGATTCTGGAAGTGCGTCCTTTTGGCCGCGGCCCGCTGCGCCGCTTCATGCTCTACGGAGCGCCCACGTTTCTGTTCGGTAAGACCTTGCCCAAGACCCTTTACACCTGGTCGCCGGATGCGATCGGGATTGAGCATTCCTGGGGAGCGGGGATCTATATCACGAGGGGCTTCGAGTTTCGAGTCACGCAGCACTTTTTGTTCGACCGTCTGGGTGCGCGCGACAAGAATCTCGGCCCGGCCGATCTGGGCAACAACGGACCATGGGGCCGCTACATGACCGTCGGAGTGCGCAAGACGTTCGGCACCCGGCGCTGGTAGAAGGGAAAACTCCTTGGTTGTGCTCAGGCCGTGGCAGGCCTCGCCGGGCGCAGGAGGAGCCGGACCAGCCAGACGATTAGCCAAACAAAGAGGCCGACGAAGAACAGCGGGATCACGAAGATCAGAACAATCCAACCTGGGCCGCCCATGTTCGTAACGTCGCCGCCGACGGTGGCGGCGGGATCGCGCCGAACCCGGCCGCCGAAAACGGTGATGTCGCCGCTCACTTTCACTTCTTTGTCGAGACGAATGTCGCCGCCAAAGGTGGTGGCGTCGCCGCCGACCTGCCCCTGACCCTCAATGATGATGCTGCCGCCGAACGTGGTGACGTCGCCTGATACCTGTCCTCGAACGCGGACGCTGCAGCCAAAGCAAGTTGCGTCGCTGATCTTCTCGTCCGGGCCGACGGTGATGTTGTGCCCGACCTGGGTGCGGTCGTGGTCGCCGTCGGCAAAGGCCACAGCAGAAATGGCGACTAGGAACAGCAGCGTCGACGCCCGGCATAGCGTGAAACCCATGGCAACCTCCAACCAGCGGCCGATGCTCGAAATCAGTACGGGAATTATCCCACACGACACAAGAAGGGGACTGCCCAGTTTTTGTGGGTGGAATCACGGTAGGAAGTGATTGAGATCACCCAGGCGCACCGGCAATCCGCATAAAGTTGGCGTGACTGGGCAGAGTCCATCCGACTCTGACTCAGAAGCAGAGGAACTCGCTAGCGAGAAAGCAAGCGATCGATGATTGAAATCGCAACAGCCCAGAGTCCAAATTCTTTATAATTGCTAGTTTTTGAAACTAACCGGGAATCGTCAATCAGTGGAGGCTACATGGCGGGCACTTATAATGGCGTCGCGGTACCGGCGAACGGAAAGAAAATCAATTATGTCGGCGGCAAGTATGAGGTTCCGGATAATCCCATCATTCCTTTTATCGAGGGCGACGGGACTGGACGCGACATATGGAAGGCATCTCTGCGGGTGTTCGATGCGGCGGTCGAAAAAGCCTATAAAGGCAAGCGGCGCGTGGCCTGGTACGAAGTGTTTGCCGGCGAAAAGGCGAAGGCGAAGTTCGACACCTGGCTGCCCGACGATACGGTGGAGGCCGCCCGCGAATTCCGCGTGGCCATCAAAGGGCCTCTGACTACGCCGGTTGGCGGCGGCATCCGCTCGCTCAACGTGACCCTGCGGCAGGTTCTTGACCTGTATTGCTGCGTGCGCCCGGTGAAGTATTACAAGGGAGTGCCCTCGCCCGTGAAACACCCCGAGCGCATGGACGTCGTCATCTTCCGCGAAAACACCGAAGACGTTTACGCCGGGGTGGAGTGGGAGCAGGGAACTCCGGAGTGCGCGCGGCTGATCGAGTTCCTCAACAAGGACATGCTCAAGGGCGGGAAGAAACAGGTCCGGCTCGATTCCGGCATCGGTATCAAGCCGATGTCGGTGACCGGAACCAAGCGCCTGGTGCGCAAGGCCATCCAGCACGCGCTGGACCACGGCCTTCACAAGGTGACGCTGGTCCACAAGGGCAACATCCAGAAGTTTACCGAGGGCGCCTTCCGTGCCTGGGGATACGAGCTGGCCACCAGCGAGTTCCGCGACAAAGTCGTGACCGAGCGCGAGAGCTGGATCCTCGACAACAAGGACAAGAACCCCAACATCACCATCGAGCAGAACGCCAACCTGGTCGAGCCGGGCCTGGAGTTCGCGACTCCGGAATTCCGCAACGCGATC
>Ga0187817_10000701_pt1 | contig 15025 bp, 16 predicted proteins | sample NC_wetland_sal_i_17_FD_132431 | JGI IMG/M metagenome (GOLD analysis project Ga0187817, IMG submission 132431) | Wetland sediment microbial communities from Neuse River Estuary, North Carolina, USA - SO4_2 | ecosystem: Environmental > Aquatic > Freshwater > Wetlands > Sediment | place: USA...
AAGCCGCCTGAAAGTTCTTGCTCCACTGGCCTGATGGGAGAGACCGATGGCTGTCCGATTCCAGCTGGTGATCGACTGCACCGATCCGGACCTGCTGGCCCGCTTCTGGGCCGCCGCTTTGGGGTATGAGCTGGAGCCACCCCCGGCTGGCTTCGCCACCTGGAATGACTACTGGCGCGACGTTGGAGTTCCCGAGGCCGAACTGGGAACCGGTGCGGACCGCATCATCGATCCCGATGGCGGCGGGCCGCCCTCGGGTTCCAGGTGGTACCCGAGGGCACTTAGACAGTCTCAAAATCTTCTCGGGCTGCGATTGCGGACGATGCCGGATCGGTAAGTCCCCGTAATGTCGGGTTCAGATTCGTCGCCGTCATCTGCCTGGCATTTCCGCCGCGAGCTCGTCCATCGGGCACAGCGGCCACGTTCAACCCGCCAATCGTTGCAGCTCGTCCATGTCGTTTGCGCTGCTGGCGATAGTGCTGCTCATTCGCTCAGGCGTTGGGCGACGTTCCCACTCAATGAGGGGGACGACGCCGACGGTGCGAGTCTTCTCACGGCGAAGGACTTCCTGCTCGATCACGTCACGGATCCAGGAGCTGACGGTCTTACCGTCGTCGGCGGCTAGATCCTTCACGCGCTCGATGACGGTAGAGCTGAAGCGAACCGGCACATGAGTGGTCAGCCGCGGCATCGCTCCGGATCGCCTGCGGCTGGGCCCGGTCACCTGGCGGTGTTCGGGGTCCTCGTAGTACGCAGCAGCTGCGTCATCGCGTTCATTCATCACCTTCACCCCGCAGGTAGCGGTTTCTATCCTCGATGGACGGCTTGTAGATACCAATGGGCCTGCAGAATCTAACATCCCCGCTTTTGGGTGGCGCTATCGGGACACAGATGACTAGTCCGGGAACTTCGCCGATCATTAGCCAATCAGCGCTGCCAGCCGGGTCAGCCTCGTAGAAGGCTGCATCACCGTAGATGTAGGCGTCGAGCACGTCCTCAGGCCCGACGGCCACAGGTCTCCCTTTGTCGTCTTCAGGTAGATGCTTGTACAGATGCGGCCTGTTGCCATCATCGATTTCGAAAGGATTCTCGGGGTCTAGGAGGTCGACGTCAAGCTTCCTGCGCTTGTCCGCGCCCTCACTCATGTGGTACAGTGTAACACATGAAAGTTCTAGCGGCGATGCTTGCCGACGCTGCCGACTCGTTCAATGGCAAGTTGTACATACACGGCGGTGGCTGGGACTCCGTCGTAGTGCGCCAGTTCCCCGCATCCCATCCTGCCATGGCGCTCGTGGCGCTTCTGTGCGCGGATTCTAGCGAAGCACCTGGGACCGGCGAGTTCCGCGTTCAACTCGTGGATGAGGATGGCAATGATCTGGGCGTGGGAGCGGCAATGGGCCTAGGAATCGGGCACAGCCCGCTCTATAAGCCCGGCCACGGGAGCCTTCTCCCACTGGCAATTCCCTTCAACGGGATCCGCTTTGATAAGCCCGGCTCGTACGAGTTCCGCCTTTTCTGGAACGGTAAGCCCCTTGACTCGGCGGTAGCCTTCTCCGTGATCACTCCTCCGCAGCTTCCAGCAGCAGGGCAGCAGCTGCCGCCGCAACCAGGGTCGGCCTAGATCAGGGCCATTGTGTAGAGCCATTCATCCGTATCCCGGTCCATCGCGCGACATCCCGCTCCGGCTGGCGCCCGAGCGGGCATCGGCTGCGGACGCTATCGAGCACGGCGGGCAACCCGGAGCTGTGGATCTCAAGTTTGCGGTGCTGTTCGTTCTTCCTCAAGCTAGTAGAGGGCAACTAGACAGTCTTCAAAACACACGGCGCTGAGCGCGGGCAGTACGAACACTTCTGGTCCGCCGTTATCCGGCAGCTGGCGACGACAAGATGCAGGCTAAGCCTGCTGCGGATCGCGGACCTTGACGGTGACTGACTTGCGTCCATATCATCCGGGCATCGTCGGGCGGCGTGGTCAGGCGCGAAGGATCGTGCTGCGGTCGGGAGGGACACGCCGTGAGCGAACTATGGCAGCGAGGCGCAGCAGAACTGGCAGCCATGATTCGCGGTCGCGAGGTCAGCACCCGCGAGGTCGTCCAAGCGCACCCGACCGGATCGAAGCGGTCAACCCGCAGGTGAATGCCGTCGTCCGCGTGCTGGCCGATCAGGCCTTTGCGGCCGCTGACGCGGCCGACCAGGCAGTCGTGGACGGAACCAGCCTTGGCCCGCTGCATGGCGTGCCGTTCACGGTCAAGGAGAACGTCGATCTGGCGGGCACACCGACAACTCAGGGAGTCCCGGCCCTAGCTGAGGCGGTCGCGCCCGTCGACGCCCCGGCCGTCGAGCGGTTGCGCGCGGCTGGTGCGATACCGATCGGCCGCACCAACCTGCCGGACTTCGCGTTGCGCGTTCATACCGACTCTGCCCTGCACGGCCCCACCCGCAACCCATGGAACCCGGCCCGTACTGCCGGTGGATCGAGCGGCGGCGACGCCGCAGCACTGGCTACTGGCATGAGCCCGCTCGGCCTCGGCAATGACATCGGCGGATCGTTGCGCAATCCCGCGCACTGCTGCGGCGTCGCGTCGATCAAGCCGTCCACTGGCTCGGTGCCATCCGCGACTGTGATTCCGCCGGAGGACAGGTTCATGGCGTTCCAGCTGATGGCCGTCGAAGGGGCCATGGCGCGCCGGGTCGCCGACGTCAGGACCGGCTTCACCGCGATCGCGGGCCAGCACCCGAGGGATCCGGTCAGCGTCCCGGCAATGTTCACCGACCTGGCTCCGGGTCAGCCGCTGAAGGTCGCCGTGCTCCCGGAGCCGCCGGGCGGTAGCACCCACCCCGGGGTAGCCGCGGCGGTTCGCGCTGCCGCCGCCGCGCTAGCGGACGAGGGTTTCGAGGTCGCTGAGACCCTGCCGCCGGACTACGAGCTGGCGCTGGAGCTGTGGGGCACGATTCTTGCGGCCGACCTGCGAATCATGAAGCCGGTGCTCGACCAGTTCATGGGCGCTGACGGCCGGAAGGTCATCGGCGGTTTTCTCGACTCTATGGGCGCACCCGACATGACCGAGTGGGCGGGGGCGCTCACAGCGAGAAACGGGCTCGCCCGCCGCTGGAGCATGTGGTACCAGGACTACCCCGTGCTGCTGAGCCCCGTCTGGTCCCAGCCCGCGTTCCCCGTGGGCTTCGACCTGGCCGAGCCAGACGGCACCCGCGACACCCTGGAGCTGATGCGCCCGGTCCTTCCTGCCAGCCTGCTCGGTACCCCAGCCGCAGTGGTGCCCGCGGGTATGGCCGACGGCCTTCCGGTCGGCGTCCAGGTAATGGGAGATAGATACACAGAGCTTCGCTGCCTAGCCGTTGCCGAGCTCATCGAGCAGCGACTTGGCGCGCTCACCCCGATCGACCCTGTCGCCATCTGACGGCTGCCATTTCTCGTGTGTGTGCTGTCTCAATCCGCGGAGTGCTCCCGCGCCGAGGCAGGACCGTGCTGGACAGCCCGAAATCCGGTGGACACTGGCGTCTGGCTGACCAAGAGTCGGGCGGACATTCGCATCCAGTGCCTGTGCATCGACACCAACGACCCGGCAAAGACGGCCCAGTTCTGGCAGGCCGCTCTCGGCTGGCGCCGGACCTTTGACGAGGAGGACCAGATCGTGCTCGAGCCGCCGGAGGGCAGTCCCGAGGACGGCATCGTTCCCGACTGTTGTTTTTGCGTGTTCCGGAAACCAAGGCCGTCAAGAACCGGCTCCACCTCGACGTCCACGCTAGCGGCAGGCGGGCGGTTCCGATCGAAAGTCGCAGACAGCGAGTCGACGCCGAGGCAAGACGGTTGTCTGATCTTGGTGCCACGATGGTCGGCATCTTGACCGAGGAGGGCATCGATCACTACGCGGTAGCGATGAAAGATCCCGAGGGAAACGAGTTCGACATCAACTGACAGCAGCTACTCCCCCGCGTGATGCCGGTCATCGACGGCAGGGCGAAGAAGCTAAACCAGCCTGAACTCACCTAAAAGATCTTGATCCACAGGTCTTGACACACAGCTCCCGACTGACGGCTCTGCGCTCAGGCCCGTTCGACCTAGCCGGTCAGATAACTCGGCGGCTGTCGTCCGCGCCTCCAGTCACCAGCTGGGTTACCGAGTCAGCCATGTTCTCCGTTGGCTCGGCGAATAGATCGCTGAGCGGTCGGCCCGGCCTGACGCCGACAAGCGGGATATGCCGCAACCTAGGCACCGGCCCGGGCGCGCCCAGGTACTTGCGCATTACCGCGTTCGTCATGCGCAGCAGCCTGCGTGCGCCGAGGATCGCAAGTGCGGCCAGTGGGAGCTCGACAAGCAAGGCAGATAGCAGACTGAGCTCGAACCCGCTGGTCCTGGCATCCAGCACTACATCGAACCAGGCGTCACAGCACAGCAACGTCGCCAGCACCACCAGGCAGATGATCAGGATCTGCCGCCTGCGCCACGCAGCCCAACCAGTCGCCGCGAACGCCGCCAGCAGCGCTACGTCGAAACCGACCCATGCCCCGCGCCAGCCGCCGGTGCGGTAGAAGCGCGGCAGCGTCGCCCCGAGCACTCCGGTCCAGGCCGCAAGGCAGATACAGCAAACAACGATGAGGGCGAGCAAGATAGCGCGCCGTCTGTTGCCAGCAGTGCCCACGGGCGGCTCCTGCCCGTCCAGCGCCACCAGTGCGCGCCGCAGGCTCAGCCGCTCTTGCGGGCTCATGCGGCGCAGTTCTTCCTCGTCGAACATGGCACGCACCTCCTGCCAACCCCAGCCGCGACGCGGCTGCGCGCATTCCCGGCAGTTTTGTGCCCGCTAACCTGGTGGGTCATACCGGGCACCTGCCTGGCTCTGTCCGCGGCCGCGGTACCAAGCGGTCCACCGGCTGCTTAGGCGACAGTTACCGGGAGAGTATCGAAGCCGCGGAGCAAGAACGTATCCCGGCGCGCTGGCTCGCCGGCAGCCGTCAGCGCCGGGAAGCGGGACAACAGCCGGGGGAACGCGACGGTCCCCTCCAGCCGGGCCAGTGCAGCACCGATGCAGAAATGCGCGCCGCCGCCGAAGCTGAGCGGGCCGGCCATCGCACCGAGGCGGAATCATCGGTTAGCAGGCTTAAGCTTGGCGTGTGCGTGGTGAGCTGGTGTTCGCCCGGCTGGGCATGGGCGCGGATGCTGTTGACTACCTGGAAGCCTGGGAGCTGCAGCGTCAGGTGCACGAGCGCCGGGTGCGCGGCGACATCCCCGACACTTGCCTGCTGCTTGAGCACAGGCCCGTTTACACCGCGGGCAAGCGCACCAGCCCTGAAGACCGGCCCGTGGGCGACCCCGGCGTGCCGGTCATAGACGTCGACCGGGGCGGCAAGATCACCTGGCATGGTCCCGGCCAGCTCGTCGGCTATCCGATAGTGGGTCTCGGCGAGCCCATCGATGTGGTGAGCTATGTCCGGCTGATCGAGGGGGCGCTGATCGGAGCGTGCGCAGAATTCGGCGTAATGGCGGATCGAGTCGAGGGGCGCAGCGGCGTCTGGCTGCCAGGAGGCGGACCGGGCCGGCCGGACCGGAAGATTGCCGCGCTAGGTATCCGGGTGGCCAGGGGCGTGACCATGCACGGATTCGCGCTGAACTGCGATTGTGATCTGTCGTGGTACGACCGCATCGTCCCCTGCGGCATCAGCGACGCCGCAGTTACCTCGCTGTCGGCCGAGACCGGCCGCCAGGTGACGGTTGCCGACGTCCTTCCCGCGGTGCAATCGCATCTGGCTGCCGCCCTCGGTGCCGCCAGCGTGACGTGCACTGACACCATGCTGATCCTGGCTGCCGCGCACGCCCGCGACTCAGTCAGCTAACCGCGCGAACTGCACGGCACGTAGCTTGCACATCCCCCTGCCCTGCCGGCAATCGCAACCAGGACTCGCGGCATCATCTGCTGTGGCAGGTAACCCGGTAGGTCCTGCTCTGCCACGAAACGCCATTCATCGAGTTCCTGCTGCTGGAGGATGATGTCGGACCGACCGGATATGGTCCCGCCGTCGAAGACGAAGTAGACGGCAGGCCGTGCCCCTGGCCCGTAGCTCGCCAGCGGCAGCTGCCAGTCGACGGCCAGCAGCGAGCCGATCTTCAGATCGAGCCCCAGTTCCTCAGCGACCTCCCGGGCGCAAGCAGCGTGCGGCGGCTCGCCGAACTCACACATGCCGCCTGGCAGCGTCCAATGCTCACGATAGTTCGGCTTCACGAGGAGCACTGCGCCACTGCCGTTGGCTATCAGGGCACTTGCTGCCGCGACCACGCCGGGCAGGCTGGCATGCCAGGCCGGGGGCGCAAGATAGGTGCTGTCCGGCACGGCCGTCAGCCCGCCTTGGTACCGGCGAGCCGGGCCAGGTAGCCGCCCAGCTCGTCGGCCGGCACTGAGGACTGGTCGCCGCTGACCATGTCTCGAACGGTGACGCTTCCGGCCTTGTGCTCCTGCTCGCCGTAGATAAGACACCAGCGGGCGCCGCTGTCACTGGCCCATTTCAGCTGCCTGGAGAGCTTGCCAGACGAGCCGAGGTACACGCTGGCCCGCAGACCTACCGCGCGGGCAGCTGCGGCGAAGGCAAACGAACGCACCGCAAGGTCCGCGCCCATTACCGTGACTGCGACGTCCAGGCGGCTCGCCTCGGCGGCACTAGCGTCAGGGAGTAGCTGCAGGATCCGCTCCACTCCGATCGAGGAACCAGTCGCCGGCACATCGGGCCCGCCCAGCTGTGCGATCAGGTGGTCGTAGCGGCCGCCGGAGCCAATCGCGCTGGCCACGCCGGGTGTGATGACTTCCCAGATCGGGCCGGTGTAGTAGCTGAGGCCGCGGACCATCCGCGGTGTGAAGGCGATTCGCTCATCGGGTATCTGGCCCGACACCAGCGAGAGCACGGTGTCCACCTCATCCATACCCGCGTTGCCCTCATCGGTCTTGGTCAGCGCGATGCGGACCTGGTCAGCAGAGTCCGGAGCCGTCAGTGCGGTGACCAGGTCACCGGCCTGGGCCGCCGACAGGCCACGCCCGGTCAGCTCGGCGACGACGTCACCCGGCGCGAGTTTGTCCAGCTTGTCCAGTGAGGTCAGCACGGCCGGGCCGATAGGTGCCGGGACGCCGAATGCCGCCAGCAGGCCGGCCAGCACGCGCCGCGAATTCAGCTGGATAGCGAACTGAGACAAGCCGAGCGCAGCCAGGGCGTCGTGCTGCGCGCAGAGTGCCTCGGCGTCGGCGAGCAGCGAAGATGAGCCGAGGGTGTCCAGATCGAACTGCACAAACTCGCGGTAGCGATCCTTACCTGGCCGGTCGGCCCGCCAGACCGGCCCCATCGCGTATCTCTTGTACGGCGTCGGCAGCTGGCTGCCATATGCCGCCGCGACCCTGGCCAACGGGACGGTCATGTCGTACCGCAAGGCCAGGTCTGCCTCGCCGGAAGCCTCATGCTCGCCGCGGCGGAGAATCTTGAAAACTAGCTTGTCGGCTTCGTCTCCGTACTTGCCGAGCAGCACGTCAAGCCGTTCGAAGGCCGGCGTCTGTAGCGGCTCGAATCCATACCTGGTGCAGACGGACCTGATGATGTCGAACGCTCGCTCGCGCTGCTCGACGGCAGCGGCGAGAAAGTCGCGCGTTCCTGATGGCGGCTCGAACTGGCTAGGCATGAGCCCATAGTTCCTGATGATCGGCGCCGCAGTCACATCGGCCCGCCGGGCTTCACGCCAGTCGGGTCCCGGCCAGCAGCGAGTTCGCCAGGTCCGGGAGGACGACCTCGGTCCATCGGTACTGGCTCTCAGGTCTTGCGCCGGTAGGCGCGGACGGCCAGCGGAGCGAAGACCGCCAGGATGCCGATCGCCCAGAGCATGGACTCGCCCGCGGGGATCGCCACCGGCCCTCCCGTCATCAGGCCGCGCGCTGCCGCAGCGAGCAAGGTCATCGGGTTTGCCTTGGCAAACGCCTGCAGCCAGCCTGGCATCGTCTGGATGGGCACCAGCACGCCGCTAGCGAACACGATCGGAAACATGGCGGTGAAGCCGAACACTTGCACGCCCTGAGGGGTCTTGACCAGCAGCCCGATCAATGCCGACAGCCAGCACATCGCCATCGCGAACGCCAGCACCAGTGCGCAGCCAGCGATCGCCGCCAGCGGGTTGGTGGTTACCCGGAAGCCGAGCACGATGCCAAAGCCGAGCGTGACCACCACCGAGATCACATACCTGGTGACATCTCCCATGATCGCCCCGGCCAGCGGAGCCCATCGCGCAATGGGCAAGCTGCGGAACCTGTCGAAGATCCCGGCGGAGATGTCCTGGTTCAGCATCAGGCCTGTGCCCAGGGTGGCGAACAGCACCGTCTGCACCAGGATGCCGGGCAGCACGTACTGCAAGTACTTATGCACGTCGCCGTGCGCTATGGCGCCGCCGAACACGTAGGTGAACAGCAGCAAGAACATGATCGGCTGCAGGCTGAGGCCGAGCAGATCCTCGGCGTTAGTCCTGATCTTCAGGACACTCCGCCAGGTCAGCGTGAACGAGTTCCGCAGGCCCGTCAGCGGGCTGAGCCTGCGGGCGGGTGCTGGATGCCCGAGTGTTGCCGCGCTCATCGCGATACCCTTTCCGCTTCGCCAGCCGCCACTTCCACGATTGCCGGGCGCGCGGTGTCAATTACCGGGGCCGCTTCTTCGGCCCGGTGCCCGGTGAGGGTCAGGAACACCTCGTCCAGACTGCTCTTCCGGAGGCTGAATTCAGCCAGCTCGATGCCGCTCTCATCCAACTGCCGGACGATGCCGGGCAGCACGGCCGCGTTCGGCACCTGGACAGTTACCTGCCTGTCGCCAGCGTCGGCGATCGACTTGCTGCCGGTCCACCTGGCCAGTACTGCCACGACGTCGCCGAGCCTGCCCTGGTCGGCCGGCACTACTTCCAGCACCTGACCGCCCACCTTTGCCTTCAGTTCGTCCGGGGTGCCGGTAGCGATGACCCGGCCGTGGTCGATTACGACGATGTCGTCGGCCAGCTGGTCGGCCTCGTCCAGGTACTGGGTCGTGAGCAGCACTGTCACGCCATCGGCCACCAGCAGCCTGATCATGTCCCACACATCGCTGCGGCCTTGCGGATCAAGACCCGTGGTCGGCTCATCGAGAAACAGCACCTGCGGCCGGCCGACGAGGCTGGCCGCCAGGTCGATCCGGCGACGCATCCCGCCCGAGTAGGTCTTGACCGGCCTGCCGGCGGCGTCGGACAGTTCGAACCTGGACAGCAGCTCAGTGGCCCGGGATCTGGCATCGCCGCGGCTGAGGCCGAGCAGTCGCCCGATCATGATCAGGTTGTTCGTGCCGGTCAGACCGTCATCGACCGATGCGTACTGTCCGGTGAGACCGATTAGCTGCCTGACCCGATGTGCGTCCTTCAGCACGTCGTATCCGCCTACCGCAGCGTGGCCGGCGTCCGGGAGCAGCAGTGTCGTCAGGATGCGCACCGCGGTCGTCTTGCCGGCCCCGTTCGGCCCGAGCACGCCGAGCACGGTGCCTGCCTGAGCTGAAAGGTCTGTGCCTGCCAGAGCTCTAGTCTTGCCGAAGTCCTTGATGAGTCCCTCGGCCCTGATCGCCTCCGCCACCTGCCTTGCCTTTCCCTCGGCCGGACACAGTCAGCCAGCGTGATCCGGCCGACCATAGCCTGTGTATCGCGCCAATGGGCAGCCCGCCGCATATATCACTCGCAACCGGATGCCAGGAGTGAAGATATATCTCCTTCGCTCGGCAATCAAGATATATCTCTTCTGGCGCGCGGCGGATTTTCGCGTCAGTAACACGCCCGTTCGGCACCACGGGATCGGCCGATCTTCGCGAACCGGTCAGTCCACACACGCTTGAGCGCCCCGCCCTGGCCTAGCGGAGCGCTCGGACGCGGAGACCGTGCTCCGCAACATGCCTGCTCGCCCGGCCGGAGGCCAGCCGGAGGGCTGGCCGGATAACTGTCAGCCGGTCGGCCCAGTGGTCAGCGTCACGGTCGCCGTATGCGACTGGCCGAACTGATCTGCCCAGGTGACGGTGACCCGGTCGCCAGGGTGGAAGCCCTCGATCACCGTCTGGAGTTCCGACGCGGATGCGACGGCGTGGCCGCCGACGGACTCGATCGTGTCGCCCGCGGCCAGGCCGGCCTTGGCCGCCGCACTGCCAGGCAACACGCCCTCGGCAGTGGCTCCAGCAGTGCCGTCGGCTCCGCCAGCAGACGGCGCGATCGCCACGCCTAGGAACGCAGTCGGTCCGGTGTGCACCATGGCAGACGACGTTCCCGCCTCGATCTGGCTGGCCAGCGCGAGCGCCTTGTTGATCGGGATGGAGAAAGCCGTCGTGGTGGCGGCCGAGGTCGTGTCCAGGCCGGTTGGGCTAGCGGCAGAAGCGGCCGTATCCATCCCGATAACCTGACCAGAAGTGTTCACCAGCGGCCCGCCGGAGTCACCGGGCTCGATGCTGGCGTTGGTCCGGATCATCCCGGTCAGGTGCTCAAGTACGCCGTCCCCTTGGTCCACGGCGGTGATGGTGGAGCCCACCGCGCTCACAGTTCCGGTCGCGACGGCCGGCGTCCCGTCCTTGCCGCCAGCGTTGCCGAGCGCGACGACCTTCTGCCCCGTGCTCAGGCCGGATGAGTCACCCACCGTGACAGTTGGCAGCGCTGAGGCGCCCTTCAGTTGCAGTACGGCGACGTCGTTGCTGTCGCTGTACCCGACAACCGTCGCGGTATAAGTGCGTCCGTTGCCGATGTCGCGGACCTTGATCGACGTGGCCCCGGCGACGACGTGATTGTTCGTCAGCACCTCCCCGGTCGATGTCAGGACCATCCCGGTGCCCTCGGCTGTCGCGCGCTGATAGCCCAGCGTGGAGATCACATCGACCAGGCCAGGATCGACCTGGCTGGCGATCTGAGAGGTGCTCAGCTGAGTGGAACTCGCCCCAGCGGTGGCCCAGGCGGTGCCTCCGACGGCAAGGGTTAGCGCCGACCCGGCCGCTACCATGATCAGGCGCCGACGGTGCCTCGGGCTCTGCCCGCCATCGGGCGTCCCGGCATCCACCCACAGCGGTGGTGGTGGCGGCGGCATGGCGGCCTGGGCCTGGCTACCGTACTCCGGCCTGAAACCAGCGCCGTCCTGCGCTTCCTGGCCGCGCGCCGTCCCCGGCTGCTCCTGGTCATCGGGGCCGTATGTCGTGCTCATCGGAACCTGTCCCCTCGGAGATCCTTCTCCTGCTTGGCCTTCGATCTGCGCTGAGCTTTAGCCAGATACTCGGCTGCTGCGCTTAGCCGCCCCTTGCCGCTGCCTGACCGTTAGCTACTGATCGGATGAGCGCTCCCTGAACGTTCCTTCTGCGAACGGTGACAACTGCCGGCCTGCCGCGTCGCATTGCGCGCGGGATAGCCAGGCGTCCAGGCCGTACTAGGCTTGATATGTGGTACTCGCACCGGATGGCCGTCGGCTGCTTCGCCTTGAGGCACGCAATAGTCAGGTGCCGGTCGAGCGCAAGCCGCCGTGGATCAAGACCAGACTGCGGACCGGCCCGGAGTACACCGAGCTGAAGCAGCTGGTCCGCCGGGAGGGCCTGCATACGGTGTGCGAGGAGGCAGGCTGCCCCAACATTTTCGAGTGCTGGGAAGACCGTGAGGCGACCTTCCTGATCGGCGGGGATCAGTGCACACGGCGCTGCGACTTCTGCCAGATCGCGACGGGCAAGCCCGGCCCGCTCGACACCGACGAGCCCCGGCGGGTCGCCCAGTCGGTTGCGGCGATGGGCCTGCGGTATGCCACGGTCACCGGCGTGGCACGCGACGATCTGCCCGACGGTGGCGCGTGGCTGTACGCGCAGACCTGCAGGGAGATTCACCTGGCCGTTCCGGGCTGCGGCGTGGAGCTGCTCATTCCCGACTTCAACGCCGATGCTGAGCAGCTTGCCGAGGTGTTCTCAGCGCGGCCGGAGGTACTTGCCCACAACCTCGAGACCGTGCCGAGGATCTTCCGCCGGATCCGTCCGGGTTTCCGTTACGAGCGATCACTTGAGGTGCTGGCACACGCGAGTAAGAACGGCCTCGTTCCCAAATCGAATCTCATCCTCGGCATGGGAGAGCGGCGGGAAGAGATCAGCCAGGCAATGGCAGACCTGCGTGCCGCCGGGTGCGAGCTGCTCACGATCACTCAGTACCTCCGCCCGTCGGTGCGCCACCATCCGGTCGACCGGTGGGTCCCGCCGGATGAGTTCGACGAGCTGGCCGAGGAGGCTGCCGAGCTCGGCTTCGCGGGCGTGCAGTCCGGGCCACTGGTCAGGTCCTCATACCGGGCCGGCCGACTCTACCGCCAGGCGATGGATATGCGGTCCGGGCCGGTATCCTCGCCATCATGGTGAAAAAGCCCGGCTCCGAGCCGTCGAACCCAGCTGACCCGGCATCGATGGGTCGGATCAAGCAGATCCGCATGGTCGCCGGCATCGTGCGTAAGGGCAACCCGAAGGCCCTGCCGCTCGTCGCGCTGACCGGCGTTGGCATCGCGGCAGTGGTGATCGTGATCGGGATCGCTCTCGGCCTGACCTATTTGTTCATCCCGCTCGCGATCCTGGCCGGCCTGACCGGCGCGATGCTATTGTTCGGGCGTTTTGCCACTTCAGCGCAATATGCGGCGCTTGAAGGCCAGCCCGGTGCCGCGGCGGCCATCCTGCAGAACCTGCGCGGCGGCTTTACCACGACGCCAGCCATCGCGGCCAATCGCAACATGGACGTCGTGCACCGTACCGTCGGCAAGCCCGGCGTGATCCTGGTCGGCGAGGGCTCGCCCAGCCGGCTGCCGAGCCTGCTGGCAGCCGAGAAGAAGCGGATCGCCAGGATCGCCAGCCAGGTCCCGATCTACGACTTCCAGGTGGGCGACGCCGAGGGCCAGGTCCCGATCAGGCAACTGCAGAAAAAGATCATGAAACTGCCGCGCAACCTCAAGGGCCAGGCCGTCGCCGAGCTCAACTACCGGCTGAATGCCCTGCCCCAGCAGCTGCAGATGCCCAAGGGCCCGGTGCCAAGGTCGGCCAGGATGCCCAAGGCGCCGCGGCCCCGCATGCGCTAGCGCTGGCCGCGGTCAGATCCGGACGACTACCGTGTTCGCGGCCTTGTCCTGAAGCCCCCGCAGGTCCCGGTCCATCATCATCGCCGGAACCACCGTCATCAGGATCACGGTTCGACCTAGGGCGCGCCAGACGCCAACCGGCCGGCCGTCCAACCTGACGACCCGCAGGCCGAGCAGGCGCTTGCCGATGGTGAAGCCGGTCAGGGCGGTCAGCAGGAAATCTTCGACGCCGAAGACCACCGGAGTCCACAGTCGCGGCTGAGATAGTACGTCGGCCGCGTGGCCAGCTACCGGGTGGTAGAGGAACGCGATCGCGATCACGCTGCAGGCGATCCAGTCGATCAGCAGCGCCACCAGCCGCCTGCTCCAGCCTGCCACCGATCCCGGGCCGAACTCCGGCAGGCCGAGGTGCTGGCCGGGGTAAACCTCGTCGCTCGTGGCGGCCTGCTGGTCGGTCACGCCTAAACCGTATCCGTTACGGCGGGTCACCGGTTCACGACCCTGGCTGGTTTGGCATCCTGGCCTAGTAGGGTCGGTTAAGGGTCGGCGAGGACCGAGGACGCAACCCGGCCCGGACCGAGGCCGTAACCCGGCCCGGACTGAGCGCGTAACACCGGCGAAACATCGGGGACACGGCCAGGAAACTGACTGGCGATAACGTCACAATCGCGCCGAGCGGCGGCGCCTGATCCTGCGTTGATCTTGTGGGTGTGGCCGGGGCGTCCCCCGACAGTGCGGCTAAGGAGAGCTGATGTTCACAAGCGGCGATGAGGTACTGCGGTTCATTGAGTCCGAGGGGGTGCAGTTCGTCGACGTCAGGTTCTGCGACCTGCCCGGCACTGTGCAGCACTTCACTGTCCCTGCCGAGTCCTTCGACGAGCGGGTCTTCACCGAGGGTCTGATGTTCGACGGATCCTCCATCCGCGGGTTCCAGCAGATTCACGAGTCCGACATGCTGCTGCTGCCGGACCCAAGCACGTCGGTCATCGACCCGTTCCGCTCGCACAAGACGCTGAACCTCACCTTCTTCGTGCATGACCCGCTGACCGGCGAGCCCTACAGCCGTGACCCGCGCAACATCGCCAGGAAGGCGGAGGACTACCTGCGCGGCAGCGGCATCGCCGACACCGCGTACTTCGGGCCGGAGGCCGAGTTCTACATCTTTGACTCAGCGCGCTACGAGACCGGTCCTAACGAGGGCTTCTACCACATCGACTCGATTGAGGGCGCCTGGAACACCGGCCGCGACGAGCCGGGCGGCAACCTCGGCTACAAGCCCAGGTACAAGGGCGGGTACTTCCCGGTCCCGCCGATGGACCACTACACCGACCTGCGCTCGGAGATGGTGCGCAAGCTGATCGAGTGCGGCATCACCGTCGAGATGCAGCACCACGAGGTCGGCACGGCTGGTCAGGCCGAGATTGACATCCGTTTCGACACGCTGCTGACCATGGCCGACAACCTGATGCTCTACAAGTACGTGGTCAAGAGCGTCGCCCGGGCTGCCGGGAAGACCGTTACGTTCATGCCGAAGCCGCTCTTCGGCGACAACGGCTCGGGCATGCACTGCCATCAGAGCCTGTGGAAGGACGGCGCACCGCTGTTCTACGACGAGGTCGGCTACGCGGGCCTGTCCGACACCGGCCGGTATTACGTTGGCGGCCTGCTCAAGCACGCGCCATCGCTGCTGGCCTTCACCAACCCGACGATGAACTCCTACCACCGGCTAGTGCCCGGCTTCGAGGCGCCGGTCAACCTCGTGTACTCGCAGCGCAACCGGTCAGCTTGCGTGCGCATCCCGATCACCGGACCGAACCCGAAGGCCAAGCGGCTTGAGTTCCGCGTGCCCGACCCGTCCTGCAACCCGTACCTGGCGTTCTCCGCCATGCTGATGGCCGGCCTGGACGGGATCAAGAACAAGAT
>Ga0187817_10000702_pt1 | contig 15015 bp, 5 predicted proteins | sample NC_wetland_sal_i_17_FD_132431 | JGI IMG/M metagenome (GOLD analysis project Ga0187817, IMG submission 132431) | Wetland sediment microbial communities from Neuse River Estuary, North Carolina, USA - SO4_2 | ecosystem: Environmental > Aquatic > Freshwater > Wetlands > Sediment | place: USA: North...
ATTTGAAAAGAACATTGGGTAATCGACCGAAGGCCGGATGTGGTGCGTCAGGCGGTTTCGGTAAGTCCGCGCAATATCGGCTTTCGGCGCGGATTTCGGAATGTCGAGCGCGCGCATGATGGCGTCAAAGTCGGCCTGGGCCAGTTCACCTCTGGCGCGCTTGGCGTCCAACCCTTTCAGGATCGGCGTTCGCCTTAGTTGGCTCTCTTCCCAATCGGGTTTGGAGGTGTCGACAAGATCGCCGCCGAGGCTTTCGTGCAAGAGGCGGTAGATCATGTCTTGCACCTTGATGAGGGCGTAGACCGCCTGGTTGAGGAGATTCAGCTTGCGATCGTGTAGATAATAAAGATCATTGATGGCGGCTTCGTCCTCGAAGGAAGGCTCCTGCGCCGGTTCAAGGGTTTTGAAGACCTCGGCGAGAATGAGGTCGGCTTCCGCTCCAATGACCAGATGGGCAAGTTCCGTCCACATCGCCTGCGAATTCTCGATATCGAAGTAGTCTTGAATCGGCGATGGCTTGTTCGGAAATTCGAGCCACTTTAGGGCAGTGGCGTTGTGCTTGGGCTGGGCTTGCTCGCCGACGGCAACTCTGAGTTCGGCCTCAACGATGTGGACAAGACGGTGTTCGTCCGCAAGTGTGGCCGCGTAGGAACTCTCGATGGTCCTTCTTTCTTGGCGCCTTGCGCCGGTTTCATCGGTGAAGGCGACCGTTAGGACGATGCGTCTCATGGAAAACCTCGTGCTGCGGTTTGCAGAAGGGGGAAATCCCATTATGAACGGTTTTTCGGCGGCGTGGACGCTCGCATGTCCAGAGGGCACAGGATGCGGATATTGATAAGCTGTAGGGAAATGGCCAGAGTTATCAGGAACAGCGGCCGGGTTAGAGGTAGATGAGGGACGATTTCAGCAAAGCGACGGTGGATTTGCTTGCTAAGCGGGCTGGGTATCTGTGTTCGAATCCTGAATGCGGCATTCTCACCGTTGGCGCCGCGGTGACGGCTGACAAGTCGATGATCGTCGGCGTCGCTGCGCACATTACAGCGGCCGCTCCAGGAGGGCCGCGTTACGACCCGACACTCACGCCGGAGGAAAGGCGTCACCACTCAAATGGCATCTGGCTCTGCGAAATACATGGAAAGGCTGTCGATTCTGATGCTGACCATTTCACAGTTGAAATGTTGCGAAAGTGGAAGCACACGGCAGAAGAAAACTCTCTTCGTACTATCCTGACACTTAAGAAAAACCTTGATGCGGGAGTGACTGGCACAGCAGCCCCGGCAACGAAAGACGTATCTTCCGTTACTGCCAAATCGGTTAAAGCCGCGAAGGCCGACCTGGAGGGGTTCAAGCGCGAGGCTTCCTGGCCTCGTCATGCGATTAGCCTCAACCTCAGAATGAACGATGGAAAGCTTGCTCGGGCATTTGATATCTCTGGGGTTGCAGCGGCGAACAGGACATTCAACGAAATCGTAGTCGTTGCAGCTCCGGGAACCGGAAAGACGACGACGCTGTTGCAATTGACGGAGGAAATGCTCTCACATGGCGATGTCGTGGCGGCTTTCGTACCTTTGGGAGAATGGTCGTCGCAAGCGAGTTCCTTATTTCAATCGGTAACGAAACGTCACTCATTCGCCGCCATAACAGAGCAGGATCTACATCTCCTCGCCCAAGCGGGTCGACTGGTTCTGATCCTTGATGGCTGGAATGAGCTTGATGCAGCGTCAAGAAAGCGTGCCAGCGCAGAAGTCAGGGGACTGCAGAGAGCGTTTACGGATCTGAGCATAATCGTCAGTACAAGACGGCAGGCCCTCGACGTACCGATCTCCGGCCCTCTCATCGAAATAGAGGCGCTTACCGCAGACCAGCAGCTTGAGATTGCGCGAGCGTTGAGAGGGTCCGAAGGCGAGGCCATTCTTGACCATGCATGGCGCACCGCTGGAATTCGAGAGTTGGTCGCGATTCCTCTGTATTTGACGACACTTCTGGGCCACGCCCCAGGGGGTAGGCTGCCCACGACAAAAGAGGAGATCCTTCGCTTGTTCGTTGAGCAACACGAAAGGCCTGCCGAGAAAGCTGCGGTATTGCGCGAGTCGCTCTACGGATTTCATGCCGAAATGCTGCGTGCGCTCGCGGTCGAAGTTACACGCAGAGAGAGTACGGTCCTATCCGACACCGTGGCACGCGCAGTGATCACATTCGTCGAAGAGCGGCTGGTAACCGATAAGCAGATATCGGATGCGCCACAACCAACGACAGTTCTGGATCTGTTAGCCAACCACCACATGCTTGTTCGCATCGGCGACGGGATTTCGTTTCAGCATCAACAATTTCAGGAATGGTACGCCTCGTTCACGGTTGAAGAGCTTATGCGCAAATCGGCGGGACATGACGATGCCAGCCGGCAGCGACTTCGGACCGAAATGCTCAACGAGTACGCATGGGAAGAGTCCGTCCTGTTTGCATGTGAACGGGCATCGCGTAGCGATCAAGATGGTGTGCAAGCGGTGGCGGATGCGATTCTAGAAGCTCTCGGAATTGATCCGATGCTCGCGGCAGAAATGATCTATCGTTCGGACACGCGGGTTTGGAGCCTGATCAAGGAGAAGGTCGTCGATTTCGCAGCGCGTTGGCATTCAGGCGGCAACGTGGATCGCGCAGTGCGGTTCATGATAACGACCGGGCGAGACGACTTCGCTCCTCAAATCTGGAAATTGATTTCCAGTCCCGATGATCAGGTCTACCTCTCGGCATTCCGCGCTGCGCGCCGTTTTCGGCCATCGGTTCTTGGGAATGATATCCCGGCGCGAATTGCGCAGTTGCCGGAAGAACATCGCCAGCATGTCGTTTCTCAAATCGCGCAAGAGAGCGGACCAGACGGAATTGAATTGGCCGCTCGGCTGGCGCAAGGTGACAGTAGTTCAGGCGTTAAGGTCTCCACCGTAGAAGCGCTTCAGTTCCGTCGCGCGGATAGGTTGGTCGCTGATATTCTGCGAACCTCGCCCGATGAGGTTTGGGTGAAGCTTGCCCACGACGGCTACGCGGGAGAGGTTGCCGATCCTAGCGCGGCCATGCGTTTGCGGGATGAGCAGAAAAAGCTGATCGACGGCGCGACCGATCCCGTGAGTAAGATCAGGGAACTGCTCAAGGGAGGGCGCAATGGGCTAGCCGTGGGCTCGGAGATTGGAGCCCAGATCGAAGACACGAAGTTCCCTGGAAATGATCAACAGGCTGGATGGGTGCTAGCGGAAGCTTACAAGTTGTACCCAAAGGAAGTCGGAAAAGCTCTTTTCCGCCGCTTGGAATCAGGCCTCGCAATTCCATTCCGCTCGGAGGAACTTCTCCAGGCGACGGAAACCACCGTTGACGATGGACCGGTCACCGAATTGGTACTCCGACCGGAAACGACACAGAGGGTCGCGGTCGACGCCTGCAGCGTCGTCGGCCCGAAAACCGTTGGGCGACTGATCGATGCGTTTGTAGGAATTGACACTGAAATCAAGGCGGCTGGAACCCAGATAACAGAACCGACGCGCGAACGCTACCACCACCTGATGGACCGGATATCAACGACGAACGCGACGGCGTTCCTCACGGCAGTCTTGGAGCGGTCCGGTACAGATAAACCCGAGGAGATTGGATTACTGGCAGAGCTCATCAGTCGGCATGGAAAAAGAGATGAAGGATCACGGCTTCAGATCCAAGACCGGCTTCGCCAGGACTTGATAGCTGTTGTTGGCAAATGGGGGGAGATACTCATGTCTTCTCCATCTTCCACTCGGTCCCAGCTCGCGAATGTTGCGCGTGTTGTTGAGCGATTGGCGGCGCCAGAACTCGTGCCGGTTCTCAAGGGAATGCTGACTGAAGACTTGACGCGGTGGCGCAAAACGTGCGAGGAATTCTTGGCCTCAGTAAAGCGTGGAGTTCGTCGGAATACCGACGCTCAGATGTGCTACAAGCTGCAGTACGCACGCGGATTCGCGGCGATCGGCGGCGATGCGGTGGTGGAACTCATGAAGTCATATCTGCCGGATTTCGGCTTTTACGGGTTTGGCCTCGACGCCGCTGGCGTTCTGAAAGAAATTTGGGAGCGGCAGCAGCAGAAAACCACTGAAAGACCCTCCGTTTCGTGGCCAGATTTCTCCGGGGTTGAAATTCGACGCATTGAACGCCAAAGGCAATCGAGGGGCGCGAAGTCTTCGGGGTTCGCAGAGGCGATTTTGTCGGTCGTCCGTGACCTTATTCAGCCGGATAAAGGTAAAGAGGGGCAGAACCATGCATTGGAACTTGCCTGTATCGCCTTTGGTATGCCCTATGGGGACGAAAGGAAAACGATTGATGCATTGCTGCCATTGTCCCAGTCCCTTCGCGCGAGACAGAAGCTTCTGACCGTGTTGGCGCTTGCCGGTGAGGTCGTCTCCTCGGAGATGGTCCTTGACGGAATTAGATCGTTGGGGGAGGAATTCAAAAAGAAGCAGTGGCACTCGGACAACGAGTGGTGGAAATGGGAAGGCTGGCTGAAACTGATGCCGTTCAGCGACAAGCCAACTGCTACGATCGATGCGCTGGAACTGCTTCCGAAGCCGGTTCAACCCTGGCGGCTGCGAGGCGTGCTTTCGGCGTTGGCGCACTCTCCGTCCAAGGAAGCCGCAGAGGTCCTGATAACCTTGCCGCGGAACAATGCGGACTTTCTCGGCGAGTATGACTGGCTGCGCGCGTTGGAAAAGCGCGGCACGGTAGTTGCAGGGCGCACCCTCTTGGGATTTATTTGCGAAGGAGCATACGCGGCTAAACCGGGTGGGGTCGACGCGTGGACTCTCTATAGGAAGCTTGCCGCTGCCATGCGTATGGATAGTGGTTTTCGTGCTGAAGTCTATCAACGGTACGAGCGCGATACGTGTGGCGCGGGATGTGAGATTTTAGAGATGGCCATTGCTGAAGCCGCGGATGAGGCGGGAGTGCTTCTTCTTGTTCGGAATTATGCTCGTCGAGGGAAGCCATTTCCGGGCGCGTTGCATACTGCCATCCGGCACGTTGCAGTAGGTCAGCGCCCCTCGGAGGATTGGGTAGGTGCAACAGTGTCCTTCAGCGTAGACGTCACCCGTCTGCGAAGAGAACTTTTTCGGATGATTTCCGGAGAGACCCCCGAAGCCAGTCTGGCGAAGGAGTGTCTCAATACCATTGACGAACTTCGAGACGAGTATGGTGCGCCCGAGTCGGAGCCTCGTCACCCAGACATCGAAGCGGGACAGCCCTGGCCGATCGTCCGTTGATCAGGCACACATCTTGCACGCAAGTAGCGACGCTTACTAGGTCCATTCTGCGGTCGAGATCCGGCAACGGCTGTTGGAATGTCAGTCGGGTAGTGGGAGATTGATCGCAGGAACAAGCTTTAATTCGCGTCATCGAAAAATGCTGTCACGACGAGAGTACGAGAACTTCGAGTATTGGGCCAGCACCAGTGCGAACACGCCAGGGACAATGTTTCCAGATTCCAAGCCGCGTCTAGAGAACGTGCCCCACGGTAGCCGCTTTATGGACTGGCATAACTGAGCCTGCGGCCACCGTGCATCCCTGCCGAAAGTCATGGTCACTTAAGTAACTTTCGGCACTACCGTTTAGAAAGGACGGAGGCCATTATTCGTTGACAACACCGCAACCCACTAGTAAGTGGGACAAGCAATTGGGTGAATCTGATTTCCGCTTCCGGATAAAAACCTTGTGATGATCGCAAGACACTGTAACGTGGTTTCTGCAGCTTGCTCGCGCTTTCATGTTTCTCTCCGCAAGCCTCCACGGGTGCGACTGTTGATAGCAGAGGCTGGCGGTGTTCTCGCGCTCGCGGTCTCTGTTGCTGCACAGTCCGGTACCGGGCGAATCATCGGGACCGTGACCGACCCACAGGGCGCTGCGATCGCGAATGCCAAAGTATCGGCAACCAACGTGGGTACCAATGTCAGTTGGAACACACAAACGAATGACCAGGGCGGCTACCAGATTCTGGACCTGCCTATAGGGCAATACACAGTAACGGTTTCCCTGCAAGGATTCAGCAAAATCGAGACACAACCGCAGGAACTCAGCATAAATCAGTCCCTGCGCGTCGATCTGCGGCTCAAGGTAGGAACAATTTCCGAAAAAGTCGAAGTTCAGTCTGAGGCAACCCAAGTAGAAACTGTGAATCCCACGTTGGGAGGTACGGTCGCCGGCAAGCCGATTCAAGAGCTCCCCCTGAATGGTCGCGAGACTCTGGACTTGGCGCTTACTCAGCCGGGGGTTGCGCCCGCGCCGGAGACAGGTTACGGTTCGGAGAAGTCAGGATCTTTCGAAGAGGGGTTCACGGTCGCGGGAGGGCGACCAGACTCAATCACCTACTTACTCGATGGCGGGCTCAACAATTCAGTTACCAGTGCAAACGTGATCTTCGACCCGAATCCAGATGCTGTAGCGGAGTTTCGCATCCTGACCAACAACTATACCGCTGAATACGGCCGGAGCGGGGGTGGCACCGTTAGCGTGGTAACGAAGTCCGGCACCAATCAACTGCACGGTAGTCTGTTCGACTATCTTCGTAATGATGCGTTCAATGCTAGCGACTACTTCGATATTCAAAACGGACGGCCAAGGCCGGTCCTGAAGCGAAATCAGTTTGGGGGCACGTTTGGAGGCCCGGTAGTGATCCCCCATCTGGTGAACGGGAAAGACAAGCTCTTCTTTTTCTTCGCCTACCAAGGACAGCGTCAGGTGCAGGTCGTGAACGAGGGCAATATTACGGTCTACACCCCGGCGGAGTTAGGCGGCGATTTTTCCGCCGTGAACAGCTCTGGTCCCTTTGCCGGTGCAATTTCCACCTTTCTCCAAAGCAATCCTTTTTTCCAACCGAATTCCGCACTCGCCGCACGCGGAATTATCGATCCCGCGAGCTTCGACCCTGTCGCCAAGACCTACATCGCAGCAGGACTGATCCCCACTTCTCCTACCGGCACCATATTCCCTTCGGGTCGCGGAACCGATAACGTCAATCAGTACACCGGCAAGATCGACTGGTACGCTACGACCAACGATCGCCTATCGCTCACGATTGGCTCGAACAGCGAGCCAACCGCTAGCCCGTTTTCCACTGTCGCCGCTAACGTCCCCGGTTACGGTGAGACTAACTCGACGACTAATCGTACCCTGAACCTGTCGTATACAAAAATCATATCCGCGGCATTGCTGAATGAGATTCACGTCAATGCGTCGCGCTATTACAGCTTTCAAAACACCGCTGGCAGTGGCAACCTGCCTTTTCCAAAAGCGCTTGGGGTCAACATCGGTTCCGACGATCCTACCGGTCCGCCCATGCTGCAGTTTGCCAGCGGTATGAACGTTGGCTTCAATCCCAACATCCCGCGCACCAAGGCGGAAAACATCTACGCCGGTTCGGAAACTCTGACGTGGACTAAAGGTAAGCACACCTGGAAGTTCGGCGCGAGATTGGCCGAACTCCAGGAAAACTCCATATATGTCACCGACGGTAACGGCTTTTTTGACTTCGACACATTCAATCCTGTCGCCACCGGCTTCGATCTCGCTGACTTTCTTGTTGGTGCCCCGGATGCCTTTTTCGAATTTGCCAAAGCGCACAACAACGAGCACCAGAAAACGTTGTCGGCTTTCGGTCAAGACGAGTGGAAGGTGACGCCTCGCTTTGTGCTCACCCTCGGTCTCCGCTACGAATACACTACTCCGGAGACGGACACACAAGGACGCACCTATAGCTTTATCCCCGGGCTGCACACCACGAGGTTTCCGGACGCGCCTCCGGGCTTGGTGGTTCCTGGCGACAAAGGCGCACCCTGGGGGTGGTATTTCCCCGATTACAAGGACGTCGCTCCCCGTGTTGGCTTTGCTTGGGACCCCTTCGGCAAGGGGACCATCAGCGTGCGCGGCGGAGGAGGCATGTTTTATGACGAGATGAACGGCTGGATGGCCGACTGGAACGACGGCAACCCTCCCTGGTACGCCGGCGGCGTGCTCGGTTACAGCCCCGCTTCGTTCGTGAATGGGACGAACGCCCTTCTATCCGACCCTTACGGCAGCGCCGGTGTGGTGGACCCATTTCCCAGCCACGTCACGGTTCCCGGTCAGACTCTCGGGTCTCAGGGCGTATCGTTCCCTTACGGCAGCGGGATCGCCTATGTCGATCCGCATCTAAGAACTCCCTACATCTATCAGTACGACACGAGTATTCAGGACCAGTTGCCGGGTGGATTCATTGCCGAGCTGGGCTATGCTGGCAGTTCGTCACACAAGTTGCTGGCCTGGGTCGACAAGAATCCCATCGACCCCGCCTCGATCAACGGTCCAAACGGTCCTACCCGAATTCTTACTGAGCAACTGGGCCTAACGCCCTTCGTCAACGATTACGCTTCTATGATTACCTTCGCCGGAGTGGCCGACGCGAACTATAACGGCCTGCTGGCCAGTCTTACCAAGAATGCCAGCCCCGTGCCCCACCTTGGAAAAATGTTCTTCACGCTTTCCTATACGTGGTCACACAATCTCGACAACGCATCGGGGTTTAACCAGCGGAGCGCGCAGGTGCCGTTCTACAACCCGCACCAGTTTTATTCGAACTCCGATTTTGATCAGCGACAACGGTTGGTTTTCAGTGGTGGTTGGGACTTGCCGTTCGCCGAGATGTGGGCCAATGCCCCTCGTCGTTTAACCAACGGTTGGAGTCTGTACCCGATTGCCTTCTTTCAATCGGGGATTCCGATTGACCTATACCTGCACCCGTCCTATCTGGTTCCGCCAACTCCGTTGTTCAACGATCCGGGTTCGTCTGAATATGGAGACCCTGAATTGTCCCGGCCTGACCAACTCACCCCGAAAGTGCAGACCTTCAATCCGCGGCGCATTCAGACCTTCACCAACCCGGTCAGCGGATTGCCGGAGACCGGCAACTTCTACTTCAACCCGACCGACTTTGGCGTAAATCCCTGCGCTGCCGCCGACAATGGCACTTGTCCCGTCGGATACTACGGATCGTTCCAGAGGAACTCCTTCGTCGGTCCCAGCCGGGCCAATTTTGACTTGGCGCTGGAGAAAGCAACGGCCCTCGCCGGCGAACGTTGGAAGATGCTGTTTCGCGTCGAAGCCTTCAATATCTTGAATCACACACAGTTTCGAAACCCAGGAAACACAAACGGAGGCAACTTCAGTTCCGGGACGCTCGGCCAGGTTACACAAACATTCGACCCGCGAATTCTACAATTATCGCTGCGGTTTGCTTTCTGATGTATGAATCTCGCCGACATTAATAGCGGTTCTGCAATCCTATGAGAGTTAAGCATCGTAATCGAATCGTCCTTCGGCTTGGATTTGTTGTGCTGGTGTGTTTGCTAGTGGCGAATATCGTGCCCCTGCAGGCGCATAACGTGGAAGCCCGTTACATTGAGCCGATGCCGTGGCACAAGCCACATTTCGCTCGGGTCGTCGCATTGGGCTATGCGGAACTCGGCCTTGACCTTGATCGAAGTCACGCCGAGATGAAGACGATTGCAGGCAATTCGTGCATTGTGGGCAATATGGTGGCCTTCGAAGTCGATCACCAATACGCCTACGACATCGATGAGCCCGTGGACCTGACCCTAACCTACGCTCCCGAGTTCACGACCGCTCCCATTGTGGTGCTTTGGAACAAAAATGGGGGCACGGGACGCGCTGAACTAACGATTAGCCCTGAGCCGGGTATGACGTTGCGCCGCGTTAAGGTCACTCTGGACCGCGCTCGCTTCGCGAACTTCGGGACCCAGGGGGTGGATATTGCGGTTGGCAGTCCCGAGGATGTACCTGGAAGTGGAATACCCAAGGGCAAAGTCGCTCTCTGCGATATTGAGATTACCCGCAGTGGAAAGACGCCATCTCCGAACGCATTCGGCAATGTCCATTTGGATGTGAAAGACGCCACAACGGGTGCTTTGGTACCCGCACGAGTTGGCATATACGATGCTACAGGTCGCGCCCCGCTACCTTCCGACCAAGCGCTTCTAGTCGAGCGGTTCGCCGACAAAGTTCGGCTCCTAACTGTCGATCCGCGCGCCTTTTGGCCTTCCGACAATCGCGTGGCCTTCTACGTGAAGGGGAGTTACGAAGGCAAGTTGCCGGCTGGAGCTTACGAGCTGATAGTCACGCGCGGACCGGAATTCCGGCTGCACCACAGCCGCTTCGAGGTTCGTAAAGGTCAGACGACACAGGTTTCTGTGGACTTGGGACGCTATGCGAACCTGCCTGGTCGCGGCTGGTTCTCCGGGGACGATCACATTCACCTTGCGCGGGACGAGAATCGCGACATGACTGTCTGGACGCAGGTCGCAGCAGAAGATGTGCATGTGGGCAACCTCTTGCAGATGGGAAACATTGCCGGCACGTATTTCGAGCAGCCGGCCTGGGGTAAGGCAGGTCGCTTCGAACAGGACGGATATCTCATTGCTTCAGGACAAGAAGACCCACGAACAGGACAGCTGGGTCATACGATTCACCATAACCTGCAAAAGCCCATCCACCTGAGTCCGGACACGTACTTTCTTTACCATCGGGTGTTCGAAGAGTCCCACCGGCAGGGCGGTATCTCGGGTTATGCGCATCTGAACGCTGGCTGGTTCAACGTACGCCGTGGCGTTGCGCTGGATGTTCCGTTTGGGAACGTGGATTTTCTTGAGGTGTTTCAGGCGGGGAAGCTCCTGACCGACATCTGGTACGACTTTCTCAATCTCGGTTACAAGCTGACCCCATCCGCCGGATCCGATTTTCCCTACACGGATTTGCCCGGAGTGGTTCGGGACTACGTCAAGCTTGACGGCTCATATGACCCGGACGCCTGGTACGCATCGTTTCGTGCAGGCCACTGCTACGTGACCGATGGCCCCTTTCTGGAGTTCACGGTGAATGGCCACCAGATGGGGGATGAAATCCATGTGCCCCGTGGAACACGGCTGGACATCGTTGCCCAAGCACAACTCAATCCTGACGTGGATAAGTTGGACCGTCTAGAGTTGGTAGCTCTCGGCGACGTCGTCGGCACTGAGTCTGCGCACGGACAGGATCGGGTGCAGCTCGACACGCAGCTTACTGCGGAGCATAGCATGTGGATCGCTGTGCGTGCCTATGGCGCGCGCCAAGAGGAGTGGAATGTCACTGCTGCCCATAGCGCTCCTGTGTACGTCGTGGTCGATGGCGAGCCCACTTGGAAGCGTGAAGCCGTCCCGCAGATTGTCGAGCGGGAACGCAATACGCTCAAGGAAATTCTTACTGTGCCATTGATTCCTGCCGAGGACCTCGAAGCATTCGAGACCTCGAAGTTGTTGCTTGAGCAGTGGCCGAAGCAACTTCAGCTTTTGAGACCCCGGGTGCAGCAAGCCGACGAAATGTATCAGCAGCTTCTGGAGCGGGCACAAACGGATCCTCGTCCTTGAGACAGAAGGTCCTTGACTCTCTTGTGCGGTTAGAAGAGACACAGATTGAAATATGAGCGAGTTGGTTCAGAGTCCATCAAGGCGCACTTTCCTTAAGTATCCGCTGGTCGCCTCAGCGATGGTCTTGCTGGGGCGCGCCAGCTTTGTTGGAGATCTGTTTGCCGAAGAGCCGACGCCCGCTGGCGAGCACTCCGAGCTATTAATCCGAAACACCCGGGCATACACCGTGGAAAAGGATCAGCCCTGGGTCGAGGCCATCGCAATACGGGATGATCGAATTATTTGGGTCGGCAGTAATGACGATGCGACGAAACAAGTTTCTTCGAGTGCCCGCGTCATTGATGCGCATAATCGGCTAGTATTGCCGGGCTTCATTGATAGCCACAACCACATCGATTCCGGCTCCAATCCCGATCTGCTGCGCCTCAGCGGTACCGCTGGCCTGGCAGAGCTTCAAAAAAGCGTCAAAGACTTTGCGGCGGCTCATCCTGACCTGAAGTGGATCGAGGGCACAGGGTGGAATTACTCAGTGTTTGGTCAGGGTACCTTGCCAACGAGTCGCGATCTGGAAGGCCTGACGGGAGGACGTCCCGCATTCCTGGTCGCTTACGACGGCCACACGGGCTGGGCGAACAAGGAGGCCCTGCGCGAGTTTGGAATTACAAAAGACACCAACTCACCCGCAGTGAAGAAGGATCCCACAACCGGGGAGCCGACCGGCATTCTGATTGGGCTTGCCAGCGGCATCTCCGCCGGTTTCATGTCGCGTTTGCCCCGAGAGACCAAAGCCCAAGAAAACCAAGGCTTGCAGAATAGCTTCGCCATGGCCATCGGTTATGGCATCACCACCTTGATCGAGCCGCAATGCACGGTCGCGCGACTCCGCGACTTGTACGACGGCGGCGCCCGGAAGCGCGCAGAGCTTCCCTTGCGCATGCAGGTGGCTCTCTATCACCGACAACACACCCCCATTAACCAAATCGATGAATTCGACGAAGTGCGGCGCGAGTTTGACAACAACGACCGGTTGCGTGTTTCAGCAGTGAAGCTCTACATCGATGACGTGATCGAGCCCCATACGGCAGCCATGCTTGAGCCCTATTCGGACCGGCCTGACACGCGGGGGGAGACCCTGTGGAAGCCGGCCGAGTTTAACCAAGTCGTCGCTAAGATCGACAAGCTGAAATTCCAGGTGTTCATTCACGCGACCGGCGACCGCGGCATCCGCACGGCGCTCGACGCGTTGGAATATGCGCAGAAAACCAATGGCGTTCGCGACAGTCGCCATCAGGTCATTCACGATGAGTGCCTGTCGCCACAGGACATCCCGCGCTTCCACCAGCTCGGCGTTGTGGCCTGTATGCAGCCTCGTCACTGCGCCCCGGATATCACCGGTGAATGGGCGAAGGCCGTGGGCCCGGTGCGTTCCAAGTACGCGTGGGCTTTCCGCAGCCTTCGAGATTCGGGCGCTGTTCTTGCCTTTGGCAGCGACTGGGACGTTGCCGAGATGGACCCTCTCATCGGTATCTACACCGCTTTGACGCGGAAGGGACTGGACGGCAAGCCTGAGGGCGGATGGATCCCAGAACAGACCATCGACCTCGAAACGGCAATTCGTGGTTACACGATCAATGGTGCGTATGCAAACTTTGCGGAGGACAACCGGGGTTCCATCAAAGCGGGAAAATACGCGGATCTAATTATGCTGTCCGACGATTTGTTCGCAATTCCTCCAGACAAGATCAAGGACGCCCATGTCCTTTGGACCTTGGTAGGAGGACGAGAGGTGTATCGCTCAAGCGATGCGCACGCGATTCTGTCCTGATGAAAGCGGAGGACTCTATGCGCTGGGAGGGCACCTGCAGTTTGTCACGTCGTGCGTTCTTGAAGTATCCATTGGCTGCCTCGGCACTAGCCATGGTGCCCTGGAAAGGAAGTTTTGAGTGGAACTCATCACCTGAACGCTCCGCTATGCGGCAAGAGGTACAAGTCTCTGCGATCGCTCCAGCGCAGGAGGGATGGTTCATGCCGAGCGAGCAGGCGCCTCACAAACGCTGTTGGATGGCATGGCCTACGAGCACGGAGTTCTGGGGTGGAAAATCGATGGCGGTGCTCGATGAAGTACGGGAAGACATCGCCCGATTGGCAAAGACCATTGCTCGCTTCGAACCGGTCACGATGCTGGTTTTGCCGGGCCAGGAGGAGAGTGCCACGAAGATTTGCGGTACGTCTGTTTCCTTGCAACCCATCGCCTTCGACGACACATGGTTTCGCGATTCGGGTCCCGTCTTTCTGACGAATCGTAAGAAGCAGGGAGTTGCGGGCTCGGTACTCAACTTCAATGCCTGGGGCAAAAAACAGCCATACCCGAACGATAGGACCATTGCGCAGGAATTGCTGACGTTCTTGAAGATGTCCCAGTTTCGCGCCCCATTCGTGGCAGAGGGCGGTGCGCTGGAGACCGACGGCGACGGAACTTTGCTGGTCGTGACTCCTTCGATTGCAAACCCGAATCGCAATCCAGGTAAGAGCGTTGGTCAGTTGACGGAGGAATTGTGTGGGTGGCTGGGGGTGCAAAAAGTCATTTGGATACCATGCGAGCATCCGGATAAATGGACTGATGGTCACGTAGATGGCAAGGCGCGCTTCGTGCGTCCGGGTGAGGTCCTGGCAGATCTCCGTCATCCGGAGATCGGGAAATTTCTCTCGCAGGCCATCGATGCGAAAGGACGCAAGCTGAAAGTCACGGAAGTAGAGCCACCCTCCAAGGTGCGCACCGCGATGCCTGACTTTTGCAAGTGTTATCTCAATTTCTATTTCCCGAACGGGGCGGTTGTGATGCCGCACTTTGGGGATACCAAAGAGGACCAGCAGGCACAAGAAATTGTTGCCAAGGCCTACCCCAGCCGGCAAGTCGTGCCGGTTGACCTAGACGCCCTCGCCTCGGGCGGCGGCTTGATCCACTGTGTTACCCAGCAGGAGCCGCTTCCGCTTGCCTAGAAGACCACAGCGACGCTGGATTCTTGGGGACCAGCTGAGTATCGGTCAGAGGAGATTACTGTGAACCAACAATTTGGAGTCATATCGCGGCGAAGATTTCTTGCGTACCCGCTGGGTGCGGCGGCACTTTCGCTGTTGTCAGTGAAAAGCAGCATTGCTTGCGATCCTGCGGGTCGTGCGTGGGACCTGGGTTCAACTGGCCAGAAGCCATTGGACATTGCTCCGGCCAAGCTCGGATGGTCAATGCCGAGCGAGCAGGATCCGCACAAAAGGTGCTGGATGGCGTGGCCGGCGCGCAAAGACATTTGGGAAGAACAACTGGGTGACGTTCGCAAAGACATCGCGCGCCTGGCGCAAACCATTGCCCAATACGAACCAGTCACTATGCTGGCTGAGCCCGATCAGACCCACGAAGCGGTTCAACTCTGCGGTTCCTCTATCACAGTGCAGGCTTTGCGCGTGGACGATATGTGGTTTCGCGACTCGGGCCCGGTGTTTCTCACGAATGGCCGGGGACAGCTTGCTGGTTCCGTCTTCAACTTCAACGGATGGGGAAACC
>Ga0187817_10000703_pt1 | contig 15014 bp, 11 predicted proteins | sample NC_wetland_sal_i_17_FD_132431 | JGI IMG/M metagenome (GOLD analysis project Ga0187817, IMG submission 132431) | Wetland sediment microbial communities from Neuse River Estuary, North Carolina, USA - SO4_2 | ecosystem: Environmental > Aquatic > Freshwater > Wetlands > Sediment | place: USA...
AAACCCTTCACCAACCCTGGCTATTTCTTCGTGCGCTATCTCGAAGATGGTTTTTTCACAGCTTCAAACCGCGAGACGTGGGGCATCCCGCATTGGTTCTTACGGCTTGAACCGTCCCAGCCGGAACACCGGATCCGCGTCTTTCTCTTCCATCACCCACTTCGCCACCATCTCGCCCAGCGCGGGACCGTGCTTGAATCCGTGACCTGATCCGCCGCCGATGATCCAGACATTCTCCGCCGCCGGATGCGGGTCGATGATGAAGTGATTATCCGGCGTGTTTTCGTATTGGCACACGCGAGTTTCAACCAGCGGCGCATCTTTCATGCCGGGAAATCGGAAGCCGAGATAGTCACGCATGGTCTTCAGGCCCTCCGCGCTGACACTCCGGTCCCCGGTAGTGGGATCGAAAATCTCGCCCCGCGTGTCATCGGCAACTTTGAATCCGCGGCCATCGCTGGCTGGCATACCATAAATAAAACGCTCACGATGGTCCGCCCACACCGGCAGCTTCGTCTCAGAAAAACGATCATCGCCGGCCGGGGTCCCAAAGAAAAATACATCCTGTTTGGTTGGTCGAATGCGATCCCCGATGGTTTCCGGGAAAAGCCTTCCCAGCCACGGGCCGCAGGCAAACACATATCGGTCTGCCGTTAGCGTCGAACCTTCCGCCAACTTCAGGCCATCCTTGCAGCCGGCTTCCAAACCGTCCGGGAGAACCGCAGCTTCCTTGTACTCGCCGCCCTCCGCCAGGAAACTCTTCACCACCTCCTGACACGCGATCCGCGCCATGAGAAAGCCACCCTCCGGCTCGTAGATTCCCCAGCGCACACCTTCGAAGTTGATTTGCGGCCAGCGCCTCGCCATCTCTCCTACGCCAAGTTCTTCGTAGCGAATTCCAGCTTCCCGGAGCAAAGGTAACGATTCCTGCTCGAACCCGTCATCGCCCGCTGTTGCCATCCATAACACGCCGGTGCGATGCACAAGCTGAACTGCCCAGCGCCTCTCGTGCTCCGTCCATAGCTGCATCGCGCGAGCTGACATCTTCGTGTACGGCTGGTTCGGTCCGTAGGTGCCGCGAATGATCCGGCTCTCGCCGCCCGAGGATGATCGCGAGTTGCCCCCTCCCCAGCCATCGATCAAGGTCACTCGCGCGCCCCGTCGCCTCAAAAACAAAGCTGTCCACGCGCCGAATGCTCCGGCTCCGACCACCGCGACACGGTTCTTGGCTTGCATCTTGTCTCCCAGGAAAAAGCTCTTAACCGCAAAGTCCGCGAAGTACCCGCAAAGTTCGCAAAGTGACCCAATACCGAAGAACCGTCAGACTAGAGAGGATACCAACTCGGAAATTAGCATTCTTGAGTCCCGAGTGCTAATCCTTGACAGGAGTAGTCAGGCTTCCTAGAATCCACACAGGAGTGTATTACATCTCCCAACCTAACTGTTGCATCTAAACAACTTAGTTAGTGGTCGAGTTGCTGGAAGGCGGCTCGGATCGAAGTGATACAAAGGAAGTTATGCCACCAGGGACCCCAATCGGCGACCGCGAGCGCGAAATTCTCACCGCCATCGTAGAGACCTTTATTGCTTCGGGTGAGCCGGTAGGTTCGCGTACGCTGGCGCGCGCCAGCCGCGAAGGTCTCAGCCCGGCTACGATCCGCAACGTAATGTCCGATCTGGCCGACGCCGGATTCCTGGAGCAGCCGCATACTTCTGCCGGCCGCGTCCCGAGCCCGGAAGCCTACCGCTACTACGTGGAGCAGCTCACCGGCAAAGCCCGCATCTCGAGCGAAGATGAAAGCATCATTCAAGGATCGCTCCTTGGGGTCACCGACGTGCAGGAGTTCCTGGAACGGACCTCGCACGTGTTGTCGCTGATCTCGAAGAATGTGGGTGTCGCGGTGGCGATGCAGGGGCCGAAAAACGCGCTCGAGCACGTGTACTTTTCGCGCCTCGGCGACCAGAAAGTGCTGGCCGTGGTGGTCACGAAGTCCGGTGTAGTGCGAGACCGCGTGTTGCGGCTGGAGATTTCTCAAGCCGATCTGGATATGGCGGCGCGTTATCTCAATGAGAATTTCCGCGGATGGACGATTGACTCGATGCGCGCCGAACTCGACCGGCGTCTGCAGCAGGAACGCAGCGAGTACGATCGCCTGATGGCTTCTGTCGAGCAACTCTATCGTCAGGGAGCGCTCACGGCTGATGAAGGCGCAGTCTACGTTGAGGGTGCAGCCAACCTGGTCGCTGGCGAGCAGGATCGGCGCCGCTTGCAGGAATTGCTGCAGACGCTGGAAGAGAAGCAGAAGGTTGTCGAACTCTTGGGCGCGTATCTGGACGCCAAGCAGGAGGCGGTACGGGTGGTGATCGGCCTCGACCAGGCATTGCCATCGATGCGGAATCTCGTGCTGATCGGCGCGCCGGCTCGCATCGGCGGCGAAGTCATGGGCTCACTCGCGGTTATCGGACCAACCCGCATGGACTATCAACACACAATCACCGCGGTTTCCTATATCGCGCGCCTCTTCGACAAAGTCTTGAACGAATCGGAATAAAGTTTTATGGCAAGAACCAACGGAAAATCGGATCTGGACGCGGAGCATGAACTGCCAGCCTCGGACGACACGGCGGAGAATCCGACCGTAGTCGAAACGCCAGCTGCGCGTGCCTCCGTGGAGAGCACGGAGTTACAGAAGCTGCGAGTGGAACGCGACGCATTGCTGGACCGCCTGGCTAGAACCCAAGCCGAGTTCGACAACGCCCGCAAGCGGGCAGCACGCGAACAGCAGGACTTCCGGGAATATGCCATGGCCGACGCCTTAAAAGCTCTGCTCCCGGTACTTGATAGCTTGGAGCGCGCACTGCAAACCAGCTCTAATCAGAAATCAGATCTTCGGAGTGGAGTGGAGCTTATCTACAAGCAGCTGCAAGATGCGCTGGCGAAGCTCGGCCTGCGCCCGATTCCTGCCCAAGGTGAACCGTTTGACCCGCATCTGCATGAGGCCGTGGAGATGGTCGAAACCACCGCGGCCGAGGATCATCAAATCCTGGAAGAGCTTCAGCGCGGGTACAAATTGAAGGATCGCCTCTTGCGGCCTTCCATGGTGAGAGTCGCTCGCAACCCGAAACATTGAAGCGTCGTTGGTCCTTGGTCGTTGGCCTCGGAGTATTTTGTAAACCGCTAATATTTGTGAACCGCCCATCGGCCAAGACGAACGAGGAACAGCCAATGACTCACCGAAAGGACCATTCTGGCCAGTAATCTAAAACGCGACTACTACGAGGTGCTCGGAGTTACCCGCGAAGCCTCCGAGCAGGAGATCAAGAGCGCGTATCGAAAGCTGGCGCTCCAATTCCATCCTGACCGCAATCCCAATAATCCCGACGCGGAAGAAAAGTTCAAGGAATGCAGCGAAGCCTACGCCATTCTTGCCGATGCAGAAAAGCGTTCCGTCTACGACCGCTTCGGCCATGCGGGCGTAAGTGGTTCCGGCGGCGCTGCCGGCATCGATCCCACCGTTTTCCAGGACTTCAGCGAGATCTTTGGCGACTTCTTCGGTTTCGGAGATCTGTTCGGCGGCGGGGGACGGCGTCGCACGCGGGCGCAGCGCGGTCCGGATCTGCGGGAAGACGTCACTATCGAATTCGAAGAAGCGGTCTTCGGTAAAGAAACCCAGATCACGGTTCGCCGCCACGAAGCCTGTGAAGAGTGCCGCGGATCCGGCGTCGCTCCCGGGAAAGCTCCAGTGGCTTGCCGAACCTGCGCGGGGCGCGGCCAGGTGCGCTATCAGCAAGGTTTTTTCAGCATGGCGCGTACCTGCCCGACCTGCCAGGGAGCTGGCAGCGTCATTACTGATCCCTGCTCCAAATGCAAAGGTGAAGGCCGCTTGCTGCGGCAGAGGACCGTGGACGCAAAGATTCCGGCTGGTGTAGAGGACGGCACTCGCATCCGCTTCACCGGTCTCGGAGAAGCGGGCGCGTTCGGCGGACCGGCTGGCGATCTCTATGTCGTCCTGCACGTCAAGGAGCACCCATTCTTCGAGCGGGAAGGCACCGACCTGTACTGCGTGATTCCGATTTCATTTACACAGGCTGCGCTGGGAACAGAGATTCGAGTTCCGACCCTTGACGGCGACCATAGTCTTAAAGTCCCCGAAGGGATACAGTCTGGCACCACCATGCGCATTCGCGGCAAAGGTGTGCCGGTCTTGAACGGCCACGGCAAGGGAGACCTTCACGTCGAGATTCGGGTGCAAACACCGGGTAAGCTGAACAAGCGGCAACGCGAGCTACTCCAGGAGTTGGAAGCCACTACGAGGATCGAAAACAAGCCGCAACGCCGCACGCTGATGGGCAAAGTGAAGGATATCTTCGGATAGCTTCTCGATGTTCATCTTTTTTTGGTGTCATCCTGAGCGGAGTGGCTGCTTCGCGAAACGAAGCAACCACGGAGCCGAACGATCCCTACCTTACCGTGGTATTCGCCGGACCGGCAAGGCATTTCTTCCCGTGCGTCCTCGGGAGAATTCCCTGCGACGCCGCGGAGCGATTAAGCTGCTAGGGATCCTTCGAGTCCGCCGAACCATTCGTGAACCAATGCCCGGCTCCGCTCAGGATGACAAAAGACGAATGACCCGCCGCCGTTGGATTGCCGACGCAGTCTCCGGTTCCCGAGCCGTTCTGCTCGGCGACCATGCCGATCACCTGGCCCGCGTGCTTCGCGCCCACATCGGCCAGGAGTTCGACATTTCTACCGGGAACGAAGTTCGGCGCGGACGCATCACCAGCATCGACCAGGGACGAGTTGAATTCGAGTTAGGCGAGCAGGTTTCGACATCGAGCCCGGTGCAGGTCACGCTTGCGCTTTCTATCTTCAAGTTCGACCGCATGGAGTGGGCGGTTGAGAAGTGTACTGAGCTGGGTGTTGCACGCATCGTGCCGGTGATTGCCCGCCGCACCGAAGCCCGCCTCGCGGTCGCAGCCTCAAAACGGGTCGAGCGTTGGCAGCGGATTGCCCGCCAGGCCGCTGAACAGTCTCGCCGGGCATCGCCGCCGGAAATCTTGCAACCGATGAAGCTGAAAGACGTTGTTGCGTTACCGGCCGGCACGCGGATCCTGCTAGCGGAATCGGAAGCACAGACATCCCTCAAGCAAGTTTTGCAATCTCATGCCGCAGACACGGACGTGGTTCTTGCCCTCGGCCCGGAGGGCGGCTGGACAGATTCGGAACTCGAGTTATTTCAGGGGACCGGCTGGCTATCGGCCTCGCTCGGCAGCACGATTCTGCGAGCTGAGACGGCGGCTATCGCGGCCATGGCCGTTGTTCTCGCAGAGCTACAATAGTCTGCGGATCGCGCAATTTCCCCATCCTTCTCTGCTATTCTCCCCTCAATGGCCACTAAATCGACGCCGGTGACGCCCGCATTCGAGCCCGATGAGCTGCAGCGCCAAGCCATTGAGCACGTGCACGGCCCGATCCTGGTGGTCGCCGGCGCCGGTACCGGCAAAACTACAGTTCTCATCCGCCGCATTACCCGCCTGATCGAGGAAGGCCACGCCCGACCCGACGAAATCCTTGCCCTTACCTACACCGACAACGCTGCTAAAGAGATGCAGGAGCGGGTGCAGGCGGAGCTCGGCAGAGAAAACATCACCGGGCTGCAGGTCAAGACCTTCCACGCTTATTGCAACGAGCTACTGATTCGCAACGGGAAGAAGTTCGGAGTGCTGGAGGACTGCGATCTCTGGATTTACCTTCGTAAGCGCATTCGCGAGCTGAATCTACAACACTTCGTCATTCCAGCCAACCTCGGGAAGTTCATTCACGACCTGCTGGAGTTTATGCGTCACTGCCAGGACGGGCTGGTCGGGCCGGAAAAATATGCCGATTATGTTCGCCAGTTAGAACGCGGTGAGTTGCCGATCCCCCGCACCTGCAAGACGAAGGACGTTGACTTGCTCAGTGACGATGAGATGGTCGGACGCTGCCAAGAGATCGTCGGCGTCTTTGCCAAGGTTGAGGAAATGTTGACCGCGGACAACCTCGGCACCTTCGGCCACATGATCACGCGTGCCCGCGAATTATTGCTGCACGATTCCACGCTGCTGGCCCGTGAGCGGGAACACGCCCACTTCATTCTGGTGGACGAATTCCAGGACGCCAACTTCGCGCAGGTCAAAATACTTCAGAGCCTTGCAGGGGAAGAGAAGAACGTCTTCGCGGTCGGTGATCCCGATCAGGCCATCTACCGTTTTCGAGGCGCATCGAGTGCCGCCTTCGCTCTCTTCCAGCACCATTTTCCCGGAGTGAAGCTGGTTCGACTGGAGAACAACCACCGCTCCACCACGCCGATCCTGAAATGCGCCCACGCATTGATTGCCAAGAACCCCGAGGGTCTTTCGGCGAGCGGTGAGGGCAAGCCCTCGTATCACCGGTCGCCGCTGATTTCATCCAGAGATGAAAGAGATGAAGATGTACGCCGCTCAGGGAGGGAACCGCAGAACGTTCCGGTCGAAGCCGTGATTCTTTCCGGCAAGGATCTGGAAGCTTCCGATCTGATCGAAGTGATTCGGCAGCGCAAGCGTCAACTGCGTTGCCGGTGGAAGGATTTCGCGGTCCTCTATCGCCAGCACCTCCATCGAGGCGAACTGGTCGAGGAGATGGCCGAACAGAGCATACCGTTTTCGATCGAGAACCTGGACGTGATGGACACTCCCGAAGCCCGTGATCTGTTCGCCTGCCTCGGGGCCGTGGTCTCGGAGAAAGACGATGCCAGTTTGTTCCGGGTAGCGGCGCTGCCCCAATTTGCGATCGATCCGGAGAAATTGCGAGCCGGCATCAAGGCGATTCCGAAGCAACAAGAGAGCGGTGGAGTAGCAGCAGTTCTGGCGCGCATCGAGGGTGGCTCCGCCGTTCTGGATACCCTCCAGAGCGCACGAAACCAAATCGCCGCCGCCAAAGCCAAGAGCCGGACTGCCCTGGAGATCATCGTCCGCGTTTTTGCATTGAATCGGGCTGCTCTCCCGGTCGTGGCGATCCTCGAATTTGTGAGCCGCTGGGAAGAGAAGCCGATCGTGAAAAGCAAGGGACTTGGCGAATTGCTCGACTATCTGGAGTATTTCCGTGAAGCGGGCGGGACGATCGCGATGCCCGCGCCGGACACTGACGGCGTGCGATTGATGACCGTTCACGCCGCCAAGGGACTGGAATTCCCCTACGTTTTCATTCTCCGGGCAAATTCCAATTCCTTCCCTTCGGCTTACAAAGAATCGCTGGTCGAGTTCCCGCGCGAACTGCGCGATCCCGACTCGGTTGCCGAGCAAGACGACAAAGTCCTACACGAAGAGGAGGAGCGCCGCCTGTTCTACGTGGCCATGACGCGAGCGCGGGACGCACTGGCAATCTACGCCAAGCGTGGCACCGGCAAGAAGGATCCCACGCCGCCCGGATATCTCCGCGATCTGCTGAAGGATCACGCCCTCGGCCGATACCTGCAGCAGCGCCCCGGACGTGGCTTCCAGACCGATCTTTTCGCGCAAGCCAGCGCCTCATCTTCTACGCGCATCACGGAATGGGTCGGCTTGCCGCCGGCGTCGGACTTGAGCATGAAATTGAGTGCCAGCGCGGTGCAGACCTACGAGACTTGCCCTCTGCAATTCAAGCTGGACCGCGAGTGGAGGATTCCCGGAGAGGTCCCCGCGGCGATGCAATACGGGGCATCGATCCACCGCGTCCTGCGAGCCTACTATGACTCGGTCCGCTTCGGTCGAACTATGAGCGATGACGAGGTCGTCGAACTGTTCCGTGCGGACCTCGCGCAAGCCGGAATCCAGGACTCCTACCAGTTTGACCTGTACCTGGAGCAGGGAATCGCGCAGTTGAAGGAGTTTTTGGCGTCTTACCGGAGACATCCGGCGCCGGAAGTTCTGCACACCGAGGAATTCTTCCAGGTGAAGGTCGGTGAGGCCAACGTCGTCGGACGGATCGACCGTATCGACAAACTCCCAGACGGGCGGATCGTCATCACCGACTACAAGACGGGCAAGGCACAATCGCAGGAGATTGCCGATGAAAGCCTGCAGCTCTCGATCTATGCCTTGGCAGCGCGCCAGAAATGGGACTACAGTGCCGATCATCTCGTCTTCTACAACCTCGGAGAAAACAGTTCCGTCATCACGCACCGCACCGAGGTCCAACTGCAGGACGCGACGGCGAGGGTTGAGGAGGTAGCCGCGAGCATTGCGGAGGGGAAGTTCGATCCGAAACCGAGTTACAGCACGTGCCGGCTGTGCGCATATCGCAGCCTTTGTCCGGCAACCGAGAAGCGCTTATATCCGATCGCTGAAGCGGCGCACAAAAAAACTTAGGGGGACGCTTTCGGCGTCCCCCACATTGCCTTTACTGAAGGCTCTTAGTGCTTCTTGGCCTTCTTTGCTTTCTTCTTGGTTGCCATTAAGCTATTCTCCCTTTCCATTGTTCATGGATTTGCAACGGTCTTCAGTTGCAACTGATTGAAATCTAGAGTCAATAAAAAGTGATGTCAAGAGAAAAATGACATTCACTCGGCGTTCGACCGGAGCACGAAGGTCACTTCCGGCCGCTGCTGAGCGAGATTTCTTACCGGAATCTGCAACTTCAGTCGTCCGCGGAAAAGTTCTTCTCCCAGCATCACGATGCCGGTTCGCTTCCCTCTTCGGAATCATCGCTCATGCGTATCGACTGAACATTTTGCGTTCTTCGAGGTCGTGTCAACTTTTTCTGCCCGCGCACATCTATAATTCAAGAGCAGGGAATTCCTCGCAGGAGCACGTCAATGGCCGCTTTCGACGATGTCGTCATCATCTCTGGTTGCCGCACGCCGGTCGGAAAATTTCAGGGAAGTCTCTCCGAGTTGAGCGCTACCCAACTCGGCGCCGTGGTCGTTCGCGAGGCTGTCAAGCGCGCCAATCTTGATCCCAAACAAGTGGACGAGTGCATCATGGGAAATGTTGTGTCTGCTGGCCTGGGTCAAAACCCGGCACGCCAGGCCGCGATCTTCGGTGGATTGTCACCTGAGGTGGGTGCCATGACTATAAACAAAGTTTGCGGCTCCGGACTCAAGGCGGTTGCTCTCGCTGCCCAAGCCATCCAGACGGAAAACAGTTCCATCGTCGCGGCTGGCGGTATGGAATCGATGACCAACGCCCCCTACTTGCTCCCGCAAGCCCGCAAGGGATATCGCCTCGGGAATGCTCAGGTGATTGACTCCATGGTGAACGACGGCCTCTGGGATATCTATAACAACTACCATATGGGCATCACCGGCGAGAACGTTGCCGAGAAATATGGCATCACGCGCGAGGAGCAGGACCAGTTCGCAGTGAACTCCCATCGCAAAGCGCTTGCCGCCATCAAAGAATGCCGCTTTAAATCGCAGATCGTGCCTGTCGAGCTTCCCGCAAGGAAGAAAGGCGAACCGCCGGTGATCTTCGAGAAAGATGAATCGCCGCGTGAAGACACGACCATCGAGGTCTTACGTTCTCTGAAACCGGCATTCAAGAAAGACGGAACGGTCACGGCTGGTAACGCTCCCGGAGTTAACGACGGAGCTGCAGCCGTCGTGGTCACCAGCGCAAAACGCGCCGGGGAGTTGGGGGCGAAGCCGATGGTCCGCATCGTGGCCCAATCTGCCAGCGGCGTCGATCCCAAATGGGTCATGATGGCCCCCGTAGGCGCAGTGCGAAAGATCTGGGAGAAAACCGGGTGGAAGAACGGAGACGTCGATCTTTACGAACTCAATGAAGCCTTCTCGGTGCAGGCCCTCGGAGTCATGCGGGAACTTGGCCTCGACCCTGCCAAAGTGAACGTGAATGGTGGGGCGGTTGCCATCGGGCATCCAATCGGGGCCAGCGGTGCGCGGGTACTAGTGACGCTTATCTACGAAATGATCCGCCGGGACGTCCATCGCGGGATCGCTGCACTCTGCCTGGGCGGCGGCAATGCTGTGGCGATGGCCGTGGAGCGGTAGGCACGCGATTTCCCCCAGGCCACGGTTTCGAGTATCCTTCCAGTCCAACGAGGTGGAACGTCATGGGGAAGAATTCGCTGACCCGTCGTCAATTCATCCGTATAGGGACAGGAGCGGTAGCTGCGGGCGCAGCGGTGAAAGCTACGATCCTGGAACCGAGCCTGCTCTCGGCATCGATGGCAGGGTCCGCTCCGAGCGACACAGTGCGCTTTGCCTCGATTGGCACCGGCATCCGAGGGTGCGAGTTGCTGCAGGCGTCGCTACGCGTGCCAGGCATTGAGTGTGTGGCCGTCTGCGACCTCTACGATTCGCGGCACGTGGCGGCTCAGGAGGCGGTGAAGAAGAATGTTCCAGCCACCCGCAACTACAAGGAAATTCTCGATCGCAAGGATGTGGACGCGGTCATCGTCGCCGTGGCCGATCACCAGCATCGCAGAGTTGTAGTGGACGCATGTGCTGCCGGCAAGGATGTCTATTGCGAGAAACCCATGTCCCACACGGTAGCAGACGGGTATGCCATCATCGACGCCGCTAGGAAGGGAAATAGCATCATCCAGGTGGGCAGCCAGCGGGTCAGTTCCATCCTTTACGCAAAAGCAAGAGAAATCTACGACTCCGGAAGGCTCGGAGACGTATTCGCGATCGAGGCATACTGGGACCGCAATACCGCCAGCGGCGCCTGGGTCTATCCGCTTCCACCCAACGCGAATGAGCAAACTATCGACTGGAATGCATTTCTCAATGGTGCACCGAAACGGCCGTTTGATGCCGTCCGCTTCTTTCGCTGGCGCTGTTTCGAGGACTATGGCGAAGGCCTGGCTGGAGACCTGTTCGTTCACTTGATTTCTGGAATTCACTTCATTACCGGCACGAACACCGTGGCGCAACGCGCCCAGTCGTCAGGCGGTATCTTCCGTTGGAAAGACGGCCGCGAATTTCCGGATCTAATCGAAACTTTTTATGATTACCCTAGTTTCCGGGTTGCCCTGCGTTGCAACTTGAATAATGAAGGCGGAGAGTTCATCGGGTTCTACGGAACCAAGGGCACGATGATCATCAAAGACTCCACGTTATCCTACAAACCCCAGGACACGCGCCCCCAGCCGGAGGGCTACTCGATCTACGGTTGGCCCGCAGATCTACGCGAGGAGTACCTCAAGAAATGGCAAGAGGACCATCCGCTATCCGCACCTCTTGATTCCAAGTTGGACGAAGACGCCGAGTCTTTCACCACGCCACCGGATTACAACGACACTGCGGATCATCAAGCCAACTTCTTCAACGCCGTACGCAACCGGAAGCCGGTCGTAGAGAATGAGGTGTTTGGCAACAATGCGGCGATAGGGTGCCACTTATCCAATTATGCGTACTTCAACAAAGTCGTGGCCAAGTGGGATCCGGGGACGAAAACCATCAAGAGTTAGCCGTTGCTGGTTCTGTGGACATCCTTGCAACGCCGCACGGGCGTGGACGCCCGCCCCGACATTGGCGAGGCATAGCCGCTACATTCATTGGCACTCTCCGGGGATGTGGCTGGCACTCATGGGCCATGTCGCCCCAAGTTCAGTATGCCGATGATATCTGCATAAGGGATGCGCCACCGGAGAGGGATATGTTTCAGCCACGAATTCAAAGTGAACTGCTGGCCATGCTGGCGCAAAATTACGAACAGAGTCCTTGCGATTTCGTAACGCTGCCAAAGCAAACGGTCGATTCGTCGGACGCCCGGGTCGCGCTTGCTGAGCTGCGGAATGAAGGATATATCGAGGAACAGCAAAGAGGCATCGTCCGTCTGACCGTTCGTGGCTACCTGGTGTGCATGCAGCAACTTCGGCATAACAATTGACCACGTGGTTTCCTAGGTCCCGGCGCTACTCGCCGTCGCGACAGTCTCCCCAATTGGCAGCGTCACTGTAAACACCGCCCCTCCCCCGGGCCCGGAAGCAGCCTCGACGTTGCCGTTGTGCTCGCGGACGATCGCCTTGCAGATGCTCAAACCCAAACCCGTACCGCGCCCCGGCCGTTTGGTGGTATAGAACGGGTCAAAAATGTTGGGCAGAATCTCTTGTGGAATACCCGGCCCATCATCTTGAAAAACGACTAGAATCGTTCTTTCCCGCTTCTCCAACCGAATGCGCAAGGTACCGCGGTCCCGCGCTTCCCGTATTGCCTGCTCGGAATTAAGGATCAGATTCAGAAACAACAGCATCAGTTGGTTCGCGTCTCCGCTGACCGGAGGAAACGAACCTTCACGCAAGAAATCTACGGTAATGTTGCTCTTGCGCAGCGAGTAGGCATGCAGATGCAACGTTCTCTGGACTAATTCCCCGAGGTCGATGGAGTTCTGGCCAGGTGCCGGTGGCCGGGCAAAGTACATCAAATTTTGCACAATCTCGACCGCCCTTCGGGCCTGCTGTTGCAGAATCTCAAGTTGCTTCCGGGCCGCTTCAGGAACTTCCGAATCCTGCAACAGTTCGCTCATGCCAAGAACACTGGTCAGCGGATTATTCAATTCGTGCGCAAATCCACCGATCATCTGTCCCATGGCGGCAAGCCGTTCGCTCTGGATGATCTGCTGTTCGAGTTTCTTTTCCACCGTAATATCACGAACCGAAACGATCACCCCGCTCACTTTGCTTTGCGCATCAAACAGGGGGCTGGCGGATGCCCGCATGGTTCGCCAGCTTCCGTCTCGATGGCGCGCCCGATATTCGCGGGAGTCGAACAGCTTCTGTCCGGCCATCAGGTCACGTGCCAGTGCCAGCAGTTCCTGAGGATGATCCTCTCCCTCATCCACCTTTTTCCCTTGCAACTCGTCCGGCGTATATCCCAGCAGGTCCCGCACCCGGGAGCTTACAAACTTGTAGCGTTCATCCGGATCGATCACCAGAATCAGATCGGGGAAACTCTCCAGCAGGTACCGTTGAAACTCCTCTTGCCGCCGAAGCGCTTTCTCCATCTCACGCCGCTCGCTGATATCGACCAGCGTGCCTTGATAGCGAACGATCTTTCCGGCCGGGTCCCAGACCGCGCGCGAGGTATCGAGAAACGTGACCAATCTGCCGTCTTTGCGTCGCAGCGTGATCTCTCGCTCTCGCACTCCGCCCTGGTCGTCCGTGCCGCGTCCCAGAACCGGACTCTGATTCGCGTCCCAATTCAAAGCCTTGGGATCGAGAGCGAGGACTTCCTCTCTCCCTTCATACCCCAACATGCGCACCAGTGCGGGGTTGGCGTCGAGCAGCTTGCCTTCCGGCGTGCTGAAGTACACGCCCTCCTGTAGGGTTTCAAAGAGTTCGCTGAATCGCTGCTCCTTCTCTCGCTCCTCGGTGACGTCACGAGCGAGCACACTCACGCCTACGACCTCGTCTGCCTTGACGATTGCGTTCAGGACGCAATCGAAGTACTGCACCCGCTTGCCTGACTTCAGTCGCACTCGCACCGTGCCCGACCATCGGCGTTTTTCCACAAAGCGGGTCAGGCCGTTTTCCACTTCCGCGCGACTGGGCTCTTCAAGAAACTCATCCAGCTTGCATCCCACCAGATCGGAGTAAGCATTCCCCAGCAGTTCGCTCATGCGGCGGTTGACGGTTCGCAACGTTCCGTCGAGCGAGAAGGCGCAAGCGACATCATCGAAGGAATCGATCAGTTCCTTGAAACTGCGCTGGGAACGAGCGATCAGTTGGCCCAATTGATCGAGTTGTTCTTCCGTGGGAGTGCTTTGCCGTTCCTGCAGCTCGCGGACCAGGGCCTTCATTTCCGCGACCCGTTTTCTTCTTCCATACGCGAAGCCGGCGAAAGCGATGGTGACACACAACACGCCGATCGAGAGCAGCCCCAGGTGGTAAGGCAGATTCTGCAGGCGCTCCCACGATTCGGCGGCCAAACCCGTGGCCAGCAGCACCAGGAAAAGCAGGGCCGTCCGCCACAACCAGTTTTCTTCTTTCTCCAGGTTGCTTGGCGTACGGCTGCTTTGTGTACCTCGCTTTTGTTCTTCGGTCATAAGTGAACGCGTGCAGACCATGCCGTGCCGGAAACGGGCGGGCCGGAACCGTAGCTGAATCCTAGTTTACGGGATTAGAGGCAAACAACTAAGAGCTTGTTGGGAAACTTGGTTCACAGCAAACCGGGTAGGCCCGTTGGTCACCCATCACCAGTTCTTGGTGATAACAGCATCGCCGAAGCCATCCAGCAACGGACATTGGATCGGACGTTCTGGGCGTGAGGCTCGTGGAGGACGGGCGTTCCCGCCCGTCGAGAATTGACCCGTCGATGGCGGACGGTATTAGCCGCGAAGCTGCCCAGGAATAGAGCCCACGGTGTAAGCCACGGGACAGGTAGCGGACAATTTGTTAAAGCGAATACCCCCTGCCAAAAACACCTTGACCTTTCGTGTATTCTGACGTACGGTATTACGTTCCGAGGGCGAGGCGCCTGATGTACCCCGGACGAGCCTCCGCAGTTACCCAAAGCCTGATCTAAAAAAGGAGAAACTTTCGGGGCGTGCGGAGCATCATATATCAGTAACCAGGGCTTTCCCGTACAACCTATCTGGAATCAAGTAGTTAGGCGCTTGGCTGGTGCCCGTTCAGGGCGAAGATGGGTGCTCGGCTGGTCTGCTCTTATCAGGAGAAATCATGAAAACTGTTCGTTCTGACCGAGTTTTTGATGCTTTGCATACATTGCGGAACCGTTATATGTTGTGCCAGCTTGCGTCCAAGGCTACGCGTAAGTTTCACAAACCAAACACCCGAATCCAGGAAACCATGAACGAGGTTTTGGACCGGATTGCCAGTTCGGAGCGCCAGACGGTTCTGTCAGAGCCGGAGAACTTTGCCGAAGCACAGCGGCGGGCTGCTTAACCCCAGCCCCGTCCGTCTGCCTCGGATCGTAAGTCTTCCTTAGATTGACCTCCCTTGAAAATCTCCCTTCGTAGGTGAACTCGATAATGACCATTGCAGAACTCAAAGAAAAGAACATTACGGAGCTGACCAAGATCGCCCGATCCTTGGA
>Ga0187817_10000705_pt1 | contig 14990 bp, 14 predicted proteins | sample NC_wetland_sal_i_17_FD_132431 | JGI IMG/M metagenome (GOLD analysis project Ga0187817, IMG submission 132431) | Wetland sediment microbial communities from Neuse River Estuary, North Carolina, USA - SO4_2 | ecosystem: Environmental > Aquatic > Freshwater > Wetlands > Sediment | place: USA...
GCCCAGCGTTATCTCGCGCAACACGGCGGGCGTGTTGGTTGGCGGCCAAACGCGCGAGCGGATGGCCGGTTCTGAAGAGCGGGCAGATGGTGAGATGGTGACATGGGCAGATGGTTCCTTCTACTGCCCATCTGCCTACCTGCCCATCTGCCCATTTGCCTACATCTTGTACGTGAACGGCATCACCAGCACGCGGATCACATCGCCGGCGTTCACCGCGGCGTCGATGGCAATGCCCACCACGTTGATGTATGTGCCGACGGCCTCGCTTACCGCCTTTATCTGGCCTTGCACGTTGGCGATGTTCACATAAGCGCCCCGTGAGATCGCGCCGGACGCCACCACACGCGAGATCCCGAACAGGCGCGTGCGGATGTTGCGCCCCAACCCGCTTGTCGGAATGGTGCCTGTCGGCCAGGCGGTGCCGCTCGTTAACGTGTACACGCCGCCCGAATAATCGGCCATGGCGTCCGGCAGGATGGATTCCTGGGCCACGCCAAGGAACGTCCCGTTGGCCCCGCTCGGCACGTTGCACCCATCGGTGTACACCGTGTTATCCGGCGCCAAGCAGGTGAACTTGCCGATTTCGATGTTGTAATTCAGATGGTAGCTTTGGTCGATCGCAGTGATATCACTCATGAAGCTCTCCTCTCAAGAATCTTGTGATCGGGTGATCGGGAGATCGGGTGATCGGGAGAACAGGCAACTCGAAATTCGAAACTCGCAATTCGAATTGCGGCTCGACTTCCGATATTCGGGTTTCGGTGTTCACCCGATCTCCCGATCACCCGATCTCCCGATCCTGGTCTTTACGTCCCCGCGGTTCCCGAGGGGTTTACCACCGGCCTCCCGGTGGCCATGTTCGCAAGCACCGCGGTTATGGCGGCGGTCACGGCCTGGGTGATTTTTGCCAGGTCGTCATCGCTGATCACCGTGCTGGTTGCCTGCTCTTGCCACTGGTCGGCCGCGGCCAGTTCGGCATGGCGAAGGCCCTGCTGTGCAGCGGCGTGAGCTAGCCCGACCGCGTTGAGCAACGCCAAGTTAGCGGCGTTCTGCGCGTCCGTCAGGATCTTGGTCTGCGCCGCGAGAGCGGTATCAAACATTAGTTTGGTGTTTGCCGGCCAGGCCCCTCCAAGGCAGGCCTCGGGCGGCGCGGACGGCGTGTTTACGGTCCCGTCTGACATAATTTCTTCTCCTTTTCCGCGCGTAAGAGGCGCGGACCTCTAATTCAGCTATCACCCCCGATCTAGTCGGGGGCTTCAGCTATCAGCGGACAGCCCTCAGTTGGCCGCGGTCGGCTTGCTGAAAGCTGAGAGCCGATAGCTGAGAACTATTCTTCTTCCTGCGCCGCCTCAACGGCGGTGACGATCTCTTCCGAGTATTGCCGCCACAGGTCCGGCTTGCGCTTGGTGACCTCAGAGAGCGCTACGCCGACCGAGCACTTGTTCTCCTTGGCATAAGCGTTCACTTCCGCCATCAGAGTTTGTTGTGCGGTGGGCTGCTCGCCACCGCCCGCGTGCCCGTGGCTTCGGAGGTCCACCACCGGCCGGGCCTGCTCCACTAGCGCGCTGAAGCCTGCCGCATCGGAGAGCGCCAGCCTCAGAGCATGGGAGCGGTTTTTCGGCAGCACCTTACCTGCCTTTACTGCCGCCTCAACTTTGCGCTCCGCTTCCTGGGCTTGCAGAATGGTGGAAAACCTCACGCGGCCCGAATCGGCCAGTTTGCCGGCTTCCAGCAGGTCGATTCTGCCATCGTGAATGCTTTCAGAGAGAGCGGAGAATTGGTCCTGCGGGCCCTCCGTTCCGCGCTTCACCATGGCAGCTATTTCGACGAGCGACTTCCCCGGCAGGCCGACTTCACTAGCGAAGAGTTCGGCCAGGTTTTTGCCGTCTTGGCCGTTACCGTCGCCGTTACGGTCCTTGGGCTCCCAACCCTCGGGCCCGTCGGCGATGCCTATCAGCTCCTCACCGTCGAACACTCCAATCTTGCCCTTTTGCTCCGGCGCGAGGCCGTGCTTATCGAGGTGCTCGTCAGTAAGGCACTTCAACTTTAAAGTTTTTGCCATTTCCTTCTCCTTTTGATTTACCGGGCCTGGAACGTGGAGCTGGCCCAAACTCACGAAAGCCCGCATGCTGTCGAGCTCGCACAAGTGGATCTCGGGCATCTCTTCGAGGAAGGGCTTATTCACCAGCGCCACGCTGGTGAGGACGGTCCCTGTGGTTTTCCCTGTCACCTTGTCTTTGGCACCCCACCGGATCGCCGGAGAGATGTAACGATACTCTTTTGCCGCAATTAGCTGCCGCGCGCGATCGGTAGGCTCGAACCAGCCCCAGAGAATGTAGGGGCGAGGCGGCGCCTCTCCCCTACTATCTGCCGATCTGCCCATCTGCCCACTGCCTGCCCGCCCACTGCCGTTTTGGTAGGGCTCCGGGTCGTCCAGTTTCACAATTCTGCCCGCCGACAGCACCGGCCCACCCGTTCCGAAAGGGACTTCCGAGGCATGTTCATAGTCAACGTTGATTTCCCGCGTGGGCTTTTTCGCAAAGTTGTCGCATATGTCGATCAAGTCATCGAGGCCGATCGAAAACTCCTTCTCTGCTCCTTTCCAAGTTCCCGTTACCGCGATGGGAATGCGAATCAGGCCGGAAGCGGGCGGCTCCGCCAGGAGCGCCACAAAACGCGGCGAGCTAGGTGCAGCGGCAGTTAGTGAGGTAGGCAGGTAGGCAGGCAGCCGCCCATCTGCCCATCTGCCCATCTGCCCATCTGCCGCACTGGTGTCCGGCAACTCCATCCCCTCGCTCCGGTACAGCGCCTTCAGCTTTTCTATAGCCGCTTCCTTCCCCGGCCCTTCGTATTTATTGCCGCGGTAGCCCACGTGCAACGCCGCCCAGGCTGCCCCCATCAGATTGTGATTGAGCGGGCCATCCGGAGAATCGCGTACCGGCAGGTGCCCTTTGCCGTCTTCGTCGACTACGAGATACTGTTTCGAGCTCGCTCGATCTGCCATCGGAACCTCCATAAGGCTGAAGAACATGTCAAATGGCAAATAGCAAAATTCAAATGGTTTACAAATTGCCAATGGCAGATTCTGAAATCTTAAACCATTTGCCATTTGACCTTTGCCATTTGACTTCGCACTTTCCCGAAGAAGAGCCGCCCCGATGGATCGGGGTGTTACACGCTGCCTACCTGCCCATCTGCCCACCTGCCCGTCGCTGCTTGCTGACGGCTGATAGCTGAAAGCTGACAGCTATCTGTAAATCACCGAGATGCTCGCCGGTGCAGACGTGCCGTAATTTGAACACGAAAAGGTGAACTCGGTGAGCTGCCCAAATCCCAGCGCCGCCGAGGAGCTCACACTCGAGGTTGTGACGCTGGTCGTCCCGAGCTGCTCGATCAGCGTCCAGGCATTCACGCTATTGCTGGTAACGGTGACCGAAGCTGGCGAACCCAGAGTGAGGAAATTCACTCCGTCGTAGCTCGTCTTGGCCTGCACTGTGCAACTCGAGTAAGTCCCGCTCACCGTGCCGAAGGTCCACGAAATTTGTGCCTCATGCGTGCTCGTTGTTGCTGTGGCCGTGGTGGTCGCATTGGCCCCGGTAATCGAAATCGCCGGTGTATCCACGATCACGCCTGTAGGCCGGGGCTGCACGTTGGCGGCATCGGCCGGCTGCGGCAGATGCGCGCACAGGAATGCGATCAAGCCAAGGAAGACCGCCACCGCGATTATCGTTGGAATCCGTCTGATCATGGCTGGCACCTCCACTCTCCGAAAAACAGGTCAAATGGCAAAGCGCAAAGGGCAAAATTCAAATGGTTTACAAATTGCCAACGGCAAATTTTGAAATCTTAAACCATCTGCCATTTGACCTCTGCCATTTGCCTTCGCTCTTTCCCGAAGAAGAACCGCCCCGATGGATCGGGGCGCTACCCGCTTCGCTCTTCGTTCTTTCCCTCGCGCTACTCCACGATTCGCAGTGTCACGTCCCCCTGGTACTTCTCTCCAATCGAGGAGACTATCTGCACCGAGATCGTGTGCGTTTCTCCCACCACTCCGCCGCAAACCTCGAAGACCACCGCTGTGCCGGAACCGGAAATCGCCGGCGGCGCCGCCGCAATGACCTCCGCAGTGGAGTCCTCTCCGGTCAAGTTGCTTATCGCGGTGACCGCGCTGATGCTCGTGATGGTATTACCGGCGCCTACATCGTTGCTGAAGTCAAGCGAAACGTCGAATTGTTCGAACGGGCATTTATAAACGGTCATAATCGAAAACCGAAAAGCGAAATTCGAAAACCGGGTAGCGCAGCCCCATACCGGATGGTACCGGGGCAGGTCAAATGGCCTGCCTGCGCGAACGCTCCGGGGGGCAGGCAAAGAGCAAATGGCAAAATTCAAATGGTTTGCAATGTGTAAATTTCAAATTGATCAATCTTAAACCACTTGCCATTTGCTCTTTGCCATTTGCCATTTGAATTCGCTCTTCCGCTTTTAATGCGGCGGGATCGTCCCCGTTTTCGTCCGGCCCTTCTCGGCGCCGGCCTTCGTCCTGCCGGGCACGGTGCCGGCATGCCGGGGCAACACAATGATCTGCCCGGAGTGGCTAACGGTTATCACCACTCCGGAAGAAAGCGTCTCAACGTCGTTGCGGCTGAAATTGCCCAGGCGGGCGAGAGCGTCGACAGCCGTGTACATCTCGACCATGACCGCGAAGGCAGTGCGCGCCCGGAACAAGGAATCACTCGCGGCATTTGTCTCCGAGTCGCCGCGGAAAAAGCTCACCAGGCGGCCCAGCGCATCGCTGGCCGCGTTGGTCTCCGCCGCCGCGCGTAAGTAGGCTGCCAGCCGCGCCAGGCCGTCGCTAAAGCTCAGCGCCTCGAGTAGCGTAGCTGTATAGGCGTGGTTGTTTTTCGACCCGGAAAGCAGATCGTTGGCGATATCGCTCTCCGCCGCCGCGCGCAGAAACGTCGCAATGCGCGCCAGCGTGTCGGCGGCTGTGTTTGTTTCGGAGTCACCGCGGCTGAAGGCCACCTGGCGCGCGATCCCGCCATCCGTTGCGCTGTTGGTTTCCGAGTCCCCGCGGCTGAAGCCTGCAACCCGCCCCAGCGAATCGCCGGCGGTGTTCGTCTCTGACTCCGAGCGGCTGGCCGTCAAGGCTCTCGCCAGCGACGTATCGCTTGCCGTAGTGGTTTCCGAGTCGCTGCGAAATGCCGCCAGCACGCGCCCCAGCGCATCGCTCGCTGTGTTGGTTTCAGAATCGCCGCGAGAAGCGGCCAGCAACCTGCCCAGCCCATCGCTGGCGGTATGGGTTTCGCTGGGCGTGGCCGTATAAGAGTTTCCGCCACTACTGCCCGCCGTGCGGATGGCCGCAATCACCCCGTACCAGTCGTCGTTGCCAGTCCAAGTGGCCTGAAGGCTATAAGTCCCGGTGGAAGCTTCCAGCGCGTACTCGTTCAGGTTGCCCGCATAGAACTGGAGCGCCTGCTTGCCGGGCGCAACGGGCGTCATGGACTCGTCGCCGGTGTTGTCCTCAAAGGTGTAGAGCAGCTCATTCGTGTGGTTGGTCGAGGAGGAAAGTGTCAGGGTAGCGGTTTGGTTTTGCACCGAACTAACATCTCCGCCATCCACGTCGAAGGGATTTCCTGAAGTGGCGAGTCCGGTCCACTCCGTAACAGTGATGCTCAAATAGGAGCAGGAACTAGCAGTGCTACAAGTGACGGTGAAGCTCGTCACCCCGGCAGGAATTTGGTCGCACATCCAGATATACTCTTGGAGCTTTTGCGCACCGGAGCTGGTTTCTACGAGCGACCAGGGTGAGCCCGGCGACGAGTAGAAGCATGACTCGGGATTGTTTACGTTATCGCCAATTGAGATAGTGGTGCCGATGCTAGTCTGGCATGTTGCATTGTTAGGCCCACAAGTGTATGAGGACGCGATGATGGCATGCCCTGCGGTCGGACTATAACTTACAGAGTTGGTTGATAGATTCTCAATGTTGCTGCCGTTGCCCGCGCCCCCGATGAGCACTACCCCGAAGTTATGCACGGAAGCGGCCAGAGAATCGCTGGCGGTGTGGCTCTCGCTGGGCGAGGCGGTGTAGTGGGAAACCCCTCCGCAATTGCCAGTGCAAGTTGCCGTAACCGAATCGCTGGCCGTGTGGGTCTCTGTGGGCGAAGCGGTGTAGATGCCGGAGTAGAAGGCCATTACTGCGGTGGAGTATCCATCGCCGCTAGTGTTGTCGGTGAAGTCCACGGCTGGTGAGCCACTGGAACTCAGGATGTATTCAGCATCCGAGCCATAGCTTGAGTCAATGCCTCCTGCTGCTCCCGTCCAGCCTCCCAGGGTGGCCCCTGCGGCTGGGGCCGTGATGTTGTTCGACGGATTGCCAACGCTGTAAAGCAGTTCGCCGGAGTGCGCGGGCGTAACGGAGGGCAGGTTGATGGTGTAAGGCGTATTTGTGGTCGCAGTGCCCCCCGCCTTCACGGCGTCTTTGTCGTAGACCGCCGAGTCACTGTTGTGAAATTCGTCTGCCCAGCCCGCTGCATAAGCGCCGTTCGTCCAGGTCACGTTGATGGTCTTGGTGGCATTCGACGGCGCAAGGAGCAGATAAGCAACTAGGGTTAGTTGCGTGCCGTTAACCGCAGAGTCGGGCGTCAGTTGGTAAGCATTGTTATTCGAGTCTTTGATCGAAATGCTGCTCGGCAGCGCCGAAGGGCCGTACATAGCCAGCCCCACGGCGACCAGATTGCCTTGCGTAGGATTGGCGCCCAGGGTAATCGTCATTGAGGTGGCCGTACCGTCGCCCGCCGTGTCGCGCCCGTGCGCGCCCTGGATGTGCGTCCAGGCCGCTTGTGCTGGCAACGCTGCCAGCAGCAGGGCCAAAACAAGGAAAATGGAAAATCGAAAATAGAAACTGGCCAGTTTCCAGTTTCCAGTTTCCAGTTTCTCCTTCCCTGGGCGCGCGAGTTGGAGAAAGCGTTTCATCAGAAGTTGATCGTCCACGTCACCGCCAGGGTGTCCCCGGAGGCCATCGAAACTTGTGTAAAAGTATTTTCGAAGCAAAGCGTCCCGGAACTCGAAGCATTCAGCAGGCCCGCCTTTTGCGCGCTTTGCGAGCCCGTCGCCGTGAACGTGTAGCTTATGGTGTAGCTGGTGGCGTTGGCCGTATGCGAGGCAGTGCCGTTAGCCCGCGCCAGACCATTCGTGGTGATTTCGCTGGCCACCGCTGTGTCCGTTGCCGCGGGCGCGCCGGAATCGTTTGACAGCGCAATGTAGGTACACACCGCCGCGGTTGTTCCTGCCATCTGCCCGTACTGCCAGTTAATCCCCGCGTTCGTCCGCAGATTGTGGACAGTCTTGTCGAAAAAGATCGTGCCATCGCGATGTCGCGCCACGATGTGGACCATGTTGGGCACGCGCATCTGCGGCTTCTCGACCAGCGCCCGATGCCGCCGCACCGACAGGCCCAAGGTCTCGCCCGTCGAGCCCGGCTCCGCCATCTGCCCCGGCGCGCGAGACTTGAAACTAGAAACTGGAAACTGGAAACTGGGCCGTTTTCCGTTTTCAAGTTTCCATTTTCCGTTTTCCGCCGCAGTCGGCGCGCCCATGGCATACGCCTGTTTGCCGAACAGGTCCTCGCCCATTTCGTTGAGGAATTCCGCCAAGCTCATCCCCTGGCTGAAATCCGCGTAACGATAAGTCGTGCCCGCCGGCGTGGTGATCTTCACCTCCGTCTGTGTGCCGCCCGGCGCAAGCCCCGGGTGCGTTACCTGCGTGGGGTCACCTTTGGCCAAAAAACCGGACACTCCGTGGTGCGCGACCATCGAGCCTGCCACCATGCCGAGACAAAGGAGCAACAAACCGCGACGTGCTAAAGTGATTTTTTTCTCCATGATTCAGATCCTCCAAGCTTGGCGCGTCAAGCGCCGGCGCGAAACTCGCCTATCAGTAGTCAAACTTGCGCCCCCGCATCCGGTCCGGCGGCCGTGTCACTTTGCACGACTTCCTCAATGCGTTCCTGGACAGGTGCGTAGCGGGCGCGCGGGGCTTTCGATTTGAGCGGCAAACCGCACTTTTTCCGAATCCAATTTTCCGTGTCATTGTCCGGCTGAAGCAGGTCCACGTCGAACTTGCCCACGTCCTTGGCCACCTCGAGCAGCTCGAGAGGATTAACCACGATGATGTTCGAGGTCACGAGGCGCGGATAGGGAAGTGACGGGTGACGAGCAACAAGTGACGAGCCGGATTTGGAGTTTCGATTTTCGAGTTTCGAATTTCGATTCTCGCTGCTCTTGACTCTCGACTCTTGACTCTCGACTCCGTAGTTGTAATCCACCAGCCGCTTGATCGACGTGTTGGAAATGGTCTCATCAATCTTGCGGGAGAGCGCTTCCAGCGAGAGATAGAAGAAATCGCGCATCGACCCGCCCAGAGCGCGGGAGCCGGTCTGAGTGGTTCCCAGAGTGAGAAAGTTAGCCAACACCGAGCGCATGATCATTTCGCTGTGGTGCTGAATGGAAGCCTGCGGGTCTCGGACGCGGCCGGAAATTCCCGTCAAGGCAAATTCCCAACCGTTGGGCAATGAAAGCCCGGTGCTCTCGTGCGCGGCGAGCATTTGCACCCAATTCTGCGCCGCCTTACGGTCCTCGGCGGAAACGTTGGGGCCCTGCTTGATCGTCGGCACGCCCAGGCCATTCCGCTCGATCGAGATGGCGTCGATGCGGTAGATCTGGCTCTTCATGTACCAGTGCTGATAGGCTGCCCGCAATACGGAGCGCCCGTAGAAATATGCCCCTTCCATATCGTTCACGAAGTAGGCGAGCTTCTCGGCCGGCACCAGCACGTTAACGAAGTTGTTGCCGCGGTACCCATACTGCTCCAGGAAGAGCAGCGTTTCGCCGTCTTCATCGACGTGATAACGATAGAACGTGTAGGGCAAGCGTGGCGCGAGCTTGCGCAAGCGGACCTTGTCGCCGTCGATATGCCATAAATCCTCGTGTGCGGCGCAGCCAAAATCCAAGCAGAGGAGCGCATTCTCTTTCACAGTCTCGAAGTTCTGCGTTACCCAGCAGCCCGTGCTGGTGGGCGATTCGAGCCCGCCCATAAGGTTTTCCCGGACTGCATCGGCAATCTCTTTTGCCAGGCCAAATCCCGGCTCGTTTTCCTTCAGGCCGGGGACGATCTGATAGTCAGCCGCCCGGATGGGCAGCTTGCAGGCCAGCAACGCCGCTTTCACGTCCGCATCCGAACGCCGCATCTTTTCGTAAATCAGGAAAGCGCTGCGGCCTTCCAGGACAGGGTTGTACTCACCCAGGTCACGGATGAATCCCGCAAAGTTCGCTGTTCCCACCGCCCCGCGGAGGGACGTATCAACGGCAGATGGTGAGGTAGGCAGATGGGCAGATGGCCCGCCACCTGCCGACCTGCCTACCTGCCCATCTGCCGGTACTTGTGGTTCCGGTACCGCCCCGCCGTCAGGCTCTGCTCCCGGATTCAGCCCAACATCGTTCCCAATTGGGCCGCCTGGGAACAGGCGAACCATCGGGTAGCTCGCCCCCGGTGTGATCACTTGCCGGATTGTTTCAAGAAAAGACATAACGGAAAAATCTTAAGAGCGAATTCAAATGGCAAATGGCAAATGGCAAAATTCAAATGGTTTGCGATTGCTCATTGGACAAATCTCAAATGAAAAACCATTTGCCTTGTCCTTGCTTTTGCCATTTGCGATTTGCCATTTGACTTGCTCTTCCTCGCTCTTCCGACCGAAGGTTCGTGGCTACGCCTAGAACTCAGCCGGCAGCGCAGAGGGCATCCACACCGCCGCGCGTGGCGTTCCCACAATCACCCCGTCGCTCAGATGGGAGATAGGCCTCTCGGCTGCAAGATCGGCGAGGGCTTTCGCCCAAAACTCATCCGCGTGGCCGAAGTCGGTGCGTTCAGCATCGAAGCGGGTATTGCCCGCCAGGGTAGTCAACTTCTTCACCGCGCCAAATGCGCGAGCGATTTCCGGAGCGTCCGGAATAAGATCCAACTGCTGTTCCATGCGTCGCTTGACGCGGTAAGCCATGTCTTCTTTCACCGCGGCGGTGAAGACCACAGGCTCCACGCGCGGCCCGAATTCGCGCTCTAAGGATTCGGCCAGCGGCGCCCCCATGCCTGTCGAGTCAATGCAGGCGCGGCGCACCAGAGGGCGTCCGTCCGGGCCGGGCAAGGAGAGCAGTTCGCGGGCAAATGCCAGTTGCTCCGCGAAGGGGGTGTTGGACAAGGTTCGGACCATGCGAGCCACGCCCACGCGTGAAGGGCCCGACGCTGCCCCACCCCCCGCCCCTCCCCAGCCAGGGAGGGCCGTTTGTTCGCCTGACCCCTCGCACCTGACACCTGACACCCGTACTTCGTCGAGCCAGAAAACCGTGCGGTCGTGGTGCCGGCCGATATCGACCCCCAAGTAGAACTCCCTCTCAGGTTGGGCCTGTTCGCGACCCGTCGCCCGAAGGCTTTGGGCCGCAGGGCGAACCGCCTCTACGGCGCCCTGGCAGGCAACAAGGCCCGCTCCTACAGGTTCCAAAGCGAGGTGGGGCGCCGAGGCCAGGAACTGGGGAGGGCAGTCCTTCGCGGCCTCGGCGCTGGCGCACAGGGCGACAAGTGCGGGCGGGATAAAATTCTCCGCAGTGGAGATGAACTGGCAGCAATACTCGTGTTGCCAGGCAGTTTCGTCGTCACAACCCGCGCGGAGAAGTTGCATGTCGATTCTGAGCCCTTGGCGGATTGCTTCGTAGATGTCGCAGCGGTGGCCGGACCAGGAAGGGGTTGGGGGCTGGGGACTAGGGGCTGGGGTATTCAGATTCCCTAGCCCCCAGTCCCTAGCTCCTAGCCCCTCGTCAGCCAGCCCCGCCGCTTTCGCAATCTCGTAGAACTTTCCCTGCTGCCCGTTAGGTGTCGAGATCACCTCGAGGCAATACCCACGCGTGATGGTAGGGAATAGGGCGGTGTAGATTTTGTCGGCGTCCGCGTGGAAAGCAAATTCGTCTAACGTGACGTTGCCCGAGTATCCGCGAGCAGTGTCGGGATTGGCGGGAAGCCCGTAAATCACGGAACCGTTCGAGAACCGGACCTCCAATTGCTTGATCAGAGTGCCTTCGAAAAAGGTGGACTCGCAAGCCCGAGCCAAAATCCCGCAGGACTGAACGTGTTCCTGGACCTTTTCCATCAGCAGACGCGACTGCCGTTCACCCTTGGAAAGGAAAACCCAAGTAGTCTTTCGCTTCAGGCATTGCAGGAGAGCCCGGATGGAAGCGGCAAAGGAATAGCCAATCTGGCGAGCCTTCACCACGACTTTTAGTGGTGAATCATCTTCAACCCAGTGCCGCTGGTAGGGAAGCAATTGCAGGGCGGGACTCAACCCCTCTGTCATTCTGAGCCCCCTACTTTTTGTGGGCGAAGAATCTCTGCAGTTGCTTTGAGTTTGGGCGACAGCTCCCTGCAACTCCGCCGCCTGACTTGCGGAAAGGCTCTGCCTGTCCGAGTGGCCGGCGACTCGAAAATCCTCTTCCGCGCAGGCTGGGAGGCTCAGCCTCCCAGCCTGCGCGGAAGAGGACGAGGAAGAATCCAGCTCGGGCCGGAAAGCCGGAGGCTTTCCGCAAGGCGGGGCGGCAGAGCCGCGCGGAATCTCCACGTCCGCGCAAGTTTCCGCCGTGGCCTGTCGGCCATCGCCGGCAGAGCCGCGCGGAATCCCGGCGGCGCCGCAAGTTTCCGACGGCAACTCTCGCCTCTGGTCTCTCGCCTTTCGACCACCTCGCGAATTGTTACCCTTTCGCGGACGCATGGGCGCTTTCCTCATCAAACAATGGTTGACAAGCTAGTCCGTAAAGCTGCTGAATCTTTTGGAGCATTTCCGGCCCCATCGGCTCACCCGCGCGGTGCCCCTTGGCTTCCTGCTGCAACTTCTGGATTTCTTCCTTGAGCTTTTCCTGCGTGAGCAGGACCATGTGCGTCCGGGCGTGGGAGTATTTCAGCTCCTGCTGGGCCTTTTGCTTCTGCATGACCAGGATCCTGCGCTTAAGAGACAGGTTCTCGCTCTCCATGCGAACGCGCTCGGCATCCTTCGGGGTAATCTGCGAGCTGTCTCGACGCACTTTTAAGTAGCCGGTCAGGAACGTGGCTCTGGCCAGCCGGGCCTCTGCGGATTTGGGGTCTTTGCCTATGCTCGCCAGGAGCGCTTCGCCGTTTTCAATCAGGCGATGTACTCGTTTGGTTTGTATTTCCCGGTGTCCCTGGAAATAGTTCTGGACGGCGTTGAGCGTCGTGCCGTCTTTTCCCCGATCGTTGACCGCCTCGACGACGTCCTCGAACGTCGAGCCCTCAACAAGCATCTTGTCCACCAGATCTTTCAAATCCCGATCGAGATCCTCGACGTTGTTAAGGAACTTTCTTCCACCTGCCGTCACGCACTTTTCCGGACCAGCGGACCCTTCCACCGGCTGTGGCGTGGAGGAAGGGGAAGAGGGGCAGGAGCCCTTCTTCGGGCGGCTTTGCGGCGAAATCCCTCCCGATACCGTACGGGACTCGTGCTCGCCGTTTTGAGCGTTTTGTTTAGGCTGACGCTTATTCATTGCCGGGGCTCCACGTAGATGCCTTCGTCCGCAGGAAGGCGGCCATCGAAATAGTCGATGCCCTGGGCGGTAATTTTCACCAGGGGGATTTCGCGCCGCGACCGGGGGCCGCGCACGCGCTCGACGGCTACCAGCCCTTTTTCTGCCAGGTAGGCGATGTGGAAATTCAATTCCTGCAAGGGCACAGGGTAGCCAATGATGTCCAGTTCACCCTGAAGAAGCGGTAAGGTGGCTGCTTGCGGATAGATAAGGCCCAGGTAGTAGATGATCTTGCCGCGGATAATTTCCTTATGACGAACGCTGGCGGCCATAATTGATTAACTCCTCAGAGCGTAATGACTGCCTCAGAACTCCTCGCAGACAATAAACGTGCCCGCCCTTTTGCCCTCCGTATGTAAACTCACCCCTCTCCCCCTTGGGGGAGAGGGTGACCCGTGACAGCGTTCTCACCAGCTGTCGCGGGCCGGGTGAGGGGGGCCTCGTGTAAACTCACCCCTCTCCCCCTTGGGGACGAGTCGTCTCCGACAGCCCGCGCGTCGATTTGAGTCCTGGCGAGTGGGGTTCGCGGCCTAGGTCGGGGGAGGAGGCGCTCCGGGCCGAGAATCCCGCTGTAGCGCGGAGCGCGCAGAATTCCTCGCTGCGGCAGCGGAGGCCGTTCATGTCGTGGTGCAGGGCTTTGAGGGCGATAAGGATTTCTTGGTGCTCGAAACTCTCCTGCGACTCATGATGCTCGACCGAATTGGCGAGGCGCGAAAGCGCGTCGGCCTGCCCGCTCTGAGCCCCCAGGAACTTTTCGATGTATTGCCGCACCAGGCCGTAGGCTCCCTCCATTTGCTGCCGCTTCACGTCCATGGACTTGTCAATCCAGTACTGCGCCAAACGCAGAAAACCGTAGCCAAAGGCGATGAGAACCAGAACGCCAGGGCCCCACCAGAGCGCCAAGTGTTGAATGTCCAGAGGGTTCACCGTACAAGCACCCCCGCTACGAATCCGCCCGCAAAGATCTCAACGGCGTGCAAAAGGCGTGTCCGCCACGTGCCGCGGGCAGCCTTGAGTTCGGCCCGGTGCGCCTCCGCGCTCCGCGCCAGAATCTGATCCTTGTCAGCCAGCGCCGCATTGAGCTTGGAGATCGTGTCCGCTTGTTGCTGCTGGAGAGTGGAATCGAGCTTCGCTTGCCGCTCGCAGTTCGAGACCTGTTGCCCCATAACCTGGGCCTGCTGGCGGCAGGAATCAAGCTCAATTAAGGCGGTTTCAACTTTCCGCACACCCTGGTCGGAGAGCACCATCGCGCCCGATCCCTGGCCGCTTACGCCCGACCCGGAATTATTCTGTCCGTCTCCCCCCGGGTATTCCTTTCCCTCTCCCCCGGGATTGCTCTGCCCTTCTCCCCCCGGGTAGTGCTTTCCCTCTCCCCCTTGGGGGAGAGGGTGGCCCGCGGCGGCGTTTTCACCAGCCGGCGCGGGTCGGGCGAGGGGGTTGAGAGGTAGCTGCCCCGTCCACTGTTCGCTCTTGCCTGTTCCCTGTTCCCTATTCCCTGTCACCTGCTCTTGAAGACGAGAGGCCACCCGGTTCGCCACCTCCGCGGTGGGAAGGGTGGCCACCTCGTTGATGCGCGTGAGCTCCTGTTTGCGGAGTGACTCCAGACTTTGACGCAATCCTTCGGCCTCGCGCGCGAGCTGTTGCCGCTGCGCCTCGAGTTCACGAGCAACCTGGGTACTCTGCTTGGCATCCCGAAGAGCGCCGGCGACCTGCTGTTGCAGACTAGCGATTTCCTCGCCAGTTTGCTTCTTCACCTGCTTGGCCTCTATCACCTCACGCCGCCGGGCTTGGTGCTCGCAAGACCAGGCACAGAACATGATGACCACACCAGCCAGAGCCGCGGCAGGCAATCCCGGAGCGATCCGCAAAAGCCCCCGCGCCACCTTGAGGCTCGCCAGCTTGCGGCCCAAGGCGCCAATCCTGCTCAGCCCGGTTGGCAGCGACGGCGGGTGATGGGTTGCCATTACTTGCTCCCCAAGAGGTGTTGCAGCGTTTCGTTTGCTTTGCCCAACCCATAGAGCGCCGCAATGAACAGAGTGAGCCCTTCCAGGCTGGGAAGGACGTGGGTGCGGAAGACGAGGTAGGTGATCCAACCACACGCAAAACCCAGCGCGATAAATGCTCCGAGGCGGCTGAAGCTAGCCTCGCCTGATTCGGAAAAAAGCTGTTGGAGGAATTTTTTCATGACTCCCTCTTCTTGAATTTGGAACCTTGAATCTTGAATCTTCAATTGCGGCTCTGCTGCGCTCTGCTACCGTTCGTAATTTGCTTCGCGGCCCTCAATGATTCCTGCGTTACGAGTAGTTCCAGTTGCTTCTGCTTGAATCTGGAATCTTGAATCTCCAA
>Ga0187817_10000706_pt1 | contig 14982 bp, 14 predicted proteins | sample NC_wetland_sal_i_17_FD_132431 | JGI IMG/M metagenome (GOLD analysis project Ga0187817, IMG submission 132431) | Wetland sediment microbial communities from Neuse River Estuary, North Carolina, USA - SO4_2 | ecosystem: Environmental > Aquatic > Freshwater > Wetlands > Sediment | place: USA...
CGCGATGGCCCAGGCGATGGAGCGCTTATTGGCGACTCCGAAGACGACGACGTTGCGTCCTTCAAGGCTGGATGACATGGATGTCTCCTGAGGAAGAAAAAGAATACCAGAACCCTGATTTCACCACAGAGTCACAGAGACACAGAGAAATCTCGGATCGTGTGAAAGCCCCAATGTTCTTCTCTGTGACTCTGTCTCTGTGGTAATTGAACTATTCCGGTTCGCTAAATTCCGCGACCGGCGTCGTTGCTGCCGCAATCGGCCAGGTCGCGCTGACAAAGGCGGAGGCATAGACCAGGCCGATAATGGCGAAACCGGCGATCAGGTTAGCCTGGGCCACAGCGCCCACGAGCAGCGCCAGCACAATTTGCAGAGCGGTGCCAGCGAAGTAGAAGGTGTTCTGCACCCGTCCCATGAAATGCTGCGGCACCTGTTCCATGATGCTGGTATTCATGGCGACGCTGCTGATGCCGCGAGCTGATCCCATTACGCCGTAGCAGAACACGGCGATGGCAAGCATGGGCGAGAGCGGCGCGAGGCTCATGCAGATGGCGAGAAATCCCATGGAGATCGCGATGGAGCGGCGGGCGCCTAATGTCGCGATGAACCAGGGCGCATACAGGGCGCTAAGAAAGGCTCCCACGCCCCAGCCGCCATTGAACCAGCCGTAGCCGACGGCGCCGGCGTGGAACACGCGATCGCTGAGCGGGGCAGTGACTACGACGCCGGTCATCATGGCGCCGAGAAACAGCGCCCAGCTGATTCCGAGCATTACCAGATTGCGATTGCCGCGAAGGAAATGGAAACCCTCGCGCATTTCGCGGACGAAGCGTTCGAGCGCGGTTTCCGCAGCGAGGAGGTCGGCGCGCAGTTCGGCGGGGCGGGGCACCACGTGGCGTCCTTTGCGGACGGCGAAGTAGCAGAGGAACGAAACCAGATAAGTAGCGCAATCGATGAGCAAGATTCCACCCAAGCCGATGCGGTTGTAAACGAATCCGACAATGGCTCCGGCGATCAGCCAGCCTCCCTGAATGCCCGCCAGCAAGAAGGTGTTGGCGTGGATGAACTCTTCGCCCGGAGTTAATTCCTGAATCAGCGCGGTGATGGTGGGCCAGAACATCCAGAAACCCGCCGCCACCAGGGTATTCATGGCGTAGAGTTCCCAGACTTTTGCTTTGCCGGCGAAAGCAAGAAGAGAAACGGCAAGGATGATCATGGCGCGGACGGCGTCGAGCCACATGACCAGGCGGCGGCGATCTTCGCGATCGATGAGGACACCGGTGAAGGGCAGCATCAGCATGGCGGGGAGGGTTTGCAGGACGGCAAACATCCCCAGAGCCATTTCCGAATGGGTGGCCTGCAGAATGTACCAGGCGACGGCGGCGGCGTTCATGCCGCTGCCCAGCATGGAAATCATATTAGCGGCGAAGATGTAACGCATGCCGCGCTTCTGCAAAAGGGACCGCATACTCCACTTTAAATGATGGGGGAAGTCTCGGCCAGCCTGCACATTACGGCAATGTTTTGTGAAGAGGCCAGCGAATCTGCACCGTGCGGGATTCCCAGAATAGATAAACGATGAGGAGAATCATTTCGGGCTCGATGGGGTGTTTGTAGCGCGGGAATGGATTCACCAGGTAGTACGGGAGCGGGTAGAGGAGCAGGAAGCAGGCGAGCAGCAATCCGCCGCGCTTGTGGTTGCGGAGAGTCAGGCATAATCCTGCGAAGGCAAAGAACGCGCCCAGGAAGAAATTGGTGTGACGGGAGATTTGCAAGTCGTATCCGTTGAGGATCGTTGCCTGAGGAGGAGCAATCCAGAAGTAGGCGGCGCGTTGCAGCGTGAAGAGAAGGAACTGGCCGGGATGTTCGCGGATAAACTGCTCGACCTCTTTGCGTTTCTGTTCCATGAAGCGGATTTCGCCGAGTTCCTGGAAGTTGCGCATGGCTTCGGGATCATTGCCGGGATGCTCGTTGCGGGCCCACAGACCGGAGGATTGATCGTTGTTGGCCTCGTGCATCTCGAGTGGCAGGTTGTCACGAATGAATACTAACTTGCCGAAGACCTCGTAGTTGCGCACCAGCCAGGGGCTGATTACGACCGCAGAGGCGAGGATGCAGAGGGCTGCCCCGACGAACTGCTGGCGACGGCGAGGCAGATGGTACAGGATGAACAGGAGACAGAAAGGCATCATACTCACGACCGCCGTATTGGTCAGCATTATGACGCCCCAGAGCGCGCCGAAGACGATCCATTTTCCGAGACGGGGAGGCGCGTCCACCATGCGAAGCGTGAGTAGCAGCGCCAGGCTTAAGAGAAATGCGGTTAGGCTAGTCTCCCAGACAACTCGCACCGGCCAATAGATGGCGTAGGGGAAAACGGCCCATGTCCAGGCGGCGGCGCGGGCGACGGCGGCGCCATACACTCTTTCTGCGATGCGGTAGAGGGTGAGGCAGGTCAGGGCGGCAAAGATGCTGTTGAAAGTCAGAATGACCCAGGCAGAAGCTGCACTATAAACTCCGAAAAGTTTGAAGACTCCCGCCAGAATGTAGGGATAAAGCGGCGGCGCCCAGGCGCTGGGACCGCTGGGCAGGTCGGTGGGAGAGCTGAATCCGTGGCCGGTGGCGATGGAGCGGGCGAGGCGTCCCATTTCCCATCCGAACTGAAAATGATCGCGGCGGGGCGTGATGTGGTAAGTGTGGCCGATGGTGATGACCGCGAAGCGCAGCAGGAAGGCGACGAGTACGATGAAGAGGATGGAGTGGTGAAGCGGTGGCCGGTTGACGGCGACCGTGTGCGAGTCTTCGGCGCTGCGATCAGGCATTGCGTCAGAGTACCGCATTGCCGGTGTGTCCCGATAGGCCGCGAGACGGGCGGGGACGCCCGTCGCTCCATCGGCTAGCGTTGGGCATCGCGGTCGCCCTTGCAAGTATCTTGATTCGGAGCTACGATTCCCGCGCAAGCATGGAGGGCCCTATGAAGCGCACTTGCCGGCGTCTGCTGCTGACTCTTCTTCCTGTTCTGACTGTTCTTTTTCTTGCGGTTCTTTCGCACGCCCAACTCGACAAGATCGTGATCGCCGCGGGTACGCCCGAGGATCAGGCGCTCACAGCAATCTCAAACGAACCAGACCCGCAGAAGAAGCTGGCGATGTATGAAGATTTTGTACAGAAATTTTCGGCCAACCCAGCGGCTGTGGCATACGGCAACTGGCAGATCTCGCAGGCGTACCAAACGGCGGGGGATCTGCAGAAGGCGCTGGATTACGGAGATAAGGCCCTGGTGGGTTCTCCTCGAAACCTGGATATTCTGGTTTCGCAAACCAGCATCGCGCAGCAACTAAAGAATGACGCCAAGACGATTGAGTATTCGGCCAAGGGCGGCGAGCTATACAACGCGCTTGCGAAGCAAGCCAAGCCCGAGGGAATGAGTGACCAGGAATTTGCCAACCGGGTCTCCGAAGACAAGAACGGAGCTAAGAGCTCCTATGAGTTTTTGGAAGCTGCGGCGTTCAATGCCATTGCTGAGGAGCCGAATGCCAAGAAGAGGATGGAATACATCGAGAGCTACACGCCGGCATTTCCGGATTCGCGATTTCAGGAGCAAATTACGACGTACGCCATGATGTCGCTGTCAGAATTGAAAGACACGGCGCGGTTGATCGCGTACGCGGAGAAGACGCTGGCGACGAATCCAAACAGCCTGACGACGCTTCTGCTCTTGGCCGGCACCTACGCTGACGATTCCAAAGCGGGTAGCGCGGCGAAGGCGGCCAACTACGCGCAAAAGGCAATCGACGTGGCGAAAGCCGATGCGCCGGACGCAGATCACGCCCGCAAAGTATCCGCCGGAGCGGCCTATTCGATTTTGGGCTACGCCGCGATGAAGCAGGATAAAACGCTGGCGGCGATTCCCGACTTGAAGTCGGCGTGCGTATTACTCAGAGGGCAAGACGAGCAGCAATATGCGATTGCCGCCTATCGCCTGGGGTTTGCCTACGCTAAGTTGAGCAAGCTGACGGAAGCACGGGAGATCTTAACCGACGCGGTTAAGATTTCCGGGCCGGCACAGGCGATGACACAGGATCTGTTGACCAAGGTGAATGCAGCGCGGGCAAAGGGGAAGTAACAAAACCGCCACGGATTCGCACAGATATTCGCCGAGCTCTGTTAGTGACCCACCAGTTCGGTGGTAAGCAGATTCGCTTTATGGGCGAGATTATAGGCGCGCTGTGGATCTCCGTTGTCAGCAGCCTTGCGGGCTTGGCTCACGTAGTTCTTGATTTGCGTCAGGGTGTCCTGCTGGGCCGGAGTGAGTGTACGCCCTGAGAGCTTTTTCAAATTCGCATCCGTGGTAGCAAGCAGTTGATTGGTATTCTGCAACGCTTTCGATGCCTGCCTGCCGGGCACGCCGGGAGCGATCTGCACCGTCGGTTCAGTTGTGCTGCCGTTATGCACGACTTTTTTCTTGGGCGCAGTTCCAGATGCTTTGCCGGTTCCGGTGGTCGGTTTCGTATCTGTGTTGGGAGTCGCGAGGTTGCAATCTTTGTTGCCCGCCGTACTGGGCGGGGAGGTTTCCGTGCAAGGGGACGCAGGTGCCTGTTTCGGTGAAGCGGATTGATCAGGACTCGGTGGCTGCGCCGATTGAGAGTCGGATTGCGTCGTCACGGAGGTCGGTGCCGTGGGAGTGTCTTGGGTTTTCTCCTGCTGCGGCGAACCGGGCGTAGCCTGCGCACCGGGAATGAGACTGGGCGAATGAGCGCCCGTAGGGAAAGCCAATAGCGCCCATGCGACGAAGATGGCGGCGAGAGGCATACGTGATGAATTCTATTCCCGAGCGGGCAGCTTCGCTATGAAGGGGTCAAATCGCCTTCGCAAGAATTACGGTAGCGTCGTCGCGCAGGTTCGCGCCGTTGGTAAATGAGCGGACGTCTTCGAGGATACTCTCGACGGAGGCGTCGGACCGCAGCGCATGTTTTTCCAGGCGCGCGCGGCCGTATTGTTCGTCAGCTTGATTCTCGGCCTCAGTAATTCCGTCGGTGTAGAACACCAGGCGCGACTGCGTCGCGAGTTGAACTGTGACTTCCGAGAAGTAGCCAGAACCTAGCCCAAGGGGCATTCCGCTGTCAGTATCGAGAAAACGCGCGACGCCATCCTCCACCAGCAAGGGCGGCAAGTGTCCCGCGTTGGCGAAGGTCAGGGCGCGCTTGACGGGGTCGAGCACGGCGTAGATGAGGGTAACGAACCTGCCGGAAGGGAAGCCATCCAGCATGAGCTGGTTCAACTTGGCCAGCACTTCACCTGGAGTGCAGGCCGCTTCGGCCAGAGAGCGTAACATGCCGCGGGTAGCCGACATGAGCAGGGCAGCGGCCATGCCTTTCCCCGAGACGTCTGCCAACACCAATCCCCAGCGTCCGTCGTCCAAAGGGATGAAGTCATACCAGTCGCCGCCTACGGCTCCTGCCGGAATGGAAAGCCCTGAGACCGCGAAGCCAGGAATGTAGGGAAAACACTTGGGCAGCAGAGCCTCCTGAATAAGGCGCGCTTCCTGTTGCTCCCGGCTCATCTCCTCCCGCCCACGTTGTTCGCTCTGGAAACGGCGGGCGTTGTGCACGGCTACAGCAACATGACTGCACAGCGCCTGCAGCAGTCTGAGCTGCTCGGAGGGAAAGGCATCCAGTTCAGGATGCGAAGCGGTAAACACGCCCACCAGTTTCCCCTCGACGTGCAGAGGAATCGCCACCTCTGAGAGCGTGGACGCTTCGCAGCCGATGTAATACGGATCTTTACGCACGTCGGGAGCGTAGCGCATCTGCCCGGTGCCGGCCACGTAACCAACCATGCCTTCCTTGCCGATCTTTAAGCTGTGGCCTTTGCCGTGAAGGGCGCAGTCGGTACAACCGTGTGCGTGGCTCAACACCAGTTGCCCGCGCTGTTCATCGTGCAGGTAGACATCAGCATCGAGGCAGCCGAAGGAGAGCGCTACATCGTTCACTACTTTGTCTATGAGCTGGTCCAGATCGAGGATGGAAGTGATCTTCTGCGCGGCTTTTTGCAGCTTCAGCAGGTCTTCGATCTGTACCTGCTCAAAAGGCGGTTGGCGCGTGCCAATGTAATCGGGTGTGGTGACTCTGGGGCTAGTTGCCATGACGTTCGCCTCCGTGGTCCCAAGTGCAAGTGAGGAAAGGTACTTACGCTTGCCAGATAGGATGCCTGGAGGCGGGTTGGCGATTCATTTTTCGGGGTGATTTTGCTACGGTTATTTTCACCACAGAGACACAGAGTCACAGAGAAAAGCAGCAAGTCACAAAACCTATCTGGTGGACCTCGCTTCAGTGCTGACTGTTTCGAGTTTTCTTATACCTTTTTTGCCTTGCTCTGCTCTGTGACTCTGTGGTGAATGGGTTTCTGAAGCCATTTGGAGCTTTACTTCAGAGATGCCATATCGATGACGAAGCGGTACTTGACGTCCCCTTTGAGCAGGCGCTCGTAAGCCTGGTTGATCTGCTGAATTTTGATCAGCTCGATGTCGGCGGTGATGCCGTGATCGGCGCAGAAATCGAGCATCTCCTGGGTTTCTTGAATGCCGCCGATGCCTGAGCCGGCCAAGCGGTGACGTCCCATAATCAGGTTAAACGCCGCGACCGGCAGCGGATTGGGTGGCGCTCCGACTAATACCAGTGTGCCATCGCGTTTTAGCAAAGCCAGATACTGATTCAGATCGTGCTCGGCCGAAACTGCGTCGAGTATAAAGTGGAAGCTTGTGGCATGCTTGAGCATGTCGTCGGCATTTTTCGAAACGACGACTTCATCAGCCCCGAGCCGCTTCCCGTCGGCGATTTTGTTGGGAGATGTAGTGAAGAGAACGACGTGAGCGCCCAAAGCGTGAGCGATTTTCACGCCCATGTGGCCGAGGCCGCCCAATCCGACGATGCCAACCTTCTGCCCCTTACCAACCTTCCAGTGATGCAGCGGCGAATACGTGGTGATTCCTGCACAGAGCAACGGCGCGGTACCGGCGAGGTCTGCCTTGTCGGAAACTTTAAGCACGAACGCTTCGTCCACGACGATGCTGTCGGAATAGCCGCCATAAGTGACTCCGCCGAGCACCTTATCTTCGCTGTTGTAGGTGAAAGTGGGAATCTTTTCGCAGTATTGTTCGAGGCCCGCGCGGCAGTTTTCGCATACGCGGTCCGAATCCACCAGGCAGCCGACGGCGGCGAGATCGCCCTCCTTGAATTTCTTTACTGCTTTGCCGGCGCGAACAACTCTTCCGACAATTTCGTGACCCGGAACGCACGGGTAAACCGTGGGCAACGCCTCATGCCATTCATCTCGGACCTGGTGAAGGTCGGAGTGGCAGACTCCACAGTAGAGAATTTCAATCTGCACGTCCTGAGGGCGAGGCTCGCGGCGTTTGATGGTGCCCTTCGCGAGCGCTGAGGTCTTGCTGCGGGCTGAATAGGATTTTGCGGGGTAGGTTGCGGGAATTCCTAATTGAGTTTCTTCTGGGACAGCGATAGTTGAAGACGTGGGGTTCATGATGAGCAGTTCTCCTTATGGGGCTTTAGACGCACGAGGGAATAGAGAAGGTTCAGAAGATCGAAGCTGGATTGGGGTGTGGCGCGGACCTCGGCGTCCGCGAGAATTGTCGGCGTCAGGCACAACCGTGAAGAATAGTTCCGGCGGTTTCGCCAGGGTTAGCCCCCAGAACTGGGTGGCGGACTTGGGGCACAGGGCCTTGTTTAGCGGCTTGGAAAAGCAACGCCCCTGGGCCCGAACTTAATAAAAAGGTTCTAGGGCAATTTCGGAAGGAGTGATTTCACCCGTGACACCAAATCGAGCCATCGTCTCCCGCAGAACTGCCTCGAACCAGTGACCCTCAAATGGAGACACTACTACGTTCTTGAGCAGCAAGTTCAAGTCAGCAGGCCGAGCCAGACCGATGGCCACAGAATCCTGGTTGTCGCGGATGACGGCTCGAACTTCCTTCTCATGGCTCAGCGACTGGCGTTTTCGAAAGATCGCTTCGTTAACGCCGGCAAACTCTCGCCGGAAGTCAACGTAACGAACGCGACCTATTGCGATACTCGGGTCATCCCCAAGGCTGAGCCTCAGCGACTCGAACGTGGTGCGTATCGCGACTCCCGCCGAGGGCGGTGGACAATACAGGCGCCAAAGTGCCTCCGACTCTACCTCACTTTCATGCCAGCAGCTAACAAACGTAGTGCGCAAGTCTTGAACTCCGGAGTCGGCAAGTTGTTTCAGAAGACCGTCCGCCCTAGATTGGATTTCCTCATTCGAAAGCGTGCAAGCCTCGCCGGGCGGCGGATTGCGAATGGCCTCGACAAAGAAACGGCGATAATGGTCGTCCCAGACCGTTTTTCGGGAGGTTACCCCTTTCGCTCCCTCAAATTTGTCTCCAAGGCGGTCGGCGCGAGCGAAGTAAAGACCTCCCTCCTTTAACAACGCGACGAACTTTGCGAACTCCATATAACGCCAGAGCGACGCTCCCATTCCCGGGGGGTCATACGCAAGCGGCTGCCAGTAAAAGCGGGCAGCCGTCTCCGCTAGCTTGGGCTCGCAGCAGTCGCCTACATACATTGCGCTTCCGTCCCGCGAGTAGCCCGCATGGGCAGTATCCCCTCCACTGAATGGACGCTCGCAGACACAGCACCTGTCGTGGCTATCCCGCTGTAACCGTCGAAGCTCAATGGTGAATCGACCTGTCATGGACTGCATAAGAGGTTTGAGCCCAGCGTTTTTGAATCTACCTGACTGCTTGATCAAGTTCCTTCTCCAAATTCAGACGACCTACTTTTCCCGCTCGTCCTCATCCGCCTAATCTCCTCCAACCTCGCCCTAATCTTCTTCTCCACACCTTCCTCCGTCGGCTCATAATAAATCCGGTCGCGCAGGTTGTCGGGCAGGCATTGCATGTCGGCGGTCTTGCTTTCGAGGTTGTGGGCGTATTGATATCCTTTGCCGTATCCCAAGCCCTTCATCAGTCCGGTGGGCGCGTTGCGCAGATGAAGTGGAACTGGCTCGGCGGCGGTGCGCTCCACGTCCTGCTGCACCGTGCTGTAGGCGGTGTAAAGCGCATTCGATTTTGGAGCGACGGACAGATACACCACCGCTTGCGCCAATGCTAGATTGCCTTCCGGCATGCCGATAAAATCAACCGCATCGCGGGCGGCCATGCAGAGCGCGAGCGCATTGGGCTCGGCGAGTCCGATGTCTTCAACCGCCATGCGCACCACGCGGCGGGCGATGTAGAGGGGATCCTCGCCGGCTTCGAGCATGCGTCCCAGCCAATAGAGGGCGGCGTCGGGATCGCTGTTGCGCACCGACTTGTGCAGGGCGGAGATCAGGTTGTAGTGTTCTTCGCCGGTTTTGTCGTAGAGCAGGACGCGCTTTTGCAGGGCGTCGTGGACGATGGCGTCGGTGATTTGCGCTTCTGGCTTCGCGACGGACCCCTGCGCCAGGCTGGCGGCGACTTCCAGCACGTTGTAGGCGCTGCGCGCATCACCGCTGGAGTAGGCGGCGATTTTCTGCAAGACTTCGTCGGAGGCGATGAGTTTGGATTTGCCAAGGCCTCGTTCTTCATCTTTCAGCGCGCGCTTGAGCAGCAGGACGATCTGATCTTCGGCCAGGGGGTTGAGGACGTACACACGGCTGCGCGACAAGAGCGCGGAGATAATCTCGAAGGAAGGATTTTCCGTGGTTGCGCCGATCAGGCGGATGTTGCCTTTTTCGACGTGGGGCAGGAAGGCATCCTGCTGGGCTTTGTTGAAGCGGTGAATCTCGTCGATGAAGACGATGGTGCGGGTGCCGTATTGACGGGCGCGCTCGGCGTCCGCCATGACCTGCTTGATCTCTTTGATTCCGGTGAGCACGGCGGAAAACTCGATGAACTCGGCTTTGGTCATGCGGGCGATGATCTTCGCCAAAGTCGTTTTGCCGGTGCCGGGAGGGCCCCAGAAGATGAGTGAACCAATATCGTCGCGTTCGATCTGCACGCGCAGTGGCTTGCCGGGAGCGATGAGATGTTCCTGGCCGACGAATTCATCGAGGGTGCGAGGGCGCATGCGATCGGCGAGAGGGCGGGTGGTGTCGCTGTTGCCGGCTGGGATGGATTGGAACAAGTTCATAGAAACATTTTCACCACGGAGACACGGAGGCACGGAGAAATCAAGGTTTCAAAGCACTCGGCGTACAATTCCGTTCTTTAGCACCGCGACATTAAAATTGATCAGAAGGCCGACTTTCTTTCCAGCCAGGCGCAAATACGTCAGTAGCTGGGCCTGATGAATCGGCAAGATTTGCTCCATCGATTTCAATTCAACCACGACAGTGTCCTCGACAAGAACGTCCAGTCGGTATCCACAATCAAGTTTAATGCCTTTGTGCTCGACTGGCAGTTCGACTTGTCTTTGAAAATTCAAGTCGCGGAGGTGCAGTTCGTGGCAGAGGCACTCTTCATAAGCCGATTCGAGAAGTCCCGGCCCAAGATGGCGATGAACTTCAATGGCAGCCCCGATGATCGCTTCTGTAATCTGTTCTTCGATTAACATTAGAAGTCCGATTCGTCGTTTCTCTCCGTGCCTCCGTGTCTCCGTGGTGAATCGCTTTTTTGCCGGGCCACTTCGTACAGCACGATACTCGCCGCCACCCCGGCGTTCAGCGATTCAACCTTGGATGAGTGCGGGATCGCCACTATTTCGTCCATTTCAGAGAGCAGATCGCGGGGTACGCCGGCGCCTTCGCTGCCGATGAAGATAGCCAGGGGCACGACTAGATTCGCCTGGTCCAGCGGCGTACCTTTGTGCGAGGAAGTGGCAATTAGGCGCAGGCCGCATTCGCGCAGCTTGGCAAGTGAGGCCGAAAGATTGGTTGACGCGGTGGGAATGCGAAAGACCGAGCCAGCGGAGGCGCGCACGACTTTGGAGTTAAACGGGCTGACCGTGCCTTCTCCCAGTAGAACTCCGCTGGCTCCAAAGGCTTCGGCGGAGCGGAGAATGGTACCGAGGTTTCCGGGGTCCTGCACTCCTGCAAGGGCAAGGACAGGTCCGGCCTGTGCTTTGGCCAGCACATCATCGAGGGAGAATTGCCGGCAGCGCACCAGCGCCGCGACGCCCTGCGGCGACTCGCTGGGGACGGCGCCGGAAAAGAGCTGGTCGGGCAGCAGGAGGGTGTCAGTGCGATCCCCGATCTGGGGCAAAAGCTTTGCGGCTTTATCTTGCGCGGAACTGCTGAAGAATACCGCGCGAAACTTCAGGCCGCTGCGGATAGCTTCCTCGATAATCCGCAGACCCTCAATCGCACAGCAGCCGTCTTCGGTGAGCTCGCCGCGGGCGAAAGCGCGCCGCAGTTCCTTGACCAGGGCATTGTGCCGGCCCTCGACTGGACGTAAGCGGGATGGGTGGGACGGGCTTGTCATCATTCTGGGATCGTCTGGGCAGAATCATACGCGTTTGGCAGCGGTGACGTTTTGCCTATATAGGGATGCGCGCCAAGCATGCGATTAATTGCCTCGCAAAAAACGCGAGGCATTCGCACGGCGCGCCCAGGTCCCTCGACCGCCAAAGAGGGCGGCTCGGGATGGCAACGGCAAACGCACCGCCGCACGTTTCTTTCGCTTGCAGCGCACGCTCGTGATATGTTAACTTTCGCCATTTCAGAACAACTTAGCGGCAGGGACTACGCTTGCGCGCGGAAATCGTCAAGATTAACAGTGAAAACCCGGAAGCGTCGCTGATCCGGTATGCAGCCGACCAGATTCGCGCCGGCGAGGTTCTGGGCATGCCGACGGACACGTTTTATGGGTTGGCGGCTGATCCGTTTAACCTGCGGGCGGTAGAACGGGTTTATGAGATTAAGAGCCGTTCGCGGCACAAGCCTTTGTCGCTGCTCATCGAGAACACGGATCAGGCCGAGGAGCTGGCGAAACCGCTGCCGGCGGAGTTCTACCAGTTGGCGCGGCGCTTCTGGCCGGGACCGCTGACGGTGATCGTCAAGGCGTCATCTCGTTTGCCCTTGAAGGTGACGGCCAATAGTGGCAACGTGGCGCTCAGGGTGCCCAACGCCAGGATCCCTTTGGCGGTGGTGCAGGCGGCGGGAATTCCGATTACCGCAACTTCGGCCAATCTGAGTGGCGAATCCGAATGTACCACTGCGCTGGCAGTGCGGGATCAACTGCAAAACCGGATTTCGATTATTGTGGATGGTGGAACCTCACCGCGGGAAGTGGCTTCCACCATTGTTGACCTCACCGATGACGAAGCGCGCTGGCGGATTATTCGCGAAGGCGCCATTCCGGCTCAAGAGATTTCTGAGTTCTTTGCGCAGGGATGAGCGAATCCGCCCAACGTCGTACCCGAAGCCGCTGGTGGTGGCTGGGGGCGCTGGCCGCGGCGGTATTCCTGGGCTTTCTGATGGCGATCTGCGTCGGCATTGTGCGCGACTCCTCGCTGCAGGAAATTCACTCGGCGGATGCCATCGTGGTGTTTGGGGCTGCGGAATATGCCGGCCATCCGTCGCCGGTGTATCGCGCGCGGCTGGATCATGCCTTTGAGTTATACCAACGAGGCGTGGCGCCAGTGGTCATCACCACAGGCGGAGCGGCCCTGGACCCCAAGTACAACGAAGGCGGCGTGGGGCACGATTACCTGATGCATCGCGGTATCCCGGATGCTGGGCTGATTGCGGAGACGCAAGGTTCGGATACCGCGCAATCCGCCGAGCGGGTCGGCACCATTATGCGCGCGAACCACATGAGCAGTTGTGTTGCCGTGAGCGATGCGTACCACGTTTTTCGCATCCGCAAGCTGCTGCAGCATGAAGGAGTTCAGGTTTTCGTTTCGCCCCGGCCCGACTCGCGGCCGCACTCGTTGTGGCAACGAGGGGAAGCCCTGCTGCGCGAGGGGCTGAGCTATATGGCTTGGCGAGTGCAAGAAGGGGTGTAGAAACCTGCGTCTTTTACCAGCCCATCCCTTTCCGCAGCTCGGTGATGTGAGCGACGTGGTGCCGACCGTGCCAAGCGTAGAGCGCCAGACTTTTCTCCAGCGGTACGACTCCGATTTCAGGATGGCGGAAGGTCCGCTTCCATTCCTCTGGCTTGATCAGCCGCAGGGTGCGAACGAAGCGATCATGCAAGGAGTCGAGTAGCGCCAGAGAAACTTCCAGCGGGGTGGATTGGCAATCCGGTAACTGCGCCCAGCGATCTTCCATGTAGGGTTTGATGGTCGGCTCATCTTCGGTGAGCGCGAGCTTGAAACGGATGTAGGCGTTCATGTGGCTTTCGGGGACGTGGTGAACGACCTGGCGAACGGTCCAGCCTCCATCGCGGTAGGGGGTTTCGATTTGCTGCGGGGAGAGCCCCTGCACTGCGGCGCGCAATGCCGCTGGCGCCTGCTCGATTGCAGTGATGAATCTGGCGCGCTCCTCCTCGTTGGGGGGACCGCTGTATGTGAATTTTCCGATGGGATAACGCGGGTCGCTCATGATCGTCTCCTCCTTCTAAGGATTGGACGAACGTAGCCTCAGGAAAGCTACAAAAAGCTGGGGCCTACTTTGTCAGGGCTAGGATTCTTACCGGAGCGCCGGAGCCGCCTTCGAGTTTCATAGGGGCGACAACGACGATGGCACCGCTGGGCGGGACCTGAGCCAGGCTGGCGACATTTTCAAGCTGATAAACGCTGTGCCCTAGCGTGTATTGGTGGACCGGGAAGTCTTTTGACGGACCGTAATCTATGCTGAGGGTGTCGATGCCAAGAGCCCGTATTTGGCGCGCTTCAACCAGGAATTTGGCGGCGTCTTCCGAATATCCGGGAAAGTGCATGGTGCCGCTGGCATCGGCGTTGCGATAGTCCTTGATGGAGTTCCAGCGCGCGTCCCAGCCGGTGTGGGTCATCACGATGGCTCCGAGGGGAATCTGGCCATGGAGCTTCTCCCAGGGCGCAATGTCTTCGACGGAGATCTGATAGTCGGGATTCTTTTCTGCCTTTGCGGTCGCGTCCAATACAACCAAGGGGCCGACCAGACGCTCCGGGGGAATCTGATCCACGGTCCACAAGCCGGGGATGAAGTGAGCGGGGGCGTCGAGGTGGGTGCCGAAGTGCTCGGGAAGTGAAATGGTGCGGGCGAAATACTTGTCTTTCTCGACGGTTGCTACTGTTTTCGCCTGGAAAGCCGGGGTTTTCGACAGCTCATAAGTGGGGACGGCGGCGTTAAGCGAATGGGTAAGGTCCACGACCCCGCGAAAGTCAGCGGATTGGGTTGAGTCGGGCTGCCGCTGGGCAAATAGCAGCAGCGCCAGCGCCATCGCATAACCGAAGACCAGAGTGCGAAGTTTCATTCCATTCCTAGTGAGCGCTCTCCCGGACGTCGTGGGAGGAAGTCGCCAAATAAATCAGATGCAACGGCTTACCGAGTGGCTGCTCTTTCATTTTCTGATGGCTTGGGGAAAGCAACAAGGAACTGGTGGACATGGCCCGCTGGACAACAGTCAAACAAAAATACTTCACCACGGAGACACCCTTCGACTTCGCTCAGGGCAGGCTCCGAAACACAGAGAAAGACAAATACGGCGGGGCTGACGTGGTTCCGGTCACAGTCGCGCCTACATTGACCAAGCGAAGAACAGGCCCAGGCCCGCAGCAACCAGGGTGCTCAGAAAATTGACCGCGTCATTGTTGAGCAGCCCACGCCGTTCCAGCAGAGCCCCCAGGTAGCTGTCGGCGATGATGCCGATCACCGCCGCCAGAACCGAGATGCCCAGCCATTTCACAGGCAAGAATCTGGTAAGCACACAGATGAGACTGACCAAGGTCGCGGCTGCGATTCCAGCCAATGTTCCAGTAAGGCTGACGCCGCCGTCGGTGCCGGAGGGCACTCGCTTCCAGGTGGTGATTAAGCGGGCGTAGTCGCTGTGAGCCTGGCCCAACTCGCTCGAAACAGTATCGCCAGCCGCTTCGGAGAGCCCAG
>Ga0187817_10000707_pt1 | contig 14969 bp, 14 predicted proteins | sample NC_wetland_sal_i_17_FD_132431 | JGI IMG/M metagenome (GOLD analysis project Ga0187817, IMG submission 132431) | Wetland sediment microbial communities from Neuse River Estuary, North Carolina, USA - SO4_2 | ecosystem: Environmental > Aquatic > Freshwater > Wetlands > Sediment | place: USA...
ACACTCGGAGACCAAAACTCTCCCGGTCAGCGATGGGGACGAGCCAGCTTCGACCGGACTCATCGATTCGTTTTTAGCGAAACATGGAGTCTCCCCAGCCCGTCAGCCGGACTCCAACGAGTGCTTCTGGGAGGGTGGGACCTTGCTGGTGTAGTTACCATTCAATCTGGCAACGCTCTCACCATCTCGGACACTAATGCCAATAACGTTTTTGGGATAAGCGAGGACCGGGCGCAACTGAGTGGAACATGCTCGAAAAACCAGCTGGTCAAGGGAGGCTCGCTGGAATCGAAACTGAGTGGCTATTTCAATACCACCTGCTTTACGACTCCTCCAATTATCGGAGCGGATGGCATCGGAACGACGTTTGGGAACAGCGCGACAGGGATCGCGGACGGTCCCGGACAGGCGAACCTAGATCTCGCCCTTTCAAAGACCGTGGCGTTGAACCGCCTCATTGAGAACAGCAATCTTCAATTTCGCGCGGAGTTCTTCAATACGCTGAACCATCCGCAGTTTGCCAACCCCGACACCAACTTCACCTCACCGACGTTTGGTGTGATCAATAGCACGGCTGTAAATGCTCGCGTCGGACAGCTGGCGCTGAGGTTCGCGTTCTAGATAATCACTTCACGCTAATCCCCGGTCGATTGAGTCTATGAATGCCGGGCGACCCACACAGCGGGAGTAAGGTCTGGAAGGCACCTGATCGGAAGATCTGCAAGCCAGGGGAGAATCGTGGAAAAGTAATCACGACCGAGACTTGCAGCCGACGGCATTTTTCCACGACCGAGAGAATCGCCGCAACCTTCGGTCCCGCTTGTGGACTGCCGATGTACGAGGGCATGGCGTGTTGGAACACACCTGCGATCGACGATTTCCATGCGTCCCGTGGCACGATTTAGCTGCACCGTCTCGAAGAACTGTCTTCTTGCATGAGCCCAACAAGCCCACGGGCCGCAGGATAGGAGTAGCGGGTTCATCACCAAGTTCACCTGGGACCGTGACTCAGGACGACCTTGCCCTGCGCATCGCCGGATTGCGGCCAGGTGAACCGCCCTTTCTTCAACCTCTTGGCACAGACCCACAGTCCGCTACCGTCCCAGACAAGGACCTTCAACCGATTGCGCTGGGAGTTGCAGAATAAGAAAAAGTGCCCGCTCAAAGGCTCACATGACAATCGATCCCGGACCAGGCCGTACAACTCTTCGAATCCCTTGCGCATGTTGGTGACTCCGGCGGCCAGGTAGATCCGTGCGGCTGCACCCAGTCCAAACACGGCTCACGCTCGCTCCAGTGCAATCACCAGGCGCTCGAACGTATTCGTATCAAAATCGGGAAGTACCTCGATCCGGCGCCCGCCCGGCAGCACCACGGCCAACCCGCAATTCGATTCGCGCTGCACGGGCGATTTCCCGGCGGCCACCTCCACCGGCACCAACCGACCAGCCGCGGCATAGTGCTGCTCATGAACTCTGCAACTAGCTGCTGAATCTCCACACGAGTACCGTTTCCCCTTCAAAATCCTGTGTTCGCCGTTCATCCGAACAGTTCAGCACAGGGCCAGCCCCGTCGAACAGGTGTATTGGTCAGACGTTTACTTTTGAACTGCTTCCCGTCCGTCCGCTGCTTCTGCAACGACACGTAGGTCGGGACGGGTAGCTGTCGTTGTTCGGGAGCAATCAGACCTCTTCAGCAACGTCGCACCCTAGGTTGTGAACTGATGTCTTAGTTCCGCACTTGGCGCAAGCACCCTTCTGCCGAAGGAGCATAGTGGGGTCGCCTCATCCCTCTGCGCTCTTTGTGAGAGAGCCTTGGCCTGAGCGCAGCCGAAGGGGCGGGAGGCACGGACCTCAGCGCGAAGTTCTCATCCCAGTGGCGGGTCAATAGCGCTTTGGGGCCATCTTTGCGCATTTATCGCGCTATCACTTCTGACAGTTACTGGCATACAGCCATAGGCCTAGACTAAGTTTGTTGAGGAGGAGAACTTCTCATTGAGCATAGATTTCAGCACCCGCCACTCGGATGGCATCACGATCGTCGACCTGAGAGGCCGAATCACCCACGGCGAAGGCACCGTAACTGTGCGTGATACAGTGCACGACCTGCTTTCCAAGGGGCAGAATAGAATCCTGTTGAACTTGGGCGAGGTGAACTATATCGATAGCTCCGGTATCGGTGAACTTGTCAGCGCCTTCACTGCAGCCAAGAGACAGGGCGGCGACCTGAAACTGCTGAATCTGACCAAGAAAATCCACGACCTGCTACAGATAACGAAGCTCTATACCGTCTTCGACGTGAAGGACGACGAAGAACTGGCTGTTAAATCCTTTAGCAAATAGCGCAGAGGTATGACGTGGATATTCTATGCGAGTACGGAGTGCACAGCAGCCGCTGAGTTGTGATCTCGCTCCGGATACTAGGATGGCCAGTTCCGGACCGAGTAAGGCGGTGCGCTCAGATACTCAACCCCACAGTAGAAGTCTTAGTGGACAGTGCCTTGAGTTTTCACTAGCATCAGCTGTCACTTTTACTAGTGATTCAGGTTTCCGTACCTTGATAGTCTCTTAAGTCGATCCCCTTGGGGAGTGGTCTGCCTACGTCTGAGGGGTTGGGTGATGACCACAGAGCGTAAAACTGCCGTATCTTACCTACACCTGAGGTGGCATACGTCTGGCCAAGAACGCCAAGCAAGGAGGTGGGCACGTTACCCTTGCTTGCCGCTTGTGATGCTTGCAGCTGTTGTTCTGTCACATTCAATAGCGGCCGAGCCCACGAAGGAAGTTCGACGGATCCTGATGCTGAACGAAGCAGGTACTTCGTACCCCGCGATCACTATCATCAATCAGGGAATCCAAAATGCGCTGGACGATTCACCCTATCGCATTGAGTTCTATCCGGAGTATTTGGATAACATTTTGTTCCCCGCTCCGGATGCCCAGCAGGAGTTTCGCCATTTCTACATTCACAAACATCAGAATCGCAAACCAGACGTGATTATCACGGTCGGGCCATCCCCGCTCGAATTTATGGAAGAGGAGCACCAAAGAGGCTTTCCCGGTGTTCCGATTGTCGTCTGTCTGCCGACCGGCCCTGTGCCCGGCACTCCCGCAGTAGATTCCGACTTTACAGGTGTCGAAAATGATATTGCCCCGGCCAAGACTCTGGAAATAGCGTTGCGGCTCCAGCCCGGCACAGAGCACGTGGTCGTGGTATCGGGCCTATCAGATTTCGACAGACTGGAGCAAGCCTACATCAAAGGGCGACTGCAAGGGTTCACAGGCCATATCGACATTGCGTATATGACAGATCTGGCCATGCCGGAACTGCTCGAGCGTCTGAGACACCTGCCAAGTCACACTCTCGTCCTATTCACCTCGGTATCGCAGGATGCGGCAGTAAACCACTTCAAATCAAGCGAAACCGGCGCCATAATTGTCGCTGTAGCGAATACGCCAGTGTTTAGCTTATTCGATCTTTTCTTAAATCACGGAGAAGCGGGTGGCTATCTTTCCACCCTTAGTGAGCAGGGGAAGTTTGCTGGATCCATGGCACTGAGGCTGCTCAAAGGGGACAAGCCGCGGGATATCCCTCTGGTGAAAGGCGTAAACACCTACATGTTCGATTGGCGCGCACTCAAGCGCTGGGGACTCAAAGATAGCAGTCTTCCTCCCGACAGCATCGTCCTGAATCGGCAGCTTACCGTTTGGGAAGCATATCCGTGGTACATCATTAGCGGGATTGCTCTGATCTTGGCCGAAACGATGCTCGTTTTCGCGCTGTTCTGGCAGTGGGACAAAAGGAGAAAAAGCGAAAGGTACTGCAGAACACTTGTGCTTCGCTCGCCACTGGCGATGGTTGTGACTCATCGACCAGGGTGCAGGAACAAACTGGTGAACCACAAGTATACCGAGCTCTTCGGCTACACAATTGAAGACGTGCCGGACGAAGACCACTGGTGGCGTCTTGCTTATCCGAATGAAGCGTACCGGGACGAAATCAAAGCAGAATGGCAACGTCGGGTGGAAGGAGCTTCAATTAAAAAAAGGGGTATCGACTCCCTGGAGGCGAGTGTTTGTTGCAAGGATGGTTCATACCGGCACGTTGAGGTTCACTTTGCCTCCATCGACGGTTCCGATCTGGTCGAATTTGTGGACCTGACGGATCGTCGCAGAGCGGAAGTTCAGCTGCGCGAGAGCGAGGAGCGTTTCCGTTTGGTGGCGAACACCGCGCCGGTAATGATCTGGATGTCAGGGATGGACCGAAAATGCAGCTACGTCAACAAGACCTGGCTGGACTTCACAGGTCGCCCCCTTGAAGCGGAGTTGGGCGACGATTGGACCGGAGGCCTTCATCCGGACGATTCTGACCGCTGTTTGCGAACTTACACCGAAGCATTCGACCAAAGAGAATCGTTCGAAATGCAGTATCGGTTCCGGCGTCACGATGGGGAGTATCGTTGGGTTCTGGACAAAGGTGTACCGAGATTCAACCCGGATGGTACCTTCGCCGGCTACATCGGGTCTTGCATCGACATTACTGAACGAAAGCACGCCGAGGAAGCGATGTCCACAATAGGCCGCAGGTTAATCGAAGCTCATGAAGAGGAACGCACCTGGATTGGCAGAGAGCTTCATGATGACATCAATCAACGCCTTGCGCTTTTGGGTGTGGAACTAGATCGATGGGGGCAGCACATTCCGTCCGGTGATGAGTTCATTGCGCAAGTCCGCCACGCCCAAGAGCGCATCATGCAGATCTCCAGAGATGTACAAGGCCTATCCCACAGATTACATTCCTCGAGGCTTGAATATCTTGGTCTCGTCACTGCAGCTAGTAGCTTCTGCAAGGAGTTGTCAAGACAAAGCAAAGTCGAAGTTCACTTCAGCCATGCGGGAATACCCCGCAGCATGCCCAAAGAGGTTTCCCTCTGCTTGTTCCGAGTTTTACAGGAGGCGCTGCAAAACGCCGTCAAACACAGCGGGGTTCGGAGCTTTACAGTGGATCTCCATGGCACAGAGAATGCGATCGAACTCACAGTTTCGGACACTGGAAGTGGCTTTGAAGAACAAGAGGCCTTCACTCGCGACGGTCTGGGATTAATCAGCATGCGCGAAAGGTTGCAATTGGTGCACGGTGAGCTTTCAGTGAAATCGAGAACTGGGGCTGGCACCACTATCCACGCTCGGGTTCCACTAACAACTCACGAATGTCGCGCCATTGCGGGGTGACAGGCAGGAAAGAAAAGGATCAACGCGCAGCGCCATTACCAACGTACACTCGATCCGTTCCTAGTTTACCATCCGTTGCCCGGTGTTTGGGTACAGACATCACTCTGAGCCGGAATGACTTTGCTCCAACAATGGACGGAGAGATTCGACCGAAACGCCGATGCTGCCACCGGAGAACCCGTCAATGTAGCCAGCATTCACGCCGATGACTTCACCCTTCGAGTTAAAGACGGGGCCGCCGCTACCGCCGTGCGCTGTCGCCGCATCGTAGATCAGCATGTCACCGATCACATCGCCGATATGTCCGCAGGTGCTCAAGGGACGAACTAGAGATCGTGCAGCTAACTCCCTGGCCACACTGATATCATTGGTACGGTAGGCGAGGCGCTCGTTAATCGCAGCTGGAGACTTCGCAACCATGCCGGCAATGCCCATGGGATAACCAATCACGTCGATGAACTCTCCGGCAGAAACGGCTGATTTCGAGAGAGGAAGTATCGGGAGCCGGCGGAGGGCTTCGGAGTCTTCTGCTCGGAGGACAGCGAGGTCAGAACTCTTGGCAACGGACGCATTCGTCAATCGGATTGGCGTCAACGAACCAGGAAAAAAGACCAAAAGAGTCTCCACGACTGGGGTGGCGCCGCGGCGGATCAGCTTTTCAGCCTCTGAATCTCCGTGCCAGGGCTCCGCTATGTGGCGGTTCGTGGCCACCAAATCGTTGCCAACCAGGAAGCCTGTGCCTGAAACTCGTGCCCTAATTTCCGGATGCTGATTTGTGAAGCCCACACGATAGACGCCATAAATGTAACCGATCGAATCGCGATAGCGGCTTAGCACGAGGGCGGGCATTGACTGTTCTTGCTTGAGCTGCTTGACTTGTGCAGTCAATTCATGAATTTGGGTCCGCAGATCGTCGCTAGATGCTCCCCGGGCAGCCATTGGAGCATAGTGAACCAAGGCAATCGCCCCTAAGAGCATAAGAACTCCCAGGACCATTCGCAGCACACGGCGTCGACTGCCGCGAACGACGGTGCAGGAATTCGTGGTCTGGGTTTCCATCATGCAAGAGCTTCGATGGATTATGTGATCCCGATGGTGCTCATTAGGTGTTCTGTTTGCCTTTTTGATCGTCGACGTGGTTGCGCCAGTCACGAAATCAGCATTCCGCAAATCTCTCTTGCCTGACGACAATCTCACGCCAGCAGTTCCGTTCGGGCATCCATTCCCTTCGGTACGTCAAGCAATAGAGAACTTCCTTCCATTCCCCGATTGGCGTGCGCCTTACCATGACCGAATATTCCACAGCCTGTTGTGCTCCTGTATTGGAATTTGAAGAACGGCTCGGCTCGCTCCCGACCCGGAGTTATAGCGTGCCATCCAGGATGCACCCCGCAGCAGGTGGGGATCGACCGGGCCAATACAAGAGTAGGTTTTGTGTGATCCGGTGTCGTTGCTCTGCAGCAATAGAGCTGCATTAACACCGTCGCTCGGAGAATGTCCGTCCGGCGGCTGGCGTGCTCGTACCTGCACTGGCAAGACTGGCAGGTGACGATGACTTTTCTACAGTCGAAAATCCTCTTCTCTCTCGGTACGTCTCAGTTAGTCAGTTTTCGGCCTTATCTGGATAACCTTCAGAAAATGCATGCTTCGAAAACCACATAGTACTGCTGGGACAGGTGCCTAAGAAAAAGGCTGGTTTCCAGCGAGTTAAAATCCAGACCGAGCTTTCAAACTCTGAACTCGAGGCCCCGGACAATGTTTGGGTTCCCGCCGCCGGGAAGTGAGGGAATGGATGCGTCTACCGAGCGACGGAACCGCTCGATAGTTCATTGAGGAATTTGAGCGCTATTGCTTTTCTGAATGGTTACCATGTGCCAATGCGGAGTACGGCGCTAGTGGAAATGCGAAGGCTATTCTGGGGATGAATCATGGCGATATCGGGCATCCAGGTATGGGTGTACTCAACGTTGACGACTCGCCAGGCGAACGGGCGGCTGACGATCACATCGAAGCCGCCTCCGGCGACGACGCTGGGTCCGTTCTTGGAAACCTCTACCGACCAGTCACTCCGCTTGGGATAATGTCCGAGGGTGCCGTTGCCGTCGTTCCAGGCTTTTAACAGCTCATTGCGAAGAGCAACGTTATCGGTTTCGTGGGTTACCTTTTTTCCGCCGAACAGGAATTCGGCATAGGGCGAGATGCGATGAGCAGCGTGCGGAGTCCAGCGTGCTCCGCCACCGTAAAAGAGCGCATCGCCACTCTGGTTGCCCTGCGGCATGTGCATGATGAGGCAACCACTGACCTCGGCCACCACCTGCCAGGATGGGTTTACGCGTGCCGCCCCTGAACCGCCGCCGCCAACGCAACTGCCGCCTCCCAGAAAGGTTTCGTAATATGGGAATGCAGTCAGTTCAATCGGGGCCTCTCGAGGATACGTGCGGGGGGATTCGGTAGAGGAAACATACGCTGTGCGAGGGAAGAATTCAAAAGGCTTCTCCCCGGTTCGCTTGTAATCTGCGAGAAGTTCTTCGCGGAGCTTGAAGTTCCTGCCCCATATCCCGATGCGCGTTTCCCGGTGCCAGGGAACCTTAAACGCCATGACGTTGGCGAAGGCGCGGCCGGGACTCAGGAAACTGCGTGCGAGCAAAATTAGCGGCCGGTTAGCGGTCCGGTTCTCAAGGCCCATGATCAAATAACGGTCCGCCGCGTCCTCTGCGATCATTGCGACCGTACCCAATGTCGGGGTGTCGGCCAGAGTAATAAAACCAGGGGAAGCGTGCAACATAACGTTCCCGATCGATGCCTCGCTGATCGGCCCGATCTTCCATTGCGTGTGCCATACCGCCGAGAACGCCAGCGACCGCAACAGACTAATAAAATAATCGCGTCCATCTCCCCACTGCACATTTCGATACTTACCGTCATTCTGGCGTTCGATGTAACCGAAGACTGATCCTTCTATAGTATGGCCGACGTACGGGGCCATGAAGGTATCGCTGTCACTCCACCCGCGGAGTTCGCCCACCGACTGCAGGTACTGGCGAAGCCAGTGACCATTGAGCGTGTCGCGGGTTCCGGCCTCGGTTCCGAGATTGAAGGTGTGCATGATGCCCGTGAAGAGCAAGGACTCTTGGGTAGCAAATCGCAATCGAAAATTGGTACCGAAGGTACTTTCACCTCCGGACTGGATGGGCGCGGGGGGGTAGGCACGAATCGTATCGCGCTCGTCGGACGGCCAGCGAAACGAGATGTCGTCGAACAGATTAAGTGGTGATGAAACGTCCCGCACCTGCAGGACTGGTTGAATGTAGTCGTCATCGCCAGGCAAGTAGGCGACCCGGCTGAAGGGCTGAACGAAAAAAGACTGGGCGGCAACCGGCGCAGTCCAAAAGGCAAAGCCAAAAAATAGCAAAATTGAAAGGATCAGTGCGCCAGAACCACTACTAACAACCTTACGACCCTGAGTCACGAATAGCATGCCGACTATGAGTAGAGAAAGCGAATTCCTTCAATGGCGAGGATCGTGGGCCCAAACGGAATGGCCGCTCTGCCCGCGTGCATTTCAAAGACTGCAGTTCCCCTTGGTGTCGAGGCTAATTTGCCGCAGAACCTGTGTTTCTCAGCAGCAAGGACTTAGAACGAAGGCCTGCTTCTTTGCCCAGCTGAACGCCTCTCACTACTGCACGGGCGATCTCCTAGAGGGACTTGCACAGCGTCCTCAGCACGGGATATTGAATTCAATTGCTTCAATCCGGACAACTGCGACTTGTGACAGAAAAAGACCAGCACTGAACCTAGTACGGCGGCAAAAAGTCGGTGAGAACGAAAGCAATCACCACGGTTCTGCAAGTACGATGGGGAGCGTTGTGTTCGAAACAGTTAAGGGAGTAAGCCGCGGCAGCAGTCCATGACAAGTCATATAGGAAGTAGACACACTTTTCTTCTGTCTGCAGGGCGAGGAATCCTAATCGTTGTCGGGGATTGCTACGCGCGACCTTCGCCTCTCGGCTCAGAAGGTGACGGGCCGTTTGCTTCATCGGCGGGAACAGATTCACGGCCGTCATGGCTGTGTTTCAAGGTCGATGTACTTAACGAGCGTAACCTCATTGCCTCGCTCGCTGTATACAAGTTCGTCGACGAGACGCTGGGCCAACAGAACGCCAAAGCCACCTGGGCGCATGCCGTACGCTTCACGGTAGTCGACGTGTCGAAGCGGATCTTCTGTGGGATTGGCTATCGCAGCGTGGGGAATCTCATCCAGCGTGAAACCCTGCCCCGGATCGCTGATCTGGCACGTCACCATGTGACGTGCCCGCAAATAAGAAATCTCCACTTGCTGAGTAGGGTCCAGGCGCCCTCCATGTTCGATCGCATTCATCAGCATTTCCCGGAAAGCCGTTCCAACTGCACTTCGTTCCGGATTTGGCAACTCGGCGATCTCGTCGAAGAACTGGAGAACTCGATCGGCCGTCCTTACGTCGCAGCGGGCGAGGATGCGAATCCATTCTGGAGTTGCGGAGACAACGTCGATACCATCGTCCCAGCAAGGTTCCTCGATCGCGCGACGAATCATTACTGTGAGTGCGTCTGGTGAAAAGGGCTTGGAAAAATAACTGAAGGCGTGCTCGCGCATCGAGCTAATTATGTCTGCAGGAGTGCCTTCTGCGGCCAAGATGATCAGCCGTGTATGTGGACGTATGCGTCTCAGTTTGCGCAGGAGCTCAACATCTTGCTTGCCTGACGTCTTCTCGCTGGTCAGTATCAGATCAAAATTCTTACTCGTAGCCAAAGTGAGCGCGGCCGTGTTGTCGAAGGCCTTCTGCAGTGCCCACAGGCATGGTTCCAGAATGCGGCGCAGCTGTGACTCAATATCAGGATCTCCACCCACCAAAAGCGCGGCGCGAACTGGTATAGGCCGCATCTCGATGTGTGGAAGGGCACTCATATCCAGCTGCGCCTCAGATGTGATCCGGTGTCGTGCATAAGAGCGACTTACTCACGACGGTGAGTCGCCCTTCTCAGCGAACGAGCGGTCTTGTGCCGTAGGTGAAGTTCAGCTTAGACGTTAATATCAGCGGACCATACTGTCAGAACTTATAGATTGTTTTCTTGGAGCGAAACAAAATTGTGCTCGCGCCCAGGCGACCTGGTCTACGTCAAGGTGCGACGCTTCGTCGCCCAGTCTCGCCCAGAGAACGCCTCTCGTTCTTCCAAGAGTCAACTGTAAGTTTTGGCAGTTCTCGGCGCCGGCGGTGAGGGCGACAATACCTTCGCTTTAGCAGAGTTTCCGGCAACTTAATCAATTCAGGGGCAGCGAAGGGAGCCAAAGTGCAGAATGAGTTTCGAGTCAGAGAGTCGGCAAGGGGATATCGTGTTGAGTTGTGTCGCGACGGAAAACCGTACGTCACGTTTATGGATGGCCTCACGCAGCAAGGCGCCGAGCGGGAAGCGCGTTCCCTTATGGCGTTATGGGCCAGAATATCGGCACCTCATCCGATACCTGAGCGAGTTCCCGCGATGGAGAAGATTGTGAGCGTGGACCGTTCTCAAACTCATCGCCACTTACAAGTCGGCGACTGGACATAAAAGAAATGCTCATGAAGCGGCCAGGTGGGACACTGTCAATAGATGACGAGAACGCTGCAACGCTGAAAAAACCAACTGGCTGGCTTCTTCTTCAAGCAGCTCCGGAAGCTCGTGGCTCACCTAGTCGAGCCATTTTGGTGATGTGCATAACTTACGGCAGGGTGCTGACGTGGCTATTCAGGACTCCGGCCTCAGCTTTCTGGGCTGAAAGTGCGGGATCGTTGTGGTGAGAAACCCAGTCTGAGACTCTGGTTTGGCCGTCGCGCAACTGCGTCTTCGTCATCATTTGGTTTAGTTCCTTCAGTACACGCTTGCTCTCAGTCAGGCCGCCTTGCCCAGCCAGCGTCAACCACTTATAGGCCTCGCTGTAATTCAAGGGAACCCCCAAACCACTCTGGTACAGCACCCCCAGGTTTAACTGCGCCAGCGCGTAGTTCTGCTCCGCCGCTTTCAGGAACCATTCGGCTGCTTGTCGATAGTCACGGCGGACGCCGCTTCCTTGGGAGTACATGTAGCCGATAGCATTCTCTGCGATTGGATGTCCCCGTTCAGCCGCTTGTCGGAACCATCTTGCGGCTTCGAAGTCATCTTGATGCACGCCCTTCCCAGTCTTGTACAGGTAAGCCAATTGGATTTGCGCGACGACCAAGCCACGCTCTGCCGCTGTACGATACATTTCCGCCGCCTTCGCGGGGTCGCGGTGAACACCATTTCCGTTCTCGTACATGTACCCCAAGCCGTATGTCGCCTGAATGATTCCACGGCTAGCAGCCTGGCTGAACCACTTGAATGCCTCTGGATAATTCTGTGAAGTGCCTTTGCCCTCAAAATACAGTGTTGCCAGGTTATTTTGTGCCTCGGGCTCCCCTTGTTCGGCGGCAAGGTGAAAGAGTCTAAAGGCCGCAGCGATATCTCTCGTCACCCCTCTACCAAACTGGTACGCCACTCCTAATTGGATTCGGGCTCGTGCGAAACCTTGGGTTGCGGCTTGTGCGTACAAATCTGTCGCCCGTGCATGGTCCAGTGGTACGCCCTCTCCGCTTTGATACATATATCCGAGGTTGTACACTGCCGCTGGGAGTTTCTGCTCTGCGGCAAGCCTAAACCAAACGACCGCCTGCCCGCAGTCTTTGGGTACGCCCATGCCGCGCTCGTAGAAGAACCCGATGCAATTCTGCCCTTCCGCTAATCCCTGCTGAGCCGCTTGCCGACACCACCTCGCTGCTTCCGCATAGTCCTTGGGCACACCAGTGCCAGTTTGATAGGCGTTGCCCACGCTGTATTGAGCATGTGCATCGCCCGCTTCCGCCCGTCGTAGAAGCTCGACAAACTGCGCTGATGGATTGGCTTCCCTGTTGGCCGGACTCTCAGAGGCAACCCTTTGTTCACCTTGAGCGCTCAGTAAGATTGCAGCCGCCAAGACAAACCCGTAAGCCCAAAATTGTCTGTTCATAGCAAATGGCTTCCGTTTCGCCAGCACCAGCGCCAACCGCGGCGATGCTGCACCGATCTCCCGCGCTCCCTTTGGCTCGCTGGGTCGCTAACGACAAAACGGAAAGTAGACGAAGGGGTCCCACCCACAAAACTGAGAAGAATTACAGTTCGTGTGGCTTAGCATGGCAGGTCTGGGGGGCGAGATTTGAAGCCAGGTTGTAACCCGGAAGTGGCTCGATCAATGACGTTCTGCTTCCTGAGTCAAGAGTGCTCTGCCGAAGTGGTGCAAGAAGCTTTTTCGCTTAGGGGCGCTGGGCTACGTGGCCAAGATGCATGCCGGGATCGAACTGTTGGCCGCCATGGAAGCAGCTTGTCAGGGCACGCAGTTCGTCGGCAGCGTGCCCCACTCCCCCTCGGATGAGCCAAGCTCATCCGAGTTGACGCTCGAAGCTCCAGCTTAAACACGGCCGAAGGTGTCGATGGTTTTTCAGGCTCGCAGAAATGCACCACTTTCGGGGAATTGACACCATTCCTGGTTGGCGTAATGATCCCAACATTAAATTCTCGCCAGGCAGTGTGCAGTCGTCATATAAAAGGTTGGTGCTCGATGGCATCAGTGCGGGTATTGGTAGTCGACGACTACGAACCGTTCAGGCGGTTCGTCCGTTCAACGATGGAACAGAAGTTGGGCGTGCAGGTCGTCGGTGAGGCGTACGACGGATTGGAAGCCGTGCAAAAATCCGAAGAACTACGACCCGACCTGATTGTGCTCGACCTCAGCCTTCCTAAACTCAACGGAATTGAGGCCGCTCGCCAGATCCGAAAGCGCTCTTCCGAATCCAAAATACTAATCGTGAGTCAAGAATCCTCAGCGGACATCGCCCATGAAGCCTTCAGCACAGGCGTGCAGGGCTATGTGGTTAAAGCATATGCTGGAAGCGAATTGTCGACGGCCGTGGAAGCGGTTCTGCATGGCAGGCAGTTCATCAGCAGCAGACTGCTGCCTTTCGCTCAGAATGCGCAAGGGCCTGACTGTCTCGACGACCAGGAGGGAGCCACATCGGTTGCACGAGGAAAAGTTGGAGACACATTGGCACGCGCTACTTAAGTTGCACGAAGTTGGTATAAATCTGTCAGCCGCTGGCCGGGGCGCTTCCTCACTCTGGATGTTGTGGAGGCTCTTTCGACCTTTATCGTGAGCGACCTACCCGACCCGGTCCGATTTCAGAAGGCCACGAGTAGTCTGATTACCGCGGCGGCAAAAGGGGAGCCTCCGAGATTGGAAGTTTGTAGTGAGTGTTCCCCTACTTTGTGGGCGCAAGGGAAAGTGGATGCGGCCATTCAACTCGAACACCTCTGGGATGAATAGCCAAGAAACACGATGTGGATGTCTTATGCGGGTATGTGTTGACCAATTTCCAGCGGGAACATGAAAGCGACGTACGCGAACGAATCTGTGCTGCGCATTGAGCCGTGTCTTGCTCGCGGCGACGCAACTCGGCCTCTGAAATGGTGAATTCTGTAAAGCCGCAATCCGCGGGCAGACGACTAGCCTTGGAGATGGTTCGGCCTGCATTCCTTTTTGCGATTGGCGCGCGCCGCCGTGACCCGCCGCCGAATTTACCGCTGGTCGGTAAGAACCTTGAATCCTGCGATCGGCCGGAGCAACAATAAGGGCCAGAGGGGCCAAAAGCAGTGAAAGTAATGTCACTCTAGATGAGGCAAACGCGAACTTCGGCAGCGAGATGAGGCACAGGAAGCAGTGATTCGCTTCGCGTCCATGCATCATTCGAGGGTGATGGGTTTCAATATTCCACTGTGGTCTCCTCCGCGATTTCTGTGCTCATCACCCAGCGGCATGCATGGAATCAGTTCCAAAACTTACGGGAATACGCGCTTCGATTTTGGTACCGCTCCCGGGTTGCGAGTCAATTGATAACGTTCCATTCACCAGCTTCAGTCGTTCTTGCATGCTGATAAGACCTAGTCCCTGGCTCGTCTTCGTAGCCACCCGATCAAAGCCTTTACCGGAATCGCTGACCGTGAGATGAATCTCGTTCGCAGTTCCCCACAATCGTACTTCGAAACGCCGTGCCCCACTGTGTTTTGCCGAATTGTGCAAGGCTTCCTGTAATACCCGAAAGAGGCAAAGGGAAATGTCCGGCGACAATGCAGCGGGCACATCGTTCACCTTGAACTCGACCTTCACTTTTTGCTGCTCGCCGAACTCTCGGCAGAAGCTTCTCACGGCGGCGGTGACGCCCAGGTATTGGAGCCTTGCCGAATGCAACTGGTGTGACAAGGCCTGAGTATCGGCGGCTATCTCCGAAACCTTCTTCTGGAGTTCGCCCAGACGCCGGCGGACTCTGGCGAAAATGTTCCGGTCCTGGTGCATTTGTTGTAACTCCGTCGCCACCAGGGCTAGACGCTGGCCGATGTCGTCGTGAAGCTCGCGGCCGATTCGGGCACGTTCCTGCTCCTGGGTCTCAATCAACTTGCGGCTCAAGTTTGCAAGCGCAGCTTCCGCCGACTGGCGCTCGGTAGTGTCAATAAACGCAACCACTGCCCCAACAACCTCGTGCCCTCTGCGCTGCGGATAGGACCAATATTCAACGGGAAAACTCGTCCCATTCGCTCTCCATAGCACCTCATTATCCGCGTGGGCCCCATCCCCAGTTCGTGTTACCTCATGAATTCGACACTCCTCTACGGGGAACG
>Ga0187817_10000708_pt1 | contig 14966 bp, 11 predicted proteins | sample NC_wetland_sal_i_17_FD_132431 | JGI IMG/M metagenome (GOLD analysis project Ga0187817, IMG submission 132431) | Wetland sediment microbial communities from Neuse River Estuary, North Carolina, USA - SO4_2 | ecosystem: Environmental > Aquatic > Freshwater > Wetlands > Sediment | place: USA...
ATGACTCCGAAGGGGGTCATCGACGGATCGTTGGACAGACGGAATGGCCGCCTGATGAAGCACGTAATCAACTCCAGTAACTGCGGATTTGCAGGCGGCAGAGTCTGTGATATCGCCTTCAATCAGCTCGATACGGTTCATACATTCGTGTAGATTGCGTTTGAATCCTGTGCTGAAATTGTCCAGCACCCTAACGGAGTGACCGCGATCAAGAAGGCTGCGTACTAAGGCCGACCCAATGAATCCGCCGCCGCCTGTTACAAGAAAATGTGCCACGAAACCTCCGATATCATGATTTCTTAACACCTTCGTTGCCCCCTTGGGCGTCTGTGTGGTAGCCCCAGTTTGCGTGTCATTCCGAGGAGTCCCGCAGCCGCGGGACGACGAGGAATCTTGCACCGCTCTTGAAAACACTCAGAGCGAGATTCCTCGCTCCGCTCGGAATGACAGCATAGGCAGGGTTATCACCCAGACTCCTTGGCCAAGGCAAGAAGTTAAGATATTGTTTTCCGTCTCTGGAATTTCATTGTACCGCGAAGGCGCCTATTTGCAAAATGCACGCCGGCGGGTGAAATTGTCAATGACTTGACAGCCCGGGGCAGTGCCTCAGTTCGAGGTGGCACGGGCATCCTGCCCGTGTAATTTCATGGGCAAGATGGCCATGCCACTTCAATCTGAGACGCTACCACAGCCTGCTTAAATCGAACCTTAGCCACGCCATGCTACATTTGTGGACGGACGAGGTTGGAAAAGGGTATTCTGTTGAAAAGCGCGGGTAGCGATTCTCCACCCTGAGAAGTGCAACCGTTTCGGGTGGTGTGCGTCGGTCTTTAGGCCGCACGTGCAGGTTCCGCCCCGGCCGGACCGACGCTACGTGCTCTGAATTGGTATCATGGGGCAATGGATAGACTCAAAACGATTTGAGAAAAGCCTGGGGATGATTCTGACCACCGCGCTCGCCTTTTGTGTGGCTTTACTTTTCGGCGGCCGTGCACGGGCGGTATTTATCGCGCTTTCTATAGTGAGTGTCTGGCTCTTCTTCGAGACGCTTAAACGGCGGCTTTTTTCAGTATTTCCCAAGTACGGAGACCTTCCCCACGACCATATTCCCAAGCGGCTGTGGCGTGTTTTTGTCGAAGTTCTTCTGCAATATCGAGTGGTACGCGACCGCCCTATCGTCGGATTGCTCCACGCAGCGGTCGTGTGGGGATTTCTTGCCTTCGCATGGGTTAGCGCCCAACACCTCCTCCTGGGCTTGCGTGGACTTTCGAAGGCCACGGGGACGCGCAACTGGTATGGCACGTTTGTCGCCGTATGGGCTCTGGCGGTCCTGGTCGCCATGGTCGGCCTGTCATTTCGGCGATTTGTATTAAGACCCAAGCCCTTGGGAAAACTCTCCCCCTCCTCTGGGATCGTGGCCTTCCTCATCTCAGCACTAATGGTAACGTATCTGCTCGGCTGGGGAGTGTTTCCTGTCGGCGGCGTGGCGTGGACAGTAAATTGGTGGGCACATACCATTTCGTTTTTTTCCCTGCTCGATGTCATCCCCTTATCGAAGCATCTGCACCTGGTGCTCGCCCCGGTCACGATCTTTCTGGGCTCCGAGACCACGAGCACGATACGTCCCCTACGGGAAGATGGCGAGGATCTAGGAATTATCCACTTCCAGGATTTCGGCCGAAAGGACGTTCTCGACGTCAATGCCTGCGTCGAGTGCGGCCGCTGCACCGAACTCTGTCCGGCCAATCTCTCAGGAGGGTCGCTGAGTCCTAAGGAGATCATCCTCGACCTTCAAAAAGGTCTTGTTGGCGGCGGCAAGGTGGTCGCTGGAACTGCCACGGAGAAAATCCAGGGGAAGGTATTCGTTTCAGAGGAAGACCTCTTCCAATGTTTGTCCTGTGGCGCCTGCGAGTACGCCTGTCCGGTGGGCATCGAGCATGTGGGAAGGAAGATTCTTGACCTCCGGCGCGGACTCGTGAGCGAGGGTCGCATCAACAACGAGAAGATAGGGCAGCTGTTTACAACTATGGAACGAGCTCCGCACAACCCCTGGGGCATTGCTCACGACATGCGACAAAGTCTCCTGACCTCGAAACAGTTTCCCATTTTCGATGGCCACCAGGAATGGCTTTTCTGGCTTGGCTGCGGATTGAGTTTCGATCAACACGGCCAAGCGGTGGCAGTCGCCATGAAACAAATTCTTGATGTCGCCTCCGTTTCATGGGGCGTACTTTCCCGTGAAACGTGCTGCGGTGAACCGGCGCGTCGTGCGGGCAACGAATATCTCTTCCTGCAACTTTCGGAGAAACTTATCGAGACCTTAGCGCATGCCCAGGTAAAGAAGATCGTGTCGTGCTGCCCGCATTGCACCACGATGTTGGATAAGGATTACCGGCAAAGCCCGTCTTACGCGCAACTCGACATCAAGGTAGTGCACCATACGGAACTCATTGCGGAACTGCTTCCTCGCCTCACCATCGAGCCATCGGTACGGCGGGTAACCTACCATGACCCCTGCTACCTTGCCCGGGGCCGGGGGATTACCGCGGCGCCACGCAAGATCCTTCGCTCCTGCGGAGTCTCGCTCGCAGAGCCGGCGCACCATGGCCAGAACACGCAATGCTGCGGAGCCGGGGGCGCGAGGCTGTTCATAACTGACGACCAGCGGGAGCAGACGAAACGACGAGTTAACGAGCTCCGATTCACTCAGCTCGCCGAAACCCAAGCCTCGACGGTGGTGGCGGCTTGCCCTTACTGTCCCATCATGCTTCGCGACGCAGCCAACCACGCCCAGCGCGACGATCTGGAGATAGTTGACGTGGCGGAAATTGTCGTCAAAGGCCTGCGGCCAAAACCGCCTACCGGACCTAACGTGGTCAGTACCCCCTAGTGACTAATGAACGGACGGTCACCTGAGTGGTGGCGGCGTTTTGGCGCCTAAATAGTCGAAGAGCCGCGGTCTCGACAGCCGGTTGTGCCCAAGCGGCACCAGGCCGCCAGCCGGGTCTCCAGAGGCCCTAGCCTGGAGCATCGGATAAAGATAATGCGCGTTAAGCAGATGCCATTAATGAAGAACCACCTTTGTTCCGGGGTGGGGTTTGGCGCTTGGGGCCCTGCCGGATAGCGGAAAACGTGCGACGGTCTGAATAATAGGTCGGAAAACGGAAAGCTGAGTCCGCATGGTCTCCAGGGCAGGGCCGGGATCAGAATGCGAGCGAGCTCCGGCAAACCCTTGGACCATTCGCCGACCTCGGCCGGTTTCAGTTCGGTGGGCGGGCACGTTTTCACACGCCAGGAGTCCGGACCACCGAGGATCGACCGGACATAATCCGGTGGATGAATCTGGAGAGCATGCCCGACGTTGAACGCGAGATCAATTACTCCTGTCAACATCGCTACCTCCAATCCAGCTCCTAAAGCCCTCAGGTGCGGAAGGAGAATCGCGAAGCCAACCTCATCAGCTTAAGCACTTTGTAGATATCGATGTTAACATTACTCAAGACTAGCTTTGTTCCTTTGCCGTCAGCGGTATCGGCCAAATGCTCCATGGCGCGGAGCGAGGCGGGATTGACACGACGCACGGAAGAGAAATCCAAAACGACTTCCCCGCGCGCGTTGTCCAGCATCGTACAGGCCTTTTCCAAGTCATGAACCAGGCGCACTCCGTCGACTGCCAGGCGGACAGCGTTTGATGCCATACCTCTCGACCCCCTCACCTGTCTCGCGCCGGCTGGTGAAAACGCCGGTACGAGCCACCCTCTCCCCCAAGGGGGAGAGGGCTACAAACATGATGCAGGCTCCCTCACCCGTCTCGGGCCGTTTGAAGAATGCGCCAGCGCGGGCCCTCTCCCGTAAAGGGGACAGGGCTGGAAACGACCTGCTGATAGCTGGGGGCTGAGAGCTTCTGTCAAGCCGCTGCGACCGCTTTCGCCTGCCCTCGCCCCCGATAAGCATTCCAAAGCAGATCTGACAATTCGCTGAGTAATGGCATGCGAGGGTTCGTCGGGCGCCAGGAAGGATCGTCGAAGGCCATCGTGGCCAAATCGGGCACCGCCCGCTCGAATTCTTCTTTGGAGATCCCCAGTTCAGCGATAGAACGCGGGATCTCCAATTGGTCGAGCAACTGTTCCGTTGCCACCAGCACTTTCTTTACCTTTTCCTCGATCGTGTGACCACCAAGGCCCAGCAAGTCTGCCACCGTAGCGTATTTCTTGTGCGCGTTATACGCCCGCTGGTACGGCGACGGCATGAACTTGCTGGGCACCGACGCATTATACGCAATCACATGCGGCAGCATGAGCGCATTGGCCCGGCCGTGGGCGACCCTGAACCGCGCGCCGAAGGCATGGGCCAGGGCGTGACACACGCCCACCGACGCATTGGAAAACGCTAACCCGGCTATGCAGGCAGCATTGTGCACCATGGTGCGCGCCTCTTCATCGTTCGGGTGCTCATAGGCGATGGGCAGGAACTTGAACACCAAGCGAATGGCTTGCATGGCGTTGGCGTCGGTGTAAGGTGAAGCGTAAACGGAGACTCCGGCCTCCAAGGCGTGAGTTAAACAGTCGATGCCGGTATTCGCGGTGAGGGTCTTCGGCATGGACATGACAAACTGCGCATCCACGATGGCCACATCCGGACTCAGCGAGTAATCGGCAAGCGTCACCTTGCGCCCGCGCTCTATGTCGAACAGAACCGCGAACGGAGTGACTTCGCTTCCTGTTCCACTGGTGGTGGATATAGCGATCAAAGGGGCCCGGTTCGTTTTTTCGGTGGGATACTGCGCCACGCGCTTGCGGATATCCAGAAACGGCGCCCCCAATTCCTCCAAGTCAGCCTGCGGCGATTCATATTTGAGTTTCATGATCTTTGCCGCATCAATCACGGACCCGCCGCCTAAGGCGATGATTTGGTCCGCTTTGTAGAAATTGAGCGCCTCCAACCCTTGCATGACCGTCTTGACTTCCGGCTCCGCTTCGGGGATGACTGTGACATGAACGGGGGTTTGCGGAGGAAGGTGCCGCCGCACAATCTCGACGTGGCCGATCTGCTCCAAAACCGGATTAGTAACAATGATGGTGGAACGCGAGGGGAATTGACGCAGGGTCTCTACGGCGTTCTTGTTGAAGTAAATCTGATTGGGCACGCGGAACCACATGGGCGCTTGCGTCCTCCTCGCGATACGTTTAATGTTGAGATAATGATAAATATTAACATTATCTGTTGTACTATTTCCTCCTCCTGTTCCGCACCCGAACGACAAGGTCGGCACCATATCGTTGTAAACTCCCCCGATCGCCCCGATGGATCCCGGAGAATTCACAACAATCCGGCCCGCATTGATCAGTTCTCCGAACCTTCGGATGACCGCCTCATTGCGCGAAAAAACCACCGCCGTATGTCCGATCCCGCCGGCGTGATTGACGTCCACACACACCTTGAGCGCTTCGTCCGCGGATTTCGCCCGATAGACCGAGAGGACCGGGAACAGCTTCTCGACTGAGAGCGGATGGTCGGGGCCTACGCCTTGAATCGGAGCGATCAGGAGTTTGGTGTTCGGCTTGACCGCAAGCCCGATGAAGCGGGCAATATCGCTGGCTTTCTGGCCCACCGCCATAGGCCGCATGAATCCCGTTTCGGGATCGATCACCGTGCGGCCCAGCAGCGCCGTCTCTTGCTCATTGCAGATGTGCGCCCCCAGCTCGGCGAACTTCTTCATGACGGGGTCATAAATCTCATCGTCGATCACTACCGTCTGCTCGGAAGCGCAAATCGTCCCGTTATCAAACGTCTTGGAGGTGATGATATCCACCACCGCCATGCTCAGATCCGCGCTCTTTTCCAAATAGACCGGCGTATTGCCCGGCCCCACCCCCAAGGCCGGTTTGCCGGAGCTATAGGCGGCTTTGACCGCGCCCCGTCCCCCGGTGGCATCAATCAAGCTGACATCTTTGTGGTGCATGAGGTAGGCATTGTCTGCTAGCGTGGGGGCTTCGACGCAAGTGAAAACGCCCTCCGGCGCCCCGTGTTTCACTGCCGTCTCATACATGATCTTTACAGCTTCGTGGCAACAGCGCCAGGCCTTCGGATGGGGACTGAACACCACCGCGTTCCGGGTTTTGATCGCGACGATGCATTTAAAGAGGACTGTCGCGGTGGGGTTCGTAATCGGTGTAAGCGAGAAGATCACCCCGATGGGTTCAGCCACCTCCGCAACTCCGCGTTCAGGAAACTCGCGAATCAGCCCGACGGTAGGTTTGTCTTTGATATAGTTGTAGACGAACTCGGTGGCCACCATGTTCTTAATGGCCTTGTCTTCGAGCACGCCGAGTTTGGTTTCCTCAAAGGCCAGGCGGGCCAGGTGTTGAGCCTGTTCCATCCCCGCAGACACCATCGCTTTGACAATGCGATCCACATCCTCTTGTGTGTATTGCGTAAAAACCGCTGCCGCAGCCCTCGCTTGACTAACCAGACCTTCCAAGTAGGCGATCCGATCTTCACTCAGGTTTGCGATGTTTTCTGTCATGCTTCTGCTTCCGAGACTTCGTTGACCGCCCTGCAACTACCCACGTCATTCCGAGCGCAGCGAGGAATCTCGCTCGGGGCTGACGTCTATCCGCGAGCAACGACAAGAGCGAGATTCCTAGCTGCGCTCGGAATGACATGCCAGCCACATGGGCCAATAGCCTGTCCCAACCGGTTTACGGCTGTTAGGCCACGCTGGTGACCTCCGCCGCTGGTGGCGCAGGGGATGTCGTCTCCCTCATACTTCCCATCTCAGGTTCGGGCGCTCCAGCTTCCGCCGGTTTCGTTGGCTGCGGCCGCGCCAAGCGCCTTCGCTTGGCCACATCTTCCTGTCGCCGGCGGGGGTTCTTCGGTGGGACCGGTTCGCGAACCGGCCCTACCTTCCGCGCGGCCCGTCTCAATTCCTGAAAAGAGACGTACAGGTAGTCCCGCAACCGTTTCACGTCCGAGGCCACCTGAGAATCCGCGATAAGGCCGAAAAAGAGCTTTCCGTCATAACTCTCCACAGCGACGTTGATGCCTAATTCGTAGCCCGTCGGCACCTGCGGATACGTAGCAATCATTCGTCTCCCCAGCGCATAAAGAGGCACGGGCGGACCAGGCAAGTTGGTGCAGATCAGGTTGAGAATCGGCACGGGAAAGATGACTTCGGGAAGCCCCCACCAAAAAAGCGCCTGCAAAAGGGGCGGCGTCTTGGCAATGCCGGCCGCCACGAGCCCTAGCAAAGCAGCGGCCCCGGAACTCTTCATAGTCTCCGTTCTGGCCGCCACAGCTCGTAGCAATTCAACGGGGTCCCGCACGCCCATCGGCAAAGCCACAGGCATGAACGAGATCTGATTGCCCAAACTCTCCTCCTGCCCAGGCTTGCGCAAATTGACCGGACACACGATGCGCACGAACCGGTTGACCGTGCTCTGCCCGTGCAATTTCACGTAGCGCGCCAGCGCGCGGGTCAGCATAGCCAGGACGACATCGTTAACCCTCCCACCCACGGCCTCGCGAATGGCCTTTACTTCGGCCATATCAAACTCCGCCCAGCAGAACTTCCGGCCTTTCCCGCACGGCCTGTTGAAGGGGAGCCTCTCTAGCGGCATGAGTAGTTCCGGCAGTAAACGCAAGAGGCTTGTGGACCCATCTTGCTTCAGGTCGCCGAGCAGAGCCTGAGCGAAACCCAGCAGCCCTCTTTCGGTTGCGATCAGGCCATCGAGTGCGGTGTGGAGGACGCCGCCGAGTCCGCCCGCGGGGGCGGAATCGGATGCTGCGGGCCGCTTCTGGCGCGGCTTGTGAAGCGCGGGGGAGCCCTCCGGCGTCGTGTCTAAGAACTGTTCCAGCAGCCAGTTCGCCGATGTGCCATCGGCCAGCGCATGATGCAATCTCCAAATCACTGCGCACAGGTCGTCCTTGAGGCCATCGACGACATGAACTTCCCACAACGGCTTGTTGCGATCAAGGATTTGGCTGAAAATGCGCCCGGCTAAGGCCTCCAGTTCCGCCTCTCCTCCGGGGGGGGCGAGGGTCACTCGGAAAACGTGGCGGCGGATGTCAAAGTGCGGATCGTCTTCCCAAGTGGGCAAGCCGATGTGCAGCGGCGGCATCACCACCACTTGTCGGTATCGGGGGACCTGGCGTAGCTTCAAGGCAACCTTTGCGACGAACTTGTCGAAGGGAATGGGGCCGTCAAGGATGGTCAGGCAGCCAATCGCCAGAGGGATTTCCTTACGCTCAAGGTAAAGAAAGGCGGCGTCGGCTGCGGACAGCGTGCGGCTGGGAACCGCTGGATTTCCGCCCTTCGGGAAGCTCAGGGCAGGCTTTTCGCGGGAATGCGTCAGATGGTTGATGGCGGCGCGCACCTCCTCTCCGTGAGATGGAGGAGCCAAGTCCTCTCCGGCTCGAATGGCCTTTCTACTCCGGACTGAACGCGTGCTTAGCGGCAAGCGGCGTAGCATTGTTGCGCTTCTCCTTTGCAGCACCCGCAATCCTCGGCGACCACATTGAAACTGCTGGCGCGTCGCCAGAGTCTAAAAGCAATGATGTCCATTTCCTCTGCGGTGAAGTTAAAAAGACGGGCTTCCGCCTGGGAATCATCGAGAAGTTGGTCCCTATCAGGCTCCTGAACCGTGCCTATCGCCATTTGGGTACCCTACCTTTCCAAAGACAATTGGGTCACCGGGTCTTCTTATTAATGGTTTAGTCAACACTCCACAGCGCGGCGAGGCTTCGGTGGTTACAGACAGTTTGCCCCTAGGTTTAGCTTTTGTCAAGGGGAAGCCCCGTATTGAATGGCTTGTCGTTCCCGGTTCGTTCGTGAGATTCTGGTAGCGCCGACCTTTAGGTCGGCAAGCTCTGGTGCTGACCTAGAGGTCAGCGCTACAGAGTAGGGATTTGTCAAGAGACAAGAAGTCGGGATGCACTGCCCGCCATCAGGAGGTCGCCCCAGGGCGGCCACAGGGACCGCCCCTACGACTCAGCGCGATGGATGCTCTCCGATCATTCCCGTGTGGAAGAGAGTGCCGGCGCATCTTTTTCGGTGAGAATGAGAGGGAGGCCCGGGAGACCTTGGGAAAGCGCGCCAGTAATTCCTTAACCAACTGTGGCTGGTCGAAGCCAATGTCCACCCACTGGGCGAGGAGTCCAATCTAGTCAATGTAATTGTACGCCACAGAGGTCAAGAACTCCGGAAAATCGGAACTGGTCATCATACCTTCGTAAATCTCCGCGGCCTTCTCGAATCCCATCGAATCATACTGCGCTGCGCCAAGCTGGGTGCGAAGGTTCGCCAATTCCTCGGCAATGGCCCGGCGCACCATTTCCATGGTCACAGCGCGGCCATCATTCAGTTTTGCCTCATGCTTCACCCACTGCCAAACCTGCGCCCGGCAGATCTCGCAGGTGGCGGCGTCTTCCATCAAGTTATAGATGGGAACGCAGCCGTTGCTGTTCAACCACGAAGCCAAGTAACGGAGGCCTACGTCGATGTTACGCCGAAGACCGGTTTCCGTGATTTCCCCTTGGGGGACTTTGAGCAAGTCCGCGGGCGTGATTTGCAGATTGGGCAGCCGGCGCGAGATTTGGTTGGGCGTTTTCATATGCGTGTCAAAAACCTCTTTGGCAACCGGCACCAAGCCCGGGTGAGCGACCCAGGTCCCGTCGTGGCCAGCATGCACTTCACGCAGTTTGTCTTGCCGCACCTTCTCCAGCGCCCGGTCATTGGCGGCAGGATCATTCTTGATGGGAATCTGCGCCGCCATCCCTCCCATAGCGTGAATGCCACGCCGATGGCACGTTTCGATCAGGAGAAGAACGTAGGAATTCAGGAAGTGGCGATCCATCGTGACCGTTGCCCGATTGGGCAGAACGAAATCAGGCCGGTTACGGAATTTCTTGATGAAACTGAAAATGTAATCCCAGCGCCCGCAATTGAGCCCGGCCGAGTGCTCGCGCAGCTCGTAAAGGATTTCATCCATCTCAAACGCGGCCAGAATAGTTTCAATCAATACCGTGGCGCGAATGGTCCCCCGCGGAATGCCCAGCTCGTCCTGCGCGAAATTGAACACGTCATTCCACAGTCGCGCCTCGAGGTGACTTTCCAGCTTCGGTAAGTAGAAGTAGGGCCCAGTGCCCTTTGCGATCAGATGCTTGGCATTGTGAAAGAAGAAGAGTCCGAAGTCGAACAGCGAGGCGGAAATGGGCCTGTCACCCACCAGGAAGTGTTTTTCATCCAGATGCCAACCGCGGGGCCGGACCATGAGCGTGGCGATGCGTTCTCCCAACTCATATCTCTTTCCCTCCGCACTGACATAGCTGATGGTCCCGTTGACCGTGTCGCGAAGATTCAATTGACCGTCCAGATTGTTCTGCCAAGTGGGGCAATTCGAGTCTTCAAAGTCCGCCATAAAAACGCTCGCCCCGGAATTCAGGGCGTTGATAATCATCTTCCGGTCCACAGGGCCGGTGATTTCGACGCGCCGATCGAGCAAGTCGCACGGGATAGGCGCCACCGTCCATTCGGCCGCGCGGACCGGCGCGGTGTCGGCAAGGAAGTTGGGCAACTTCCCGGCGTCGATCTCCTGTTGGCGGAAGCGCCTCATCGCGAGAAGGCGCTGCCTGGTCTCTTCAAACCGCCCCGCCAGCCTGGCTAGAAATCGCGCCGCCTCTTCCGACAAGATTTCCGAGTGCGTCTCGCTCACCGGCCGGGTAATTTGAATCTCCTCCTCTTGCACGGGGACCATGGTTCTGTAACCTCCTTGCATCGATATTTTGTAATGCCCTGATATCTCTATCTTAGCAGAAAGGTGGGGTGCGTGGGTCACGATTGTCCGACTCGGACAAGTGATCCAACTAAAGCGCCGGCTGCTGCGTTGCGTCCGCCGGTCGAGGCAGTAGTCGCAGGAACTTCCGCCAGGAACGGGACAACACCTGTAAGGGCAAGCGGGAAGTCAACGTCAGCGTGCTCCAATCGAGGGAAAGCCAGTCACGGGGCGAAAGCATGGAGAAGAGGGCGGCGCCGGCACGGGCCCAGTGCGCCAAGGCATAGCGCACGATTGCGAAATCCATCCTCACGCTGGATCTCGAGATGTCTTCCAGGACGCCCTCCAGGGTGAACCAGGCCTTGCGGAACATGAGCAGGCCCGCCGGAAAGCGGATTCCGTTCAGGGCGATGTCATCCAACACACGCATGGCATCCAGGGGACCTGGCAAGCGGAGCCACGGCAGCCCGTCCAGCAGGCGGGTTACGCGCTCGCGGATGAAGAGAGCCTGCTGCCGGTCATCGCCGGTGCCGTGAAGGCGCAAGCGCTCGATCGCGCCCGTCATGCCGTCTGCATCCCGCAACATCGTCATCAGCACGAGCATGAATACGCACCTACGCTGCTCAAGAGTGAGGCGGCCGGTCAGGGCCCAGTCCACGATGACCAACTCCCCTCGTCGTTTGTCATACAGGAGATTGCCCGCGTGTGGATCGGCATGAAAGATCATGTTCTTTTCGCGAGTAAGCGCGGGCACGGCGATCAGCGCTTCGGCCAAACTCTCCGCCACACGGACCCGCAGCTTCTTCGGACGCGCAACGGCCTCCGTGACCTTCACTCCCCTTTCCCGCGTGAGCGCCGTTACCGTGGCCGTCGAGAGCGGCCGGATGAGGCGTGGAATGCGGACTCCGGGTATCGACCGATAGGCGCCCAAGGCGCTGAGGAGGGTGGCTTGTTCACCGGGGAAATCCACCTCTCGCTCGAGTAAGAGGCGAATTTCCGTGAGCGTCTCCGCCACGCCGGCCAGACGGACGCCTTTTGCCTGATACTTGCGCGCCAGAAACCCGGCGAGTTGCTGAAGGATCTTCATATCCTCCGCATAGCAGCCGGGGATGTGCGGCTTCAAAACCTTGAAGACGCCTTCCTCACGCCGCCGGGTCTCGGGGTTCCGCCAAGTGAAACCCACCACCGCGCTGACACTCGCCTCTGAAAAGATGGTCCAATCAAGCTGCACGCCGTAAGTTTCAAATTGCGGTCCTACTTCCTGCAGGATGGTGGCACGAATCTCGCTGATACTTACGTCGGAGATCCCGTTCTCCAGTTCGGTGAGGGCGCCGCGTATCCTTGCATCCAGGTTCCTGTTGCGCGCCAGCACTTGGCCGATCTTCTGAAGCCCGGGAATCCTGGCAATGAACCGCAGCAGGCGCACTTCGGGAGGCGTGTCCGCTGCCACTTCTATTTGCTCCACGACTTTGGGGGCCAACCGGGAAGGCGACAATCGCGAGACCACGAAGATCATCGAGTCCCGAACCAGCGGACGCCATTGAGCGTACGCCTCGGGGACCAAGATCTCCACCGGCACCACTTGGACTGTCCACTTTGCCAGCTCATCACGCCAGACCTTACCGCTCTCGCCGCTGAGGGCCACTTCAACGGCGGCTATCCTCTCCCCCGTGGTTCGATAACTGCGCAGAAAAGGGTCTAGCGCCTGGTGTAACCGCTCGTTCTCAATCTTCAGCCGGTATTCCACGACGAATCCTCATCAGCCAGCCTGGGGGTTGTGACCTTCAGTCAAATCAGGGCACCACAAGGGGGGAAGTCAGCAACCGGCCAATCGCTCGGCCACAACCTTGTATACGAGCGGGCTGCACACAAACCCCATGTGGGTGGAGGAAACCTCGAGGTCCACGCGGGGGTCGCCCGTTCGGCAGACTCGCCAGTCCATTATCCCGTCGCTCTTGGAATAGATCGCTGTCTGGCGCACCGATTTCGGGAACTTCCCCATCAGCGACTCGATGAAATTGCAGGTACAGCGCGCTGTGTAACAGCCTGGCAACACGCTGGGGCCATGCCGTCTCAAGATCTGCTCCCGTACCAGTTCGGCAGTTCGCATAACGGCCGGATGGCCAACGAGTCCCTGGATGGGCGCTCCTAGCATGATCACGGAAGCGACGCGGTCAGGCGTTTGCGCGGCGGCGGCGCGGGCCATCGTGCCACCCAAGCTGTGCCCGATGACATGGACCTTTCGCTTGGAAGACTTATAGGCCTCCTCGATGGCCGCATGAAGGTATTGCTGGATCAACAGGTTCGGGCACTCGGCGTTCATGCTGATCCCGGAGTAGTAGGGCTGGTAACCGATCCGCTGCAGCCAAGAACGGAAGTGAGTCAAATAGAGATCGGTACCCAAGAAACCTGGGACCAGCACCACGCCTGAACCATCCCCGTGAGGGATGCCGTACCCTAGAAAGACTGGCGAGATCCACAGAAATCCGAGTTCAACCCCGGCTAATAACTCGCTCCATATCGGTAAAGGCGCAGATTTGTACTTCTCGCGCCGAGGTGGGCCGCCGCGTCTCATCTACTCTTAGTCTACCCTAAGGGGCACGCGCCGTGAAGGGGAACTAAGGAGTAGGTGGCTGCTGCACTTCAACGGGCTCAACCTTCCGCTTGGGCCTTACGCGGACGGGCTTCCGCTTCTTTTCAGTGGGCGCAGCCTTCACGGGTTTGACGACGAGGTCCATGAGCGATTTCTGGGCCGTCACGAGATTCCGAACACTTTTTTCGGTCAGGCTGCCCCATGAGGTACGCGCCTCAGTTCGGGCGGCTTCCACTCGCTCGCTGGCCTTTTCGGCCGCGGACTCCATTTGTTCGATGGCTAGATTCAGGAGCTTTTTCTGGGCCTCGATGTATTTCTCGCTTCCTTCCCGCGCCAGTTCTGTTAGGACCTTGTGCCTCGCTGGGGCGGGCTTGTGGCCTTCTCCGTCACCCTTGGTGGCGGTGGCCACCTCGTGGGCGGCCAAGTCGAGGAATTTCTTCTCGGTTTCGACCAAAGTCTCGATACCGCGCCGCGCCAGTTCGACAACACTCGCGCCAGCCCCCTTCAGTCCTTTGCCTTCTCGATAAGACTCCGCCACCGCATGCGTCTGCTCGGCAGCCGCATCCAGCAAGCGTTTCTGCATGTCGATGAAGGTGACCACTCTGTGGCGGACCACATTAGCCACGGTCCCCGCCACCGGGGGAAGCGGTAGTGCTTTCTTCATTCCATCCACCACCAGTGCAGTCTCCCCGGCCGCCAAGTCCAGCAGGATCTTCCCGGCGGCGGTAAGGTTCTCAACGCCTTTGTCGGCCACTTTGGCGATCGCCGCGCCCGGCCGGACACGCGGCTTGCTCATCCGCTCCCGCACCATTCCAATTACCAGTGCATTCTGTTGGGCCGTAAGATCCAACAGAATCTTCTGGGCAGCCATGAAGCTCTCGATTCCTTGACGAGCCCAACTCACCAGTTGATTAGCCGGCGAGGGGGCAACCCTGGTCTCTTTGCTCTTTTCAGGCATGATTTGTTTTCTCCTTGGGCGGCACCCATCCTGCGCCGCCGTCACTGCATTGCAGTATAAATGTAAGCCGCGGGGATCCCCATGTCAAGCGGAATTTTCCCCGGCATTTCAACGGGAATTGGGATACCGGCCGCACTGTTTTCTAGACACCGCGTGTGCTCGTGGGTGGCGCATCCGTCACGACGCCTTTTGTCGTGATGTATGCGCCCCTTTAGGGTCGGCAGGGCGCAGACATGCCAGAAGACGGCACGTCTGCGCCACCCGTGGCATCACACAGACCGCCAAGGGGAGGGCGAAGAACCGCGCTGCGGCATCGCGCTTGGACTTGACTTTGCGCCCCCGCCGTGTCACGCTGCGGTGCAGTATGAAAAACAAATCCAGCGCTCGATGGCTCTCCGGCGACCAGGACAAGAAATCGTGAGTGGCCCTATCGGAAGCCCTCACGAGTTGCTTTAGAAGCTGCAGCGGCAGAGGCGTCGCGCGCTCGCGCGCATCCTCCAGGATGATCTGGGTGAGGATTAGGTACGTGAGGTCCTTGCCCGAGCGAGCGTCCACCACCTTGACTTCGATTCCCTCCCGGACCATGCGTGCGACGTCGTCGAGCTTCACGTAGCGGCTGGCGCTGGGATCGTAAAGGCGCCGG
>Ga0187817_10000709_pt1 | contig 14963 bp, 11 predicted proteins | sample NC_wetland_sal_i_17_FD_132431 | JGI IMG/M metagenome (GOLD analysis project Ga0187817, IMG submission 132431) | Wetland sediment microbial communities from Neuse River Estuary, North Carolina, USA - SO4_2 | ecosystem: Environmental > Aquatic > Freshwater > Wetlands > Sediment | place: USA...
GCCCGGTGTGCGACAAGGGCGGTGAGTGCGAATTGCAGGACATGGTGTTCCGCTACGGCGCGGGCGAGAGCCGGTATATCGAAGAGAAGGTCCACACCCCGGAAAAACAGTATTCGCCCGTCGTGTTTTTTGATGCCCCGCGCTGCATCCTCTGCTTCCGCTGCGTCCGCATCTGCGATGAGGGCATGGGCGTGCGCGCGCTGGGCGTGATCAATCGCGGCGTGGTTTCCGAGATCGCGCCCAATCATGGCGACCACCTGGAATGCGACGAGTGCGGCGCCTGCATCGATATTTGCCCCGTCGGCGCGCTCACCAGCGGCATCTATCGCTATCAGACCCGGCCCTGGGAGATGAGCCACGTCGGCACCATCTGCACCCACTGCGCCGATGGATGCAAGACCACGCTGGGCGTGCGCAACGACCGCATCATCCGCGGCAATAACCGCGACCGCTCCGGCATCAACGGCGAGTTTCTGTGCATCAAGGGCCGCTACGGGTTCGATTTTTACGATCACGCCGAACGGCTGCAGGCGCCGCTCATGCGCTTCAACGGCAAGCTGGAAGAGGTCTCCTGGTCGCAGGCGCTGGCCACGGTGGCGCAGAAATTTCGCGAGACCTCATCCGCCGGTGGCAGCTTCGGCGTCATCGGCTCCAACCACACCACCAACGAAGAAAATTACTACCTGCAGAAATTCGCCCGCCGGGTGCTGGGCACCAACCATATCGATCATCACCGCACAGGCGACGTGGTGACGCTTCTCGATGCGCTCAGCGGCAAAACCGGACAGCTCGCTACCGTGGCGGATCTGTACGACCGGAAAGCATTCCTCGTGCTGGGCGCCGATCTCGCGCTGCAGCATCCGCTGCTCAGCTATCAGCTTCGCGCCAACTACCGGCATCACCAGGCCCACATCTATGTGGTGACGCCCGGACCGGTGCGCGAGGACAAGTACGCGGTGAAGAGCGTAAGGCTCACTGGCATTACCGGCCTGGAATCGCTGCGCGACAAGCTAAAGGCCGAACCGGAGCTGGTGATTCTGTTCGACGACAGCTTCAAGAGCGAGGATGTCCGCCGGCTGGTGGAGTTTGGCGAATCTCTCGGCATTCCGGTGAAGTACGTTGCGCTGGTCGATTACTCCAATTCGCGCGGCGCGGTGGATATGGGGCTCACGCCGGAGTTGCTGCCGGGCTATGAGCCCTCCGGGCAATCGGGCATGCGGGTTCATGAAATGATCGAGGCCGATCTGGACGTGCTCTGGGTAGTGGGCGCGAATCCGTTGAAAAGCGGCGCAGCCAGGAAAGCCGGCTTCTTAGTGGTGCAGGACCTGTTCCTCACCGAAACCGCGCAACAGGCCGATGTCGTGCTGCCCGCTGCCTGCGCTTACGAAAAGAACGGCACCGTCACGAACGTCACCGGAGAAGTGCAGCGCCTGAAGCGCGCCATGGAGACTATGGGCGCCAAACCGGACCTGGAAATCATGGGTTTCATCGCGCGCGAAATGGGCGCGGCGGCGGTGCTGGGGCCGTGGACGCCCGGCCATGTTTTCGAAGAGATCCGCAAAAACGTCCGCGGATACGATATTCCGCTGCCCGTGGTAGAAACCGGCGGCGCAGCCCAAACCATGCCGGTCAACGGGCGCATCCCCGTGGAGAGCCGGCCCGATCTGGTACGTTCGGACCGCAATGGTTTGTTCGCGTCCGGTACGCTCGGGCGCTATTCTAAGGTTCTGAATTCCACTTTGGAAAGCCGGTTGAGCCGCTAAATGGACTCGTTCATCGTCATCAGCCTGATCAAAACGTTCGTGATTTTTGCGGTCCTCATGACCACGCTGGCGTACCTGCAATGGGTGGAACGCAAGGTGATCGCGCACATTCAGGTGCGCCCCGGTCCCTATCGCGTGGGCCCGCACGGCCTCCTGCAGCCGCTGGCGGACGTCATCAAGCTGATTACCAAGGAAGACCTGGTCCCGCCCTACGTCAACAAGCCGCTGTATCTCTTCGCGCCGTTCTTCGCTATCACCATGGCGCTGCTTTCCATTTCGGTGATTCCCTTCGGCCCCACCATCGAGGTGGCCGGCTATCGCACCTGGATGCAGCTCACCGATCTGAACATCGGGGTGCTGTTCATCCTGGCGGTTTCCTCCATGGGCGTTTACGGAATCGCCCTGGCGGGTTGGGCGTCCAACAACAAATACGCGCTGCTTGGGGGGCTGCGTAGTTCGGCGCAGATGATCAGCTACGAACTGCCGCTCTCCATGGCCATCGCTTCGCCGCTGCTCATCTCCAATACGCTCAGCCTGCGCAGGCTGGTGGGAACGCAGGCGGGCAACCTCTGGCACTGGAACCTGTTCCATGGCTGGCAGTACGTCAGCTTCATCATTTTCTTAATTGCCGGTTTCGCGGAGACCAATCGCGTGCCGTTCGATCTGCCGGAGGCGGAAAACGAGCTGGTGGCTGGCTTCCACACCGAATACAGCAGCATGAAGTTCGCTTCGTTTTTCATGGCGGAGTACGCCAACATGATCACGGTGAGTTGCATGGCCACGCTGCTGTTTCTAGGCGGCTGGGTGCCGCCGTGGCCGGCGGAATACGGTTCGAGCTTCGTGCCGGTGATCCTATTCGCGGGCGCCGGCATCATCGCACTGATGCACGGTCTCAATCCGGCCCGCAAACGGGACCGCTACACGCTGCCGGCATTCGGCGTCATCTTCCTTATCATTGCGGCGGTTTTTCTGCTGCCGATCGTGCAGAGCTGGCTTCTGCCGCTGTTCTGGTTTTTGGCCAAAACCGGCGCCATTCTCTTCGCGTTTATCTGGGTGCGCGGCACGCTGCCGCGCTTCCGTTACGACCAACTCATGGGCTTCACCTGGAAGTTCCTTTTTCCCACCGCGGTCCTGAACCTGCTCGCGACCGCGCTGGTAGTGGCGCTGGTTTCCTGATGGACGTCATTCTTTTTCTCGTGTTCGCGATCATCGCGGTGCTGGCCGCGATCAACGTGGTGGTGCAGACCCATCCCATTGCGAGCGCCGTCTCGCTGATCGGCGTGATGGGCTCGCTGGCGGTGCTCTACCTGCTGCTGGGCGCGGAATTCATCGCCGCCGCGCAGGTGATCGTCTATGCCGGCGCGGTGATGGTGTTGTTCGTCTTCGTCATCATGCTGCTGAACGCCGGTGCGGAGGTGCGCAAAGGCCGTTCGTTCATGGCCAGCCTGCTGGGCGCGCCGGTGTTGATCGCGCTGCTGGCGCTGCTCGCCTGGTTCGTGGAGCGCATCTACCCGGAAAGCGTGGGGGTGCATTTCGGCGGCTTCACCGGCGGCGGCCCGGAAGCCATCGGCCGCGCGCTGTTCACCACCTACCTGCTGCCGTTTGAAATCACTTCCATCCTGGTGCTGATCGCCATTCTGGGCGCGGTGGTACTGGCGCGAAAGGAGATCGACTGATGACCCAGGTGCCGGCTTCGTGGTTTCTCACCCTCAGCGCGGTGTTGTTCGTGCTGGGCGTGGCGGGCTTCATTTTCCGCCGCAGCGTCATCACCATGTTTATGTCCATCGAGCTGATGCTGAATGCGGTGAACCTGACCTTCGTCACCTTTTCCTACGAGCTCAAGCAGGTGGACGGGCACCTGTTCGTCTTTTTCGTGATGGTGGTGGCGGCGGCGGAAGCCGCGGTGGGGCTGGCCATTATCCTGACCGTTTACAAAAGCCGCGCGACGCTGAATATCGATGAAGTCAACTCAATGAAGAACTGATGCAACTCTGGCTCATACCTCTACTTCCGCTCGCGGGCTTCACCATCAACGGCCTGTTCGGCCGCCGCTTCTCCAAGGGCGTCGTCAACGCCGTGGCCGTGGGCAGCGTGCTGCTCTCCTTCGCGTGGGTGCTGAAAACGCTGATCGCGCTGGGCGTGCTCAACACCGCTTACAGCGAGCATTACTTCACCTGGATCCAGAGCGACGCTTTTTCCGTGGGCTGCGATATGTCGGTGGACCGGCTCACCGCCATCATGCTGCTGGTGGTCACCGGCATCGGCTCGCTGATCCATATCTATAGCATCGGCTACATGGCGCACGAAGGCGGCTACTACCGCTTTTTTGCCTACATGAACCTGTTCATGTTCTTCATGCTGGTGCTGGTGCTGGCGTCGAACTACCTGCTGCTGTTCGTGGGCTGGGAAGGCGTGGGGCTGTGCAGCTATCTGCTGATCGGCTTCTACTTCGATAAGAAGTTCGCCACAGATGCCGGCAACAAAGCGTTCATCGTGAACCGCATAGGAGACTTCGGCTTCTCGCTGGCCATATTCTACATGGTGCGGCAGTTCGGGACGCTGGATTTCGGCACGGTATTTTCCAAAGCGCCCGCGGCGCCCGAATCGGCCCTCACCATCATCGGCCTGTTGCTGCTGCTGGGCGCGGCCGGCAAGTCGGCGCAGATTCCGCTGTATGTCTGGCTGCCCGACGCCATGGCCGGCCCTACGCCGGTTTCGGCGCTGATCCACGCCGCCACCATGGTGACGGCCGGCGTCTACATGACCGCGCGCTCCTTTGCGATTTACACGCACGCGCCCATGGCCATGGAAGCCATCGCGGTGATCGGCATCGCCACCGCATTTTTTGCCGCCACCATCGGCATGGCGCAGAACGATATCAAAAAGGTCTTCGCCTACTCCACGGTGTCGCAGCTCGGCTACATGTTTGTGGGCGTAGGCGTGGGCGCGTTCTCCGCCGGCATTTACCATCTGATGACGCACGCCTTTTTCAAGGCGCTGCTCTTCCTCGGCTCGGGCAGCGTCATTCACGCGCTCTCCGGCGAGCAGGACATGCGCCAGATGGGCGGCATGCGCGGCAAGATTCCGTGGACCTGCTGGACCATGTTCTGCGCCTCCCTGGCCATTTCCGGTTTTCCGTTCACTTCCGGTTTCCTGAGCAAGGACGCCATCCTGCTGGCGGCAAACCACCACGCGCCGTGGATGTACTGGGTGGGCACCATCACCGCCGGCATGACCGCGTTTTATGTTTTCCGCGCGTTCTTCATGACCTTCTTCGGCGACTATCGCGGCCACGAGCATCACCCGCACGAATCGCCGCCGGTGATGTTGGTTCCGCTGGTGATTCTGGCCGGGCTTTCGCTCGCTGGCGGTTACCTGTTCAAAGTCCCCGAATTCCTGGGCACGATCTTTCCCACCCTGGAAATGCCGGAAGATTTCGGACTGATGGCCATCGCCAGCGGCGCCGGGCTGCTGGGCATTCTGCTGGCGTACGTGATGTATGTCGCAAGGCCCGGTATTCCGGACGCCATCGCTTCCAATCTGCGAGGCCTTTACACGCTGGTCTACAACAAGTACTTCGTGGATGAGATCTACGATGCCGCGGTGGTGAAGCCGGTGGTGGGCGGCTCGCGCCTGCTGCTGTGGAAGGGCATGGACGCCGGCATTATCGACGGCATGGTGAACGGCGTGGGTGCGCGCGCGAAGAGCATCGGCGGCGCGCTGCGGATGCTGCAATCGGGCAATGCGCGCAGTTATGCCACCTGGGTGGCGTTTGGCGGCGTGCTGGTGATTGTGGCGCTGGGCGTGGCCGAGGGGGTGACGCGATGAACCTGCTGCTGGTGGTTCTTCTGCTGCCGCTGGCCGGCTTCCTGGTGGCTCTCGCGCTTCCGCGTTCCTCGGAAAACGCCAGCCGCACCTGGGCGCTGACGCTATCGCTCGTCACCTTCGTGGCGTCGCTCGGTTTGCTGTTCTATTTCGATCGCGGCGCGGCCGGCGACCAGTTCACCGTCGACCTGCTCTGGATCGCTTCCCCCGAAATTCACTTTCACATCGCGGCCGACGGCGTGAGCCTCTGGCTGGTGCTGCTCACCACTTTCCTCACACCCATCTGCGTGCTGATTTCCTGGAATTTCATCCGCAATCGCGCCAAGGAATTCTACGCCTTCCTGCTGCTGCTCGAGTTCGGCCTGGCGGGCGTTTTCATCGCGCAGGACCTGTTCCTGTTTTACGTGTTCTGGGAAATATCCCTGGTGCCGATGTATTTCCTGATCGGCATCTGGGGGCACGAGCGGCGCATCTACGCCGCGGTGAAATTTTTCCTCTACACCATGGCCGGCTCGGTGCTGATGCTGGCGGCCATCATTTATCTCTACAACCGCACCCAGACCTTCGGCTACGCGGAAATTCTCGATCAACTGGCGAGCGGCCGGCTGACGTTTACGTCTTCCGAACAGATGCTGCTCTTCCTGGCGTTTTTCATTGCGTTCGCCATTAAAGTGCCGCTGTTTCCGCTGCACACCTGGCTGCCGGATGCCCACGTGGAAGCTCCCTCGGCCGGTTCCGTGATGCTGGCCTCCGTCATGCTGAAGATGGGCACGTTCGGAATCCTGCACTATTGCCTGCCGCTGTTTCCCAGCGCCGCGCGCCAGTGCGCGCCGTGGATTGCGGTGCTGGCCATCATCGGCATCATTTACGGCGCGTTGGTGGCCATGGTGCAGCCGAATATGAAGAAACTGGTGGCGTACTCGTCGGTCAGCCACCTGGGCTTCGTTGTGCTCGGCATCTTTTCATTTACCCAACTGGGCATGGATGGCGCGGTTTACCAGATGCTGAACCACGGCGTTTCCACCGGCGCGCTGTTCCTCCTGGTTGGCTTGCTCTACGAGCGGCGCCATTCGCTCGAAATCGTGGATTACGGCGGTGTCGCCACCACCGCTCCCTGGCTTGCCACGGCGTTCCTGATCACCACCCTGGCCAGCATCGGCCTGCCGGTACTCAACAATTTCGTGGGCGAGTTTCTCGTCCTGCAGGGCGCCGCGCTGGCCAATTTCACCTGGGCAATCTATGCGGCCATCGGCGTGATTCTTTCCGCCTGCTACATGCTTTGGATGTACCAGCGTGTCTTCTACGGCGAGGCCTCGGGCGAAGTTCGCTCGCATGTGTTCGACCTCAAGCTGCGCGAATGGGCGGCCATTGTTCCCCTGATTGTGATGATGTTTTGGATGGGCGTCTATTCCAAGTCTTTTCTCGACCCGGTGGGCAAGACCAATGCCCGCCTGCTCGACCAGACGCACGTGAACGTTCCTTTCCGCGTGCAACTCGATCGCCCGGAGGCCGGCCATGCCCGTTAGCTTCACCTTCAATTCCGCCGACCTCATCCGCTTCCTGCCGGAAACGATTCTCACCGTCGCCGCCACGTTGATGATGGTGCTCGATCCGCTGGTGCACAAGCGCTCATCCAGCCTGTTCGGAAACATGAGCCTGGTGGCGCTGGTGACCGCCGCCGCGGCAGCCGTCTACGCTTTCACCGCGCAAGCCGGGGCGGCCTTCGGCGGCATGCTGTCGATAGATGGGTTCGCCACTTTTTTTCGCGTGCTGGTGATGGTTGTCGGGATTCTCACGGTTCTGCCTTCCTTCCGCTTTCTCGACCGGCAGGACGCCGAAACCAGCGAATATCACGCGCTGCTGCTGTTTTCCATCGTGGGCCAGTCGATCATGGTTTCGGCCAACGACCTGATCGTCATTTTCATTGGCCTGGAAATCTCGTCTATCGCCAGCTACATTCTGGCCGGCTACTTCCGCGACGATAAGCGCGCCAACGAAGCCGCGCTGAAATATTTTCTGCTGGGCTCGTTTGCCACGGCATTCTTCCTCTATGGCATCGCGCTGATTTACGGCGCCACCGGCAGCACCAATCTTTCCACGGTGCATGGCGCGCTAGGGGGGCCGAACGCGCCCAAGGAAGTTTTCGTCGGGCTGTCGGCCGCGCTGATGTTTGTGGGGCTGGGCTTCAAAGTGTCGGCATCGCCGTTTCAGATATGGGCGCCGGATGTGTACCAGGGTGCGCCCACGCCCATCAGCGCGTTCCTTTCGGCCGGTCCCAAGGCTGCGGCCTTCGCGGTTTTCCTGCGTATTTTCATGACGGCGTTCGAGCCCATCGGCCCCGGCTGGGAACCGCTCATCTGGGGTTCCGCGCTGCTTTCCATGACCATCGGCAACTTCGCCGCGCTGCTGCAATCCAACGTCAAGCGCCTGCTGGCTTACAGTTCCATCGCGCATGCCGGCTACGTGCTGGTGGCGCTCACGGCACGGCGCGATTCCGGCGTGGCCGCCGCTATGTTCTACCTGGCCGCCTACGCCTTGATGAACATCGGTGCGTTCGCTGTGGTGAGCCACCTTTCCGGCAAAGGCGAGCAGTACCAGAGCGTGGAAGATTTTTCAGGCCTGGCGCAAAAGCAGCCGCTCACCGCGGCCATGCTGACCATCTTTCTGCTCTCGCTCATCGGCGTTCCGCTCACCGGCGGCTTCTTCGGCAAGTTTTACATTTTCAAAGCCGCGCTGGAATCGCACCTGGTGTGGCTCACCGTACTGGGCCTGTTGAACAGCGCCGTGGCGGCTTATTATTACCTGCGCATCCTGGTGATGATGTACATGCGCGATCCGAGTGAGGCCACGGCGCGCGCCGAACCGCTTTCCCCGGGCCTGCGGGCCGCCCTCATTTTACCGGCCGCCGGCACGCTGTTCCTGGGAATTTTTCCCAACTGGGTGCTGGATTTCGCCGGGCGCTCTTCCACGCTACTGAAGTAGCGCGTGCCCGGTGGCCGTCTTTCACTCCTTCGCTTCTGTCAGTTCGCGCGCCTTAGCCGTGTCTTCGTCGGCGCCGGCTTTATCACCCGCGGCGCGTTTGGCCGAGCCGCGGTTGAGATAAGCGTTGGCGTATTGGGGATCGAGCTTGATCGCCTGGTCGAAATCCGCAATCGCCTCCGGGAACTGCTTCAGCCGGAAATGGGCGTAGCCGCGCGCGTTGAACGCCAGGGGCATGGCGGGATTGAGCTGAATCGCCTGCGTCAGGGCTTCGATGGCTTCGGCGAATTTCTCCTGCTGGATCAGCTCGCGCCCGTGCGCATGATAGAATCCCGCGCCGTGCGAAACCGCGGCTGTCTCTCCGGAGACAGGCGTCGCAGCCGGCTTTGCCGCCGCCACTTTGGGCGGCGCCGGCTTCGGCTCCGGCCTGACCGGGGGCTTCAATTCCGGCAACGCCGGCGCTTTCCGCTCCGGCTTGACCACGGGCTTCAAATCCTCCGCCGTGACTGGCCATCTCGGCTGCGTTTCGGCCGCCGGTTTCGGCTCCGGTTTGAGGGCCGGCGCGGGTGCGGCCGTCTCCATCGGCTTGGACTCCGGTTGGGCTTCCACGGCCGCGGCACTCTCCTGGCCCGGCAGCTTTACCGTCACCGTGTCCGGCTGCTTCTCCTTGGACAGCGCCTGGGCGACAACTTCCTGTACCTTGGCTTCGGCCATGGCCGCCAGTTGCGCTGTTTCCTGGTCCGTCGGCTGCAAATCGAGGGCGTGCTTCAAATCGGTCAGCGCTTCGTCATAGCGGCCGAGCAAAAAATACGCGTTGCCGCGCGCCTTCCACCCCAGTGGAGACATGGGGTCCAACCCGATCGCCTCCGTACGGTCCGCCAGCCCTCTCTCATGTTGTCCCAGCGCATGGAACGATCCGCCGCGCGCGACCAGCGCCGCCGGGTTTTTGGGGTCGAGCCCTACCGCCTTTTCGCGGTCGGCCAGAGCGTCCTGGTGCTTCTGCAAACGCGCGTACACCTCGCCGCGCGCCAGGTACAGCCGCACATCTCCCGGGTCCAGGCGGATGGCCTCGCTGTAGTCCGCCACCGCGCCGTCATCGTCGCGCAACAGTTCCTTCACCGCGCCGCGCACGCGCAACGCGCGCACATCCTGCGGCCGCAGGCGCAGCGCGGTGTTCAGGTCCTGCAACGAGCGGTCGAATTCCCCCACGCCCGACCACGCCAGCGCGCGCTCCACATAAACCGTCTGGTAATCGGGCCGTGCGGCGAGGCACTTATCGAAATCTTCTATGGCATCGCGAAACTTTCGCAATGCCGCCAGCGCCATGCCGCGCCCTTTATAGGGCTCGGGATTGTCCAGCCGCAGCTTGATGGCCTCGGAGAAATCCTCGATGGCCTGCTCGTATTGCAGCAAGACCGCGTGGGCGTTGCCCCTGCCGTTGTAGACCTCCGTGCGCTCCATTTTCAGGCCGATGGCCGCGGAGTAGTCCTGGATGGCGCGCTCGGGTTGCCCGGCGGCCAGGTAGTAGTCCGCGCGCAAAGCATAAGAAGGGGCATCGGCGGGCGCCAGGGCCACTGCTTTCTCAAGGTCGGGCCCCGCCTTGTCGCGCTCGCCGGCATCCAGGTAATCCTTGCCGCGCGCGCGCCAGGCGGCGGCAAAAGCGTCGTCCGCTTGAATCGCCTCGGAATAATCCCCGATCGCCTCTTCGCGGCGGCCGGCGGCATCGGCGCGCAGCCCGCGCTGGTAGGCGGCCTGCGATTTCCTGTGATCCGGCTTGCCGTCGGCGGCGTTAACCGGAGCCAACGCTCCGCTGATGGCCAGCGATAGCATCATCGCGGCCGGGATGTGTTTTCGAATACCCATCGCTTACTGACTCAGTGTAGAGCAAAATAGAGATATGAGCCACGAAGAATTGCATGAGTTCGACACGCCACGGCTCGCCATAAATCGCGTGTACACGCGCGGCGGCGACCAGGGTGAAACCAGCCTGGCGGGCGGCCAGCGTGTGGCTAAAGACGGGCCGCGCATCGAGGCCTACGGCGCGGTGGATGAGCTGAACTCATTCGTGGGCGTGGCGCGCGCCCTGGCCGAAGAGATGACCGACCGCAACGGCCGCGTGTGGCCGCTGGTGCCCGTCCTCATGCGCGTGCAGCACGAACTGTTCAACCTGGGATCCATCCTGGCCACTCTGCCGGAAGACGTTCATCCCGGCCAAGCGCGTATTACCGATGCCGAAGTGGTGCAACTGGAACGCGAGATGGATAAGATAAACGCGGAACTGTCGCCGCTGCGGTCGTTCGTGCTTCCCGGCAGCGGACCGCTGAACGCAGCCCTGCACGTCTGCCGCACCGTTTGCCGCCGGGCCGAACGTACCACGGTTTCTCTCGCCCGCGTGGAGAGCGTGCCGCCGGAAGCCATCCGCTACCTGAACCGGCTGAGTGACGCGCTGTTCGTCTGGAGCCGCTGGTCCTCGCACGTGATTTGCCAGCAGGAAACCCTCTGGGACCCAAACTGCTCCGCCTCGGGCCTGGCGCGCGGGTGAAGGTTTGGCAGGCGGTTTCGCCTGCCAAACTCGGTGGCAGGCGAAACCGCCTGCTACACCCAGGCAGCCCCGCCGGGTCGGGACTTCGCTGATACAATCAAGGCAGGAGATCCTTATGCGAGCTCTCAAAGGGTTCTGCATTGCTTTGGTCTGTGCCGCCGGTTTGTTTGCCCAGTATCGCGGCAGCGCTACGCCTTACATAACCGGTGGACCCCCAAGTGTCGTATTCCCCGCCGGAACTCCGGGAAACTATCCCGGCCTCACGCGGTTTCCATACAATCCGGTTTATCCGGCCGGTGGGGGGCCGCAGCTCCGCGTTCCGTATAGCTCCAGCTACAACCGCTCCTACCGCGGCACGGGCGGCTTTATTTATTCGTACCCATACCCCGTTTACGTCGGCAATTACGATTACTCCGCCGGCGCCTATACAGACCAGTATGGGGCTGTGCCGCCGCAAGCTGCCGCAGCGCCGTCTTCGGCCGCGCCCATCATCATCAATATCGGCATTCCGGGCGCCGCCGGCGCTCCGCCCGCGCCGTCCGGGCCGCCCGCATCGGCCTATGGGCCTGAGCCGCCGCAGCAGGAGGACAACTCCGGCGCCGAGCCTGCGCATTACCTGATCGCTCTGCGCGACCACACCATCTATTCCGCCGTGGCTTACTGGGTAGATGGTTCGACTTTGCACTATTTCACGTCGGGCAACGTACACAATCAAGTTTCGCTCTCGCTGGTGGATCGCGAGTTGACCGACCGGCTGAATAAAGAGACCGGATTGACGGTGAATTTGCCGAAATAGACATGTAGCTCGCTCCGGAACTCTCACACTGGGCGGAGCGTCTTATCTGCGTGTCGGCTCTCTCGCTCGCCCGCCAACTGCCGCGACGCCTGGAATCCTGGGCGCATGTTGCCGGCCTCGCTGCCACGGCGTGGCTGGTGGTGCCCCACGCTGGGCTCTTGCTGTTCCAGCGCCTGCTTCAGGGATGGGTGGTGGGTTCGCTGGCTCTCGCTTGGGCCGTGCTGGTTGTATTCCTGTTGCGCATGGTGGTCCGCCACTTGAGCCGCGTAGACGTTCTTCCGGCTAATTTCCGCGTCGCCGGCGCCGGCGTGTGGTACGCCCCCGCGATTCTGCTACCGTTGAATCCGGCAGGTGTAACCGCGGCTGTCGTACTGGTTATGGGCGCCACGCGCCTGCTCTGCTCCAGCTCGGAGGCCGCGGATTTTACCGCCTGGTCGGACATCAAGGTGCTGCGGGCAGGCGAACTTTCGATGGACGTGCTGCCCCGCCACCTGGCGCCCGCCCTGGCCGTCTCCGCCGGCTTGCAGGGCGCCGTCTGCCTGATGTTGCTGGGCCATCCGGCAGCCGCGGCCGGCCTGCTTTCCCTCAGCGTAGCCACTCTTACTTCCATTGCCATCGCTCTGGGCGCGTGGGCGGAGAGCCGCCCGCCCAACCTGCCGCGCTCCGTTCTGGGGCTTTGCCTCACATTCCTGCTGGCGATGGTGGCAGGCCACTTCGTGGGCGGCAGCGGATTCGGCTTCGGCGCCGGCTCGGGCAGCTCAGCCTACTTCGGTCGTCCAGCCGCTCCCGAGCCCGATGTTGTAGCGACCATCGGTCCCGCCAAGCCCAAACCGCCCGAACCGCCGCCCACGCCGCCGCCCGGCGCTACCGGCGAGGTCACCCCCGATGTGCGCGCCTCCGACATCAACGTCCCGGGCAGTTTCCCCGGCGTCATTCTTTGGCCCGACGTCGCTCCGGAGGTCACTCTCGTCGCTCCTTACCCCGCATCGCGCGGTGGCGGGCCGCCCGCGCTGCTGCGCCCGTTCGTGATTCCCTTCGGCGGCGAATACTGGATGTTCCGCTGGCCTTTTGCGCGCCCGCCCCGCTACTCCTATTTCCGCCGCGGCTCGCCCGCCCGTCTCGCGTTCAGCACCACCGACCGTACGCCGCTCGAAATGGAAGCCCTGCAAAAGCTCGACCGCACCATCAGTCTTAACTGCTGCCGGCAAATTCAAGCGGTGGTACAGAACGCCGACAGCGACGCGGCCGGCATCGCCCTGGAACTCGTGGCGATCGATACCGACCCGCCCTACAAAGCGCCCCTGAGCCTGGGAAGCCAGCGTCTGCGTGCCATCGCCTCGGCTGCCGCGCCCATGCTGGAGACGCTCGCTTTCGCCGTGCCGCCCGCTCCGCGCCTGGCCCAATTCGACGAGCTCAAGATCGTCTTTCACCGCGATCCGCGGCACCAGGACCACAGCGCCCGCGTGGCCATCGACCGCTTCATCCTGGTCCCATAAACATCCCCTATTCCCCATCCCTCGTCCCCGCAGTTGCTAAAATCATGTTTCATCCCATGAAATTCCTTAAAGTCGTCATCCTGCTTCTGGCCGCGCTCCCCGCCTTCACCCAGCCGCGCCATTGGACGCCCGCCGAAGCCAACCAGTGGTACAGCCGCGAGTCCTGGCTCGTCGGCGCCAACTTCATCCCCTCCACTGCCTCGAACCAGCTCGAGATGTGGCAGGCCGGAACCTTCGACCCGCTGACCATCGACCGGGAGTTGGGTTGGGCGGAGAGCCTGGGTATGAACACCGTGCGGGTTTTCCTCCACGACATGCTTTGGGAGAAGGATTCTTCGGGCTTCGAAAAGCGCATCAACGTTTTTCTCAGGATCGCCGACAAACACAGGATCAAGCCGATCTTCGTCCTGTTCGATTCCTGCTGGGACCCGTTTCCCGAAATCGGACCGCAGCCACCACCCAAGCCCGGCATCCATAATTCGCGCTGGGTGCAGAGTCCGAGAGCGGACGTGCTTGCCAATCCCAAAAAATACGACCAACTGCTGGCGTACGTGCAGGGCATCATCTACGATTACTCCCACGACAAGCGCATTCTTGCCTGGGACCTGTGGAACGAGCCCGGCAACAAAGGCAGCGGCGACTATGGCCCGCATGAGCCGGCCAACAAGGTGGAACTCGTGACGGCGCTGCTCCCGCGGGTCTTCGAGTATGCCCGCGCCGCCCTGCCCACTCAGCCCATTACCGTCGGCCTTTGGCAAGGTGACTGGTCGAGCCCCGACAAGCTGACGCCGATCGACAAAATCGCGGTGGAGAACTCCGATGTGATCTCGTTCCATAACTACGGGCCGCCGGAAGAATTCGAAAAACACGTGCACTGGCTCCAGGCCTATCAGCGTCCCATTCTCTGCACCGAGTACATGGCCCGTCCGCGGGGCAGCACCTTTCAGGCGATTCTGCCCATCGCCAAGAAGTACAATGTGGCCGCCATCAACTGGGGCCTGGTGGCGGGTAAAACCCAGACCATTTTCTCCTGGGATTCCTGGAAGAATCCTTCCACCGATCCCGAGCCCAAAGTCTGGTTCCACGACATTCTCCGTCCCGACGGCCGCCCCTATTCGGTGGAAGAGGTAGACTTCATCCGCTCCATCACCGCGCGAGGCGACAAGTCGAAGGCCGCGCGTACGAAGTAGCCTGCCCCACCCGGGGATTTCAGTCACAATGGAAGAATGGCGCGACAGGACACCGCCGCGGCTGCCTCCATCGAACGATTCTTCCAGTTTTCGCTGCTGGGGTTGACGGCCACGGGGTTTCTGGCCCTGGCCGCCTCAAATTACCTGGATGCGTTCACGCTGGGGTTGATGTCCGCCGGCCTGGTGTTGCGCGCCCTGACGGTGAGCGGGATATTGCGCTGGGAGCTTTCCGAACGCCTGGCGACGCGTGCGGCCCTGGCTTATGCCGGATATTATCTGGTGGACTGGCTATGGTTTTCCCACAGCCTGCTGAGCGCCACGGTTCACTCGGCTTTCTTTCTGGCGGTGATGAAGATTCTCAGCGCCAGAACC
>Ga0187817_10000710_pt1 | contig 14961 bp, 13 predicted proteins | sample NC_wetland_sal_i_17_FD_132431 | JGI IMG/M metagenome (GOLD analysis project Ga0187817, IMG submission 132431) | Wetland sediment microbial communities from Neuse River Estuary, North Carolina, USA - SO4_2 | ecosystem: Environmental > Aquatic > Freshwater > Wetlands > Sediment | place: USA...
AACTGCCGCGATGTTACGCTGAATAAGACCGCGTTCCATCGCCGGCCAGGCGCCGCCCCCGCTCTCGATCCCTTGAAATTGCGTCCAGCCAGCATGGCAAAGCTGTTCGGTGAGCGCTTCAAATGCACCGGAGCCCGCGGCAGGATCGCCGACGCGCGCCAAGTTGGATTCTTCCGAAAGGATAAATTGGGTATTACGGGCGACGCGGCGGGCGAATGCGTCCGGCAAACCGAGCGCCAGGGTGTGCGGCAGGACGGTAATTGCGTCGGCGCCGCCGAGCCCCGCCGCGACGACCGCAATCGTGTTCCGCAAAATGTTCACGTAAGCGTCGCGACGGGTCATCATTCGCCACGCCGTCTCGGCCGTGACGACAGCCTTGCGCGGCGAAATTCCCGAGGCGGCCGCGACGCGGGCCCACAACTTCCGCACGGCGCGAAATTTTGCCGTCGTCAGAAATTGATCGGCGTCCGCCGACAGCCGGAAATAGATCGCGTCATAGGCGCGATCGAGGGACATTCCGCTTTCCGCGAGTGCGCGGAAATAGGCGGCCGCGCTTGCGAGTGCGAAGGCGAGCTCCTGTGCTTCCGAGCCGCCCGCATTGTGGATGACCCTTCCATCGGCAACGGCGAACGGACCGCGAAAGCCTTCGCCGGCAAACTCGCCGACCATCGCCGCGAAGGCTGGCGCAAGTTCTTTCCAAGTTCGCGGGCTTCTTCCCGTCGCAGCGAAACCGCCGATGGGATTGATGCTCCAACGCACATTGACTGTGGCTGGGCCGGTCCCGCGGTGTTTGATCAGCTTGGCGAGATCGCGGGCGGCCCCGCGGGTCGGCGGACTAAGGTTGAGATCGACAACAAGATTGTCGTTAAGATCGATGCCATTGAGAGCGCGCTCGATGGTCGGTGGCGACCCGTCAAGTCCGAAACCATTGGCGCTGACGGAGGAAGCAAATACCAGCACCAAACCGGTCGCGCCATTGTTGAGATCCTCCTGCGCCTGAGCATTGGCGGCCGCCGGATCGGGATGATCGACCCGCGCTATGACGGTCCAGGCTGTGCCGCCCGGTCTCCCGGCAACCGGATGTGCGTCGCGAGCACGCGCGTAGAGCGGCTCGATTGTCAGGCCATCATGCGTGCGGCTTGTCAGGCGCTCGAATGGCGCACCTTTAAGGACCGTATCGACAAGCTTGCGCCATTCGTCCCGTGTCGCCGTGGGAAAATCGTCGCCAAGCGGAGGGGTTTCGGAGCCGGTCATCGTCACAAAATACATGATCGCCGCAAAATGCCACCAGCCTTTGCCGGCAAGCGGCGCTGCGGTCCTGTTGGCCCGGGCCGCTATCCGCCTGAACCAGAGGGGGAGGGCGGCAGCCTCTCGATTCCACGAACGTCGACGCGCGCGAGCGCGTCGCGGACCCGGATTCCGGCGATGATCCGGTCGGAAGCAATTTCAGCAAGCGGCATGAGCACAAAACCGCGTTCGAACATCCGCGGATGCGGCAGTGTCAGATCCGGGTCGTGGATGACGATATCGTCGTAAGCGAGGATGTCGATATCGATTGTCCGCGGTCCCCAGCGCTGCTCCTTGTGGCGCTCGCGTCCAAGCGCGCGCTCGATCGCGACAGTGCGCAGGAACAAAGCGTGCGGCTTAAGCGACGTCGCGACCTCGATAACGGCATTGATGAATGGCGGCTGCTCGGTCACGCCCCAAGGAGGGGTGCGATAATCCGATGAGCGGGCAAGGAGCCGTACCGCGTCATCCGCGCACAGCATTTGCACCGCGCGGTCGAATGTCCTGCGCACATCGCCGACATTACCGCCAAGCGCCAGGAATGCCTCGACGCGCCGATCAGTCATGGTTGCGAGCTCGCGCGCGTTCGATCGTTACGCCGACGTCGTCGAAGGTTGCCGCGACCGGTGCATGCGGCTTGTGAACGGCGCCGGCCGCGGCTTCCACCAGCCGATAGCGGCGCGCGCAAAACACCTCGCTGGCGATCTTGACCAGTGTGTCGTACGAGACCGTGTCTTTGAGTTTGTCGGTGCGTGAGGCGTTGTTGAGCTCGAGAGCGAGCACGAGGTCAATTCGAAACGTCTGGCCGACCTTGCCCTCGTGCTGCATCACGCCGTGATAGGCATGAAGGGCCAAGCCGCTGAGAAAGATCGCATCGCTCATCGGGCGCGCCCGATCGCGCCGGCGACCGCGAGCGCCTGGATGGTTGGTCCGACATCGTGCACACGGATGATGGCCGCGCCATGCTCAGCAGCGAACAAATGCGCAGCCAAGGACCCGCCGAGCCGCTCCATCGGCGCTGACCGCGCGATTGAATCGATGAAGCGTTTGCGCGACGCGCCGACCAATAGCGGCAGATTGAAATTTTGCCAGGCGTCGAGCCGCGCGATGCAGGTGATGCTTTGTTCCGGCGTCTTGCCGAATCCGATGCCGGGATCGAGCACGAGCCGGTCGTTTGCGATGCCGGCCTTCGCGGCGACTTCAAGCGAGCGCGCAAAAAATTCCGCGACATCGGCGACAATGTCGATCGACGGATCGGCACTCTCGCGATTGTGCATGATGATGACCGGCGCGCCGTGGTCGGCGACCACGTGCGCCATATCCGGGTCGCGCTGCAGCCCCCAGACATCGTTGACGATCGCCGCGCCGGCGTCGAGCGCCCAGGCGGCAATCGGCGCCTTAAGCGTGTCAATCGAAACCGGAACGCCAAGATCGATGACGGCCGGAAGTATGCGCGCAAGCCGTTCGCGCTCCTCTTCGAGCGAAACTGGGACCGCGCCGCCATAAGGTCGCGTGGATTCCGCGCCGACATCGACAATATCGGCACCCTCGGCAACGAGCCGGCGCGCATGCTCGATCGCGGCCGGCGGTTGAAGAAAGCGTCCGCCGTCGGAAAAGGAATCCGGCGTGACATTGAGAACGCCCATGATCAAGGGGCGCGTCTTGCACAGCAGCCGGGCCAGGACCGCAACTCCAGGCGCGGCGGTCGCGGCGCCACGCATCGCGCTTGTGGCCGTGGTCTTGGCCGTCATTGCCGTCATCCTCAAGGTTATTCGCAGACCGTCGAGTGTGGTTGATTTGAAGTTTCCACGGCTCTGAACTTCAAATCCAAAAACCACGCTAGAGTTGTAAACTTGCCCGTGTCCTTTCGGCTTCGCAGTTCGCCAAGAGCGCGCCGCAAGGTCTGGCGGCGTGGCTTTGCGCGGTCACTTCCACGGAGTCAAGCCGTAGTTCCGGCGCCGCGATCAATAGCGGATCACCGGTGGAAGTTTCTTGGCGTCCTCTATCCAGCGCATGACCGTATTCACCGACGGCAGTATACGGACCAGCTTGCGCTTGGTATTGACCTCGACCATCGCCTCGGCGAGCTTCTTCGGATTGCGGAAGCGAAGCTCATTGACTGTTCGCACGCCCGCGGCGCGCAAGAGCTCCGCATATTCCCAGCCGACGCCCTTCACGCGCATGCGGTCGGCGGCCGTGACCCAATCAAGCACGCTCTTCTCCGGCGCGCCCGTCTTCAACGCGATTTTGAGTCTTTGTTTGGGCGTCTTGGCGCTGCGCAGCAGACCAATGGTCGTGCGAATTCCATCGGACTTCAAAGCCGCGGCGGTATCGGCACCGATTCCCTGGATTTCGGAAATGGGATACGTCATCCACGCCTCCCCCTCAACGCAATTTCTCGTCGCCCAAAACACGTTCGACTCAAACAAATTGCGCCAGGCCGGGAATTGCAGCGACGATTTCGCCGACCGCATCCTCACCCGCTTTTTCACGCGCGTAGGCAATGACCCCCCGGGTCACGCTTTGCACCTGCCCCATGCTCAAACCGGCCGACATCATTCTCATTCCAGCCCCCATCACCCCGCCCATCGCGCCGGCCATATCGCCGTTGCCCTCGCTCGCGGCTTTCTGCATCACGGCTTCGGCTCCCGGGAGCTTGGCCAGCAGCGGCCGCACTTTGTCCGCCGGTCCTTCCTTGGCCAAAAAATCGAAGATGACGCCAACCGCTTTTTCCGCAGACGTACGGTCTATGCCGACATCGGCCGTCAGACGCGCGATCAACTCCTCCATCAAGCCCCCGCACACCGAGCCTCGGCGCGTCGTTCATATTGAACAGTCAAACGCGGGGTGACAAGGCTCCCGAACCCATTAACGCCAGGAAGTGATGTTGAAACGCGCCGCAGCGTTGCAAACTTGCAACGCATCCTTGACAACAAGTGGCAATATTCGCCTTAGCGCATTATAAAATTAGAAAAATTTCGAGGTTTGACCTCACCACGACAGCGGATCGTTGAGCGATGAGTGGTAATATGACAGCAAAAGAGGCGCTCCCCGACGTACTTGCCCAGGTCGATCGCGATCTTCAAGCCAGCATCGATCGGCTCTTTGCATTGTTGCGCATTCAATCGGTCTCCACGGATCCGGCCTATGCCGCGCAATGTCGTGCTGCCGCGGAACATGTTGCCGCCGATCTGCGCACGGTAGGGTTCGACACCAGCGTCCGCGCCACCGCCGGTCATCCGGTGGTGATCGGCAAGAGCGCCAATGGTGTCAACGGCAAATCGCCGCGCGTCCTCTTTTATGGCCACTACGACGTGCAGCCGGTCGATCCGCTCGCGCTCTGGCAAACGCCGCCATTCGAGCCGCGCATCGAAGTGCTCGATGATGGCCGAAAGATCATCGTGGCGCGCGGCGCGTGCGATGACAAAGGCCAGGCGATGACCTTTGTCGAAGCGTGCCGTGCGTTCAAGGCGGTCACTGGAAAACTCCCGCTCGACATTACCATGATGATCGAAGGGGAGGAGGAGTGCGGCTCAAAGCATTTGTTTTCGTTCGTTCGCGATCATGCCGATGAGCTCAAGCGCGATCTCGCGCTGGTCTGCGACACCGGCATGTGGGATGCCGAGACGCCATCGATCACGACTTCGCTGCGCGGCCTGGTTTACGAGGAAGTCCGCCTGACATGCGCGGACCGCGATCTGCATTCCGGTTTGTTCGGTGGCGCCGCGCGCAATCCGATTCACGTTCTCGCCGATATTCTTTCTGCGCTCCATCGTGCCGACGGATCGGTCGCCATACCGGGCTTCTACGAGGGCGTTCACGAATTGCCCGACGACATCAAGACGGATCTCGCCGGACTTGATCTTACGCCGGAGAAATTTTTGGGCCCGATCGGATTGCGGATTCCGGCCGGCGAGCAAAACCGCATGGTTATCGAGCAAATCTCGACGCGGCCGACGGCCGAGGTCAACGGCATCATCGGCGGCTATACCGGGGAGGGAGCAAAGACCGTCATTCCCGGCAAGGCGATGGCCAAAGTGTCTTTTAGGCTCGTTGGCGCGCAGGATCCGGAAAAAATTCGGAACGCCTTTCGCGAATTCGTTCGCGCGCGGCTGCCGGGAGACTGCTCGGTCGAATTCGGCAATTTCTCGAGCGCGCCGGCCTTCGATGTGCCGTTCGACAATCCAGCGCTCAACAAGGCGCGCGACGCGTTGGCGCAGGAATGGGACAAAAAGGCGGTGACCGTCGGCGCCGGAGGATCAATTCCGATCGTCAGCGATTTCAAGACTGTGCTGGGAATGGATACGCTTCTGGTCGGCTTTGCGCTCGACGACGACCGCGTGCATTCGCCGAACGAAAAATACGATCTCAGATGCTTCCACAAGGGCATCCGCAGCTGGGCGCGCATTCTCGCGGCGCTCGCCGAATAGCCCGGCGCGAATGGCGGCCGGTCGCAAATGGTTTGCGTCTAGTCGGTCGCGGCCGCGATCAGGTGTGGCGTGACGAAGCGATCCAGCCTTGCCGCGTGCCGGCGCGCGAGCGACCAATCATCGATCGGCAGGTCGATCACGACCAAACCCGAAGTCGGCAGCTTGTCGTGCAATTGTTCGCGCGCTTTGGTCTCGCCCGAGGCGATCAATTGCAGCGCAAATTCGTGCAGGCTCGGATTGTGGCCGACGATCAGAAGCGTTCGCGCTTTGCGCGGCTCGGCAATAACATCGAGGAGCTTTTGCGGATTGCCGGGATAGAGGCGATTGTCCGTCTCCATGCGCGGGGTTTTTTCGAAGGCGGCAGCGACCAGTTCCCAGGTTTCCTGGGCGCGCACGGCCGGCGACACCAGCGCCAGATCGGGAGCGAGATCGTGATGCGCCATGTAAGCACCGAGGGCCGGAGCGTCGGCGCGGCCGCGCATCATAAGCTTGCGGTCATGGTCGCGCACGCTGGGCGCGGCGCGCTCGGTCTTGGCGTGGCGAAGCAGCATGAGGCGGCGCATTGCGGTAATGTCGCTTTCCCGGCCTAAACTGTCCAGTACTGGCCTCAATCGTGCGAACCTTCTACATACCAGCAACGACGTTGGATCAAGATCCCGCATGAGCGACGCCGCGAGCAAAATTTACGGCCATAGCTGGTACGCGGCGACCATGGTGGAGGCGCCGCCGCGCCCGGCATTGTCCTCCGATCTAGACGTCGATGTGTGCGTGATCGGCGGCGGCCTCGCCGGGCTCACGACCGCGCGGGAACTGGCGCGCAGCGGCTGGTCGGTTGTGCTTCTGGAAGCGGGCCGCTTGGCGGCCAACGCCTCGGGCCGAAATACGGGCTTTGTACTGCCGGGATTCGGCGCCGATGCCGATAACATCGTCGCGCGGGTCGGTTTCGAGCGAGCCAAAGATCTTTGGACATTGTCGCAAGCCGGTCTCGACTACGTCCGCAATGCCATCCGCACTGACTGCGGCGCGGGCGTCGATCCGCAGGACGGCTGGCTCTATGTCTCGAAGAAAGACAACACCGACGAATTTGTGAACGATGTCGGCGTGCTCGGCGAATTGGGTTGCGAGATCGAAGGCTGGCCGACCGAGCGCGTGCGCGCGGTGCTGCGCAGCGAGCGCTATTTTTATGCGATCAATTATCTGCGCGCATTCACCATCCATCCGCTCAACTATGCGCTTGGACTTGCCGCCGCCGCCGAGCGCGACGGCGCAAGAATTTTTGAAGATACGCCGGCTCTGTCGATCGACCCGACCGGCGTGCGCAAACGCATTGTCACGCCCGGCGCGAGGCTGCGCGCCAACCATGTCGTTCTGTGCGGCAATGTGCGAGTCAAGTCGCTGATGCCGACGCTCGCTGCGACGCTCATTCCGGTGACGACCTATATCATTACGACGGCGCCGCTCGGTGAGCGACTTGCCGAAGTCGTCGGTTATCGCGGCGGCGTGAGTGACGGCGATCGCGCCGACAATCACTACCGCATAGTGGGCGGCGACCGGTTGATGTTTTCCGGCCGTTCGACAACCTGGCCCCGCAATCCGCGCCACTATGCCGGTGCGCTGACGGCGGATATCGAACGAACATATCCGCGACTGGGAACAGTCGATGTCGATTACGCCTGGGCCGGCACGTTGGGCATCACCATCCACCGCATGCCGCAGATCGGCGAACTTGGTCCCGGCGTTTGGCTCGCTAGCGGCTTTGGCGGGCACGGCCTCAATACCACTGCGATGGCGGGCAATCTCATCGCGCGCGCAATCGTCGATGGCGACCAGACCTGGCGGCAATTCACGCCATTCGAACTGGTCTGGGCCGGAGGCATTTTCGGCCGAGCGGCGGTCCAGGCGCGGACCTGGATCAGGCGCCTGTGCGATTCCGTCGAGGAGCGCCGCGCCGAGGCGCGCGAAGTCGCTCGTCGCCAGGCAGGGCGCGCGGCGTCGGAACAAAGACAGCGGCAGTTCGCCGCAGCACATCCCGGGCGTGGTTCCACCGATGAATCGCATCCGCTGGATGGCGATCATCGATCCTCGGCTGTGGGGCAAGGCACGAATGAACCGTCGCGTGCAAAGCGACCGTTACTACGGCGCAATGCGCGTGCAACGGCTGCACGGGCCAATCGGCCCGATACCGACCAGACAAGCGTCGACAAGCCCGGCGTCCATGAGCTTGAGCGTGACGCATAGCAGGGCTGGTACGAACCGATCGGCAACAGGTCGCCGCTAAATGTACTCTCATCCGAGCGCGCGGCTTCGTCGCCAATCCGTCTTGTTGTATGGTCCGAGCGTTATGGAAGTTCGCAGTGGCTGAAGTCGCGGGGCTTTGGGGGCAGCGGCTGTGAGAACGGTGACCTTCAAGATCGGGCGGGGCGTCGGATTCGCTTTCCTTGTCGCCGCGCCCTTGCATGCGCAGGCGGCGGATCTGCCCGAAGCACCCGTTCCTGCGCCGACCGCGCCGGCCGCCTATGCTCCTGCGACCGTGGTGCCGGACTGGATCGTCACGATTGGCGGAGAGCTGCGCGTCATCCCGGCGTGGCCGGGTGCGCCCGAGGGTAAATTCGCCTTGGTCGGCGGACCGCTGTTGAGCGTTCGCAAACAAGGAACGCCGGTCGATTATTTCGGACCGCGCGACAGTTTCGGCTTCAGCGTGCTTGATCTCGGTCAGATCAAGATCGGTCCGGCGGTGAAGATCATTTGGCCGCGCCAAGAATCGAGCTACGCCGGGCTCAACGGTCTGGGGAATGTCAATTTGGCGGTGCAGGCGGGAGCCTTCGCCGAATATTGGGCGGTGCCGTGGCTGCGGCTGCGCGGCGAGGTCCGTCAGGGCTTCGGCGGGGAGACGGGAGTGAGCGGCGATTTGTTTTTGGATGCGGTGGTTCCGGTGGGCCAGTTCCGATTTTCCGCCGGGCCGCGCATGACCGTGCAATCCGCGGCGGCGGTCGGACCGTATTTTAGCATCACGCAGGCGCAGTCGACCGACTCGACCGCTTCCGGCTTGCCGGAATTGCCGGTCTATCACGCCGACGGCGGGCTCTATTCCTACGGCGCCGGAACGCAGACCGAATATTTCCTCAATCCGCAATGGGTGACGCACGCCTTCGTCGAATATGAGCGCCTCACGGGCTCGGCGGCGGATTCACCTCTGGTGACCGAACGCGGCTCGCCGAACCAGCTGACCTTCGGCCTGGGCGCGACCTACTCCTTCGATATGCATCCGCTGTGGTGAAAGCGAAGGCTGCCGCTAGCGGCCTTCGCGTCTCGACATGAAGGCAAGGCGCTCGAACAGGTGGACGTCCTGTTCGTTTTTGATGAGCGCGCCGTGCAGCGGTGGAATGAGCCGCTTGGGATCGCGCTCGCGCAATGTCTCGGCCGAGACGTCCTCGACCATCAAGAGTTTGAGCCAGTCGAGCAATTCGGAGGTCGAAGGTTTCTTTTTCATCCCCGGCACGTCGCGGATTTCGTAGAAAAGTTTCAGGGCTTCCGCGACCAAGCGTTGCTTGATGCCCGGAAAGTGCACCTCGACGATCGCGCGCATCGTGTCGGGGTCCGGAAAACGGATGTAGTGAAAGAAGCACCGGCGCAGAAAGGCGTCCGGCAGTTCCTTTTCATTGTTTGAGGTGATAACGACGATCGGACGGCGGCGGGCGTGAATCGTTTCGCCGGTCTCGTAAACGAAGAACTCCATGCGATCGAGTTCCTGGAGAAGATCGTTCGGGAACTCGATATCGGCCTTGTCGATCTCGTCGATCAAAAGAACCGGCCGCTCGTCGGCGACGAAGGCTTCCCAGAGTTTGCCGCGCTTGATGTAGTTTCGGATATCCTTCACGCGCACGTCGCCGAGCTGGCTGTCGCGCAGCCGCGTCACCGCATCGTATTCGTAGAGTCCCTGCAGCGCCTTGGTTGTCGATTTGATGTGCCATTCGATCAGCGGGGCAGCGAGAGCCTTGGCGATTTCGAGAGCCAGGACCGTCTTGCCGGTGCCCGGCTCGCCTTTGACGAGCAGCGGCCGCTCCAAGGCGATTGCGGCATTGACAGCCACCTTCAGATCGTCGGTGGCAACATAGGCGCTGGTTCCCTCGAATCGCATCGGCATTCCTGGCGGCGGTTGTGTGAATTAGAACACGCAGGCAAAGCCCACCACAAGCTACGGTTAACGCGCCAGGCCCCGCGATTGCCGCGAAAAGACCGACATTTCCACGACCGGTGCAGACCCGACGATCTTTGTTGTCACTGTCATAGACCTTGGATATAAGCCGCCGCGCGAGGGTGCATTGGGCGCGGGAGTGTACGCAGATGCAGCTGTTCAAGAGCAGAACCCGTCGAGCGGCGGAAAAGCCGCTAAGGAACGGCAAAGCCGATACGCCGAGCATTGAGCTGGGCGGCAGGATTTACCGGCCCAGCGAAAAAGAGCCCTTCATGAACGAGCGCCAGCGGGAGTACTTCCGGCTGAAACTGCTCGACTGGCGGGAAGACATCCTTAAGGAGGCGAAGGAAACGCTCCAGCACCTGCAGGATGAGAGCCAGAATCACCCCGACCTTGCCGATCGCGCATCCTCGGAAACCGACCGCGCCATCGAGCTACGCGCGCGCGACCGTCAGCGGAAGTTGATCGCCAAAATCGATGCTGCGTTGCAGCGCATCGAAGACGGTACTTACGGCTATTGCGAAGAAACCGGCGAGCCGATCACGCTCAAGCGCCTCGAGGCGCGGCCGATCGCGACCTTGTCGATCGAGGCCCAGGAACGCCACGAGCGGCGCGAGCGCGTCTACCGGGACGATTGATCCCGTCGGGCGCGGCGTCGTCAAAAGCAAGGCCTGGACGGGAATGCAAATCACAGCGGCCGTTGTGCGGGAACGTTCGGGCCCGTTTGTCATCGATACTTTGGAACTCTGTGATCCGCGGCCGGAGGAATTGATCGTCCGGGTTGTGGCAACCGGCATGTGCCAGACCGATTTGCACGGCCGCGACGGATACTTCGCCATTCTGCCTTATCCCAGCGTTTACGGTCATGAGGGCGCGGGCGTGGTGCACGCGGTCGGCGCCGCGGTGCATGATTTCGAGCCGGGCGACCATGTGGTCATGTCGTTTCCCTGGTGCGGGTCCTGCCCGAATTGCCAGGAGCGCAGATACTCTTACTGCGTGCATTCGCGCGGCCTGAAAATGCGCGGCACGCGCGCCGACGGCTCGACGCTTTTGTCGAAGGAAGGCGCAGCCGTCTACGGCGCGTTCTTTCAGCAATCGTCCTTCGGCACCTACGCACTGACGCAGGCACGTTACGCAGTCAAAGTGCGTAAGGACGCGCCGCTGGAACTCTTGGGACCGCTGGCTTGCAGCGGCCAAACCGGTGCCGGAGCGGTGCTCAACGTCGTCAAGCCGAAGCCGGGCGACAGTTTCGCCGTCTTCGGAGTTGGCGCGGTCGGCCTTTCGGCTCTGATGGCGGCGAAAGTCGCGGGCTGCGATCCGATCATCGCTGTCGACGTGCATGCGAGCCGCCTCGCGCTGGCACGCGAATTGGGCGCCACCCAAACGATCGACCACAATGCCAGCCGCAAGGTCGTGGATGAGATACGTGCGGCGGCCGCGGGCGGGGTGCGGTTTGCCGTGGAAACGTCGGCGCTGCCGGCGGTATTACGCGAGGCAGTCGAGTCGCTAAGCCCGGGCGGAACTTGCGTGCTGCTCGGCAGCGCCCGCAGGGGGAGCGAGGTCTCGATCGAAATGCCGTTTTTGCAGGATGGCCGCATTCTTCGCGGCGTGGTTCAGGGCGAGAGCGCGCCGAAAGAATTCATTCCGCGGCTTGTCGACCTCGTTATGGAAAACAAGTTTCCAATTCAAAAGATGATCAAATTCTACGATTTTGCCGACATCAACCTGGCAGCGCAGGAATCGTCGGCGGGCATCGCCATCAAACCCGTGCTGCGAATGCCCGCAATTGGCTGACGCCGGCGCGCGGACTCAGCTTTTGCCCGGACGACCCAACAAGTTCGCCATTTCTTGCTCGAGCGTATCGTAAATGGCGGTCTTGTTTTGATTCGGTTTTATCTCGGGGCGAGCTGCTCTCGGTTCGGGCCTTGAGTCGAGTCTTGGCTCAGGTCTTGGCTCGGGTCTTGGCTCGGCTCTTGCTTCGGCTCTTGGTTCGGATCTCGGCTCAGACCTTGGCTCGGGAGCGCGCGCAACGCGTGACGGCGGCGGCGCATCGTCTCGCGCCTTGGTTTCCGGGGTCGCAATCGAGCGCTGGGTCACGGACGGCCGTCCTTCGGAATTGGGCTTGCGCAACGCCGCTTCGAGCCGCTGCGCCATATCGGCGAGATTTTGGTCCGCCGCATTCGGCCCGTCGGCCGCACCGGCAGGCGAGACCACAGAAGCAGGCGGCGCCGGAGGAGGTACGGGCGGCTGCGCCGGCGGCCTTCGCGGTTCGAGCCGCGGTTCGGGACGATGGTCTTGATGCGGCGCGGTAATGCTGGGCCGACCGCGCAGTGGAACCTGTGGCGCGGGGCGGTTGGAGAGTTCGTCGGCCAGCGCGGCGAGCGAATGGCGGGGCGCCGGTTCGGGCGGCGATGGGCGCCCCGGCAATTCTTCGGGGTAATGTTCAATGCGCGGACGGGCGGCGCCGTTGGATTCCGGCTGCAGCGGCCACGACGCGCCGCTTTCCGGCAGGGGAATCGCGCGCGGCAGGGCCTCAAGGCCGGCCGGCGCCCGCACCATATCGCGTGGAGGGGCGGTCGCGCGTACGATATTCGGCTCGACGACAACGTCGCCAGGCCCGCCGATCATCAAAAGATGCTCGACATTGTCGCGGCGCACCAGGATGAGACGGCGGCGGCTGTCAACGGTCGCATAATCAATGACAGCGAGCCGCGGCTGCCGGCCGCGTGTCGTTGCGCCAAGCCGGCCGGAGCCGAACCGTCGGAGCGCCCAGGCGATCGCCGCGATAACGGCAAGGATGACCAGAAAAACCATGAAAAATTTTAGGGCAAGCGGCATTTGCCCAAACAGCGTATCCAACATCGTTACTCCCCGTTCCTTTTGCGCCGCGCCAACACGCCAAATATCAACAGCGCCCGCACTTTTGCCGTCCCGATTTGGGCAAATAGTTAAACAATAATAACCGATTTCCCTGGCAAAGCCGACGATTGCACCATTCGCATGGTTAACGGCGGATTAAAGGCAAAACCGCCCGGAACTTGCCGCCTTAGGGGCAAGAACGGGGGTCAGTCCGGGTGCCGAAGCGGCAAGATTTCCACTGCTTTTGGACCTTCCTTTACCTTATCCCGGTAACAACAACCTCGGCCGGCGGGCAACGGCCATCGCGACCGGCGAGGCTAGTTGTGCACCTTTACGCAAAGCCACTTGCGCGATTCAACAACGCAAGGCACTGAGAACCGCCATGACAGAGCGGCTCATGTCAGCTCCTGCTATCGGCCATCACGGCTCAAATCGGTCTGGTCACGAGGTAACGGGCGCCGCCGGTGTACGGGCATCGATCGATCGCAGCGCCGGTATCGGCCGCGGCGGCAGCATTGGCTTGGTTCTCGTGGTCGCCATTGTGCTCGTTGCAGCAGCAACCGCGATCGTGATGTTCGGGGGTGCGAGAGCCGAGCAATACATCACGGCCTTCCTCGCGGTGCTCGCGACGATCGGCGTATTCTCATTGTTCGGCGTTGCTTCCGGAATTTTGCGCGTTCCCTCTTCCGGCGCCGGCAGCCCGCTGATCAAGTCCGTGGTCGACGGCGCTGCCGAGGGCATCGTCGTCACCGAAGGCGACGGGCGTGTCGTCTACGCCAATACCGCTTATCTCGATCTGATCGATGCGGCCGAGCCGAACGATATGCGGCCGGTCGAGCGCGCCTTTATCGGCGACGCCGACGCGTCGGAGGCGGTCTATCGGCTCCTTAAAGCGGCGCGCGAAGGCAGGCGGCACGAGGAGGAGGTGCGTCTTGCGGGCGTGCGAGGGCGCCCGGCGCGCTGGCTGCGATTTCGCATCAGACCGCTCGATGGCGGCAAGCGCGATGCGCGCCTGACGGTCTGGTCGCTTTCCGACGTGACGCGCGAGCGCGAACGCCAAGAGAATGCGTTTCAAGAATTGCAGCGGGCGATCGACTATCTCGATTACGCGCCGGCCGGATTTTTCTCGGTCGACGACAAAGGCGACGTTGTCTACGTCAACGCAACGCTCGCCGGGTGGCTCGATCAAGACCTCGCGCATGTCGGCTCGGGCAGCCTCAAGCTCGCCGACCTGGTCTCTGGCGACGGCGCCGCCTTGCTGACCATGCCGCGGGCGGCGCCCGGCGAAGTCAGGACCGAGGTGCTCGATCTCGATCTACGCACCCGTAGCGGCCGTACGCTGCCGGTGCGGGTTTTGCATAAAGTCGCCTACAACGCGGAGGGTGAAACTGGAGCGTCGCGTACGCTCGTGCTCAATCGCGCCGGTGACGACGGCACCGATCCGCAGCGCGCGGCCGAAATCCGCTTCATGCGCTTCTTCCATCATACGCCGATGGCGATCGCGACCATCGACAAGCATGGCGGGGTGGTGCGCACCAATCCGCTCTTTGCGCAGCTCTTCCACGGCGCCGGCGGGCGCGACGGCAAGGATCGATCCATTCTCGTCGTTGTTGCCGAGCGCGATCGCGACGCCTTGGCGGCCGCAATCAGGGAGGCGGCTGCCGGCAAGGGCGATATCGCGCCGGTCGATGCCATGTTGGCGGGCGACGCCGAGCGCTACGGGCGCTTTTACGTGACCGCAATCGAGGAGGAGGAGCGCGATCAGGAAGCCGCCATCATTTATGCGCTGGAGACGACCGCGCAACGCGAGCTTGAGGCCAAGTTCATTCAGCAACAGAAGATGGATTCAATCGGTCAGCTCGCCGGCGGGATGGCGCACGACTTCAACAACGTGCTCTCCGCCATCATGATGGCGACCGATTTTCTGCTCAACGCGCACAAGCCGACCGATCCGTCGTTCGGCGACATCATGCAGATCAAGCAGAACGCCAATCGCGCGGCGAGCCTGGTGCGGCATTTGCTCGCCTTTTCGCGCAAACAGACGTTGCACCCCCAGGTGCTCGACGTCGGCGAGGTGTTGAGCGACTTCTCGATCTTGCTGCGCCGGCTTTTGGGAGAGAAGGTCGTTCTCGATGTCGTACCCAGCCGCGACTTGTGGCCGGTGAAGGTCGACATTTCGCAATTCGAGCA
>Ga0187817_10000711_pt1 | contig 14957 bp, 12 predicted proteins | sample NC_wetland_sal_i_17_FD_132431 | JGI IMG/M metagenome (GOLD analysis project Ga0187817, IMG submission 132431) | Wetland sediment microbial communities from Neuse River Estuary, North Carolina, USA - SO4_2 | ecosystem: Environmental > Aquatic > Freshwater > Wetlands > Sediment | place: USA...
CCAACGTCCGGCCGGTGCGCTACTCGAAGGGTTTTCTGAGCCCGCTGGCCAGGCCCGAGGGAATCGACTTCGTGATCGTGCGGGAAAATCTCGAGGACCTGTACCTCGGGCTGGAGGGTCCGCTAAAGGCGCTCGCGCCGCTCAAGCTGATGAGCAAAGTCCTGCGCGCGCCGCTCGACACTTCCGAGCGCGGCATCTACGCGATCAAAGTGATCACCGAGCGCGCGACCCGCCGGGTCGCCGAATTCGCCTGCCAGCTCGCGATCAAGCGCAAGCGCGCCGGCGGCAAGGGCCGGCTTGTGTGTACGTCGAAGTACAATATGCTGCGCGAATCCGACGGCCTGTTTCGCAAAGTCGTCGAGGAAACCGCCGCCAGGTATCCGGAAATCGAGTACCAACAATTTATCGTTGACGACTTCGCGCGCCGCCTGGTGCAAGCGCCGCACGATCTCGACGTGGTGGTCGCGCCGAATCTCTACGGCGACATCCTGTCCGACGCCGCCGCCGGAATTATTGGCGGGCTGGGGCTTGCGCCGAGCGGATGCTACGGCGCGGACTACGCCTACTTCGAATCGGTGCATGGCACAGCACCCGATATCATGGGGATGGGAATAATAAATCCGTCGGCGACGATGCTGTCTGCGGCAATGATGCTCGACTACCTGGGTTTCAGCGCCGACGCATCGCGCCTGGACGCTGCGGTGCGCAAGGTCTACGCCGACGGCCGGATGCTCACGCCCGACCAGGGTGGCACCGCCAAGACTTCCGAGTTCACGCGCGCCGTGATCGCCAACCTGCAGTAGCTGGATGCATCAGAAGGTGCGCGTCGTAAGGACCCGGCCCGCGACGATTGACAGGATTGCGTCGGCTGCCGTAGCGTCAATTTTGCATTTGTTGGAGCTACCCTTATGAAGGATGAATTCCTGACCAAGACTTAGTCGCAGAAATTGGAGGGGAAAAATGCCAGCACTTCAAGCGACCACGGGATACCTCAATAGGGCCTTTGGCAGAGAAAGTATCCGCGGGACAGCAGGCAGCCGCGATGCCTTCGCCCCGGGAAAAAAGCTTAGCTCAGGGTTTAGTTCGATTCTCGAAAAGCAAACGCCGCTGTTCAAGGCTTTGGTTCCCTACGTCGATAGTTTGCCGGGAAGTCTTCAAGAAAGTCTGCGGAGCGCGATTTTCTATGCGCTTTCGACGACGCCTCCGACGCAAATGACCTTCGCCTGGGCGCCGGGTTATGATTTCGAGTTAACGATCTGGCACGCACCGGATACCAGTGCCACTCCGGGCGGAATCACAGTGCTGCTGAAAAGCCGCTATCCCAGCGACGCGCATCCGATAGCCCGCGGAGCGAGCTCACGGCGAAGCAAAGCGACTTGACGGCGTTCCCGCAGGGTGTTGAGGTCGAACTCGCGAAAGGCTCCGTCGCTGGGGTCTTCTCAACCCCCTGGTAGGCGCACGACTAGCGAGAATTGTCCGGCATCGGCCCGCTCATCCGCGCGAGGCGAAGACCTTCACGCAGGTCCTCTCGGTCGGCCGGATTAGCGTAAGGAGCCGCTCTGGTCGGCCGCTGTCGCGCGAATTCCGGACCCAACGCGGCGAGCGCATTGCGCGCCTCTTCGCGCCGCCCGAGTCGGGCCAAGCTGGCCGCTAACACTGTGTACGCACTGAAATCCTTGAGATGCATGGCGGCATGCGCCTGGACCACCGACTCTGCATAGTTGCCGGCGTGATAATGGACAAGCGCGAGCTGCGTGCGCATGGCGCCCAGTTGCGGATCGAAGGGGCTATGGCGCATGCTCCGCTCGATCGGCGCGACCGCATCCGCAGGACGGCCTAAATACATCAGAACCTGACCGAGCCGGAAGTGCGCGAATGCGAAATTCGGATTGAGCGCGATCGCCCTTCCAGCCTCTTCAAGTGCCTCCTGGTGCAGGCCGAGATAGAGCGAGGAGCCTGACAGCGCAAAATGACCATAGGCATCATGAGCATCGAGCGTGATCGCGGTTTGCGCGGCTGCTTGAGCCTCAACCAGATCGCGCGCCGGCTCATCGCCCCAAGCGCGAAGCACGCCATTATAGAGCGTACGAGCAAGGCCGATGTGACCAAGCGACAACTCCGGATCACGAGAAATGCACTGGCGGAACAATGAAAGGGCTTCCTGATAGCTGCTTTGGGACATTGCGTTGAAGTGCCACATTCCGCGCTGGAAACAGTCGAAGGCGCTGAGATCCTTGGGATTTTTTCGCACGATGCGGGCACCTTCACTGTGAAGCATCGCCGGTTCGATCGCGCTGACCACGCGTTCGGTGATCTCGTCCTGGAGGGCGAAGATGTCCGCCAACTCACGATCGAAGTTATCTGCCCAGATGTGAGAGGCTGTCGCAACGTCGATCAGCTGTGCGGTTATGCGAACCCTGGTACCGCTGTGCCGTATGCTGCCTTCGAGCAGGTATCGCACGCCAAGCTCGCGGCCGATCTGCTTCACGTCGACCGCTCGACCTTTGTAGGCGAAGCTCGAGTTGCGCGCGATAACGAAGAACCAATGCCAGCGCGACAAGGCAGTCACGATGTCTTCGGTGATAGCGTCCGCGAAGTACTCCTGTTCCTGCTGTCCGCCGAGATTCAAGAATGGCAAGACGGCGATCGAGGGCCTATCGGGAAGCGGCGGGTAGACTGGCCGCGAGGCGATGGGCACGTCCGGGCTGTTAGGGCTGGCGGGCGAAGCGGAGTAGACGTGCACTGGAACAGCAATGTTCTTGAGCTCGCGATCTCCCAGGTCCGCGAACTCGACGGTGATCTTGCCGCGCGCCTGGCGCCAGGCGTCCTCGGCGAGCACAATCGCACCGGGATCGGCGATTGCTTGGAGGCGCGCGGCGATGTTGACCGCATCGCCCATCAGATCGCCATCCTCCTCGACGACGATATCGCCGAAGTTGATGCCAATCCGAAACACGATGCGCCTGTCGGGCGCAACGCCGGCATTGCGCACGGCCATGCCTTGCTGAAGCGCCACGGCGCAGCGTACCGCGTCAACTACCGAGGCGAATTCGACAAGGATGCCATCGCCGATGCGCTTTACCACTCGTCCGCGATGCTGCTCGATTGCGGGATCAAGAAGCTCGCGCCGCAAAACACGCAGCCGCTCGAGAGTTCCGTCCTCATCGGCTCCGGTCAGCCGGCTGTAACCGACGATATCCGCCGCCAGAATGGTCGCCAGCTTGCGTACAGCAGCAGACATCGACACCCTCCTTCGACACAACTAATACTACCTTGCCAGCCATCAAAGAAGGGTGACTACCTAGCAATAGCAGCGCCCGGACTGCTCACTCACATGCGCAGTTCAAACACAGCCGTTGCTGTTGTGCGCTGGAGTAACTCACCCTGCCGAGGGCGCACCGAACGAATTGGCTAATGAGGGGCGATTGAAGAGGAGGGGGGAGCATTTTGGCGGGAATCGGGCCTGGACGGTTCGTCGCGATAATCGCGCCCGCATGCCCATTCAAGCGTTTTTTGCGTTACTAACCTGGCAAGAAAGATCCTATGATTTGATGCTAACCGAATTTTTCCGTGGAGAGACCCGATGCCCGAAGCAACCGCGTCACAATCGAATCTCTATTCCGCTGCGCCCAATCCGACGCTCAACGGGGGACACTGCCGCGCGTGCGGCTACGTATTCTTTCCGCCGCAGAATTATGGTTGCGAGTCTTGCGGCGCGCCGCCGGAGAAACTCGAACCGAAGTCGCTCAAAGGCGAAGGCGTGCTGAGTTCTTTCGCCACGGTCAATCTGCATCTGGGCAAGGGAATCGAGCCTCCATTCACGGTCGGCGTAATTGTTCTTGATGACGGTCCCGCGATTCGAGCGGTTCTGACTCATAAGACCGACCAGGGCCTGAAGATCGGAGATCGAATGCGCGCCGTGGTTGTCGCCGGCGCCGATGACGATCGCGGTGCGCCCGCAAACGAACTCCGTTTCGCCAGGCAGGAGACCGCGCGATGAAAAAGCGGCTGCGCGAGATGCGTCCCGTGTACGTTGTGGGCATCGGGCTGCATCGCTATCAGCGCATGAGCGAGACTCCCTACGTCACACTCGGGCTCACCGCCGTGCGTGAGGCGCTCAGCGACGCGAACATCGAGTGGCCCTCGGTTGAATCCGCATACACCGGCACCGCGCTGCTCGGAATGGCGGCGAGCCGCCCGATGCTGCGCTACCTCGGCGCCACCGGCATCCCGATGGCCCAGGTGGAGAACGCTTCCGCTTCGGGCTCGACTGCGGTTCGCCAGGCCTGTCTCGATGTCGCCAGCGGCATCGCCGACGTCTCAATCGCGGTCGGAGTGGACAAGCCGGGACCGGTGGCGATGGCTCCGGCAAAGACCAACATTCGCGACCTGGCCGGGCGCTACATCGTTCCGTTTACGCATTTCGCGCTGCTCGCCAACGAGTACATGAATCGCTATGGCGCCACGGCCGAGCAGGTTGCGGCAGTGGCGGTAAAGAATAATCGCAACGGTGCAAACAACCCGTACGCGCAGCGACAGAAGGCGGTCAGCCTGGAAGAGGTGCTGGCCGGTCCGCAAATCTCCGGCTCGCTGACGCGGCTGCAATGCTGCCCGGTGGGCGAAGGGGCGGCCGCGGCGATCGTTGCGTCGGACGACGCGATCGAAAAGCTTCGAATCGATCGCTCGCGCGCGGTGCGTGTAATTGCGTCAGTCTCGCGCAGCGAAAGGGTTTACACCGGCGCCAAGAACTTCGACGCCGAGCTGACTCGCGACACCGTTGCGCAAGCGTATGAACAGGCGCAAATTTCGCCCAGCGAGCTCGACGTGGTCGAACTCCACGACGCGTTCACGATCGAAGAACTGCTGTACGTCGAAGCCATGGGGCTTTGCGGCGAAGGCGAGGGAGCGCGGATGATCGCGAGCGGCGCCGCCGACATCGGCGGCCGATGCGCGATCAGCGCCTCGGGAGGATTGCTCGCGATGGGCCATCCGATCGGACCCACCGGAGCGGGTCAGGTGGTGGAGATCACGCGTCAGTTGCGCGGAGAAGCGGGAGTTCGCCAGCAGCCGAACGCGCGGATCGGACTCGCGCATATGGTCGGGGTCGGCGCGGTCTGCGTGGTGCACGTGTTGCAGAAGGCGCCCTGAAGCCCGGATTCTCAGGGTCGTTTTTTTTTGCAACTCGCGATCACAACGGCAAATTGAGCTGCTTTGCCAGGCGGCGGAGTTCCTCCTTGCGGCCCGGAATCGGCGCCGGCGTTTGCAGCATCCTGGTCTTCTTCAGTTCCTCGACAACTTTAGGATCGCGCGGAAACGGATTCCCGTACTTGCCGAGGAAGTACTGCTCCTCGAACGGAGGCCGTGGCCGCTGCCCGCCGGCTTCGCGAGACTCCAGCGAGTAGCCGATGTTGAGCTGATAGAGCGGGAACCAATCGGCCGGCGGCTTGGTGATCGCGCCAATGACGGGTGCGGTGAACGAGGTCAGACACGCACCGAGCCCTTGTTCGAACGCCATCAGCAGGCCCTGGCACGCAGCGACGCCGCAATCGAAGGCGGCCATGGTCGAATAGTACGGCGATTCGGTCATCGGCTTCAGGATTTGCGGATAGACGACCTCATCGATGAACTTGGCGCTCCAGCCGTGGGTCGAAGCAACGATGTCCGCGTCGAGTAACTGTCTGAGACGGGTGCCCTTGATCCGATTGACCACGCCGAGGTCGGCATAGAAGTAGATATGCACCGGGGCGAGTTCGATAACGACCGCCTGCACCGGGTTCTTGAGCTTCTCGAGTTCGGCCTTGGGTATGTCGTCGCGCTTGACGACGATTGCGCGCAGCCAATGCGCGTTGACGGCGCACGAAGCGATCAGGCAAGCCTCGAGAATTTTCTGAATCTTGTCCTGTTCGACCGGTCGCTTGGGATCGAAGAAACGGATCGAACGTCGCGTGCCGATTAATTCCTGATATTCCATTGTCCTTCCTCGGGTTGCGGAAGCTCTTTTGCACCGCCACTGAGCCGCCCCGATGGCGAGTGGCTCATGCCGGCGTGCGGGTTCGTTCGACCTTAATGCCTGCCTGCTCGCGATCCCACGCGCCGGCCACACCCCGCGCCTTCAGCGCTGCATATTGGATGCGCTCGGTGCCGGTCTTGGGAAGCTCGCCGATAAATTCGATGTAACGCGGCACTGCGTAGTAGGCCATCCGGTCGCGGCAGAACTCGATGAGGTCTTCGGGGCGAAGTTTCGCGCCGGGCGCCAGCACGACTGCGATCTTGACTTCGTCCTCCCCCAGTTCCGACGGCACCGCGTAGGCCGCCGACTCCAACACTGCGGGATGCTGATTGACGACGGTCTCGATCTCCCAGGCGGAAATGTTCTCGCCGCGGCGCCGGATCGACGCCTTCTTGCGTCCGCAGAAATAATAGAAACCGTCCTCGTCGGTCTTGGCGAGATCGCCCGAATGAAACCATCCGCCGCGGTACGCCTGGGCGGTCGCATCGGGCAGCTTGTGATAACGACTGAGCTGGCCCTTGGGATGACGGAAGACGAGTTCGCCGACCTTGCCCGCCGGGAGCGGATTGTCGTTGTCGTCGACCACGCGGAACTCCACCTCGCCGACCGGCTTGCCCATCGAGCCGACGCGGTCAACGTCGTTCATCAGGAAACCGGGCGAATCGACCATCCCATAAACTTCGACGATCCTGACGCCGAAACGATCCTCGAATTCCTTCCACACCGACGGCGGACATGCCGCCGAGAGCACCACCCGCACTTCGTGCTGGCGATCGTCGGGGCGTGGCGGCTGCTTGAGCAGAATCGGAATCATGCCGCCCAGGGTGTTGAACTCGACGGCGTGGTACCTGCGGCAGTCGTCGAAAAATCGCGACGCGCTGAAACGCTCGGCGACCGCGAATTTGGCATCGAGAAGCATCGAGCCGAATCCCGAGATCATCAGCGCGTTGCCGTGGAACAGCGGCAGCGCCGTGTAGATGGTCTCGCCCGGACGCAGCTTGAGCGCGCCCAGCACCGCGCCCAGCGCAGTGCTATCTCCGCCGCTGGCGACGACGCCTTTCGGCGGCCCGGTGGTGCCCGAGGTGTACATCATGCTTGCGCCACCGGCGCTCGAGCCGACATCGACGCTGGGCTCCCGATCGGGATGCGCCATCAGGGCGTCCAGAGTCGTATCGACGCCGTGGCCCGCCTTGCCGTCGGCTACCACCTTGGCTTTCAGGCTCGGCAGCGAGTCCTTTACCGCCATCACCGAATCGCGAAGCCCCTCTTCAAAGATCACCGCCGCGGAGTCGGAGTCCGCGAGCACGTGATGTAATGTCACGCCGCGCTGCGAGGTGTTGACGGGAACGCTGACCGCGCCAATGAAACCGATCGCGAAGTGGATCCACAAAAATTCGGGGCGATTCCCCATCATGATCGCGACGCGGTCGCCGGGCGCGATGCCGAGCGCGAGCAAGCCGTTGGCAGCGCGATGAATGTTGCTCAACACCTGCGCCCAGGAAAATTCCCGGTCTTTGAACTTGAGCCAGGTTTCGTCTGGATGCTGCTTCACGCGCAGCCTGATCAGCTGCTCAACCGCTCCCTGTACACGCGCCATCGGCGATCTACCTTGCGATCAGCTGGATGCGGCCGTAGCGCTAGGCGTGCGCGTGGCCATCGGCCTCGGCGAGGATATGTCGGGCGCCGGCCAGACTCAGGACGTCGTTGGTGCCGTCCTCGATGAGCGCGGCGCGCGCATCGCGGAACAATTTCTCTACCGGATATTCCTTGCTCAACCCGTTGCCGCCGAAAACCTGCACGGCGTCGCTGGCCACCTCGAATGCGGCCTGAGTGCAGAAGGTCTTCGCGGCGATGGCATGCTGGAGCGAAGGCGCCCCGGACGCACTGTTGTAAACGGTGACCGCACGCGACAGCGCGCGGCAAGCCTCGACCTTGGTGAACATTTCGAACAGGCGTTTTTGCACCAGTTGATGCTCACAGATGGGACGCCCGCCCTGGATGCGTTCCCGCGAATAGTCGAGTGCGGCCTCATACGCGGCGCGGGCGACCCCGGTAAACGCGGTGGACATGCCGCCGTTGGCCCCGGTCAGCGTCGCGGCAGTGTATTGCTCATAGCTATCAGAGTTCACCACCATGTAATGGCGCGGGATGCGCACGTTGTCGAAAAAGATCTCGCCTTGGTTGAGCGCGCGCTGCCCCAGCTTGTTGAGCGGCTTGCCCTTCGACACTCCTTTGAGGTTCAGTGGAACCACTGCGACGCCGCCACTGGACATTCCTAATGCTGCATTAGGCGACTGCGATTCGATCCTGAGAAAGAGTGCGGCGTGAGTCGCGATAGTGCCGTTGGAAACCCATGACGACTTCTGGCCGTTGATGACATAGGAGTCGCCGTCGGCGCGCGCCACGACTTCGGCCTTCACCTTGGGATCGTGATATTCCGGCGTGCCTACCATTAGATGATCAGATCCATGGTTCGGCTCGGTGATAGCCCAGCATCCTATGAAGGTGGCTTCGCGGTCCTCGATGTAGGGCTTCGTGAAGCTTTGGTACAGATCTGGATTGCCGCTGCGGGCGGCGAGCATGGCCGGGAACCCCGCGACTCCGATAGCTATCGACAGGTCAACCGATCCCCACGCCAGTTCCTCGTGAAGGATGTGACTGCCGAGCGCATCGAGTCCTAGCCCGCCCATCGCGACCGGCATTGCCCCCACATGGTAGCCAAGCCCGTAGGCCTTCTTCATAACCTGTCTTAGCGGGGAATTCGGCGCGATGACATCGTTGGGATCAGCCATGCGATCGAGTTGGATCGCGGCCGGACGCATCACTTCTTTCGCAAAGCGATGCGCGGTCTCACGCAGCGACTCGTACTCTTTCGGGATTCCGAGACTGAGTTCACGGTAAGTATCCATCGGCCTGTTTTTCTCCTCGCTCTGCGGCTCGAGAGAGTCGCCGGCGTATAGTTAAATAGCTAATCGCTCTTTCGACTTTCGCTGACAGAGCATTGAACGTGCCACGCATGGTTCGAGTTCAATTCCGGCAACTTGGGTGCTCCGTTTTATCCGCATCACCATAAGCGCAAGCTGTCCGCAGGCGATTAAAACCACCAATGAATCGGCGCGGATCATGTCTTGACGGGGTTAGATTGTATCCGTCCGCGCCAACCTCAGCTTCCCGAATGCATCTAACCAACCCATTTCACGAATCAGGCGTTTGACTCCACTTACTCGTGCGCCAGGCTATGAGATAGCGCCCTCGCAGCCGGACGATGCCCTAGCAGGGTGTTGAGAAACCCCCGACGGCGGAGCCTTTCGCGAGTTCGATCTCAACAACCTGCGGGAAAACTGGCTTCTTTCCTCAATCTTCTCTCCGCTCTTTTGCGGGGGAGATAAGAGAGGGGGAGCACGCTGTGATTTATCGACAGCCTCTAGCGACCGCTGCCGGCCACACCCGCCGCTGCCAGTGCCGCCGCCCGCGCGGCGGTTTCGACCGCCACCGCCGCCTTCGCGGCGCGGTAAAAGCGGCCCTGTGACAGGGACATTGCGATGATGTACCCGATCATCGCGCAGGCCGAGACCCAGATCCACGCGCCCCAGCCGTGATGCACCGCGACATAGAGCGACACTGGCGCCGTGATCGCCCCCGTCGCGCGCGCGACCAGCCCGAAGAACGCCCAACCGGTCGCCTGGAGCGCGGGCGAGATGTCTTCGAGCGTTTCGGAGAACTGCGCTGCCCACGGCACGTATGCAATCGCCAGGAAGCATCCCATCATGCTCGCGACTATCGCCAGGGTCCGCTCGGGCTGTGCGTGCCCGAACATCGGAATCCAGTACGCCGTCAGCGCGGCCACCAGGACCGCGCCAAGGATCGCGATCGGTTTGCGAAGCTGGAGGCGGTCGGAAACAAACCCGGCCAGCAGCAGCGATGCGATGTTGAAGAGCCAGAAATAGCTGGTGAGCCGCGCCGCGTCGGCTGCGGCGTAGTGGAACGCGTCGGTGAATATCAGCGGGCCGAACGCCTGGATCGCCGTGTACAGAATCAGGAACAGCTGAATCCCGATCACCAGCAGCCAGATTTCAAGGTGCTTGAGCAGCCGCGCGTATGCGTCACGGGTGCTCGCCGGCAGCTCGGCCGGGGTCGGCAGGCGGCGGCCCTCGGCAGCCATCGCCGCCATCTCGCTCTTGAAGATCCGCACCCGCAGCTCGGGGCTCAGGTCGCTCAACCAGATTGCGATCGGGACGTACATCGCGATCCCGATGAAGCCCATGATCCAGATCTGCGACTGCCACGTGTGATAAATCGGCAGGGTCGCGCCTGCGACGTAGGTCACGAGCCAGCTCGAGCCCACCGGCCCGATGGTCAGCATTCCGAACGAAAGCGCCCGCGTCAGCCGCGGCGACATATCGCGCACCAGCGCCGCGAGAGCGCCCGCCATCAGTCCCGCGACGATTCCCATCGCGGCGCGAACAATCACGAAGGTCGGGATATTGGTGATCAGCAGGTTCGCGAACACCAACACGATCACCATTGCCAGGCAAACGTCGATCACCAGCACGCGCCCGTAGCGGTCGGCGAGCGGCCCGCCGTAGAACGCCGAAATTCCGCCCAGCAGAATCAGCGTTGTGATCAGATAGCCGTAACCAACCCGGCTCATGTGCAGGTACGGCAGCAGCAGCGGAAGCAATGGCGCGAGCTGAAACTCGTACGAGGCGAGGATGCTCGCGAGCATCGTCAGCAGCAGCAGGCCCCAGCGATGCCCGCCGCGTGGATATTCGATCAAGGTGCGCGCGCCGACGAACCCGCTCGCCCGGCCCGCCGAAACCCCCGGCTGCTCGTTTGGCATATTCGTCCCCTTCGTCACATGCGGCACGCGTCCTTCCCCTTGTCCCCGCCGCGCGCCGCGCAATGCCATATCCTCTACAACCATCGAGCCGCACTGCACAAGGCGCGGATGCGCGCGCGACGACAGCCGCGCCGCCTCGCCAAGCGCATGGTGCAAAGCGCGGCGAGATAGGCGAGAATTGGTCATGCCTGAAGAGTCGCTCAACGAGCGCGCGGGAATCGCTCAATACTTCGGTCGTCTCGCCAAGACCTACGGAGCCGGCGCCTACTACGGCAAGCGGCGAGCGGCGGTGATCGCCGCACTGCGCGACGAAATCCACGGCGCGCCGCGCCTGCTCGACCTCGGCTGCGGCAACGGAGCAAACCTGTTCGAGTTGCGCGATGCGCTCCGCTGCGAAGTTATCGTCGGCGCCGATCTCTCGCGCCGGATGCTCGCCGAGGCCGACCGCCGCCAGCGCGCCGGTGCGCGTATCGCGCTGGTATGCGCCGACGCGATGGCGCTGCCGTTCCGCCCGGGCGCGTGGGACGTCGTGTTTTGCAGCCACGTCTTGCAGATGGTGCCCGACCTCGGCGCATGCCTGCGCGGGATCGGCGTTACTCTCAAGCCCGGCGGGCTGCTGGCGGTCGCCGGCGGCGGTGGCGGCGACGGGATGGGCGGCCGACTGTTCGCGAGCCTAACCGGCGAGCAGCGCGCGCTGCTGCGCGCGGGGCGGCGTGGAAGCCAAGCCGGCCACCGCATTCGCGACCGCGAGATGATTAAGGACACGTACGAGGCCGCCGGCTTCGCGGTGGAGTGGAAGCAATTTCCCTTCACCATAACGGGCGCCGAGCTCGCCGAGTGGTACCGGATCCGATGGTTCCCGGTGATCGAAGAATCGCTGCGAGCCGCGGCCGAAGATGTTCTCGAGCAGGTCATGACCGAGCGCGGCGCGCAGCAGTTCGAGGCGGCGGAGACCCTGTTGTTCGCGCGCAAACGGCGCTGATCGGGGCGGCGCTTCTTTTTTCGCGGGGCTCGGTGCCGTCTAGGGATTGCCGGTTCCACCGGCTTGCTGATCGCCAACCACAACGATTTTACCGACCATTCCGTTGATTACATGGAACCGGCATACGTACGTGTAACTGCCAGGCGCCGTAAACGTGTAACTGTAGGTTTCCGCAGGTGCCATGATTCCCGACTCCGACGACGCCCTGCCCGCCGGCGCAGCCGCGCCGACGAACTCGACGCTGTGCGCGATGCCGCCGGTGTTTCTCCATTCCACGGTGTCGCCGGCCCTTATCGTCACCTCGCCCGGTATGAACTCGGTCGGCGCGTCGCTGATCACGATCACCGCCGCAGGCTCGTGGCGGCCGCCTGGTCCTGCTGTGACAGCCACGCCGCCGCGGGAGCGGCACCCAAAGCCGGTCACAGCGATCGCCGCCGCCACCACGGCCAGAACTCGATGCATATCAGGAGCTATCCCAATCATCGTCCGGCCTCCTTGGATAGACTTCAGCGTCAAGGGTCTTACATCGGCTGCGCCGCTCGAGCGCCCGGACTCAGAAATGGAACCGGGTCTGCGTCCGCTTGGGAAGCTGGTCGCTCATCCCAAGCCTGCGCGCGAGTTCGTCCACGGTCGCAGTGGGAGCGAACGAGAGCCCCGGCTGAAGCCGCTCAGCCGCGGCCAGTTCGCGACGCGCCTCGCCGATGCGCCCTTGCCCGGCGAGAAGTTGCGCGTACGCCAGATGCGCCCGCGGACATCCCGGATGCGCGCGTATCCGGTCGCACACGGCGCGCTCCGGCCCCGACATCCCGCCGGTTGCAGAAGCGCGATCGACCGTGCGATCCGAATACGCGCGCGTGGCCACCACGACCAGGCATAGTATCAACCCCGACGCTACCGCTACTGTCGCGCGCGTCAGCCATTTGTCTAAACCGCGAATGAGTAACCTCCGTTTACCGGAATCGTCTGTCCCGTCATCCAGCTCGACGCATCGGAAGCGAGGAACAGGACCATGTTGGCCGCGTCTTCCGGCTCGCCCAGGCGCCGAATCGGGTAATGGCGCAGCACCTTCTTCACGTAATCTTCCACCTCCAGCATACGCGAGGTCGTCGGCGTGCGCGTGGTCCCAAGCGCCACGCAGTTCGCAGTGATTGAATAGCGCCCCACGTCCTTGGCAATCGCGCGGATGAATCCGGCCGCCCCGGCCTTGGCCCCGGAATATATTTCCAGATTCGGCTCGCCGACCCGGCCCGCGTCGGAAATCACGGTGACGATCCGCCCATAGCCGCGCTCGATCATCCCCGGCAGCGCCGCGCGCGTGCAGTTGAGCACGCCGAAGAAATTGGTCTGCAGCGCCGCCTGCCATTCGTTGGGCGACTGCTCCCAGAAGGGTTTGCGCGAGATATTGCGCGGATCGGGACCGTAATTCCCGGCGTTGTTAACCAGGATGTCCACCCGTCCGAACGCGCGCACCGCATTCTCGAATGCACCCATCACGCCCGCGAAATCGGTCACGTCGCAGCTCGCCGCCAGCCCCTTGCATCCGAGCTTTTCCACTTCCGCCGCCACCGCCTTCGCCCGGTCCTCGTAGTAGTCATTCACCACCACGCCGCCCGCGCCGTTGGCCGCCAGATGCAGCGCGACTTGCCTGCCGACGCCCTGCCCCGCGCCGGTGACGAGCCCGATTCGCCCCTTCAGATCGAGTATTCCGCCCGCCATGGTTTCTGCTCCTTCATCGAATCGCTGATTTCCCGCTGAGCGCGCGCGCGATGATCAGCTTTTGAATCTGCGTCGTTCCGTCCGGCATCGTCAGCATCCGTGCGTCGCGCATGCATCTCTCGACCCGGTTTTCGGTCGCCAGCCCGTTGGCGCCCATGCACTGTATCGCGGTCGACGCGACTTTGACCGCCGCTTCCGTCGCATACCATTTCGCCATCGAGGCTTCCACGTCCGCCCGTCCGCGCCTGAACGCGAGATAGGCCCGGTAGCACAGCAGGCGCGCCGCGTCGATCTCGGTCGCCATCTCGGCCACCATCGCGGCGACCAGCTGATGGCGGATGATTTCCTTGCCGAACTGCTTTCGTATCTGCGCGTAGTTGAGCGCGATCTCGTACGCCCGCCGCGCGATCCCGACCGCCATCATCGCGGTGCCCGCGCGCGCCCGTGAGAACAGCGCCAGCGTGCGCTGGAACGCATGCTCGGGCGCCACCCGTTCGCTTCCCCATCCGCCCAGCACGTTGGTTTCCGGCACTTCGACATCGGTGAAGAACAGTTCCGAGGTGGGAAACGAGCGCAGCCCGATCGTCGGGATCTCGCGGCTTTCGAACCCCGACTCCCGCCGCTCAATCACGAAATGACGGAATCCCGCCGGCCCTTTGGCCGGGTCGGTCTGCGCCAGCACTACCGCGACATCGGCGACGCTGCCGTTGCTGATCCAGGTCTTCGCCCCGTTGATTACCCAATGGTCGCCCTTGCGCTCGGCCCGGCATCGGATGCCCGACGGATCGGAACCCGCTTCCGGCTCCGTCGTCGCTATGCATCCGATCAGATCGCCTGCAGAAAGCGGCCCCGCCAGCCGCCGCGCCAGCTCAGGATGCGCGATGGAGGCGATCATCGAAGCCGCGCCGGCAGTTATCCCCGACATCCCCGCCAAGCCCGGAAAAGTCGCCGAGAGTTCCTCGCTCTGGACGCATCTGATGATCGCTTCGGAGCCGCCGCCGAGGATTCCGTCGTTTCCCACGTATCCCCACGGGATGAGCATCTTGAGCAGCGGCTTGGCGCGTTCGGCGGTCATCTCGAGGTCGCCCCACCGATCGTCGAGCGGGCGGACCTCCGCGTCGAGGAATTTCCGCAAGCTGTCCTGGAACATCCGCTGCTCTTCGTTCAGTTCGAAGTCCATAGAAAAATCCTCAGAAAAATCCTCGCGCCCAAAAAAAGCGCAAGCATCAAAGGTGCCACGCAGCACCATCAAGGCGCTTCGATCAGACCGTGCGCGGCTTTAAGCAAATTAGCAAGGATCGGCGCGAGCGTGGCGCCAGTAGCTCTGTCGCCATCGGAATCAGGATGTAACCGATTGCTTCAGTCGGACCCGCGCACTGCCCGTCTCTATTTCCACCCTTAACCTGTCC